>WNFC01000920.1_pt1 | contig 50052 bp, 45 predicted proteins | sample 5400541 | NCBI WGS metagenome assembly WNFC01 (sample SAMN13153342, study PRJNA577476) | soil metagenome | isolation source: 120 cm saprolite under Douglas fir tree site 2 hole 2 replicate 1 | place: USA:California | collected 2015-04-18 | reverse complement strand
CGGGCTCGACCAGCACGTCGGTCACATTTGTCAATGTCCCCGCCGCGTACAAGTCGAGGAGGCAACGGGTGAGATATGGATAGTGGTCCTGACTAGGCTGTCGAGTCTGCTCCGGATCCATCATGGCTATCAAATCTAGCAGCCAGAGAACGGACGAGCCTGACACTTCTTTGAGTATAAAGCGGTGTATAACAGCACTTTATACTCAAAGAAGTGCGGAACCGGTGGACCAACGTGCGGCGGAGGCCCCGCCCCGCCTTCCCTAGCCGTACCGCTCCGTCCATTCCGGCTTGGTGATCGCGTCCCGGATCGTTGCCGGGGTCGCCTTGATGTAGACGCGGTGGACCTGTGTCGTGACCATGGTGTCGCCGGTGGTTGTCGTCACGGGTTCCCCTCCTCCAGTTCGGCCTTGAGCTCCGCGAGCGCGGAGACCTGGCGTTCCGTGTACTTGTCGATCCACCGGTCGTGGATCAACCGGATCGGCACCGGGTTCAGGAAATGCAGCTTCTCCCGGCCCGACCGTCGTGTGACGACGAGGCCCGCCTCCTCCAGCAGGCGCAAGTGCTTCATGACACCGAAGCGGGTCATTTTCAGCTCCGACTCGAGCTCGGTGAGCGTACGGCCGTCACGCTCGAAGAGCCGGTCGAGCAGGAAACGACGCGTCGGGTCCGCGAGCGCCTTGAATACTCGGTCCTCGTCGTCGTTCACCGAACCATGATACGTGACCGTCTAGTCACATGTCAATGGCGGGCGTGGCAAATCAGTGGCAAATCAGTGGCAAATCAGGGTTCCCGTTGGCGGATCCGGCGAGGCGGTGGCCGCTCGGCCCGGGACGCGCCGGACAACGTCAGCACTGCCTCGGGGCCCAACGCCGGCTGCGCCTCGGGGCCCAACGCCGGCTGCGCCTTGGGGCCCAACGCCGGCTGCGCCTCGGGGCCCAACGCCGGCTGCGCCTCGGGGCCCAACGCCGGCTGCGCCTCGGGGCCCAACGCCGGCTCCGCCTCGACCCGCAGCCTCGGGATGGCCCGGTCCAGCCACCGGGGGAGCCACCAGTTCGTGGGGGAGGTCTTCGTCCGCCTCATCGCCTCCTTCCTCCTGCTGCCCCGGCTCGTGCTGGACCCCGACGATGACGGTGCCGTCCGGGCGCTTTTCCGGGAATGCGTCGTGCTCGGGCTCGCGCCGAGGTCACCCGGCGGGCCTTCCGGGCGGGATGCTTAAGGTTTCTTAAATATCCCGTTCCCGCTCTTTTTTCGGCTCGGCAAAGCTACCTAGCTGTTACCGTTTGATTTCGGACTTACGTTGCAATGCCCATTTTCAGACTCTCCACGGAAAAGGAGTTCTCGCATGTCGCAGGGGTCACGCAAGACGTTCGGGCCAGTCCCCAAGCTCCTCCTGTTCGCCACCGTGGCCTCCCAGACCATGCTGTTCGCAGCGGCGGCTGTCCCGGCGGGTGCGGCGCCCTCGCTTGCCTTCCCGGCGGCGGCGCCCGGCACCGTCTCCGAGTTCCGCCCGGCGGGGATCTCCCAGACGGCGACGACCGACCCCCTCGGCATCACGACCGGCCCCGACGGCAACATCTGGTTCACCGACGCCGGCGCCAGTACCATCGCCAGGGTCAGCACGAGCGGCTCGGGCCTCGCCGAGTTCAAGACCAACACCGGCGGTGCGACCCCGGTCGGGATCACCAAGGGCCCGGACAACCGCATCTGGTTCACGGAACTGTCGGCCAGCGTCAACCAGGTGGGCCGCTCGTCCACGACCGGTAGCCAGAACGAGTTCGCCATCAACAAGGCCGGCGCCATGCCCACCGGCATCGTCACAGGCCCGGATGGCCACATGTGGTTCACCGACTTCGGCAACAGCACCATCGGCACCATCGATCCCAACGCCCCCGCCGGGACGGTGGCCACCACCTTCCCCGTCACGTCGGGCCTCATGCCGACCGCCATCGCCTCCGGCCCGCTCGGCCACCTCTGGTTCACGGAGCAGGGCGCCAACGGCGGCAAGATCGGCGAGATGACCGCCGCAGGAGTCCTCGTGAGCGAAGCGCAGGCCGCCTCCGGCACCGGCGCCGGCATCGCCGGCATCACGGTCGGGCCCGACGGCAACCTGTGGTTCACCGAGCAGAACCACGGCACGATCGGCATGATGACCCCCGGCCACCTGGTCCACGAGTTCCCCCCGCTCTCCGGCCACGGCGCCCCGACGGCGATCACCGCCGGATCCGACGGCGCCCTCTGGTTCGTCGACCAGGGCAACAACGCCATCGGCCGCATCACCACCAGCGGGTCCGTCACCGAGTTCCCGGTCTTCACCGCCAACGCCTTCTCGGCCAACGTGCAGCCCACGGGCATCACCCCCGGCCCGGACGGCAACATCTGGTTCACCGAGCAGGACACCAAGGCCGCCATCGGGCGGGTCATCGTCGGCAGCCCGTCGGCGGGGTCGGTCACGGTCAGCCCCTCCAGCGTCGCCTTCGGCAACCAGGCGGTCGGCACGTCCGGCTCGGCGACCATCGTAACGCTCAACAACGGAACCACGGCGATGGTGAACGTTTCCTCGGTCGCCCTGAGCGGCGCCAACCCCGGCGACTTCGGGGTCTCTAGCGACTCCTGCTCCGGGGCGAACGTCGCCGCCGGGTCGAGCTGCACGGCGAGCGTCACCTTCCACCCGACGGCGGCGGGTGCCCGCAGCGCCACCCTGACCTTCACCGACGCCGCCGGCACGCAGACGGTCTCGCTGTCCGGCACCGGCACTACCGGCAGCAACTGCGACACCGGGCTGCTCAGCATCCTGCAGCTGCTGCTGCAGCTGCTGGGCCTCGCTCCGCCCTGCCACTAACGTCCTGACGTCCGGCTGAGGCCGCCGCTTCCGAACCTGGTTGCGGCGGCCTTCGCGTTGCGGCAGCGGATCCCCAAGCCGGGGCCCAAGCCGGGCAGCGTTACGATGCGGACCAATCGGGAGGCCAACCAACCTGGGAGGTGCGGGTGGCGGGCGGGGACGTCGTGGTCGGTGGTGCGAGCGGACTGATCGGTTCCGCCCTGATCGCCGCACTCAGGCAGCACGGCCAGCAGGTGCGCCGGCTGGTCCGGCCGGGGGCCGAGCCCGGCCCCGACACCATCGCCTGGGACCCGGCCGCTGGGACGATCGATGCCGCGGCCCTCGAGGGCGCAGGAGCCGTCGTGAACCTGGCGGGTAAGGCCGTGGGGCCGCACCGTTGGACCGAGGCCCACAAGACCGAGGTGCTGGAGAGCCGGACCCGCTCCACGTCACTGCTGGCGACGACCCTCGCCGGCCTGGACAACCCGCCGCTGGTGCTCGTCAACGCCTCGGCCTCGGGCTACTACGGCGACCGCGGCGACGAGATCCTCACCGAGGATTCGCCGTCCGGCAATGGGTTCCTCTCCGAGGTCTGCCGGGCGTGGGAGGCGGCGACCACGCCCGCATCCGAGGCCGGCGTCCGGGTGACGATGCTCCGAACGGCCCTCGTCCTTGCCACCGACGGCGGTGCCTTGGGCCGCATGCTGCCGATCTTCAAGCTCGGCCTCGGTGGCCGGATCGGTCCCGGCACGCAGTGGTGGAGCTGGATCGATCTCGAGGACGAGGTCGGTGCCATCCTGCACCTGCTCACCACCGAGGACGCCGAGGGCCCCTTCAACCTCGCAGCCCCGAACCCGGTGACCAATGCCGAGTTCACGGCGCTGCTGGCCAAGGCCCTGCGCCGCCCGGCCGCCCTCGCCATCCCGAAGCTCGTGCTGCGGACCGCCCTCGGGGGCTTCGCCGACGAGGCGCTCCTGAGCTCCCAGCGCCTCTCGCCACGCAAGCTCCTCGACAGCGGCTACCGGTTCCTCTCGGCCGACCTCATGGCCGCCCTCACGGTCATGCTCGCGGCGTGACCGCCGCAGCCCGGCCTGCCCGGCACTGAACCCGGCCCGCCCGGCACTGAACGAAACCAGCCCTGGCCAGACCAGCCATGGCGAGGTGCTGAGCCCCCGCGCCCTCAACCGTGCCCTGCTCGCCCGGCAGCTCCTCCTGGAGCGCAGCCTGCTGGACGCCCTCGACGCCATCGAGCACCTGGTCGGCATCCAGGCCCAGAACCCCAACGATCCGTACCTCGCCCTGTGGGCCCGGCTCCACGACTTCCGGCCGGAGGCGCTGGCCCGGATGATGACGGGCCGCCATGTGGTCCGGATCGCCCTCATGCGGTCCACCATCCATCTCGTCAGCGCACGGGACTGCCGCATGCTCCGCCCGCTCCTCCAGCCCGTCCTGGAACGCAGTGTCAAGGGCCAGTTCGGCAAGCACCTCGTCGGGGTCGACCTGGGTGAGCTCGCGGCAGCCGGGCGTGAGCTGGTCGAGGGCAAGGCCCGCACCGTGGGGGAGATCGGCAAGGTGCTCGGTCAGCGGTGGCCCGGCCGCGATACCGCAGCCCTGGGCAACGCCGTCCGGGCACTGGTGCCCCTCGTGCAGGTCCCGCCCCGCGGCGTCTGGGGCTCCGGCGGCCTGGCCGTCCACACCACAGCCGAGTCCTGGCTCGGATCCCCGCTCGATGCCGCACCGTCGATCGACCCCATCGTCCTGCGCTACCTCGGGGCGTTCGGGCCGGCGACGGTCAACGACATCCAGCAGAGGTGCGGGCTGACGCGTCTCCGCGGCGCCATCGAACGCCTGCGCCCCGGCCTCGTCACCTTCCGGGATGAGCGGGGAAGGGAGCTGTTCGACGTGCCGGAGGGCCCACGACCCGGTCCCGATACCCCCGCCCCGGTGCGCTTCCTGCCCGAGTACGACAACGTCATGCTCTCCCACGTCGACCGCTCCCGGGTGATCTGCGACGAGGACGGCAGGGTCCTCTGGCGGCTCCTTACCCAGGCCGGCGGAATCCACTTTGCGACCATCACGGTCGACGGCTTCCTCGGCGGCGCCTGGAGGGTCGCGAGGACCGGGGACGCCGCCGTGCTCGCGGTCTGGCTATTCCGGCGTCCCGCGAAGAAGGAAGTGGCGGCGATCGAGCAGGAGGGAGCGGAACTGCTTACCCTGGTTGCGCCGGACGCCGGCACCAGGAAGATCGAGTTCAGCGACCCTTAATCGGTGGCCCTCGGATCCATGAACAGCCCGGACGTTGAAGGACTGATCACGAAGACGAGCCCGCGCTCGGTTGGGGGGACCGTGGGGCGGCTGCTGGAAGGTCCGGACCCGAGGGATGACCCTCGTCGCGGTCGTCGACCACAGCGGCGAGGCGGCCCGGGTGGGCCTCGAGTTGCGCGACACGAAGCTCGTCATCTTCGGCAGCCCACAGGCCGGCAGGCCGGTGACGCAGGCGAGACCGCTGGCCGCCATCGACCTGCCGCTCAGGGTCCTGGTGTGGTCGGACGGCGACGAGGTGCGGGTCACCTACCCCAGCCCCTCCTACCTGGCCGCCCGCCACCACCTGGACGGCGACCTCGCCGCCCGGCTGGCCGGTATCGACGCCCTGACCGACGCCCTCGTCGCGGCCACCTGAGCGAGGGCGATGCCTGACACGGAGCGGCTGCTCACCGAGGCCAAGGTCGTCGCCCTCGTCGACTGGCCGAGCGCCGACGTCCCCCGGACGCTCGTGCGGGCCGGGTTCGGTGTCTTCTCCCTCAACCGCCTGCGCAACACCGCCGCCGCATACGCCTGGTACCCCGAGCGAGACGACGTCCCGGACGAGGCCAGCGTCACGCTCTTCGAGCCGGCCGACGAGGGTGACGGCTACCTCGTGGCCCGCCCTGCCGCCGCGGTGCCGGCGCCGGTCGACATCCTGAACGTCTTCCGCCCGGACGACGAGCTGCCCGGCCTGGCCCGCCTGGCGATCCAACTCGGCGCCAAGGCCCTCTGGTTGCAGCTCGACGTCGACCGAGGCGAAGGTCATCGCCGAGAACTGCGGGCCTCGCCTTCGTCGATGGCGTCGACATCGCAGCGGCAGTCCGCGCAGCAGGAATCGCGCACCGATGAGCGAGCACCAGGTCATGCAGATCGGCCTGGGACGGCTGCTCGCGGACAGTGGTGGAAGCCGGTCGATGCGTCCCTTTCGGGACCACTCCGTCCCGTTTTCGGGCCCGCCAAATGTTCTTTTGCCCTTTCACCGCGCAGGGCGCGGTAGGAGGAGCAAAGTTTTAGGACCGCCCCCTCCGACGGGCCTCAGGTGACCACGTTCCGTGGTTCCCGCCACGAAAGCGAGCGCCCCGCGGCCCACCTGAGCGAGCGAAGAGTCAAGAAATTGCTTCGGCCCCTGTCGATTCCGGCGGCGCCTGTTCGTAGTTATGGTGAAGGCGCCGCAGGGGCGCCAAGGACTTAAGGAAGGAGCAAGCTCATGCCCAAGTACGTTGCGCTCATCTACGGCGACGAGACGCAGTACGCCAACATGACCCCCGAGGAGGGCGCGAAGGTGTTCCAGGCCTACGGGGAGTACACCGAGGCAGTCCGCGGCGCCGGCATCTCGGAGGTCGGCGAGGGGCTGCAGGGGACGAACACGGCCACGACGGTCCAGGTCCGCAACGGCGAGCTGACCACCACCGACGGCCCGTTCGCCGAGACCAAGGAGCAGCTGGGCGGGTTCTACGTCTTCAACTGCAAGGACCTCGACGAGGCGATCGAGTGGGCCGCCAAGATCCCAGGCGCCAGCGACGGTTCCGTCGAGATCCGTCCCGTCATCGAGATGTAGGGCAGACTCACAGGCATCGTTGAAGCGCAGGGTGTCGTCGACCGCCTGTTCCGCGAAGAGCGCGGGCGGGCGGTCGCGACGCTCATCCGCCTGACCGGCGACTTCGACCTCGCCGAGGAGGCAGTCCAGGAGGCGTTCGTCGTGGCGCTGGAGCGCTGGCCCAACGACGGCCTGCCTCCGAATCCCGGTGCCTGGATCACGATGACGGCGCGGAACCGTGCCATCGACCGCCTCCGCCGTGACCGCCGGCTGGCCGAGAAGCGGGAGGCGATCGCCCAGCTTGCGGCGCTGGAGAGCGAGACCCCGGCCCCCGACCACACCTGGCCCGACGACCGGCTCCGCCTGATCTTCACCTGCTGCCACCCCGCCCTTGCGCCGGAGGCCAGGGTCGCCCTGACGCTCTGGACGCTCGGCGGCCTCACGACCCCCGAGATCGCCAGGGCGTTCCTCGTCGGCGAGACCACCATGGCGCAGCGACTCGTCCGGGCAAAGCGCAAGATCAAGGTCGCGGGGATCCCCTACCGGGTGCCGCCGGACCACCTCCTCCCTGAGCGGATCCGCTCGGTCCTGTCGGTGCTCTACCTCGTCTTCAACGAGGGGTACGCGGCGACCGCCGGCGACGCCCTCATCCGCCGCGACCTGTGCGCCGAGGCGATCCGCCTCACCCGGGTCCTCGCAGGCCTCATGCCCGGCGAGGCGGAGATCCTCGGCCTGCTCGCCCTCATGCTCCTCCACGACGCCCGCCGGGCCACCCGCACCACCGACGACGGCGAGCTCGTCCTGCTGGACGACCAGGACCGGACCCGGTGGGACCGAGCCGAGATCGACGAGGGCGTGGCGCTGATCGGGCAGGCAGCCCGGACCGGCGACGCAGGCCCGTACCAGCTCCAGGCGGCGATCGCCGCCGAGCACAACCTCGCCGCGCAGGCCGCCGACACCGATTGGCACCGCATCGCAGCCCTGTACGGCCAGCTCACCCGGAGCCGCCCGTCCGCGGTCATCGAGTTGAACCGGGCGGTGGCGGTCGCCATGGCCGATGGACCGGAGGCCGGGCTGGCCCTGATCGTCCCCCTGGCAGGGCAGCTCGACCGCTACCACCTGTACCATGCCGCCGTGGCCGACCTGCTGCGGCGGCTCGGACGCTCCGCTGACGCCGAAGCCGCCTACCGGCGTGCCCTCGGGCTCACCACCAACGCCGTCGAGCGGCGCTTCCTCCGCCGGCGCCTCGCCGAGGTGGGCGCGGGGGCCCCGTAGCGGCGGGACACCGGCGCCTCACTACACTGGCGGGGCATGGATTCCCTCCTCGTCTACGACATGTTCGGCCCCCGGGGCCAGGTGGTCGCCACGGCGTCCCGCTCGCTCGCAACCCCCGCCAGGCAGATCCGCTCGTTCTGGGACCTGAGCGACCCCGACGGATCCCGGATCGGGTTCTGGACGCCGGATCACGTGATCGTGGCGTCGTTCCCCTGGTGGGACCACGCTGACTGCGACCTCGCCCGCTTCCCGGACGGCTGGTTGCCCCTAGCCCCCGAGCCCGGGGTCCGCTACGACGACTCTGAGCAGGGCTGGTTCCTCTCGACCACCGAGCACGACGGCTGGGTCTACGTCTTCGAGAGCGACCTGGACCTCCTGCTCACGGGGCTGACCGGGGCCGTCGAGGCAGTCGCCGGTCCGGCGCCGGGCACGATCCTCCTCGAGGGGGTCGAAGCCACCTGGTACCGCATCCCGGCCCCCGTCTTCCGGAAGTCGTGGGCGCACGCCCAGGCTGAAGCTCGCCGCATGGTCGCCGGCCGGGGAGGTTCAGGAAAGGCCGGATGATGTATTAAGTCTCGGCCGAACTGCTCCGATATTTGGTTGGTGGGAATGGGCTGGCACACTGCCCGTCCCGCTGCCATCATTTACCAAGGAAGGTCATCGGGCAGGTCGGGGCGAGGAGGCAGTATGGACCTGACAAAGCTGAGTCGTGGGGATCGCATCATCGTGGCCACGGGCCTGTTACTGCTCTTGGATCTGCTGTTCCTGCCGTGGTATTCGTTCAGCTTCGGCCCGGTGACCGTCACCGGCAACGGCCTCTCGGGCTGGAACTCGTTCCTCGGGGTCCTGGCGCTGCTCGTCACGCTGGCGATGGTCGCCCAGATCATCGTTGCAAGGTTCACCGACGCGAAGCTGCCGGACATGCCGATGCCCTGGCCGCAGGTCCACATGATCGGTGGCTACGTCGTGCTGGGACTGCTGGTCCTCAAGCTCATCCTGCACGTCAGCAACCTCGGCTTCGGGGCCTACCTGGGAATCCTGCTCGCGGCGGGCCTTGCGTTCGGCGGCTTCACGGTCAAGAACGAGGCCTCGAGGGCCGGCAGCGCCGGCTGAAGCCCTGACGCTACGAGGCGTCCGAGGGCGCCTCGTCCGCCCAGACGGTCAGGCCCGCGAACTCCACAGCCCCGTAGGCGGTCACCATGGCCACATCAACGGCGTCGCGCCCGCGCCCGATGACCACCCGTCCGATCCGGGGCACGTTGATGCGGGCGTCGAACGTCCACCAGCGGCCCTCGAGGTAGGCCTCGAACCAGGCGCAGAAGTCCATCGGCGAGTGCGGCGGCGCGACGGCGATGTCCGGCAGGTAGCCGCACACGTACCGCGCCGGGATGTTGAGGGCACGGGTGAAGGTGACCGCCAGGTGGGCGAAGTCGCGGCAGACGCCCGTGCCACGCTCGTAGGCGTCGACGGCGTTGTCGGTGGCCGTGCTGGCGCCGTAGCCGAAGGTGAGGTGCTGGTTGACCCAGTCGCAGACCGCCTGCACCTGGCCCCATCCCGGCTCGACCGACCCGAAGAGTTCCCACGCCCGGTCCCGCAGCAGGTCGGGCAGGCAGAAGCGGCTGGGCAGCAGGTAGACCAGGGCCTCGGGTGGCAGGGCCTCGACGGGCACCCGCACCGCGCCCTTGTCCCCCTCGTCGTAGGTCGACGGGACCTCCACGAGGGCGTCGTAGCGGATGCGGGCCCGCCCCTCGGGCAGGGTCATCCGATCGCACAGGTTGCCGAAGCCGTCCAGGTACTCCGAGATGACCAGCAGCGGCGTGGTCTCCCATGACTCGCTGACCACGCGGTGGGGGTCGTCAGGCCGCGGCCGTACCTGCCACACCGTCGGGGCCGGACCTGCGGACACGTAGTTGAACTCACACCCCACCCGGACCTGCATGTCTCTAGCGTGCCCTTCGCAGGTTAAGATCGGGTTACGATCCTGTTAAACCCGGCCCGGGACGCCGCCTGGGCGGGTCCCTGAGGCGGCCTGGTACCGTCACCCGATGAGCACGACGGTCCCGCCGCCCGCGGGGTCGAGCCGCCGGCACCCCTTCCGCTTCCGGCCCGAGGTTGGGCAGCGCGGTCCTGGTCATGGTCCTGGGGGGCCTGCTCGGCATCGTCTCGATCTTCACGGTCACCCTCCCACTCGTCCGGGCTGGTCCGCCGCCGCAGTGCCACGCGTTCGCTCGCCGACGGGTAGCTCAGTCCGCCGAAGGACCCTTGTCAGCGTCGAAGGTCCACGCGAGTGTGACGGTGGGATCGGGCGGGGCTGCCCCGGCAGCCCGGTAGGTGGCGATCGCTGCGGCGTTGTCGGGCTCGGTGGCCGTCCACATGCCGTAGCAACCCCGCTCCTGCGCGAGCCGGCCCACGGCGAGCACCAGCGCCCGGCCGAAGCCCAGCCGCCGGTACTCCTCCTGGACGCCCAGTTCGTACAGCATCATCTCGGTGCCCTTGTCCGGATGCGTCATCTCGATCCCGCTGGCGAACCCCACGGCGACGCCGTCCAGGTAGGCCACCACCAGGTGGTGGCCCTGGCGGCTGAGGAAGAGTTCGGCCCACTCCCGGCGAGCCGGCCCGTCGAACAGCGGCGACGCCGCGATGACCTGCTCGAGGTCTGCAGGACCAAGGCGGCGTAACTCCAGCGACGTCGGTAGCTCGTCCATCCCTGGAGTATGGCCCGCGCCATGTTGCGTCCGGTGCCGTCTCTGCCCGAGACTGTCCCCTGCCCTCACCGCAGGCGTGCGGGCACGGGCGCGGTATGCACTGCCGGGGAGATTGGAGGCGGCTGGCGATGTCCACGTTGCGACGTGTGGTGAAGGGCACAGCGAAGGCGACGGTCCTGGCCCTCGTGGTGGTGCTGGCTGCGTGTTCCAAGTCCGGTGGCAAGGTCGTGCCCACCCCATCCCCGTCATTACCCGTGCCGTCCGCCCCGGCCGTCACGACCACCGCCACCGTCACGCCCAGCCATTCCCCGACGCCGACGCCCACGAAGACCGTCACCCCGCGGGCCACTGTCACGCCGACCGCCACCCCCTCGGTGACGCCCACCGTCGAGGTTTCCGAAGCCAGCGGTGCCACCAAGACCATCAAGGCGGGCCAGTTCACGAGCCTCCGCCTCCCCGAGTCGACCGACGGCGGGTTCAGGTGGGTGTTCCAGACCACCCCCGATCCAGCGATCCTCGCCGTGCTCAGTGACCAGTCGCTCGCGCCGACGAACGTGCCCACGGGGACCGTCGGGGCGAGCGGCACGCACAAGTGGGTGTTCCAGGCGAAGGCACCCGGGACCACCACGTTCTCGGTGATCGAGCAGGGGCCGGGCTCGCCCGCCGCGACGGCGTCGAGGTATTCGCTCACGGTGGTCGTCTCGCCGTAGCCCGCCGCCGCCAGGCCCCACCGCCGACCGGCCAGGCCCCACCGCCGACCGGCCAGGCCCCACCAGGCCCGGCAGGCTACAATCGAGGCGAGATGCCACTTCACGAGTACCTCTGCCACGAGTGCGAGGCCCGCTTCGAGGCCATCACGCCAAGCGCCAAGGCCGACAGCGTCGCCTGCCCGATGTGCCACGCGGCACAGACGCGGCGGCTGATCTCGGTCATCGCCGGCATCGGCCGGGGCTCGTCGGCGGGGCCCGCCCCGTCGGGTGGCGGTGGCGGCTGCTGCGGCGGAAGCTGCGGCTGCGCCAGCCGCTGACGGATCGTCAGCGCCGCTAGATCGGCGGATTCTCGAACGGCGACCGGGGTGGTGCGGTGATCGCCGGTTGCGGCACAGACCCCGGCGACGCCAGGCTCGCCCAGGCACCAGACCCGGGGTCCTGTTCCCGGTAGCGGCGCTGCACCGTCACCAGCACGGCCTCGAGGAGCACCTCCGGCCCCCACACGTACGCTTGGGCGCCCGGCACCCTCGACCACGCCAGGTTGCCGAGTTCATTGCCGAGCGCCATCCGCGCGGGGGGATCGAGCTGCCAGCGGCGCTCCAGGAACGACCGGATCAGGCCGTACTCGGTCTCGGTCAGCAGCGTGGTGTCGAGCGGGGGCAGTTCCGTGCCCGGCGCGATACCGAGGGTCACCGGGGCAGGCTGATCCACCTTCGGCTGCCGGACGACGATGGTGCCGGCGGCAAGGTCGCCGAGCCGCTGGCGGCGGGGGGTGAGCAGCATGAAGAACAGGCCGACCATCGCCACGCCCACGTCGAGCGGCCGGATGAGGTTGCGCAGCAGGACGGGCCCCAGCCCTGCGGGCTGGCCATCCGTCTGGATCACCCGGAGGCCGAATGCCCGCTTGCCTGGCGTCCGCCCGCTCCAGATCTCCTCGAAGAAGGGGAAGTAGCCCCAGATCAGCAGCAGGATGAACGCGGTATAGAGCGCGCCGGCGAGTCCCGAGCCCAGGGCAAGGAAACCGAGGGCGGACGCGACGCCGGTGAGGATGCTGACCACCATCAGCAGGGCCCCGAGGATGAGCCCGTCGATCAGCCCGGCCCCCACCCGGGAGCCGAGCTCGGCGATGTCGACGGTCACCGCAACCGCCTCCGGCGTGACGATAGAGTTCGTCTCGGTACTCACGATCGATCCGTTCGTTCGTCCGGGTCAAGGACCAGCCCGTTCGGCCCGTAGGAAAGCTTGGAGCCTATGGACGTCGACTCCTTCATCCAGCATTATCGGCCGGAATGGGAACGGCTGGAACGGGCCTGCGCCAGAGGCAGCGGGGGCCTGGCCAAGCGAACCGGCCCGGAGATCGACGACCTGGTCCGCCTGTACCTGCGGGCCTCGGCGCACCTGGCGGAGGCGCGGACCCGCTACAAGGACCCCCGCCTCGAGGCCTACCTCAACCGTGTCGTCGGCGTCGCCCACACCGCGCTCTACGGGTCGAAGGCCCGGAGCTGGCGTGAAGTGCTGCGCCTCTTCGGCCCCCGTTACCGGGAAGCCGCCCGCCGGGGGCTGCCCTTCGTCCTCGTCGCCGCAGCGATCATGGTGGTGGTCGCGGGGGTTGTGGACGTCTGGGTGGCGGGGTCACGGGAGGCCCAGGCGGGCCTGCTGCCCCCGCTCGCGCGGGACGCGATCAGCCGGGCCGGCGGCCACCGCCCCGACCTGGGCGTCGCCCCGGCGGGCCTTTCGACCTTCATCTTCGTCAACAACGTCCAGGTGGCGGTGTTCTCCTTCGTCAGCGGGATCCTCCTGGGCATCGGCAGCGTCTACTTCGTGGCCCAGAACGCCGTGGTGCTGGGCTCGCTTGCCGGTGCCTACCAATCGGCTGGGAAGGCCGGGGTGTTCTGGCCGCTGATCCTGCCCCACGGCCTCCTGGAGCTGACGGCCATCTGCATCGCTGCCGGGGCGGGGCTGCGGATGGGCTGGAGCGTGATCGAACCCGGCGACCGCTCGCGCGGCCAGTCCCTGGTTGCGGAGGCCCGGGACGCGATCTTCGTGGTGCTCGGCGTGATCCCCGCCTTCGGCGTGGCGGCCCTCATCGAGGGCTTCATCACGCCGTCGGGCGTCAACCCGGTCTTCTCCATCACCCTCGGCGTAGTCGTCGCCACGATCTACATCGTCCTGGTCTTCGTTCCCTTGGGAGTGCTGCGGCGCCACAAACCGCTGGTCCCCTCCGCGACGCTCACAGCTTCCCCAGGGCCTTGATCCTCAGGTACTGATCGGCGAGCGCCCCGGCGAGATCCTCTGGGGGACGGTCCACCACGGCGGCGCCCATCCCGACGAGCCGGGATGCGGCGTCCGCTCGGGCGGCGATCGACGAGGCGGCGGCCGCTTTCCCGTAGGCATCCTCGCTCGTGGTGGGCACGAGGGTCGCCTCGGCTTCGACGGCAGGGTCTGCCACCGATGCCACGATGACCAGGTGGCGGCGCATCAGCATCGGCAGCGCCGCGAACAGCCCCTCCATGGCGGCCCGGTCGGTCAGCTCGGTCAGCAGCACGAGCAGGGCGCGGCGGCGGTACCGGGAGAGCACGGCGGCGAATACCCGCCGGTAGTTGGCGGCGTCGAGGGAGGGCTGGAGGTCGAACAGCAGGTCGAGGATCCGCCGGGCCTGGGTGCGGCCGCTCCGGGGCCCGGCGGCGACGAGGACGTCGCCCCCGAACGCCGCCATCCCGACGTGGTCGCCGGCGCGCCCCGCCAGCTCCGCCAGGGCAATCCCTGCGTCGAGCGTGTGCTCGAAGCGGGGAACCCCGGCCACGGTCCCCGCCATCGTCCGGCTGGCGTCGACCAGCAGCAGCACCTGCTGGTTGCGCTCTTCGCGGTAGGTGTTGGAGATCGTCTTGGTACTGCGGGCGGTCGCCCGCCAGTTGATGCGGCGGAACTCGTCGTCGGGGTGGTACTCGCGTAGCGAGTCGAACTCCCCACCGCCCCCGCGGATCGGCGACAGGCGGTAGCCGCTCTGGAGGAGCCTCGCCCGGTCGAGCCGGATCTCCGCCTGCCTGCGCCCCGGCAGCGCCGGATAGCACTTGAGGTGGGCGAGGATCGGAAGCGTCCGCTGCCGGCCGCCCAGGCCCAGCGGGCCCCCAGTCCGCAGCGTCAACGGACCGACGGTCACATGGCCGCGCCGGCTCGGGACGATGTCGACCTCGAGGTGCCCAACGGCGTGGGGGTCGAGGACGGCCCCCTGGCGCGGCGGGTACAGGCCGGTGGACGGGGCAGCGGCCGGGTGGGCAGCGACGCGCAGGCGCCTACCCTTCGGGTTGCGGAGGCCCAGCGTAGCCTTGCCGGGGCGATCGAGCGACAGCACGCTGGGCATGTCCCACGCGGCCTGGAGGGAGTCCGGCCGGGCGGCCACCCAGACGTCGACGCCGAGCGCCAGCACGGCGGCGAGGTTCACGGCCAGCAGGGCGACGAGCGGGGGCAATGGCAGGGCGGGCGCGACCGCCGAGGCCGCCAGGACCACAAGCGCGAACCGGGCGGTCGCATACATGCCCGGCCTGCCCATGCCCGGCTCCCGGCGCCGCCTCAACGCCCCTCCCACCCGGCTCGCCGGCGTTCTTCAGCCCATACCCGCTGTTCGCACGCCGGTTGAGGGCCGAAGAAGATCTTGAGGTTCACTTGGGGACCGGGACCCGCTCGACGACGCCGTCCAGCACGGCGTCGGTGGTGGCGCCCTCCATCTCGACCTCCGGGCGGAGCACGAGGCGGTGCCGCCATGCCGGCTTCACGAGCGCCTTCACGTCGTCGGGCGTCACGAAGCCCCGGCCCGAGAGGTACGCCCACGCCTTGGCGACGTTGAGCAGCATCGCCGCCCCCCGCGGGCTCACACCGAGCGCCAGCGACGGGCTGCGGCGGGTCTGGTCCGCCAGGTTCCAGATGTAGCCGATCAGCTCCTCGGACACCCCCACGGCGACGACGTCGCGCGAGGCTGCCGCCAGGGCCTCGGCCCCCGCCACCGGCTGCACGCCGAGCGCCCCGAGGTCGTGCGGGTCCCGGCCCTGGTGGTGCATGCGGAGGACTTCCTTCTCCGGCTCGGGCCCCGGGTAGCCCACCCGCAGCTTGAGGAGGAAGCGGTCCAGCTGGGCCTCGGGCAGGGGATAGGTGCCCTCGAACTCGATCGGGTTCTGGGTGGCGACGACGAGGAATGGCGAGGGCAGCGGGTGCGCCTCGCCCTCGACGGAGACCTGGCGTTCCTCCATGGCCTCGAGCAGGGCGGCCTGGGTCTTCGGCGGCGTCCGGTTGATCTCGTCGGCGAGCACGAGGTTGGCGAAGAGAGGGCCGGTGCGGAAGTGGAAGGCCCCGGTGCTGGACTCGTAGACCATGTTGCCCGTCACGTCCGACGGCATCAGGTCGGGCGTGAACTGGATGCGGCGGAAGTCCAGCGCCAGGGCCCGCCCCAGCGCCTTGACGAGGAGGGTCTTGGCAACGCCCGGGACGCCCTCCAGGATGACGTGGCCCCGCACCAGCAGGGCAGCCAGCACCCCGAAGACCACCGGCTCCTGGCCCTTCACGGCCTTGGCCACCTCGACGCGGACCGCGTTCAACGCCTCGCTCACCTCGGCCACGCTTCCCCCTTCGTTCTGTCGGAACCCGCCCGCCCTGTCGGAACCCGCCCGCCTTGTCGGAACCCGCCCGCACCTCAGATCCAGGAGCCCTCCACCCGCTGCCGCAGCGCCTCCAGCTCCCTCCCGAGCCCGATCAGCTCCTCGTCCGTCTGCGGCGGGGGGCCGGCGAGCAGGCGCTGCACCTCGTCCGGGCGCGTACCCGACAGCTGCGCCAGCGTCAACGATAGGGCCTCGTCCACCGGCCCCCTCCCCTGCGCCTCCGGGGGCCCGGCCTCCGGCCCGACCCCCAGGCGTGACCGTAGCCTCCGGCGGGTGGCACGGCGAAGCGCGTCGCCGGCAAAGGCCCGGGCCCGGGCGGAGCGGTACAGGCGGGCGACTGCATGGACCAGCTCGCCGGACGGGACCGGGGACGGGATCCGGTCCACGACGGGCTTCCCGAAGCGCCGGCCACGCACGAGGGCGAACGCCACGACGGCGATGGCGATCTGGATCAGGACCATGCGGGCCGGCCCCGGGATCGAGCCGATCAGCCCCTTCGGCGCCGCAGCAGCCGGCGGCAGGGCAGGCCCGAAGACGACGGGACCACCCGATCCGAAGACCCCCAGTGCGAACGCTGCGTTGTCGCCGCTACCGAGGAGGGCGTTGGTGAGCGGCGAGACCCCGCCGAACACGATGACCCTGCCGCTCCCCACGGGCGTCGATACCTCGAAGCTGCCGCCGTTGACGGGGAAACACCCGACCCCCCCAGGATCGGAGCCCAGGACCGAGTCACCGGCATCGACCGCAAGCCTGTGGACGCCGGCGACCTCGGGTACGACGCATCCCGGGGTCAACCTGGCAGGACCGAATGCGTAGTGACCGACCCGGCCCTTTGGTCCGACACCGGCAGCCGCTGCCGTCTCCGACTGGGGGTCGCCCACCACGACCGTCCCCCCGCCCCGCGCCCACGACAGCAGGTCGTCGGCCTGGCGGGCGTCCCGGAGATCGGTGAGGACCACGAAGACGGCAGGTCCCTGGGGCGGGGTGTCGGCGCTGCGCACCGTGAGCCCCATGGCGGCCAGATAGCGGCGCAGGGCCAGCGTGCCGTGGGGGCCGCGGTCGTCGCCGGCAGACGGCCCCGAGAGCGCGACGGCGGCGAGCACGAGCGCCGCCAGCGCCCCGAGCAGGATCCACTGGCGCTTCATCTGGCCTTGACCGACCGCTCGGCGGCAGCGAGGGTGTCGACCTCGCCGGCGGTCGCCGGCGCCCTGCCGTACATGACCGACTCGAAGATGGTCGTGGCCTTGGCCACGGCCGGGTAGAGGTCGGGCAGGTCCCCGGCGACGGCCCGGCGGCATTCGCCGGCGGTGAGGCTCGGCTTGTCCGGGACGATCCCCCGGGCGGCCAGCGCCGCGAGCAGGGCGCCGTAGCGTGCCCGCACCGCACCGGCGAGATCGCCGCGGGCCATGGCCTCCCTCGCCAGCCGGTCCCAGTCCGTGCGCACCTGCTTGCCGGCTCCGGCGCCCCGGGCCTTGCGCTCCGGGACGACGTAGCGCAGACGGCGGATGAGCACGACCAGCACGCCGGCGACGCCGCCCAGCAGGACGAGCAGCAGCAGGCCCCGCGGCAGCGGCACGCGGTTCACGGCGTGGGTCAGGCGTTGCCAGATCCCGACGATGAACACCCAGATGTCGTGGCGGATCCGCTCGAACACGCTCGGCTGCGTCGTGATGCCCTGGAAGGCGCCCTGCAGCGCCGCCCCCATCTTCTGGGGATCCGGAGCCTGGGCTGCCAGCGCCGCCTTGGCGGCGTCCTCCATCGCGGAGAGGTGGTCGTCCGCACGGTGAAAGTCCCCAGCGGTCGTCCCGCCCAAGCCGGCCAGCAGGTCGTCCCCGTGGAGATGAACGACCCCACCGGCAACCACGACGTCGAGGGGCAGCCCGACGGCGCGCCGGACCGCGTCCATCGCCTGGGGGCTGGGATGGGCGGCATCTGCCTCGGCCAGTCGCCGGGCGGCATCGAGACGAGCAACGAAGTCGTGGCCGCTGATGGCCGCCGGAGCCCGCCCGTTCCCCGCGGCGCGGGCGGCGGCCGGCAGCGTGCCCGCTGCCTCCGCGGCGACGGCGATGGCGGCGACGACGGCTAGGACGCCACGGCCCGTCCGGAACCGCAGCCGGCTCGGCAGAACCGTTCGCACAGCGAGCTCCGGGCTCAAGCGGCCCGGGCGGCCTGGACCTGCTGGGCGGTGACCGCCAGGTCGAAGGCCTCCCTGCGGATCCGGAGGTCGAAGTAGACCACCACGGTGACGACAACGACGAACGGGATGAACGCCGCCTGCCCCAGGGTTCCCGCAATGCCGAGGAAGACCCAGCCTGCCCGGCCGCTCACGAAGCCGAGCAGGAGCGGTGGCATCTGGACGAGGACGAGGCCGAACCAGGCAACCATCACCTTCAGGACCTCGACGCCGCACGTCCTCCACCAGTTGCCGCTGGTGAGGCGCCACGACCGCTCCACGGCGGAGATGGGACCCGCGTCCTCGACCATCAGCGCCACCGGGGACAGCAGGAGTTTGATGTAGAGGTAGATCGCCGGCACGAGGAAGACGAAGGACGCCGCGACGATCAACAGGAACCGGAGCACGCCCAGGCCCAGGATTGCCCAGAAGCGCCGCAGGGCGGTGCGCCACACCTTCCCCACCGTCATCGGATGGCCCATGGAGCAGCCGGCCGCGGCCGTGGCGATGGCCGCCGTGAGGAAGGGGAGGGTGAGGAAGAGGAGGAGGCTCCCCAGCAGCCCCCTGCCGTTCGTGCCGGAGGCTGGGGCGACACCGGTCTTGAACGCGTTGATGAACTGGCGGACCTGCGAGAAGTAGTTCCGGTTCAGGAGCGCACTGAGGAACTCGATGGGCACGACCACCACCGCGGCGGTGCCGACGAGCAGCTTCCAGTTGCGGCGGTAGATCCCGATGGCCGTGTCGACGACCTCCCCGACCCCGCGGGGGAGCAGCGGCAGCGACGGGGCGCCGACGACGGGAGCCGGCCGGGCCGGCGCGTGCCCCGGCGAAGGGCCCGACGAGGAGCCGACCGAGGAGCCGGACGAGAACGTGGGGGCACCCGCGTCGAGTGGCCCCTCCGGCTGCAGCGGCGCAACCGGAGGCGGCGGACCTGGTTCGCTCGCGGCCATCTACCTTCCAGACGTGAACAGGCTGTTCGCCCTCATCGGCTCAAACTGCGCTTGCAGGTCGCAGATTACCCGCTTTGGGGGTGGGATGGACACGGCGAAGGCAGGCGGCCCGGCCCTACCCGGCGCTCACCTGCGGCTCGTTGGCCGCCTTGAGGATGTCATTGAGCGGCGCCAGCCGGTACATACCCGTGAGATCCGGTGCCGGGATCTGCCCGAGGGCCAGGGCATGCCCGGCGTCGGCGGCGATCGCGGCAGCCAGCGGGTCGTCGGTGAAGCTGAGGTGCAGCCAGGAGAGGTCGGACACGGCCTGGGAGAGGGCCACGCCGGTGAGGTTCTTGATCGCGGTGGCGGCGTCCTTCTCGATCTGGGCCGACGGGCGCTTCACCAGGTCGTTGGCGGCGACCTGCCCCACGATCAGGTTGGCCACCACGTCCGGGTGCTTCTGGAGAAATGCGGTCCCCACCATCAGGAGGGCAGTCGGGAAGTGGCCGTTCGGCCAGAGCGATGCCTCGTCGAGGAAAACCTTCGCATTGCCCTCGACCTGCAGCAGGCTCGCCCACGGTTCGGGGACCCATGCCCCGGCGATGCTGCCCTGCTGCAGAGCCGGCAGGATCGAGGCGTTGGGCATCGTCACGACGGAGACATTCCCGCCCGCATTGGGATTGAGGCCCTGGGACTTCAGCCACGTGCGGAGCGCCACGTCGGCGGTGTCGCCGGCGGCGGCGACGGCAACCTTCTGGCCCCGGAGGTCGGCCGGGCTCTTGACGGCGTACTTGGTCATGAGGAAGACCCCACCCGAGGTGGCGCCCGAGACGACCCTCACCGCGTCCTTCGCACGGAGGAAGGCGGCAATCGCCGTGTTGGGGCCGACGTAGGCGGCGTCGAGCGATCCCGCACCGAGGGCTGCCCCCTCCTCGGTGCCGGACTTGAACACAGTGGCGGTGAGGGTGACGTTCGGGCCGAGGCTGCTGGCGAAGACGTTGTCCTGGATGCCCACCAGCGCGCTCGCCTGGGTGAGATCGGCCATGTAACCAAGGTGCAGCGTCACGGCCGCCGGCGGGGTCGTCCCGCTGGGCTGTGGGTGGGCGGCGGTGCCTCCGGCGGTTGTGCAGGCGGCGCCCGCGATCGCCAGGAGCACCAAGGCCGGCGTGAGCCGGGCGCGGCATAGGTTCACGTTGGCTCAGTGCTCCTTCCGGGCGGTCCGATGCCGGCGACTGGTGGGCGCTGCCGGCCGGCGAACCATACTGGTTTTCCTCTGTACCTCAATCCGAGGTGGTGTCGTGAACGATTATCGGCATACATCCTGTGGAACCGAACGGCTGCTGCGCATCCTGCTCATGTCTGCCGTCGCCACCGGAGCATTCTTCCGCCTCGCCGCTCCCGCCAGCGCCGCTCCTGCGCAGGCGTGGCGGCGGATCGTGCCAGGAGCCATCGTCCAGTCGTCGCCTGCGCCGGTCGTCCTCCCCGGCGGATCGCTCGGGATCGTCGTCGGGTCGCACGACGGCAAGGTGTACACGCTGAACAGCGCGGACGGCACCGACGCGCCGGGTTGGCCCCAGCAGACGGTCGCTGCGATCGACTCCTCGCCGGCGGTCGCGTCCACCGACGGGTCGGGCGCGCCGCAGATCTACATCGGCAGCGGCATCGCGACGGCGGTCCAGTCGGGGGGCTTCTACTCCTTCGACACCACCGGGCACACCCGGTTCCACATCAACGCCGCCGACGCCGCCGGCCCGAGCCTGTCGTTCTCGGCCACCCCGGTCATCGGCGACATCAACCGCCACAACGTCCCCGACATCTCCGTCGGCTCCCTCGGCCAGCACATCTACTCCGTGACGCCGAACGGCGCAGCGAACCCCGGTTGGCCCTACCAGGCCCTCGACAGCACCTTCTCCTCGGGCGCGCTGGCGGACGTGAACGGCGACGGCCAGACCGATCTCGTCGTCGGCGGCGACTCCAACCCCGGCCCCCAGGGGACCCACCCGAGGGGTGGCCTGGTCCGGGCACTCAACGGGAGCGGGAGCGTCATCTGGGAGTACCGGATCGATGAGCAGATGATCTCGTCGCCCAGTATCGGGGACATCGACGGCGACGGCCACCCCGACATCGTCTTCGGATCCGGGAACTACTGGGCCAACAACGGCGGGTCGTCGTACTCGACCAAGCTCTCGGCAATCAACATCGACGGCACGCCGAAGCCCGGCTGGCCCAAGACGATCGACGGCTTGGCCATGGCGTCGCCGACGCTGGCCGACGTCAACGGGGACGGGCATCTCGACGTCGTCATGGGGGCCTGGAACACCGACGGGCACAGCGGCTCGGTCTACGCCTGGGACGGCAGGACCGGCGGCGAGATCTGGGCGCACCACAACGTCGGTTCGGGGACGGTGATCGGGCAGATCGTCACCGCCGACTTCAACGGCGACGGAGCGCAGGACCTCCTCGTGCCCACCTCCAACGGCGCCGACGCGCTCGACGGCCGCACCGGCCAGCAGCTCTTCGGTGTCGAGACCGGCCTGTCCCTGCAGAACTCCCCGCTGATCGTCGACCTCGCCGGGAAGGGACAGCTCAGCATCATCGTCGCCGGCGAGAACGCTTCGCATCAGGGTGTGATCGCCCGCTACGACGTGCCCGCGACCGACAAGGCATCCTTCGGCGCCCTCGGCTGGCCGATGTTCCGCAAGGATGCCCGGCGCACGGGCTCGTGGACGAACCCCCCGCTCACGCAGAGCGCGTGCTCGCGCCCCGGCGGCTACTGGATGGCGGCCTCCGACGGCGGCATCTTCAACTACTGCGACGCCGGGTTCTTCGGTTCCACAGGCAGCATGCACCTCAACCAACCCATCGTGGGTATGGCCCCCACGCCCGACGGCGACGGCTACTGGCTCGTGGCCCGGGACGGCGGCATCTTCGATTTCGGCGACGCCCGCTTCTTCGGTTCCACAGGCAGCATCCACCTCAACCAACCGGTCGTCGGCATGGCCCCCACGCCCGACGGCGGCGGCTACTGGCTCGTGGCCCGGGACGGCGGCATCTTCAACTTCGGCGACGCGCCCCTCCTCGGCTCGACCGGCAGCATCCACCTCAACCAGCCCGTCGTCGGCATGGCCCCCACGCCGTCCGGGCAGGGCTACTGGCTCGTTGCGTCAGACGGCGGCATCTTCAACTTCGGCGACGCGCCCCTCCTCGGCTCGACCGGCAGCATCCACCTCAATCAACCGATCGTCGGCATGGCGCGGACGCCCTCGGGCGGCGGCTACTGGCTCGTTGCGTCAGACGGCGGCATCTTCAACTTCGGCGACGGCGGCTTCTTCGGCTCCACGGGCAGCATCCACCTCAACCAACCGATCGTCGCGATGGCAGGCGCCGGCTAACCTGGCCCGCCGGGCGGTGGTCGGAATTTTGTACGTAGGCCGTAGCAAATCCCGACCACCCCGGGCTTCCCGGCCCGGCCGGTAGCGCCCCGGGTCCGCGGCCCCCGGCGCCTCAGTCGCAGATGCGCTTGGCCCGGCCCGTCGTCGCCCAGGTGACCCTGCCCACCTCGGCGAAGGTCAGCAGGTCGGGGTGCGAGGGGATCACCCGCAGGGCGAAGCCGTGGCGGCCCGGACGCTCGCAGGAGTAGGACCCGGTGTAGCACCAGGTGCCGTCGGCCGCCTTGCCGGTGACCTCCATCGGTTCCACGCGCTCCGCCAGCAACTCCTCGCTCCCGTTGAGCGGCCCGTGCACGAGTTGCACGGCCACGTCGTCCGGCGTGAGCGCCCCGAGGCGCACCTGGGCCAAGACCTCCTGGGCCTTCCCGAGCTCGGGGATGATGTCCTCGTCGCCGGCCGCTTCGATCGAGACGTCGCTCCACTGCTTCTGGACGTTGCTCTTCCAGGCGGCCAGTGCCTTGGCCCGCTGGTACCCGTTGGCGGCCAGCGCCTCGGCCCTGGCGGCGGCGGGGTCGTACGCCCACTCGACGTACTCCCGGAGCATCCGGGTGGCGCTGACCTTGGGGCCGAGGGTCTTGAGCGACGAGCGGATCCGCCGGACCCAGCCCCGGGGCACCGACCTGGCCTTGCGGTCGTAGAACAGCGGGACGATGCGGCGCTCCAGCACGTCGAAGAGGTTGGCCGCCTCGACCCGGTCCCGCCGGGCCAGGTCCTCGTAGCCTTCCACCGACAGGATGGCCCACCCGTTCTCCCCGTCGTACATCTCGTCCCACCACCCGTCGAGGATCGAGCAGTTGAGCACCCCGTTCAGCGCAGCCTTCTCCCCGCTGGTGCCGGACGCCTCCAGCGGGCGGCGCGGGGTGTTGAGCCACAGGTCGACGCCCTGGCACAGCATTTTGGCCATCGACATGTCGTAGTTGTCGAGGAAGGCCATCCGGCGGCGGACCTCGGGGTCCTGGGCGAAGTTGAAGATCTCCCGGATCATCGCCTTGCCCGGCTCGTCGGCGGGGTGGGCCTTGCCGGCGAAGATGATCTGCACCGGCCGGTCCGGGTTGTTGAGGAGCGCCTTCAGGCGGTCCGGCTGCGAGAGCAGGAGCGTCGGTCGCTTGTAGGCGGCGAAGCGGCGGGCGAAGCCGATCGTGAGCACGCCCGGGTCGAAGACGTCGTCGCACCAGGCAAGGTCGCCCTCGCTCACGCCCTGGGTCATCCGGGAGACCTTGAGGCGCTTGCGGACGAAGCCCACGAGCCGTTCCCGGCACTGCTCCCGCACCCGCCAGATGTCCTCGTCCGAGGCGTCGTCGAGGCGCGCCCAGCGCTCCGGACCGGCGTCCCACCACTCGGGCAGCACGTAGCGGTCGAGCGTGGTGGTCATCTCGCTCGAGACCCACGTGGCCGCATGGATCCCGTTGGTGACGGAGTGGATGGGGATCTCGTCGAAGGAGATGTCCGGCCAGAGGTGCTGGAACAGGTGCTTGGACGTCTGGCCGTGCAGGCGGGCGACGCCGTTGCAGTAGCCCGAGAGCCGGAACGACAGCACCGCCATGTTGAAGAGGTCCCCGGACCCGCCGGGCTCCCGGCCGAGCTCCATGAGGTCGGAGAACGGGACCCCGCACTCGTCCGCCCAGGCCCCGAAGTAGCGCTCGATCAGCGCCCGGGGGAAGCGGTCGATGCCGGCCGAGACCGGCGTGTGCGTGGTGAACACGGCGCCGGCCCGGACCGCTTCGATCGCCTCGGGAAACGTCAGGCCGTCGCGCCGGATCAGGGTGCGCAGCCGTTCCAGGGCCAGGAAACCGGCGTGGCCCTCGTTGATATGGAAGACCTGGGGCACCCGGCCGACGGCCTCGAGCGCACGGACGCCGCCGATACCGAGGAGGATCTCCTGGCGCAGCCGGTGCTCCTCCCCGCCGCCGTAGAGGTTGTCGGTGATGGCCCGGGCCTCCTCGGAGTTCTCCTCGACGTTGGCGTCGAGGAGGAAGAGGGGGATCCTGCCCACCTGGGCCTTGAGGATCTGGGCGACCACCGGCATGCCGGCGAGGTCGACGGTCACGCGCCCGACCGGCTCGAGGGCCATCTCGGCGGGGTCGAGCGATGGGTAGCGCTCCACCTGCCAGCCCTCGACGTTCAGTTCCTGGCGGAAGTAGCCGTGCTTGTAGAACAGCCCGACGCCGACAAGGGGCAGGCCGAGGCTGCCCGCCGCCTTGACGTGGTCGCCCGCCAGCACGCCGAGGCCCCCTGAGTACTGGGGGAGTGCCGCGTCGATACCGAACTCCGGCGAGAAGTAGGCGACCGACCTGAGCTCCAGGTCCGACCGCTCGGCGAACCAGCGCCGCCGCCGCAGGTGTTGCTGCAGGTCGTCGTGCACCTCGTGCAGGAACGCCAGGAAGCTGCGGTCCTTGGCGAGCGACTCGAGGCGCTCCTTGCCGATGGTGCCGAGCAGGCGCATAGGGTCGCCTCCGGCGGCCTCCCAGACCTCCGGGTCGGCCCAGCGGAACAGGTCCACCGAGCGCGCGTCCCAGGACCAGCGGAGGTTCATAGCGATCTCGCGCAACTCGGCGAGCGCCTCGGGCAACTCGGCTCTGACGGTGAAGCTGTGGAGTGCCCTAGGCATCGCAGGGTCTCTGGTGACTGAGCATCGACGGGGTAGGTCTCAAGGGAGGGCCGGTCTCCTTCTCAAGGGACTCCGAGTCTAGTGCACAGATCCGCCGATCGATCAAGTCGGTCCCCTGCGGCGGCCCGTCCAGGCTCACGGCTGCTCCGCGAAGCGGAGGAGGAACAACGAGAAGCTCAGGAGGTTGAGCGCCGGTGTCTTCATCAGGCGTTGCTGGCCGGGGTGGGCCGTGTTGAGCAGCTCCTGCCAGACGCCCTGGCCAGGCATCTTCGGCAGGACGAAGTAGCGCGACCGAGGCCCGCCGTTGAGCAGGAGGAGCAGGGTTTCGCCGAAGACGGGACGGCCCCGCTCGTCGACGTCGTCGCTCGCTTCGCCCCGGATGAGCATCCCCAGCACCTGGTTGCGCTCGTCCGCCCAGTCCTGCATCGTCATCTCATGGCCGTCGGCCCGGAACCACGAGAGGTCCTTGGTGCGGGCTCGGGGACGGGCGGCCCCGGTGAAGAAGTTGCGCCGGCGGAGGACGGGGTTCGCCCGGAAGCGCTCGATCGCCTGGGCGGTGAACTGGTAGAGCTGGCGGCCCTCGGGCGAGAGGTCCCAGTCCACCCAGCTCGTCTCGTTGTCCTGGCAGTAGGCGTTGTTGTTGCCGCCCTGGGTCCGCCCGATCTCGTCGCCGGCGACCAGCATCGGCACGCCCTGCGAGAACAGCAGCGTTGCCAGCATGTTGCGCTTCATCCGGTCGCGCATGCGGTGGGTCCAGGCCGACTCCGTCGGGCCCTCGGCCCCCCAGTTGCGGCTGTAGTTCTCCTCGGCGCCGTCGCGGTTGCCTTCGCCGTTGGCCTCGTTGTGCTTGTGTTCGTAACTCACGAGGTCGCTCAGCGTGAAGCCGTCGTGCGACGTGATGAAATTGACGCTGGCATAGGTGCCGCGCCCGCTTCCCGCGAAGAGGTCGCTGGAGCCCGCCAGCCGTGAGGCAAGCTCGGGCACCTGGCCCGGGTCGCCCCGCCAGAAGCGCCGGACCGTGTCCCGGTACTTGCCGTTCCACTCGGCCCACCCCGCCGGGAAGCCCCCCAGCTGGTAGCCGTACGGCCCGATGTCCCATGGCTCGGCGATGAGCTTGACGGTCGACAGGACCGGGTCCTGCCCGACCGCCTGGAAGAACGGGCCCCGCAGGTCGAGCCCGCTCTCCGTGCGCCCGAGCGCGGGGGCGAGGTCGAAGCGGAAACCGTCGATATGCATGACCTCCACCCAGTACCGGAGGCTGTCCATGATCAACTGGTTGACCCGGGGCTCGGACGCGTTGACGGTGTTCCCCGTGGCCGTGAAGTCCTGGCAGTACCGGGGGTCGGCGGGATCGAGCCAGTAGTAGCAGGCGTTGTCCACGCCGCGCAGCGACAGCGTCGGGCCGCGCTCACTCCCCTCGCCGGTGTGGTTGTAGACGACGTCGAGGATGACCTCGAGGCCCGCCCGGTGCAGGGCCTTCACCATCGTCTTGAACTCGTACACCTGCCGGCCCCGGGTCGCGGCGAAGCCCACATCGGGGGCGAAGAACGCGATCGTGTTGTAGCCCCAGTACTCGGTGAGGCCCACCTCGCTGAGGTGGGCGCCGTTGGCCGCCTGCTGCACCGGCATCAGCTCCACGGCGGTCACCCCAAGCTCCAGGAGATGATCGATCACCGGCTCGGAGGCCAGCCCGAGGAAGGTGCCGCGCAGCTCCGGCGGCACCCCGGGGTGCCGGGCGGTCATCCCCTTCACGTGGCACTCGTAGATGACCGTGCGGTTCCAGCGCCGTCTCGGCCGGCGGTCGTCGCCCCACGAGAAGGCGGGGTCCACGACGACGGACTTCGGCATGACGCCGGCGCTGTCGGCGGTGCTGAACGAGAGGTCCTCCTCGGCGTCGCCGAGGATGTAGCCGAAGGTGTCGGGGTGCGGGGACACCGGCCCGCTGACCTCCAGGGCGTACGGGTCGAGGAGCAGTTTGTGGGGGTTGAAGCGGTGGCCCTCCGCCGGGGCGTACGGGCCGCGGACCCGGTACCCGTAGTGCTGGCCCGGCCGGATGTCGGGGAGGTGGGCGTGCCACACGAAGTCTGTTCGCTCGCTGAGCCGCACCCGGTGCGCCTCCTCCCCGTCTGTCGCATTGTCGAACAGGCACAGGTCGACGCCGGTTGCGTGCTGGGAGAACAGGGCGAAGTTGACCCCCTCGCCGTCCCAGGTCGCCCCGAGCGGGGCGGGGCGCCCCGGCCACACCCGCACGTCGCCCCGATTGGCGTTGCGGCCGGTGTTCCGGCTCGGGTTCCGGGGGGTGTTGGGTCCCAGCGCAGGTTGGCGTGACACGGGCGCAAGGTTAGCGGTACGGGCTGGGCCGCGGCATCTCGTTCTGCCCAAGGGGGGCTTTCATGCTCGGGTAGGAATACCCCGTTGACAATTACTCCAACCCGAGTATTCTATGTTGCATGGTCGCCAACAACCGCTCCAATCCCCTCGCTCTGGCGGTCCTGAGCTGCCTCTACGAGCGGCCGATGCACCCCTACGAGGTCGCCCAGACCCTCCGCCACCGTGCCAAGCACGAGAGCATCCGCCTGAACTACGGGTCGCTCTACAACGTGGTGGAGGCGCTGGAGAAGCGGGGATACGTCCGGGTCGCCGAGACCGTCCGGGAAGGGCGCAGGCCGGAACGCACCGTCTACGAGATCACCGAGACCGGATCGAGGGAGTTCGTCGACTGGCTCTCGGCCCTCATCACGACGCCGGTCAAGGAATACCTCCAGTTCGAGGCTGCGCTGTCGCTGCTGCCTGCCCTGCCTCCCGACGAAGCCGCCGCCATGCTGGGCGAGCGCGTCGAGGAGCTGGAGCACCGCCTCCACTTCTCCAAGGTGACGACGGAGTCCATGCGTACCTCCGGCCTGCCGCGGCTGTTCGGCCTCGAGAACGAGTACATGGAGGCGCTGATGCAGGCCGAGCTGGACTACGTCCGCGCCCTCATCAAGGACATCGAGGGCGGCACGCTCGACGGCCTCGAAATGTGGCGGCGCTGGTTCGAAGGTGACACCCAAGGACGGCCACCGCCCCAGCCCGAGCTCTAGACCTCTCACGCACCTGCACACCACTGGCCAGTGGGACGCGCCCTGTTTCACCTTGCATCCCAGCTGCACCCTGCGAAAGGAGATCCGATGACCCATAGCATCGAGGCAGCCGGCCTCACCAAGCGCTTCGGCAAGACGCAGGCCCTCGCCAGTCTCGACCTCGTCGCCGAGCCGGGCCAGGTCCTCGCCGTGCTCGGCCCCAACGGGGCCGGGAAGACGACCTTCATCCGTGCCGTCGCCACCCTCGTCCAGCCCGACGGTGGCGTGCTGAAGGTGGCGGGCCATGACGTGCAACGAGAGCCGGGCGTCGTCCGCAGCCTGATCGGACTCGCCGGCCAGTACGCCGCGGTCGAGCCCACCATGTCCGGCCGGGAGAACCTCGAGATGATCGCCCGGCTGTTCGGCCAGAGCCGAAGGGATGCCAGGGCCAACGCCGTCCGGGTGCTGGCCCAGTTCGGCTTGACCGAGGCCGCGGACCGCCTGGTCCGCACCTACTCGGGCGGTATGCGGCGCAAGCTCGACCTCGGGGCCAGCCTGGTCGGCGAGCCGCGGATCCTGCTGCTGGACGAACCCACGACGGGCCTGGACCCCCGGGCGCGCATCGAGCTGTGGGACGCGATCCGGGCCCTCGTGGAGAACGGCACCGACGTCGTCCTCACCACCCAGTACCTCGACGAGGCAGACCACCTCGCCAGCCAGATCGTGATCATCGACCACGGCCGTGCGATCGCTGCCGGCACCCCGACCGAGCTCAAGCAGCGGGCCGGGAACAGCGTCGTCGAGGTCCACGTCCGCGACCCCAGGGACATCGCCCGGGTGGCCGCGGCCCTCGCAGAGCTCGGCGAGGGAGCACCGCAGATCGACGAGGCCACCCGGCGGGTCAGCATGACCGTCCCCTCCGGTACCGGCCAGCTCATCGCCGAGCTCCCGTCGCTGACGGCCGTCGGGCCGGCGCTCGAGGACGTCGCGGTTCGGCACCCCAAGCTCGACGAGGTGTTCCTCGCTCTTACCGGCCAGTCCATCGAGGCGGAGGCCCAGGCCGAGGCGCCGAAGCGCCGAGGTCGGGGTCCCGACGCAGCAGAGAAGGACCGGCAGCCCGCAGGGGTTGCCTGACCCCTGACCACCTTCACAAACAGACAGATAGGGAAAGGAGACCACCGTGGCCATCGCCGCTCCCGTCGCACCCACCGCTCCAATCGCTCACAGGGCGCGCCTGTCGTCCAGCACCTTCGTCATCGCCAAGCGGGGAGCCCTCAAGTTCCTCCGTACACCTCAGCTCGTCATCGTCGGCACCCTGCAGGGTGCGATGTTCCTCCTGATCTTCCGCTACGTGTTCGGCGGGGCCATCAGCTCCGGGGGCCTCAGCTACGTGAACCGCCGTCGGATTCCGGCTGCACGGTTCCGTGCCGGCGGCGCTGGGGGCCTTCGCTCTCTGCATCGCCTTCGGGTTCGCCTTCGACTGGCTGTTCATCGCCCTCGGGATGATCTCCGGGACCCCGCAGGCGGCCCAGGGCATCGGGTTCATGGTGTTCCCGTTCACCTTCGTGTCAAGCGCCTACGTGCCGGTGTCGAGCATGCCGGGCTGGATGCAGTCCTTCGCTTCCAACCAGCCGATCACGATGATGGTGGACGCCGTCCGTGCGCTGACGCAGGGCCCCTCGGCCGTCGCGGTCCTCGGCCACCCGGCCCGCTACTTCGTCGTTCGCTCGCTGCTCTGGGCGGCGGCCATGGTCGTGGTGTTCGCCCCGCTGGCGGTTGCCCGCTACCGGAAGGGCTAGAGCCTCGGCGGCGCCGGCGGGAGGGCCCGCCACAGACCTTCTTTGTCCCTCACCCGTCGTTCTACGCCGCCTGGGGGACAAAGAACGTTCTGGGCCCCTGGCACCCACGAGACCATGACCGAGGAGGGTGAGGCCATCGCTCACCATGGCTGTCTAACCGCGATATCCGCGGTGAAACAGCCATCGAGGTGGGGATCCTCCAGTCCCGGGTGATGCTGGGCACGCCGTCCAGGGACCCGGACGCCATCACGCTGCGCACTTCAGCCCCCAGCGGGGACCTTGAAGTACAGCGCCGAGAGGCCCGGCAGGGTCAGGTTCACCGAGAACGGCCGCCCGTGCATCTCGTGCGCCTCGGCCTCCACCCCGCCCCCGTTGCCCACGTTCGAGCCACCGTAGATGTCGGCGTCGCTGTTGAGGATCTCCTTGTAGTGACCGGCGGCGGGCACGCCCACCCGGTAGTTCTCCCGGCGCACCGGCGTGAAGTTGCACACGACCAGGATCGCTTCGCCCGAGCTCGACGTGCGCAGCAGGCTGATGACACTCGCCTCGGAGTCGTTGGCGTCGACCCATTCGAAGCCCAGCGGGGCGTTGTCCAACTCGTGCAGGGCCGGTTCGGTCCTGAGGACACGGTTGAGGTCCTGGACCCACTGCTCAAGCCCGGCGTGGGGCTTGTAGGCCAGCAGGTGCCAGTCAAGGCTCGTCTCGTGGTACCACTCGTTCCACTGGCCGAACTCGGAGCCCATGAACAGCAGCTTCTTGCCCGACTGGGCGTACATGTAGCCGTACAGGGCACGGAGGTTGGCGAACTTGGCGGGGTCGTCGCCCGGCATCTTGCCGATCAGCGACCCCTTGCCGTGGGTGACCTCGTCGTGGGAGAGCGGCAGCACGAAGTTCTCCGTCCACGCGTACAGGGCCCGGAAGGTCAGCAGGTGGTGCTGCCACCGCCGGTGGATCGGCTCCTTGGACATGTAGACGAGCGTGTCGTGCATCCAGCCCATGTCCCACTTGAAGCCGAAGCCGAGGCCCCCGACGTAGGTGGGCCGCGACACCATCGGCCACGCCGTCGACTCCTCCGCCATGGTCTGGACATCCGGGTGGGCCTGGTACACGTCGGTGTTCAGCCGGCGCAGGAAGTACAGCGCCTCGAGGTTCTCCCGGCCCCCGAAGTTGTTGGGGATCCAGTCGCCGCCCTCCCGCGAGTAGTCCAGGTAGAGCATCGAGGCGACGGCGTCGACCCGTAGGCCGTCGGCATGGTACGCGCCGAGCCAGTGCAGGGCGCTGGAGGTGAGGAAGCTCCGCACCTCGTTGCGCCCGTAGTTGAAGATGTAGCTGTTCCAGTCCGGATGGAAGCCCTTGCGCGGATCGGCGTGCTCGTACAGATGCGTGCCGTCGAAGTAGCCCAGCCCGTGCTCGTCGGTGGGGAAGTGCGACGGCACCCAGTCGAGGATCACCCCGATGCCGTGCTGGTGCAGGTAGTCGATGAGGTACATCAGGTCCTCGGGCGTCCCGTAGCGGCTCGTCGGAGCGAAGAAGCCGGTGGTCTGGTAGCCCCAGGATCCGTAGAACGGGTGCTCCATGAGCGGCAGGAACTCGACGTGCGTGAAGCCCAGCTTCGCCACGTACTCGGCGAGGCGCGGCGCCATCTCCCGGTAGGTGAGCCAGCGGCCCCCGTCCTCGGGCACCCGCATCCACGAGCCGAAGTGGACCTCGTAAATCGACATCGGGGCATTGAGGGCGTTGCGGCGGTACCGCGACGCCATCCAGTCCTGGTCGCCCCAGGTGTAGTCGAAGTCCCAGACCACCGAGCCGGTCCGCGGCGGCACTTCGGAGTACAGGGCGAACGGGTCTGCCTTGTCGGCCCGGTACATGGCGTACTTGGAGGCCACGTGGTACTTGTAACACGCCCCCTTGCCGACGCCGGGCAGGAAGCCCTCCCAGATCCCGGACTTCTCCCGGACCGCGAGCGGGTGGGCCGTTTTGCTCCAACCGTTGAAGTCCCCGGTCACGTGGACGGCCTCGGCGTTCGGTGCCCACACGGAGAACATCGTCCCGGCGACCCCGTCGACGGTCATCGGGTGGGAGCCAAGCTTGTCCTGGATGCGGTTGTGCGTCCCTTCGTTGAAGAGGTAGAGATCCTCTTCGGACAGAAGGCTGGGCTGGGTTGCAGGGGGCTTCGTCATGTGGACCGCCGCACAACCCCCGCCTTTCGGCATGGGGAGGGATAGGTGGCTCGCCCCGCTGGGTCCAGAGGTTTGGAAGTTTCTTTGGGACCTGCGGAGAGTGGGGCTTTTTTGTCAGTACCTCTGCGGATACTGAGGCCATGGAGACCGTCCGGTACAACTACCGCCTGCGACCCGGAGCCGTGGCCACCCGCGCCCTGTTGGAGGAGTGGGGCCGTTGTCGCTGGCTGTGGAACGAGGCGGTCCACCAGCAGCGGAGCAAGCGCAAGCCGACGTTCTGCAAGCTGTCGAGGCAGATGACCGATGCCCGGGCACGCTCGGTGTGGCTGCGGGCGGGATCGCAGGTTGCCCAGCAGCAGATGCTGCGGACCTACTCCGTCGCCCTCGACCGCTCGTTCAAGGTCAAGGGCTGCGGCCGGCCCGTCCTCAAGCGGCGCAAGAGATGCCGCCCTTCCCTCGAGTACACCGTCCGTGGCTTCTCGATCCAAGAAGGCCGGCTGCGCCTTCCCCACGGCGTGAGCATCCCCGTCGTGTGGTCCCGGGATCTCCTCTCGGACCCGACCAGCGTCCGGGTGTTTCAGGACAGCCTGGGGCACTGGTACGCCTCGTTCGTCGTCTCCCGAGAGGACACCGCTGTCGGCCCCGAGACGGACGGTGCAGTTGGCATCGACTGGGGCGTTGCCACCACGGCCACCGCCTCCGACGCCGCCTACGACCTGCCCTTCGGAGGCCACCGCAAGCGCTGCCAGGCCGAGCTCGCCAAAGCCCAGCGCAGGATGGCCCGGCGCAGGCGCCCCAGGGGCCAGAAGCCGTCGAAGGGCTACGCCGATGCGAAGCGCCAGGCGGCCCGGCTCCAGAAGAAGGCGGCTCGTCAGAACACCGTGGCAGCTAGCGTGTGGGCGGCCCAGGTGGTCGCAGCCAACGACGTGATCGGCGTCGAGGACTTCCAGGCGAAGTTCCTCGCCAAATCCAAGAACATGGCCCGCAAGGCGGCCGACGCCGCCATCGGTGCCACCAAGCGGGAGTTGATCGCACGTGGCCGGCGGGCGGGCCGAAAGGTGGTGTTGGTGCCGCCCGCGTACACGACGATGACCTGCTCCGAGTGCCTTGCGAGAGCCAAGCGGCGCATGGAGCTGGGTGAGAGGACGTTCCGGTGCGAGTTCTGCGGCTATACCGCCGAGCGCGACCGGAACTCTGCGAGGCTGGTGCTTGCTCTTGCAAGGAAGAGCCTCGCCACGGTAGAGCTGGACCGTGCCAGTGCTGACGGTGTCCGCCACTTCCTTGCCCCTTTCGAGGGTGCTTCGGTAGTGCTTCCTGATCTGGAAATCCCACCCGGCTTTAGCCGTCGGGAACAGTTAAGTCGTCTCCTTCGCCGTCCCGGCTCGCCTGCGCAGGTCGTTCAATAGTTCCAGCCTACCCACTACCTCCGGCAACGAACGGATGGCCTCCTGCGGCCAGCGCAGGCGCCGCCGCCAGTTCGGGTGCTCGGTGACCGTTCCGGGGAGGTTCTGGGAGGCCGTCTCGCCCCACAGGTCCTCGAGCGCGACCAGCACGGCCGCGGCGGCGCTGCGGGCGAGGAAGGCGACCCACGCCACCAGGACATCGTGCTCGCCGCCCAACGCGTCGGCGTCCACCCCCGGGCGCAGAAGGCCCTCGGCAACCAGTGACTTCACCAGCAGTTGACGCTGTCGGGCTCGTTCCTCCCGGCCGTGGCGAGCCTGCTCGTCGGTGAGGAGCCCCAGCGCGTGGCGCTCCTCGATGTCGATGCCGCGCCAGAACGCGGCGAAGGGCGCCATGTCGTGGGTGTTGATGCTGGCCACCGCGTCCGGCGGCACCGGCGCGAGGCCCGCCGGGGTGATGCCCCACTGACCCACGTAGGACCGGAGGACCTTGTGGGCGGCCATGGCGCTCCGGCAGTATGCGGGCACGGTGCCGAGGTCCTCACCGACGACCACGGTGCCGGCCCGCTGCGACTCCAGGCAGAGGATGGCGTAGTTCTCGTCGGCCCGGTACCGGATGTAGACCCCGTCCCTCGCGTCCCGCCCGGGCGGCAGGACGAACAGCCGGTGCAGTCCCATGACATGGTCGACGCGCAGTATGCGGCTGTGGCTCATGAGCCGGCGGATGCAGGCGATGGGGTAGGCGTAGCCGCCCTCCCGGATCCCCTCCGGATGCAACGGGGGGTTGCCCCAGTCCTGGCCCTTGGCGTTGAGCGGGTCGGGTGGCGCCCCGGCCGTCGCCATGGGCAGGAACGCCCCCCGCTCCCGCCAGACGTCGTAGCCGCCCGGGTGGACGCCCAGTGGCAGGTCGAGCAGCAGCCCGGCGCCCCCCGCTCCACCGGCAGCCTCAAGCTGGCGCTCGGCGATCCACTGGACGTACCGGTGGTAGTCGCGGGCGGCCGCCGGCGCCTCCCCGGCCGACAGCCGGCCCGCCCGCGCCTCGCCGGGCCATTCCTGCCATGGCGCCCGGAAGGTGTCGCAGGCAGCCCGGAACGTTGCATAGTCCTCGAGGGCCGGATGGCCGGCGGCGAAGCACTCCAACTGGTCGCGGCGGGCACTCGGGCCGCCAAACAGGCTCTGCGCCGCGGCCCCAAGGACGCGGCGCTTGGCGGCGGCAACCCGCCGGTAGTCGACCAGCGGCGCCCGGCGCGCGTCCTCCAGCAGGCGCGCCTCCTCGGCGAGGGCCGCACGGGCCCCGGGGGACACCTCTAGTTCGGGAAGGGCGGCGACATCGACGAAGGCCTCGCTCCAGAACCGCCGTGACACCGGCGAGTAGGGGCTCGGCTCGAACGGCTCGTCGAGGAACGTTGCGAAGAGCGGCAGCGTCGCCACGAGGCGGCCGCCCAGGCCCCCGACCCACTCCTGCAGCTCCCCCAGATCGCGGAAGTCACCGATCCCGAGGCTCGTCTCGGAGTGGACCGCATACAGAGGGCCGAACACCCCCCACATCCGGGGGGCATCACCTCCGCCCAGGCTGAAGGCTTCCCGGGGTGCGGCGATCACGAGGCTCCTGGCCTCGTGGGGGCCCGCCGAGACTGAGAGCCGGTGGTACCCGAGCGGCACGCGCTGGCGCAGCCCCACCTCGAGGCGGACGTACGGCTGGCCGTCGATCTCCGCCCGGTCCCGCACCCGTGCGGCGTCGAGGTCCTCCCGTGCGGTGCGCACCTCGCCGCCCTCGAGGTCCAACCGGACGGCGAGGAGACCCGACGCCCCAGCGGCGGGCAGCCGCAGCGGCAGTGAACCGAGCCAGCCTCCCCAGGCCACCGTGACCGGTTCCGCCTTCCGGGTCCAGCGCTGGCGCCGGCGGTCCGCCAGCGCAGCGGCGACCTCCGCAGCGGTTGCAGATTCCGACGGGAGCGGCGCCCCCAGGGCCATGAGGATGGAAAGCAGGGACTCCCGGGACGCCCGGTGCCGGCGCCGATCCAGGTCGACGTAGCTGGCCTGAATGTCCCAGAGCCGGGCCAGGGCGGCAAGCTCGGGCTCCGGTGGAGCCACGACCTACTCTTCCAGGAGGTGCAGGAGACCCTGGATCGGGATCTTGATCCACTCCGGCCGGTTGTTGGCCTCGTAGCCCAGCTCGTAGACGGCCTTGCCGATCAGGAACGTGTCCAGCAGCACCTTGGTGTGCTCAGGGGCACGGGGCATGAAACTGGCCCCCTTGGCGACATCGAGGTAGGTGCCGAGGAAGGCCCCCGCCGCCCACAGGTACCAGAAGCGGACCCACGGCTGAAGCAGGGAGGGGTCGTTGTCGTACCCCCCGAAGCGTCCGTACAGGGCGCTGTAGGCGGCGTAGTTGAGCGACCGCAGCATCCCGGCGACATCCTGCAGCGGCGACCGCTTGATGCGCCGCTCCGACAGCGGCCGGGCCGGTTCGCCCTCGAAGTCGATGATCACGAAGTCCTTGCCGGTGAAGAGGACCTGGCCCAGGTGGTAGTCGCCGTGGATGCGGATCCGCGAGGCGTTGATCTTGGGTTCCAGCACCCGCTGGAGCCGCCGCACGACGATCGGCTCCAGGTCGAGCACCTGGTTCGCCTCGGGGATCTCGTCCCGCAGGCTGCGCAGCATGCGGAAGTTCTGGACCGTGATGCTGCGCATCGTCTGGTACAGGGACCGCTGGTAGAAGGGCGTGATCGGTTCGGGGACGAACGCGGGATCCTCGGTCTCCGACGCCAGCGCCAGGTGCAGCTCGGCGGTCCGGCGGCCGAGCAGCTTGGCCCGCTCCAGGTAGTCGGCCATGGTCTCGCGGGCGAGCGGCGGCGGCTGCAGCCCTGCCGCTTCGAACGCGCCGAGGCCCTCGGGGATCGGCGGCTCGGTGATCTCGGTGTGGCGCACGATGACGTCCTCCAGGAACCGGCCCAGGGTGTCCAGCGTGTAGTGCCAGGCATCCCCGCTGTTGGGGACCAACTCCTGGGCGATGGCGATCGTCATGGGCTCGGCCTTGCCACGGCGGTACTCCAGGGCCCCTGCCACCTGCGGGACGTGTGGGAAGCCGGCCCGCTCGGTGAGGAAGCGGCCGATCTCGAGGTCGGGGTTGACACCCTCCTCGGGGCGGCGGAACAGCTTGAAGAACAGCCGGTCACCGAAGACCACCGAAGTGTTCGACTGCTCCGCCTGCATCGGCGCCGGCTCCAGTGCCAGCGGCTTGCCGCCGGTCAATGTCTTGAATGCCTTGGTCGGCGTCGCCAGCAGGCGCCCCCCCTGGCCGGGCAGCTGGCGGCGCTTGCCGATCGCCTCCAGGAGGGCGCTGTCGAACTGCTTGTTCCACAGGGCGTCGAAGAGCATCCAGTCACCGTCCTTGGTCTTGAGGCGGGCCACGGCCGTCTCGGCGACCGCACGCTGCAGGTCGCCGCTTCGCTGGGCGGGGGTGGCACCGAGGGCCAGTACGTAGATCTGGCTGTCGCCCTCCACGTACTCGACCCTGACCAGGCAGATGAACCCTGCCGGCGGCTCCAGCTTGGCACCGGCCAGCGCCTTGGCGGGGGGCCCGGGGACGGGGACCGGGATCACCTCCTCGATTTGGGCCGACGAGATCTTCTGGGCCTTCCCCCCGAACCAGCGCCGGCCCATCAGGTACGACGGGAGGACCTCCTCGAGGGGGACGCGGCTGCGGCGGTTGAAGACCTCCTCCCACGTCCCTTTCACGTCGACCACCGGCAGCGGGGCGCCCCCGTCCCTGACTGGCTGCCGGTCGCGGGAGGCCTGCGACTCGAGGGCGAACCAGTAGAACGAGTGGGGGCCGAGGGTGAACAGGTATGGGCGGTCCCCGATCCGGGGCAGCTCGGTCTGGCCGAACAGCTCCACCGGCACCTGGCCGCGGTAGGCCCCGAGGTCGATCTCGGCGTACTGCACGAAGCGGGAGAGGTTGGCAACGACGAGGATCACCTGTGGGTTCTCGGGAGGCCCCCAGGTTCGGGTGTAGGCCAGCACCTTGCGGTTCTCCGGGTAGAGGAACTCGAGCGACCCCCGCCCGAAGGCCTGGTAGCGGCGTCGCAGCGCGACGAGGCGCTTCGTCCACCACAGGAGCGAATTGGAGTTGTTCGCCTGTCCCTCGACGTTGACGGCCTGGGCGTGGTACTCGGGGTCGATGACCACCGGCAGGAAGATGCTCTGGGGGTTCGCCCGCGAGAAGCCGGCGTTGCGGTCGCCGTTCCACTGCATCGGCGTGCGGACCCCGTTGCGGTCGCCGAGGTAGATGTTGTCGCCCATGCCGATCTCGTCGCCGTAGTACAGGACCGGGGTCCCCGGCAGCGAGAAGAGCAACCCGTTCATGAGCTCGATCGTCTTGCGGTCCGCCCCGAGCAGCGGCGCCAGCCGCCGGCGGATCCCGAGGTTGATCCGGGCCTGCGGGTCCCCGGCGTAGACGCGGTACATGTAGTCCCGCTCCTCGTCGGTGACCATCTCGAGCGTCAGCTCGTCGTGGTTGCGCAGGAAGACGGCCCACTGGCACGACTCGTGGACCGGCGGGGTCTGGCCCAGGATGTCGAGCACCGGGAAGCGGTCCTCCATGCGGATCGACATGAACAGGCGCGGCATGAGCGGGAAGTGGAACGCCATGTGGCACTCGTCGCCATTGCCGAAGTAGGCGCTGGCCTCCTCCGGCCACTGGTTCGCCTCGGCCAGCAGCATCCGGTTGCTGTACCGCTCGTCGATGTGGGCCCGCAGCTCCTTCAGGATCTGGTGGGTCTCCGGCAGGTTCTCGCAGCTGGTGCCCTCGCGCTCGATGAGGTAGGGCACGGCGTCGAGGCGCATCCCGTCGACGCCCATGTCGAGCCAGAAGTCGACGACACTGAACATCGCCCGTTTCACCTCGGGGTTGTCCCAGTTGAGGTCCGGCTGATGCGAGTAGAAGCGGTGCCAGTAGTAGGCCTTGGCAACCGGATCCCAGGTCCAGTTGGACGACTCGAAGTCCTTGAAGATGATGCGGGCGTCCTTGTAGCGCTCCGGGGTGTCGCTCCAGACGTAGAAGTCCCGGTGGCTGCTCCCCGGCCGTGCCCGGCGTGCCCGCTGGAACCACGGGTGCTGGTCCGAGGTGTGGTTGAGCACCAGCTCGGTGATGACCTTGAGACCCCGCCAGCGGGCTTCCCGCAGGAAGGTCTTGAAGTCCCGCAGGGTGCCGTAGGTGGGGTGGATGTCGGTGTAGTCGGCGATGTCGTAGCCGTCGTCGCGCAGCGGCGAGGGATAGAACGGCAGGAGCCAGATCGCCGTCACGCCGAGGTCCTGAAGGTAGTCCAGCTTGCCGGTCAGTCCATGGAAGTCTCCGATGCCGTCGCCGTTGGAGTCGGAGAAGGCCCGGACGGGCACCTCGTAGATGACGGCGTCCTTGTACCAGAGCGAGTCCGTCCCGATGCCGGTGGGCCCGAGGGCGGAGGACGCTGCCGCAGGGGGCCTACTGGACATGGGAGGGGGGCGCAGCGGTGGCGTGCCGCAGGGCTCGTAGGGAGAAAACGTGGGCGGGCATCGCTGCGGGGTCGAGCCGGACGTAGTTCCGAGGCCCCGCCCAGGTGTAGCGGGTCCCGGTCAGCAGGTCCTCGATCTCGTACGGCTGGTCCGCCGGCAGGCCGAGGTCCGCCACGGGCAGGTCGATCCACCCCCACTGGGGATTGTGCGGGTCGAGGTTCACCACCACGAGGATCACGTTGGAACGGTCGTCCGTGGACTTGGTCCAAGCGATGAGCTGATCGTTGTCGACCGGCTGGAACTGCGGGATGGCGCCACCCTGGAGGGCGGGGTTGTCGCGGCGGATGAGGTTCACCCGCGCGATGACCTCGCTCAGGCTGTCCATCCTGTGGAGGTCCCAGGTGCGGATCTCGTACTTCTCCGAGTTCAGGTACTCCTCCGAGCCGGGGGCGATGGGTTCGTTCTCGCCCATCTCGAAGGGAGGGCCGTAGATGCCGTAGGAGGTGCCCAGCGTCGCCGCCAGGATCAGCCGGGCGACGAACCCGGGCCGGCCTCCGGCCTGGAGCTGGGTGGCCAGGATGTCCGGCGTGTTCGGCCAGAAGTTGGGCCGGAAGAACTCGGCGACCTCCGTGGTCGTCAGCTCGGTGATGTACTCGATGATCTCGGCCTTGGTGCTCCGCCAGGTGAAGTACGTGTAGGACTGGGTGAAGCCGAGCTTTGCCAGCCGGTACATCACCTTCGGCCTGGTGAAGGCTTCGGCCAGGAAGAGCACCTCGGGATGTTCCGCCTTGACCCCGGAGATCAGCCACTCCCAGAAGGCGAACGCCTTGGTGTGGGGGTTGTCCACCCGGAAGATCTTCACGCCGTGGCCGATCCAGAAGTCCACGACGGCCTTGAGCGCCTCCCAGAGCCCCTGCCAGTCCTCGCTTTCGAAGTCGAGCGGGTAGATGTCCTGGTACTTCTTCGGCGGGTTCTCGGCGTACTGTAGGGTGCCGTCGGGGCGGCTGCGGAACCACTGGGGGTGCTCGGTGACCCAGGGGTGGTCCGGGGAGGCCTGGATGGCGAAGTCGAGGGCCACCTCGAGGCCGAAGCGGTTTGCCGCGGCCACCAGGTGGTCGAAGTCCGCCAGCGTGCCCAACTCGGGGTGGATGGCCGTGTGGCCCCCCTCCGCCCCCCCGATGGCCCAGGGGCTGCCGGGGTCACCCGCCGTTTCCTCCGTCGTGTTGTTCTTCCCCTTGCGATGGGCGATCCCGATGGGATGGATCGGGGGGAGGTACAGCACGTCGAAGCCGAGACCGGCCACGTACGGGAGGCGCTTCTCGACGTCGGCGAACGTCCCATGCCGCCCCGGCTCGTCGGACGCCGAGCGCGGGAACATCTCGTACCAGGCGCTGAAGCGGGCGCGGGGCCGGTCCACGACCACGCCCAGCTCCTGGGGGAGGGAGCCGGATAGCGACGTGTCGGGGTAGTCGGACACCCGCCGCACCATGTCGCTGTTCACCCCCGTGACCCTCCCCGGCCCCCCGGCCCGGAGCTGCTCAGCGAAGGCTATCAGCTCATCGGCGTCCTCTCCGGATGCGCGCTTGGCCGCCGCCTCTACCAGGTCAGCCCCGATCAACCGGTCGACCGATGCATCGACACCGGCCTCCAATTTCTTGAGATACCCGCGCCACCACGTGGCGAAGTGGTCGACCCAACCCCGGACCGTGTAGGTGTGGCGCCCCACGTCGCCAGTGACGAAGGAGGCACGCCAGTGGTCGTTGCCGAGGTCCTCCATGGGGGTCTCGGTCCACTCGTCGATGCCGTCGCGCCGCCAGGCGAGGACGCCGGTGACGACGTCGTGGCCGTCGGCGAAGACGTCGGCCTCGACCGTCACGGTGTCGCCCGTTATGCGTTTGATGGGGAACCGGCCGCAGTCGATCTCGGGCGTCACGCCCTCGACGACGACGCGCCGCCTGCCGTCGCTCACGTTCATCAGTCTCCTCGGCTCGTGTCGACGTTGGAGTCGCTTCGCTGGCGCTGCGTAGGACTTGCCGGGCCGGTCCGGATGCTGTCCACTCTAGAGGATGCGTGCTCAGTCCTCGCCCAACGCCTGGCCAGGTGCGTCTGACCCGTTCATACCCACCGCCGGTACGTCATCATGCGCGCCATGCCCATGAAGGTCGTCCTGATGAGCCGGGAGTACCCGCCCGAGGTCTACGGCGGGGCGGGGGTCCATGTCGCCTACCTGGCGGCCGAGCTGGCACGCTTCGTCGACGTCGAGGTCCGTTGCTTCGGCGCCCAGCGGCCGGAGACCGGGCCGGGGGAGCCGAGGGTCCGCGCATTCGGCGACCCCACGGCGGGGCCGGGCGCTCCCCACAACGCAGGCACCCTCCAAACGATCTCGATCAACCTGGCGATGGCGGCGGGCCTCGACGACGCCTCGGTGGTCCACAGCCACACCTGGTACGCCAACCTGGGCGCCCACGTCGCCAAGCTGCTGTACGACATCCCGCACGTCATGACGTGCCACAGCCTCGAGCCCAAGCGCCTCTGGAAGGCGGAGCAGCTCGGGGCGGGGGGGCACGCCCTGTCGAGCTTCTGCGAGCGCACCGCCGTCGAGGCCGCCGACGGCGTCATCGCCGTGTCCGGGCAGATGCGCCTGGATGTCCTCGAGTGCTACCCGGCGGTCGACCCGGGGCGCGTCCATGTCATCCACAACGGGGTGGACGCCGAGGAGTACCGGCCCGACCCGGACATCGACACCCTGGATCGCCACGGCATCGACCCGGCCAGCCCCGCCGTGGTGTTCGTCGGCCGCATCACCCGGCAGAAGGGGATCACCCACCTCCTCGATGCCGCGAAGGAGATGGATCCCTCCGCCCAGCTCGTCCTGTGCGCAAGCGCCCCGGACACGCCCGGGCTCGCCGCCGAGATGGCCGACAAGGTGGCAAAGCTGCAGGACTGGCGCCCCGGCATCATCTGGATCCCCGAGCCCCTGCCCCGGCGGGAGGTGGTCCAGATCATGAGCCACGCCACGGTGTTCTGCTGCCCGTCGATCTACGAGCCCCTCGGGATCGTCAACCTCGAGGCGATGGCCTGCGAGGCGGCGGTGGTTGCGACCGCCACCGGCGGGATCCCCGAGGTCGTCGACGACGGGGTGACCGGCCTTCTCGTCCCCTACGACCCCGTGGCCGGCGGGGAGGCCGGCGGGGTGGGCCCTGCCGATCCTGTGCAGTTCGCCCACGACATCGCCGAGCGGCTCAACGTCCTCATCGCCGACCCTGCCCGGGCCACCGCGATGGGGAAGGCCGGGCGGCGGCGAGTGATCGAGCAGTTCAGCTGGGAGGCAGCGGCCCGGGCGACCATCGCGGTCTACGAGTCGGTTGGTGGGCTGAACATCCCGCTCCCGTAATTCAGGTTGAACAACCCATTCGGGTTGTAAGATGGCGGCCATGTCTGCGGTGGAGGTGTCTGGGCTCCGCAAGGTCTACGCGGGCGGCATCCGCCGGAGGCGGCCCCGGAAGGCGCTGGACGGCCTGGACCTGGTGGTCGCCCCGGGCGAGGTCCACGGCTTCCTCGGCCCCAACGGATCGGGCAAGACGACGACGCTGCGGATCCTGCTTGGCCTCGTCCGCCCCGATGCCGGCGAGGTCCGGCTGCTCGGCCAGCCCGTCCCGTCGCATCTGGCGGCCGCCGTGCCCGAGGTCGGATCGGTCGTGGAGAGCCCGAGGTTCTTCCCCTCCTTCAGCGGCCGGCGCAACCTCGACCTCCTCGCCAGGGTGGCCGGCCTCGAGCCCGCCCGGGTGGACGAGGCGCTGGAGATCGTCGGCCTGACCGACCGGGCGGCGGACCGGGTCAAGGGCTACTCGCTCGGGATGCGCCAGCGCCTCGGCATCGCCCAGGCACTCATGAAGCGGCCCCGCCTGCTCCTGCTTGACGAGCCCACCAACGGGCTCGACCCCGCCGGCATCCGGGAGGTCCGCAAGCTGATGGCCCACCTGGCCAGCACGGGCGTGACGGTCCTGCTGTCCTCGCACCTGCTCTCGGAGGTCGAGCAGATCTGCACGTCGGTGACCATCGTGGCCCACGGGCGCTCGGTCCGGACCGGCTCCGTCGCCGCCGTCCTCGCCGGAGGCGCAGCTGCCCGTGTCCGGGTGAAGGTGACCGACCCGGCCACCGCCGGGGCGCTGCTCGCCGAGGCGGGGCTCACCGCCGCCCAGCAGGATGGCTGGCTGATGGTCTCGGGGGCCACCCCCTCGGACGTCAACCGGCTCCTTGGCGAGCGGGGGATCTGGGCCGACGAACTCGGCCCCGACCATGCGGACCTCGAGGACGTGTTCCTTTCCCTCACCCAGGAGCCCCAGCAAGCCCCAGTGCCCATACAGGGGCCGCCCGCGTGACACGCCTCCTGAACGCCGAGGTGCGCCGCCTCACGGCGCGCCGGATGTTCCGCTACCTCCTCCTGGCGGGTCTGGCAGTCCTGGTGCTGTTGGGCGTCCTTCAGGCCATCCGTTCCAACCGCGACATCGCCGGGGCCCAGGCCCGAGCCCGGACCGAGGCCGCGCTGGAAGCTTCCCGGTTCGGCTCGATACCGCCCGCGGTGGTCGCGCAATGCAAGGCCGGCCTCCAGCCCGGTGCCCCACCGGATGCGTGCGCCTTCCACGGCCCAACCGTGGATGAGATCTACCAGGGCATCTACCGGGACCCCCGCTACTCGTTTGCCGAGCACGCTCCCAACGTCGTCGTCGGGATTGTCACCGCCATGAGCCTGCTGGGCTTCGTCATCGGGGCCGGCTTCATCGGGGCGGAGTGGGGGGCGGGGACGATGGCGAGCCTGCTGACCTGGGAACCCCGGCGGCTACGGGTCCTGGCCGCGAAGCTGGGGGCGGCGATCCTCGTGTTCGTGGCGGTCGGGGCGGTGGCCATTGCCCTCGGCATGACCGGTTCGTGGCTGATCGCCGCGAGCCGAGGCACGACGTCGGGCACCACCAGCCATGTCGTGAACGTCATGATCGGGCGGGGGGCACGGGGCCTCCTGCTGGTCGGCTTCCTCACGGGGGCAGGCTGCGCGATTGCCGGCTTCACCCGGCACACCGTGGCGGCCGTGGCCGCGACCGTGGGCTACCTGATCATCGTGGAGTCGATCCTGCGTCACGTCCAGCCCGGCTGGGTCCGCTGGTTCCTGACGACGAACGCCGCAGCGGTCCTGGCAGGCAGGCTCCGGCTCTTCCTCCCACCCTCGCCGGGCGGGTCCTTCGGCCCCGAGCGGATCCTCGTGCTGCACGCGAGCCGCGGGGTCATCTACCTCGCGGGGCTCCTCGCTGCCCTCGTCGTGATCTGGGCATTGACCTTCACCCGTCGCGACATCGACGAGGGCGGGGGCCGCTGAACTTGAACTCCGGAAAAAATGACGCGTCTACGCGCTATTTTTCCGAAGGTCGTCAAGAGCTAGGTTCGGATCAGCGCTGGTGCAACTCCCGCACGGGGGCCAGGTGCTCTTCCTCCTCGTGCTCCGGCGGCCACGGCCCCCGCTCCTCTTCGGGCAGCAGGCTCGTGAGGCCGGCCAGGCGGGCGATCTCGGCCCGCACCAAGGTCTCCCGCTCGATGAGCGCCTCGGCGACCGCGCCCAGCCGGTCCTTGTTGTCGGCCAGGATGCTCCGGGCCGCCTGCTCCGCCTTGGCGATGAGGGCCTTGGCATCCCGGTCCGGCGAGCGGTCGCCACCGGAGTCCCGACCGGAGTCCCGGCCGTTGGGATCGCGGCTGCTCCCGTACTCCCGGCCGTCCTCGTTGTCTTCGGACATGCCCCAACGGTTGACCATGCGCCGGGCGAGGTCCCAGGCCTGCTCGAGGTCGTCCTCGGCCCGCGTGCTCGGTTCGCCGAAGGTGTTCTTCTCGGCGGCCCGGCCCCCGAGCAGCACCATGAGCTGGCTCATCAGCTCCCGGCGGGTCATGACCTCGCTGTCGTCGTTGGCCGACCAGTTGGACCGCCCGAGGCCGCCCATCCTGCCGATGATCGAGACGCGGGCCACCGGCCGGATGCCCCGCAGCAGCAGGGACAGGATGGCGTGGCCGGCCTCGTGGTAGGCGATGAGGCGCTTCTGGTCGTCGCTGATGACGCGGTTGCTCTTGGCGCCGTTGGCCACCCGGTCGACCGCCTCCTCGACCTCCTCGGAGCTGATCGTGGGGCGCTGGCGCCGTGCCGCGAGGAACGACGCCTCGTTGATGATGTTGGCAAGCTCCGCCCCTGTGAGGCCGGGCGTGCGGTGGGCCACCGACATCCAGTCGATGCGGCCGGAGAAGGGCCGCTTGGCGGCATGCAGGCGCAGGATGGCCAGCCGCCCGTTGACGTCGGGTTTGTCGACGTGCATCCGGCGATCGAAGCGGCCGGGCCGCATCAGCGCAGGGTCGATGAGCTCCGGCCGGTTGGTCGCGCCGATGAGCACGACCCCCTCCGACATCGCGAACCCGTCCAGCTCCACCAGGAGCTGGTTGAGGGTGTGGTCGAATTCCCGGTCCCCGCCGACGTCGGCGCTGCGGCGCCGGCCCACGGCGTCGAGCTCGTCGATGAAGACGATGGACGGGGTGTTCTTCTTGGCCTCCTCGAAGAGTTGGCGCACCCGGGCGGCCCCGATGCCGACGTAGACCTCGACGAAGCTCGAGGCCGAGACCGAGTAGAAGGGGACGCCGGTCTCGCCGGCCAGGGCCCGAGCGAGCAGGGTCTTGCCGCTGCCGGGGGGGCCGTAGAGCAGCATGCCCCGCGGCAACTGGGCGCCGAGTGCCTTGAAGCGCTCCGGGTTGGTGAGGTAGTCCTTGACCTCCTTGAGCTCGGCGACCACCTCGTCGAGCCCGGCGACATCGCCAAAGGTCACGGTTGGCTGGTCCGAGGTCAGCTGGACCCTCCCCGGCGTGAACGTGCTGAGCTTGTGCTGCATCTGCCGCTTGGAGACTCTCAGCGCCACCAGCGAGCCCCCCACGATCACGACCGCGGCGATGAGAAACAGCGGATTGAGCAGGAGTTGTAACCAGTGCGGCACGCTGTGGCTCCTTCCGGTTAGCGCTTGTCCAGAGTGTCAGCCCGCTTCAGCAGGCTGGGGAGGACCGAGAAGATCTCCTTCATCGTGCGTTTGCGCGGCGGCGGGGTGATCGGGATGCCGCCCTGGCTCTCGACGGTCTGGACAAGGTTCGTCGCCTGCTCGACGGCGGCGGCCATGGACTTCAGGTTCCTGGCGATGACCAGGAAGAGCACCATGACGATCGCCAGGAAGACTCCCAGGAGACCCAAGCCAAAGATGAGGATCAAGTTCATGCGTGTATCCCGCTGACAAGATCCGTTAAAAAAGGACTCGGATCGTAGGCCCGGTACGATATACCGGGTTTCGAAGGCCCGTCAAAGACCGCCCCCGGCCCTAAGGAGCCCGGCGGGAATCCGGCGGCGCGTGAGCTAGTGGCTGGGGGAGGCGGAGGGCGACGCCGACGCGGCAGGGGTGGGCGCCGGGCTCAGGTGGGTGCTGTGGAACGTCTGGATCGACTTCGTGATGTCCGAGACCGCCGCCGAGTACTTGGATGCCTGGGTCTCGTACGTCACCTCCTCGACGTTGGCGCCATTGAAGAAGTGGTACTGCGAGTGCTCCAGATGGGTCCTGACGCCGTTGATCGGCACGAAGTACGTATAGAGGAACTTCACGTACGGCACGCCGTTGATCTTGCCGAACGTCGGGCCCTCCACAATCGTCAACTGGGCGCTCTCGTCGTTGATCACCGGTTTGACCTGCTGGACGATCAGGTCCTTGGAGACCTGGTCCGCAGGGATCTCCTGGTAGTAGCGCTGGGCCCGCACCTGGACGCCGACGCCGCTGCCCTCGGAGAGGAAACGGACGTCGGATTGGTTCAGGGAGTGGCTCGAGCTCGTCCACTTGGTGGGGACGGCCAGCGTCCAGCCGAACAGCGGGTCCCCCTCGGTCACGGTGTTGCTGCCGATGAAGGGAACGTGGATCACGCCCGTGGCCGCGAGCACCCCGACGGTGGCCACGATCGCGACGAGCAACGCCAAGGCGATGAGCTTGATGTTGCGCCGCTTTTCCTCGGGCTCCGGCGGCCCGGTCGGCCCCCAGGGGGGGCCGCCCTCAGTGGCCCTGATCGACAATCTGGGCCTCTGCTGCCAGCGAGTAGGTGGCGACCTTCGCCGCCTGCTCCTGAAGGATGATGCTGAACGAGGTCGTGCCGCCCGGGGGGAGCGCCGTCGTGTCGCTCACGTCGTGGGCCGCACCGACCACCGCGCCGGCCTTGTCGTAGAACGTGGCGACCACGTTCGCGAAATGCACCGGCGTCGTGCTCGAGTTCGTGACCGTGCCCGTCACCTCGTAGTCCGTGCCCAGGGGCTCGCCCTGCTTAGCCGTCACCTGCACCGTGGTGTACTGCATTTTGACCGATGGATCGGCCGACACGGTGGCGCTCACCTTGCTCACGTCTCGGGGCCCTCCCGTGTACGGGATGGAGAACGCGGCCTTGGCGCCCGCGGGAACGATCTTGAGCAGGGTGAAGCCGAACTGGTCGCCGATGGCCTTGCCCGCCTTGTCGGTGAGCGAGACGGCGACCTGCACCCCCTCGACCGGGGCGTTGGAGGCGTTGCGCACCTCACCCACGACGACCGGGCCGATCGACGTCGGCAGGGTGTTCACCGAGACCACGGAGAGTCGCTGGTCGGTGTTGTGGATGCTCTCCTTGACCGTCGCGCCGCCGTGCGAACAGGAGACTGCCGCCAGCATCCCAACCAAAAGCAGCGCAACCCTCAACCGCACCTGCATCGTCGTGTGCTACCGGCCTCTCTCAGTTCGATGAACTTCTGCGGTCCCGCATCCCCCGCACGGCGGTTGCAATCTCATCCGCGTCCAGGACGTCGGCCATCAGCCCGACCTGGTTGTCCCAGGTCTCGGCCGGGATCGACGTCCGGATCTCTTCTTCCAGAATGTGGTACACGTCGAGACCCAACTGGGTCTCCGCCAGCGGACCTGCGTACGTGGGGTCCCCGAGGATCACCGTTTCGGCCGAGATCTCCGCACTCTCGGCATCCGGAGCCCCGAGCAGTACGAGGAGCTTTTCGGCTCCGTGCTGGTTGACCAGTCGAAGAATCGCTTCCTGCGTACCGAGGTCCATGGCGCCCGACGCCGTTCAGACGAAACACTCGGTCGCCGCGAACACCACGTCGCTGCCGGCCGCCTTGGCACACGCAGCGATGGCGGGACCGGCCACGCCGTCGCGCTCGCCAAGGGCGATCACGAGCTTGCCATCGAACACTGGAGACATCACCCCCTCGTACCGTTTCCGGCGCCCTGCGCGGCGGGACCAGGAGCTAGCTTCCCTGGTTGCGCTCGAGCAGGACGCTCATTCCGTCGGAGGCCTGCGTCATCCTCCCAAGGAACAGGCTTCCCTTTGCAATCATATGCACTCGCGTCGCCCCGCCGCGGGTCAGGCGCGCCAGCGCATGCGGCAGGTAGCACAGCGCGGAGGCGAGATGCCCCTGGGTGGGGGCGAAGCCGGGCATGCCCCGCTGCGCCATGAACGCCGGGATCTCCGCACGGTCGATATCGCCCCGGCGGGCAGCGAGCGCCGCGAGGGTCTTGTAGTTGCGTTCGGGGACGTTGCCCGAGCCCTGCGGCTCGGTGATCTCGGGGTTGTGGAGCTCCGTGGCATAGTCGTCGACGTCGAGCATGGTGTAGCCGAGCCGTTCCAGGGGCTCCACCCCGAGCGCCTCCATGATCTGCGGGTTGGACGACCCCATCCGCACCCGGTGGCGGCCCACGGCGTCGAGGCGCAGCCGGGGCGACACCCCGTCGTCGGTGGTCACGAGCGCCGCGGAGCCGCCGACCACGTCCTCCAACACGGGGAGGTTGTTCTTCAGGTGCCCCTGGAATTTCATGCCCAGCTTGGGCAGCGAGCCCCCGCCGACGACAACGACGTTGCGGAAGACGCCCGAGGCGACGAGGGCCCCCGCCATGACGAGGGCGGGGACCGGGGCGGCGCAGAAGTTCTTCACGTCGGCACCGGACGCCTGACCGAGCCCGGCGGCCTCGGCGATCGCCTTGCCCATGTTGCCGCCGCCGCGCTGGTAGCGATCGCCGACGGCGTCCTCCGAGCAGGAGATGACGTAGTCGACGCTGTCCGGGTCGATGCCGTGGTCCTCGATCAGGTGGGCCAGGGCGAGGGTCCCGGTTGCCTTGCAGGCGAGGTTCTCCAGCAGCACGAGGGCGGCGAGGGCGTCGTCGGACTCGTGGGCCCGGCGGAAGCCGGCCCCCAACCGGTCCCCGGCGACGTGCAGGGGCAGCGAACCGGCCTCGGCCGCCACTGCCTCAGCGTCCCCGGTGGCCACCGCCAGGCGGTCGAGGTCGAGCTTCTTGGCAAGCGGGTGCTGCGCCAGCGCGGACGCCGCCGCCTCCGCGGCAGCCCGAGTGAGGGTGACGAGCCCGAACTGGTCGAGGCAGGCGAGAAGGCCAAGGAACTCTTCCTCCGGCATGAGCTCGCCGCCGGGTGCGAACCGGCTCGCCGCGGGGCTTGCGCCGCCTGTCCAGGGCCGGGCGGGGAGGTCCCGGGGGTGGATCGCGCCGATGTAGGCCTGGTGGGGGAGGTAGGCGACCCCCTCCTCGAAGCTACGCAGGGATGCCAGGAAGCGCCGGAGCACCTCGGGGTCCCGTGGCAGCTCGCGGCCGGGCTTGGACCCGTGGCGGGCGAGGCCCGGGACGTGGGCCAGCACCTGGCTGGCGGCCGAGAGGACGGGGTCGCTCATGAGCCTGCCCCCCCGGCCCTTGACCGCTGGCAACCTTCTTTGTGCGAGGAGCATCGATATCCGATGTTTTTCATACAAAGATCATCATGGGACCCTACGTCAGGGTCCCCTCCCGCGAATGAGACCGCGAATGAGACCGCGAATGAGACCGCGAATGAGAATGGGTTGCCTTGCGCGGCCTCGGACCGGCTGCG
>WNFC01001864.1_pt1 | contig 50117 bp, 38 predicted proteins | sample 5400541 | NCBI WGS metagenome assembly WNFC01 (sample SAMN13153342, study PRJNA577476) | soil metagenome | isolation source: 120 cm saprolite under Douglas fir tree site 2 hole 2 replicate 1 | place: USA:California | collected 2015-04-18 | reverse complement strand
GCCGGGCGATTGACATACCCCGACCCTAAAAATCAAGACCCACTTCGCCGGTCCGGCGCTACCTCAACCTGCCGACCGACCCCCGTGAATGATCCGGGTTAGGCATTGATGATTGCCACCCAGAGAGCAGACGAGTCGGATGCTCCTGCGACCCAAGGCGCCAGGTAGTAGTTTTGACGCGACCATCTCCATCAGCTACGGATCGGCCTGCCGTGGCTGACGCTGTGACTTGCGACTGTTGGCCCGCTACTACTCGCGAGGACAAGCGCCTTGCCATCAGCGGCGCGTCATTCTGCGCCAAGACGTGCCTGATGATCTGGCCAGTGTCATGAGACGCACTTAGATGCTTGACCGCGACGTTCCAGCGCTGGGGTGCTGCTTGCTGCGCAGCCTCGACCACGAGCTGGCTCGCTGCTTGGTCCAGGGCTAGACCTCGGTTCAAGAGTGTCTGGTCGGTGACGCCGAGCTCACCTATGACGCGTTCGACGGGACCAGGCATCTCATGTTTCGTTTCCTTCGATTCGGCGACTACCGCGGGCAAGGCTTTTGTTCGCCGCCGCGTACTCCGTTGCGAGGTGCAAGCGTTGCGGCTCGTGACTTGCTCCGACCGAGCATCTTGGCTTCGACTGCCGTCTCGGCGCACCTTTCTCGTCGCATGTGGACAGCCCGACGGCTTGTGCGCTGAGGGGCCGTTAAGGCTCTGCCTCTCGGTCTGCTTCGCGTTGGGCGTCCCAGCTGCGGTGGAGTGCTTCTGGCCACATGTCGGCGATCGGCACGCCGTTTGGCTGGGTTCGACCGCGGAGCGCTTCGTTGATCTGGACGACGCACGACCAGCTCGGTGGTCCGCCGTAGTTCATGACGTAGCCGTCGACCATTCGCGGCCCTTTGTTCTCGACCATCTGCGCTGTCTTCCGTCGTGTTGCTTGTCGCGTTCTCGACGACTTCGCCCGACCGGGTCGTGGATGCACGGCGTTGCGATCTGGTTCTGGTGTGATTCGGCACCAGGTGGATCGGCCTGACGCGCTGGTTTCTGTGCCCCAATCGGCAGCGAGCGCGGCGACGATGCGCAGGCCTCGGCCGCGTTCCCTGTCGCGGCGCGGTGCCCTGAGTGTCGGCTGAGCAGGTGCTCCGGCGTCGTTGACGCGTATGAACACGTCCTGTGAGTCGGCTGACCCTTCGACCGCGACGGTGAGCTTGCCGCCTGGCTGGCCGGAGCGGGAATGGGCGATGGCGTTGCTGACCAACTCCGAGACGAGCACTTGGGCGTCATCCGCAGACGGATGGTGGTCGCCGAGCGCCCGACGGACAAGGTCACGGGCGGCTCGTGCCGACTCAGGCGTGCCAGCTAGTTCGGCGGATAGAGCGTTCATTGGTGGTCCCTGGCTTGTGCTTTTTCGGGATCGACGGGGAAGTCATCGGCGACGCCGGTGCCGGTGGCTGGGCGGTAGCTGGAGAAGGGGCGGTAGCCGGGCTGGTCGAGAAGGTCCTCGTCGAGGCCTGCGGGTGCGCACCAGTTGTTGCGCTCGGCCCGGCGCCGGGCGGCGACCGCGGCTTGGCGTTCTCTGCGGGTGGTTTCTGGCGGGAATTTGTCCCACCAGGCGTTCCATAGCTGGCCGGCCAGGTTCCGCAGGTCGGTGCCGAGCAAGGCGACCTCGCCGCGCAGGAGTTTCTGCACCGTGTCGGTGCCGACGTGCAGGGCGGTGGCGATTCGGGTGGCGCTGTGTCCCATCGCGACGAGCGAGCGGAGCCGCCATTTGGTGCCTCCTGCGTCAACCCAGACAATGCCCGCCACGCCAGCCAGATCGTGCGCCTGCTCGTCAGCACGGACGTGACCAGGCGCGGCGATCAGGTCCGGGCACCGCGCAGGTTTGTCAGTCGTCGCGAGCGGTTCAGCGGGATATGTCACGGCGGCTACGCTCCTTCGCATTCGGCTTGGCGACCGGTCGGCTGGGCGGATCGGCTGGCTGAGGCGATGGTCCGGGCGATTTCCCGGTCCGGCAGACCGGTTCTTGCGGCGGCCGCGGCGAGGTCGTCGAGCAGGTGTGGCTGTCCGGCCTCAACGGCTCGGCATGCCGCCCAGAACAGCCCCGAGTTCCGGTTGCCTTCTTCGAGCCGCTCGACCCACCCGGCCAGCCGACTGACATCCGCTTGTGCTGCGGCGAGCGGCAGGGCAGGCCGGGCACGCTCGGGCTCGAGCAACCGGGTAACTGCGGACCAGTCCAGGCCGATAGTCAGTGGCTGATAGCGGACGAGCCGGTACGGCCGGCCGCCGATGACAGATGGCGGGACGACCACGTACGCGCCGGACGACCGGAAGTCCAGGTGTTGGCGCGGCAGCCGGCCGGACGTCTGGTCGCTTCCGGCGAAGTAGGCGTGCAGGCCACCGCCAGGAGTGGCCACGATCGTGCCGCACCCGTCGAGAAGACCTGCGTGCTTGAGCCGGTTGAACGCGGCGAACCCATTTCCTGCCTGCCCGTGCTGGTCGACATCTAAGACATCAGGTCCTGGCTGCCCGGTGGCGACGGCGACGTTGGCTTCGGGCAGGCGCGTCCACCAGAGCCTGATCAGGTTTGGGTCGGTGCTGGCGTCGTGGAAGCCGTGCCGGGTTGCGGGCTCTTTGCCGCCGGGCTGGCAGGGGAAGACCGGCCATCCGCGTTGGGCGTAGGCGAGCGCCTGGTCGACAGGTCGGTCTGGATGGGCGGTCATCGCGGTGCCTTTCTGTCTGCATAAAGGTCTTGATGACGGCTGGCCCCGAGATGACCGCCGTGCGCGCACCGGCGGGTCTCCCTCGCCATCTGGTCGGCGGCGGCACTGAGGAGGCGGGTCTGCCACTCGGCCTGACCGGCCAGGGTCCCCGCCGTGCGCTTGGGCTGGAGGTACAGCACGGACCACAGCTCGCTCAGCCAGTCGAGCGTGTAGAGGCAGAGCGGGTGCTGGTCCCAACAGGCGGCGAGGGATGTGGCGACGTGGCCGTAGCCGGGCCGGTAGATCTGCTCGACCCAGCCGCGGAGCCGAGTGGTCGCCGCGTCGCGGGCCGGGTCGTCCATGCTCCAGAGCCGCGGTACCGGCGTCGGCTGATGGCCGGCAGCCCCACCGCCGCCGTCGACAGCCGCTAGGTCATCCAGCCGGGCTTCCAGTTCGGCGAGCCTCCCCGCGTGCTCGGACAGCTGCACCAGCGCGGCCGCCAGCGCTTCCGGCTCAGGGACGACAGCCACAGCGATCAGCTCCACGGAAAGTCGTCGTACTGGTCGAGGTCGCTGAGATCGTCGGCCGCCTCTAGGTCCGGAACCACGTCCAGCCCGCCCCACACCGGCCGCCGACCGGGCACTAGCGCATCCCCGCGGACGGTCAGCGCGGCGATGACGTAGCCGCACTGGCGGGCGTTCTTGTAGGCCGGGTCGCGCCAGGCTGCGCCGAGCTTGGCCACGACCGGGGCGCAGCCGCCGCGCACGATTAGCGCGAACCCGGCGGGGAGCTGGCGGATCATGTCCGGGGTCATTACGTCATGGCGGGAGATCAAGGTGTCGCCGTGTTCCTTGAGTGCGGCCTGGCCGCAGAGGTCGCTGGCCATCCGCAGCGTGGCGGTGTCGGTGATGCCGGGCAGCATGATCTTGACGTCGCAGGTGTCCAGCACCACCCGGGCGCCGTCGATGCCCCACCGGGTGCGCAGCTGGGCTTCGCCATGCGCGACCGCGACAAGCTGAATGCCCGTGCCGCCGGCGTCGGCCAGCCAGGTCGGCAACGGCACCGGGCACACCTGGACGATCTCGTCCAGCGCCATCAACAGAGGCGGATCGAGCCGACCGCCCGCCGAGGCCTGCCCGCTGAGGGCCGCGACGTGATGGATCTCCCCCGCCATCGCGGCGAACAACGGCGCGATCGGGCCATCGTCGTACTCGCTCTCCGCGATTAGGTACAGCGTGCCCCGCTCGCGCAGGAACGCCTCGATCTCGAACCGCTCCCCCGCTCCCGGCAGCACCGACCGGGCCAGCGCCGGATCGTTCATGAACGCCAGCGCCCGCGTCAGCACCATCTTGATCGTCGCGGCGGTCTTGTGCGCCTCGCCGCGCAGCTCCCCAAGCTCGGCCGCCCACTGCCAGGCGCCGGCCCGCGCCAGGATCTCCTCGGCGTCCCGCGCGCTGCCCAGCGCCCACCCAGCCACGGTCAGCATGTCGCCGCCAGCCAGCGCGGCGGCGTGGAACAGGCAACGCAGGTAGCTGCTGGCCTTGCTGCTCCAGAACGACGCGTCCTCGGTCCCGGCCAAGCTCACCGCGTTGGCGAACCCGTCCGCACGGCGGATCGCGATCGACTCGTGCTCGCACCCGTCGACCGGGTCCCACCGGAAGGTCGACGGCACCCCGCCGATCCCCTGCGGGTTGAACACCTCGACCGGCCCAACCCGCGCCCGCACCCCGCTGGTCAGTGCGAACACGTCCGCCTTCGTGGTCGTGCTGACGACCGGGCCGGGATAGCGCAGCACCAGCTTGGCCAGCAGCCCGGTCTTGCCCTTGCGCGGCGGGGCCATCACGATGACGTGCTCATCGACCGGCACCCGTAGGCCGTGGCCGTAGTGGGCGCGGCCAAGGAGAAGAGAGTGTTCGTCGGGGAGGCACAGTCTCTGCCCGGCCGACAGCGACCATCGCGCCCGCCGCGACCGGCGAAACATGGCCAGTCGGCCCCACCGCAGCCACAGTTCGGCCACGCTGGCGTGCCCTCGACCCGGATGCAGCCGCAATAGCAACCGGACCCGCATGTACCTGACACGGAAGCGGGGCAGCCGGCCGTGCGGCAGCAGGCACCACTTGATGCCCAGCAAAACCATTAAGACCAAGAGGCTGAAAATTACGTACCACATCACGTGTTCTCCTGAGGTTGAGCAGCCAGAACGTGACGACGCAGCGCCGTCCGGGCCGCGCCAGGATCGAGGTCGACCTCAGGTGCCAGCTCGGTGCAGACCCGCGACACGTCGGCAAGCGGGAACTGCGCCAACGGGCCGTGGCGGGCGGTCACCAGGGCCAGGAATCGGCTGGTCTTGCTGCCCGGACGCAGGTCGCCTCGCTGGCCGGTCGAGGATGGGCGCGGGCTGAGTGCCTTTGTTCTGGTGCTTGGGAGTTCCCGGCCGCGGTGGCTGGCTGTTCGGCCGGGCGCGACCGGACATTCGTCAATCACCCAGCGGCGGAAGCCCGCCAGCGTCGACACCGGCGCAATTGCCAGGCGAAGCACCCAGAGCAAAAGGCCACCGATGATCGCCAGCGGGGTCGCGTCGTCATCGGCGAGCGCGGCGTTGATTGCCCTATGCCGGGCGATCGTCCAGGCGCGGACGACGCCGATCGCGGTATCCGACGCCAGCGCGTATGCGACGGGCGGCATTGCCCAGATCGCCAGGTCACGCCAGCCCGCACCGGAGGCGAGGACGTTCATCCCGACCGAGGTGCCGACGGCACCGAGGTTCAGCACTCGGGCGCGGATCGCCCGTTTGCCATGAAGAGCCAGCGCGATCCCCAACGTTGCGAACACCAGAGCCGCAACATCCGGTATCCCCGCCTCCAGCGCCGCGACCGCAGCGGCGCCCTTGGCGGCGTAGACCATCCGGTACTGGGCCGAATAGCTGACCACGGCTGCGGCGACTGCCAGGACTGCCAGCGCGGAAATCGATACGGCCAGCCACCTGCCGGGGCGATCGCTCGCTGGTGGGTGCCGGTTCTCCGAGCTCGGGAAAATGCCGTTGGCGGCGACCCCGTCCGCTCGCGCCGCGCGCCCGTCAGGTGCAGCAACGATGTCCAGTAGATCGGTAGTCGTCACGCAACTGCCTCCGCTTGATTCGATGCGTGCTGTGATGGTGTGGTGCTCACCACCACCATATGCATGGGATCTGTGTCGCGCAAGCCACTAGCGAGCGAAGCCCAGACAGTCAGATGCCTGCGGTATAAGCAAGTTGTGACGAGAAGTTGGCGTTCTGCCGCCGCACAGAGCTTGCCGGGTTATCTAGTCGCAATGGTGCGACGATCGCCGCCCGAATCAGCTGGAGTCGTGGCCGGAAGCACTCCCGTGATTTCGTTTGGCGACCCCGAGCGCTCTCAGGTTGCCACCTTGGGTATCAACCCGTCGCGCAAAGAGTTCTTGGACGCCGCCGGACATTTGCTCGGCAATGATCATCGGCGCCTGGCCATGCTTCCGTCACTAGGTGCGACACGGCTCGACGAGCTGGACGACTCGCAGGTCGGCACGGTGGTCGCGGAATGCGCCGCATACTTCCATAGGAACCCGTACCGCCTGTGGTTCGACCCGCTTGACGAGTTGCTCAGGTACGGCGTGGGCGCGAGCTATTACGACGACACTGCTTGCCATCTAGACCTCGTGCAGTGGGCTACCGACCCGGTATGGAGCCGTATCGGCGATGAGCGGGTCCAGCGTCTGCTCATGGAGGACGGCCTGCCCCATTTGCGCGCGCAGCTTGCGAACAGCCCGCACATCAGCCTTGTCCTCTGTAATGGCCGGCAGGTCATCGAGCAAGTGCGTGCCGCCGGTCTAGCCAACTTCCGCGATGCCGGCACCATCAACCACGGCGCAGTGAAGTGCCTACTCTTCGCGGGCGGCGGGCGCGGTCACCAGGCATTGTGGCTGGCCTGGTCGGCGAACCTGCAAGGAAGTTTCGGCGTCAGCCTCGCATTCAGGCGTGAACTCGCCAACTGGATCAGGCAAGCCAAGGAGGATGCGCGCATGCCCATCGAGCGCGAAGTCCCGCACCAGCCCGACCCGACGGGGACAGCGAAGTCAGCGCGACCCAGCAGGTCGGCGGTCAGCGGCGACTACCTCCCGCGCGGACTGCGGGTCAACGGCAAGCAAGAACTGGCGGCGGTGCTAGCAACATGGCTGGACCAGTCGCAAGCGCCGACCATCGGAGATATCGGCTCGTTCGGCCGCACCGCGTGGCTGCGGATCGATGTTGGCGGGACCGAAGTGGTGCTGAACGCCGACACCAAACGCACCGCCGTCGAGCAGTTCGTGCGGGCCAGCGCCGCTGAACCTGATCCCCCCTGGCTGGTAGTCGCCAGTCGAGGCGGCCATGCGACCAAGGTGCTACCCGGCCCGGCGGCCGAGCCTGCACCCGGCTGGTACGCATATCTGACCCGCCCAGGCACCGCCGGACAACTGATCTGAGGGAAAGGCGACGGCATGTTTTTCGTGCAGTTCCCGCATCCTGGCCCTGAGCACAACCCGCCTTTCCCGGTCATGCCCTGGAATACGGGCGCCCACGGCAGGAAATATCTGCTCGCCCGCGGCCGGTACCTGGACCAAGCCGATCAGCTCGAAGACGGCGACTTGGTGTTCTGGGGAGAGTGGGAACCACCTTCGCGGATCGTGACGAGATGGCCGCCAGACGGCAGGCTGCCGCGCGTTCTCCATCGTCCGTACTGGTCGCGGCCGACTAGCGGTGGATGGCGCCAGAACACCGACCCCTGGGTCTTCGGCCAGCAGATGATCTACAGCAACTGCAAGCAGACGCTTCGTCCCGACCACCGGCCAACTGCCATGCAACGACTGACCCGCGGATCGGTGATCTGCTTCGGTTCAGCGCTCGGCGGCGAATTCTGCGTCGACACCGTCCTCGTCGTCGCGTCCGCGCAACGCTGGTCACCCGCTGACGCCCCCAGCGCTCAGATCGGGCAGGCATTCGCTGTCTGCACTGCCGACTCGCTGGCCTCCGGCAACGACGACTACGCCCATGCCCGACTAACCTTGTACCAAGGCGCGACCATCGATGACCCGATCGACGGGATGTACAGCTTCGTGCCAGCCCTGCCCGTCACGGAAGAATACCCTCGCTTCGCCCGCTCGCCGGTCCGGATACCCGGCCTGATCAACCCGGCCAGCACCCAGAGCGCCTACGGCGCCAACCGCAACCTGCCAGCTGGCAATGTCCGCAATGCCTGGGAAGGGATCAGGCATCAGATCCTCACAGCGGGCCTAGTTCTGGCCGTGCAGCTAGACACCCCGGAACACGAGGCGGCGGGCGTGGATGTACCACCGACAACGCGAGACAAGTGCTGACTCCACTCGCACCAGCCGAGCGGGCGGTGTCGAGTGCTGACACCTGTGCTTGCCTTCAGATGATGCCGTCGTCGCGCCATCTGCCGGAGCGGGCGTTCTTCCGGTAGCTCGCGCCCTCTTCTTTCTAGTCGCGCGGGTAGCCTCGCGGCCGTGGCCGATAACCCCTGGAACATCCGCGCCGCGACCGCGCAGGACGGCTCGTTCATGGCGGACATGCTCCTCGAGGCGGTGAACTGGTCACCAGAATGGAAGAAAAATAGCCGGAACCGGGTCCTCGCCGACTCCATGACCGCGCACTACATCGCCGGCTGGCCGCGGGACACCGACCTCGGGGTGATCGCCGAAACTGACGGCGAGTCGGCCGGGGCTGCCTGGCTGCGCTTCCTGCCGGCCAGTGACCCGGGCTACGGGTTCGTGGCCTCCGACATCCCGGAACTGACGATCGGCGTGGCCGCGCACCGGCGCGGCAGGGGCATCGGACGGGCGTTGCTGCGAGCCATCGCCGAACTGGCCCGGCAGGGCGGGATCCACCAGATCAGCCTCAGCGTCGAACGGAAGAACTTCGCGCAGCAGCTGTACCTGTCCGAGGGCTACCAGATCGTCGACTCCAGCGATGCCCAGTCCGACACCATGGTCAAAGACCTGTTCAGATGACGCCGTCCTCGCGCAACTGCCGAAGCGCGCGCTCGCCAGTACCGGCCGTCGACCACTTGCGGTTGGAGTAGTCCTCCCATATCAGCGTGCGGAGGTCATCAGCGGACACGGCGCTCAGAACCGCCATGCCGTCGTGGAACCGTGCTGTCCACGCATCGTCGCGGCAGTCGATCACGTAGGCGCTGTTCCAATGCCAGCGGAGCTCGGCCAATTGACGCGCTTCGAGCGACTGACCGTCGGCGTCCGCGATGCGGCCGTCGAGTTCGGAGTTCTGGCTGGCCACGGCTAGCGGTCCTGGATGGCGCGACGGCCGACGATATTCTGCGCTGTATCGGGCTCGCGTTCTTCCGGCAGCTCGCGCTCTACTTCGTTCATCCAATATCGGAGCGCGTGAAGGTCGTGCGCGGAGACGACCCGAACGTAATCTCCGCTCGTCTCCCGCTGCACGGCTATCCATTCGGTGCCGCGCTGTACCTTCTCTATCTCCCAGCGGTCCCCGAAGTCACGAAACACCTTGGCGAGGCTGGCATCACCGTTCATGACGCGTCCGATCGTGGCCGACCGCGTCGCAGTCTCGCCTAATGCCGTCGTCCTTGCATCATCACCGCTGCTCATGGCAGGCATGGTAGTGCATGGTGATGCAGCATGCTAGAGCATACTGCATCTTGGTTCTGCGCGATGCGGCCGGGCATGCTGTGGCGCGTGGTGATCAGTCACACCGGGCCAGTGCCGATCTGGCGGCAGGTCGCGGGCATCCTGCGGCAGCGCATCCACGATGGCACGTACCAGCCCGATACCGCGATCCCGTCGCTCGTGAAGCTGACCGAGGAGTTCGGCATCGCCGAGGTCACCGTACGCAAGGCAGTGGATGCGCTCAAGGCCGAAGGGCTGCTCGCGGGAACGCCAGGCAAAGGCACATACGTGGTCCCGCAGAACCGGTAGGCGTGGCACCAGCAATCCTGCGGCAGTTGCCCCTGCCCACGTGGCCGAGAGCATAATGGTGTGCATCACACTAACAAGTTGGCTCCGACTGATGGGTCTCCTATGCCTGATGGTGATATCGGCAGCTTTGATACGCGCTATGAACGGCTGACTGATCACTATCGGGATCTGATCATGCGTGGCGACTTGAAGCCCGGTGATCGGTTTCCGTCGGCTCGCGAGCTGACGGAGATGCATGGGGTGGGGCGGACGACGTCGGGCCGGGTGCATGGGACGTTGATCTCGCTAGGGCTGATTGAGCACCGGCCAGGCATTGGGACGTTCGTGCTTGGGCCCTCGGAAGGCGCCGAGACGTCTCCGCTCGAAACTGCTGCGCGGCGAGTAGTACAAGCGTTTGACGGCTGGAAGGCCAAGACCAAGCCTCAGGCGCTGACCGATGCCATAGACGAGCTCCGGTCGGCGCTGCGCTGATCGCAGCTAGCCGACTGGGCTGATGCGGCCGGCCTTGACGAGTCCATTGATGTAGCCCCGCCAGTCTGCGGTGAGTTTGTCGGTGACGGCTTGGCGGACGACTTCGCGCTCGTAACCGGCCCGGTCAATGCCGCTGTCCTGATCAGCCTGGACGTGACCGGCTGCTGAGTCGCAGATGACCAGGTGGGCGCGCTCGTTAACGGTAAGGAACATGGCCGGGTACGGATCTTCTTTGAGTTCGCGCAGGGCTGCTTGCCAGTCGACGCCCAGGGCGACCCAGGATTGACCCGTGGTCGCGAACATGCACGTCAGGTCGGAGAAGAACACCACACGCGTACCGTGCTTGTCTGCGTACAGGTCGGAGCAGCCGAGAACTTGGTATGCGTCGTGGCCAAGATGATCGCGCGGGATCATCTCGGGCGCGACGGCGAACGCGGCCTCGGCAATCCCACTGCCTCCTGGCCACTCCAGCCCGGCGACGAGCCAGTAGCCGGACTCGGCCAGATCCTCGGCGCAGCGGGCGCTCGGCTGGCCTGGGTCTGATGTCATTGCTCTCGCCCTTCGCCAGGTGTCGGACTCCCATGATGAATCAGGTGGTGTGACACTCCTGATGGTTAGCGTTCCGCCTCGGCTTCGACCTCCGCAGCCAGTTCCAGGATCGGAGCGGCAGGCCGGATCTCAGGTTTCGGCGGCTGGAGGATCGCATCGCGGTCACGCTCGACCCAGGTCGGCCAGGCTTGGCCGTCATAGCCGAATGCCGGGTCTTCGGCAGGGACGTGCATGCTGCGACGTTCGGCGAGTTGTTCGCTGGCGGCGCGTCGTTCGTCGGCGAGCTTGGTGATCCATTCGGGCTGCTTGTGGTCCGTCGCCGCCAGCGTCAAAACGAGCTGGTCACGCTCGTCCTGAGTTACCACGGGCTCGGCTGACCTGAGCGGCTCGAAGCGTCGACCAGGATGGCGTCGCCGCAGTTCAGAGTCGGCCGCGAGTGCGAGGCGGCGGGTTTGCGCGGTGGCTTGTTCCCACTCACGGCGGACTTCCATCGTCTGCTCTAGCTCGGCTTCTTGCCTCCGGTAGAAGGCTTCCATCGCCGCCCAGGACCGCGCCAAACCCCCATGTCGTTCGGCCAGCTCCTCGTGGCCACGCTGCCGGGCGGCGCGATCTTCGGCACGGGCTCGGATCGCGGCAAGGCTAGCCTCGTCGGCGCTGATCCGGATGTGCTGAAGTTCGCGGCCTACGTGTCGGGGCGCCCAGGCAGTCTCGGTCGCGTAGCTGACGCGCATGTGCTGCAGGGACCCGTCCGGCAGGCCACGTAGATCAACTCCGTCGACCGCGCCGAGTGCGATGAAGGCCGCGTACCAGGCGGCGCGTTTCTCCGGACTGTCGCCGGTCGGTTCCGGTCCGATCGGCTCCGCCGGATGGTCGTAGCCATACATCTCGCGGTAGGCGCCGATGTCAGCGGCGCGTCGTTGCCATTCCAGCCTGTCCAGCGGGTGCTCTGGGACCGGGCCGAGGGTTCGCAGGGCCCAGGGCGGCGGGTATTCGGCGAGGTGTTCGCCGATCCGGTCTTTGCGGCCGTCCATGGCGGCGGCCAGGTCGACCAGGAAGCGCTGGCGTTCCGGCTCGCTGACCTGCGGAACCCGCTCGGACCACGGCTGCAGCGGCTGCGGGACCAGCGGGTCGACGAGCTTGCGCAGGCGGGAGTCGATCACACTGGCCACGTCTCGCGCCCCTGACAGCGAACGCGCTACGAGCGCCTCTCGCACTACAGCACCGGCGTCGAGTCCGGCGACCTCGGCCGCTCGCAGCGTGCGCCACAACCAGGTGGCCTGCGGCGAGGTAAGTCCGTCCGCCGTGTACTCGGGTGGCAGTTCGGCGAGCACGATCTGCCGGCACCGTTCATCCTGGATACCGCGGGTTTCTTCCTGCCAGATCGCATGGAGCACGGCCAGGTGATCGGCGTTTGACAATGACCGGGCTCTGGTTTCGATGGCCGACTCCTGCGAGCCGTTATAGCCAAGAATGTCGGCAGCAATCGCGATGGCATCGCGTGGTTCCGGGCTGCCGCTGGCTGGTATTGGGGCCAATGGCAGACCGGCGCGTTCACGCTCACTGCGCTCGTGCCGGGAGATCTCCGGCGCAGGCCTGGTGCCCGCCTCCGGATCAGCCAGTCGCCCTGACCGGGTGAACGCGATCATCACGTTCTTCTCGCTCCCCCGCGTCATCGCCACGTACAGCCATTGCCGGTCCTCGTTGCCGGTCAGCACCGGGATGCCGACCTTGACAGTCCGGCCTTGCGCCGAATGGCCGGTCACGGCGTACGCCAGGTCGTCGGCGCGGTACCCGGAATAGGCGAACGCCTGCCTCGTCCAACGTCGGGCGCCGGTAGCCGGGTCGCAATCCAGGGCACGGCGGACCATGACGTGGCGGCGGCCGATCGACTCGATCCGCAGCGTGTCACCGTTGGCCAGCGTTCGGCCCGGCTCGCCTGCTTCCAGTCGGCGGTTGTTGCGCCGGCAGATGATGAGGTCGCCAACCGAGGCGCGGGCACCACCGGCCAGCTTGACCTCGCGGCCGTCGTCGACGATGCCGAGATGGATCAGGTGGTCGCGTACGCGGCGGCAGGCCTCGCGGCAGCGTTCTCGGTCGCTGATCATCAGCAGGACGCCGTCACCGGCCAGGTAGTGCGCGACGTACGTGCGGACCGCGTCGTCCATCGCCTGCTCGGGGACGCCGCCTCGGATCCGGCCGCACTGGTGGTAGTCGTCCAGGGCGGTGGCGTCGCCAGCGCGGAGGCGGAGGGAGGCGTCGCGTTCCCACTGGGCGGTGAATCGGACCGCCTCAGCGAGCTGGACGTAGCCGAGGCGGCGGGCGAGCAGTGTCAAGCCGCCGCCGGACTCGACGGCGGCGAGCTGCTCGGAGTCCCCGGCGATGACGACCTTGGCGCCGCATCGGGCGGCGTGGGCGATAATGTCGGCGAGGTCGGGTAGGGACATCATCGAGGCCTCGTCGATGATCAGCAGCGTGCCTGGTCCGATGTCGCGGATGCCGAGCGCTCCGCGCTTGCCGGGCAGGTGACCGAGGAAGACCGAGCTGTTCTCCGCCATGGATATGCCCGCCGAGCCGAGCACGTTCCGCGCGGCCTGTGCGGTGGCGATGCCGATCACCGGTCCCTTAGCCGCATCGATCCATGCCTGACCGCCGACGGCAAGGGTCCTGGTCTTGCCGCTTCCTGCTGGGCCGATGAGCACTTCCACAGTGCGTTCGGAGGTCAGGGCGTGGAACAGGGCCGCGCTCTGATCCAGCCGCAATCCGGCGCCGGTCGCGTGTGCGTGGTAGTCCCGCGCGCGTTCACGCAGCTGCGTCTCGAGAGCGGTTGAGTCGGCGCCGAGCAGCGCGGCCGCCTGGTCGCGTGCCAGGTGCGGCGCGCCGTTGCGTTGCGCGTCGCGCAGGAGTTGTTCTTCCATGCTGAGCTGGACCCTGGTGGCGTACCGGGTGGTGCCTGGCCGGGTGTAGATACTGCGGCCGTCGAGGTCGCGGCGCAGGTAGTCAGGCAGCGCCGGCCACTCGGGAGCCTCCAAGCAGACCACCGGCTCGACCACGCCCGAGATCGCCGCGTCGGCCAGCTCGTGAAGCAACGCCACCGCCGCCTCCGGGTCCATCGCCCGGGTCTGCACCGGCATCACCAACGCGAGCTGCTTGAGCAGGTCGGCGCGAGTCCACGTCGGCTGGGCCAGCTGGGTCAGAGCGAGCGCCCGCTGTACCGTCTCGGTCAGCTCCTCGTGGCTCGGTCTACCACTGGCCGACGCTGCGCGTGCGTGTGCGCCTGCGTCGCGTGTGATTGCGTGCATTGCGTCTGCGTGCGTTGCGTCTGCGTGGGTAGCGTGTACGTTGCTTGCGTGCTCGCGAGCACGCTGACGCGACACACGCGTCGCGATCGACGCAAGCTGCCCGCCGAGCTGGGCGTCCCACCGGGCGGCCAGCGCATCCCAGTCGATCACCGCCTGCTCCTTGCCGTGCCGAGTCGCCAGGGTGACGGCCTGCCGGATGTACAGCAGCTCCCGCTGGTTGGGTTCGCGCCCGTACTTGGACGTCCACGACGCGATCGCGGCGGGCATCTGCCCGCTGATTGCAGCGGTGCGCGAGGAGTAAGTATCCATCTGCTCCTGGCTGATCCCCGTGATCTCCTTCCCGCACCCGTCCAGTCGCGGAACCCACGCCACCCCGAACTCCCGCGTCAGCCCGCACTCCACATGCGTGGCCACGATCGCCTGCACCGCGCCGAGCACCTGCCGTAGGCACATCGTGTCCAGCGCCCGGAACTTACCGTCCCCCACCGTCTTGACCAGCCGCGCGATCTGGTTATGGATGTGGTCCTGCGGGTCGCCGTCCCGGCTGGTGCCCTGCAGCCACGACGTCACCGTGAGCAAGCCCTCCTCGTACCGGCCCGGCTCGGCCCCGTCGACCCGCGTGCCGTGGTACCCGGTCCGGGTTATCCCGGCCCACCGCTGCACGTACTCCAGCCCGGCCCGGTTCGCCGCGTACAGCACCTCCTGATACCGCCCTTCGATCCCGGCCCACCGCGCCGCCTCCGCCTCATCGCCCGCGAGCCGGGCACGGCGCTCGTTCTCCCTGATCGAGGCATGAAAGACCGAGATCGACTTGGAGAACGACACCGTCACGTCGGTGTACGCCGGCGACTGGCGGGACGCCTGCGCCGCCTCGCGTTCCAGTTCCAGCAGCCGCTCTGCGGTGGCGTGAGGCTCGGCTGCCGTTAGCCGTGCCAGGTGGTCATCGAAGGTGGCGTAGCGGCCGCGGGCCCGGCCGAGTTGCTGCCCGGTGCGCGGGTCGATCTGCCGGTACACCAGCTCATACGGTCCCCGCCCGACCAGCTGCCCCTCGGCGAACCCGAGCGCGGCCGCGCCCGGACCCCACCACCGTCCCGGCGGCTCCCCGGCCTGGGCGGAGTTGATGTAGTACCCTCCCGCCGACCGCTCCGGCACCGAGTGCCCGGCCTGGTTCTTCCACACGTACCCCAGGTCGAACCCCGACGCCGCCGTCACCACCACCGCCAACTGCCCGACCTCCGACCCTGCCAGAGCCGCCCTCTGAGCTGACCATGATCATTTGCAATGCAATGGTCTGTTCAGTTCAGAGCATGTAAATCCCACCGGCCTGGCTAATCGGTCTCGCCAAGGTCGCTTGGACGCCGGATGTCCTGTTCCGCGCGAAGGTTGCGAGTTCCAGAGTCAGATTTCTGACGATCCTGCGTAGTCCGGAGTACCTTGCGAGTCGCTGCCAGGGTTTAGCTCGCGGCAACGTTCGCCCCTCTCGTTTAGCAAGATCGGCGCCCCGGCTGGCAATGTGACGGTATGCGTGATCAGGGGCTGGACGACGGCGTGGTCCGGCTCCGGGAGTGGGCCGATGACGATGCGGCCTGGTATGCCGAGAGCGTGCGTGATCCGCTGATCCAGCGCTTCACCACAGAATCAGCGGCACTGGACGCCGGGCAGGTGCTCGCAGCGATCGTCAAGCTGCGCGCGTCCAATATGGACGCTGGCTTCGTCGTCTGCGACGCGGTCACCGGCGCTCGGCTCGGCAATATCGCGCTGCACCATGACGGGCATTCCGGGGAGATCTCCTATTGGGTGGCCGCCGAAGGCCGCGGACGCGGGGTGGCGGCACGGGCCCTGGCCTTGTTCAGTGCCTGGTCGTTCCACACGATCGGGCTTCATGAACTGTGGCTGCTGGTCCACCAGGACAACATCGCCTCGCGCCGGGTCGCACTGCACGCCGGATACCGGCGCGATCCGAGGCGCGACGAATCCCAGGAGGTCAAAGGAGCGATCTGGCCAATGCTCGGCTTCGCGCTGTCCCGGTCCGGCGCCTTACCGCCCAGATCCCCTCGTCGGTCGTTTCAGCCCCTCTGCGCAGCCGCCGAACGCGAAGAAAATGAACTGGACAACGCCCACGCGGACCACCCAGCTCAACCCCTCGAGATCGAGCCAGCGCGGGGCCACCAGTCCCGCGGCCAACGTCCTGCTAGCCGCGGGCCTGGAGCAGGGCAATGACGCGCTCGCGGCATTCGGTCAGGAAAGCGGGCGATGCCACCGCGCCATGCTGTTCGTCGTGCCGGATCTTTATGGCGCGAGCCGTGAGCGCGGCCAGACCTTCGTTCGACAGTGCGACCGCGATGCTGCCGCATAGCTGTTCATCGGTGGCGATGTCGGCTGGTTCGACGACGCCGTACAGGGCGGCGACCATCTCCTCCGCGCTCAGCGGGTACTCCACGCACAGGATGAACTGCCTGCGCCCAGAGTCGAACCAGCCGTCGCCCTTGATCACTGGCAGCCGTACAGGGCCGGTTTCGGCGGTGGGGTTGGTGCGGGTGTCGTTCTTGCCTGCCAACGGTTCCGCCCTAGTTCGAGCCGACCAGCTTGGACAGCCAGCTGGCGCAGTCCGACACCAGACCCAGACCGAGGTGAGCCAGGTAGGCGGATTCCGTCGGAGCCTTGATCACGAAGATGACTAATCCGATCAGCACCAGCGACCAGAGGAACCGGTGTGGCCGTTGGTACGAGGGGTACATGGCGCGCCTCCGTAAACTAAGAACCATTGTGCCTTGGGACGCCGCTGATGAAAGAGTCCGTCATCAAAGGAATGGACGAAAGGATGGCGAGGGGTGACGATCGGTCGTCATCCCTGCGCACCCTTTCCGAGACTGCGCGGCCGCCGAACACTGAGATTGCAAGGTCTCAGCGGAAAGGCAGGCACCGCGATGGATGACAAGCCGGTCTGGGCGCGGCGGATCACCGTAGAACGCGAAGCCCGCGGCTGGAACAAGCCACAGTTCATCGCCGCGATACGCGCCCACTCGTCCGCTGAGCTGCCCAGCAAAGAGTCGCTGCTGAGGCGGGTGCACGCTTGGGAGAGCGGCGCGTCGTGCCCAGACGACTTCTACAAGCCGATCATCGCGGCCGCGTTCGGCACGGTCAGCGGCGCAATCTGGCCAGTCACGTCAACACGTGACGCCGATGCCGAGCTTGTCGCCGGTGTCGGCATGGACACGCTGGAGATCGTCACCCGGCTGCGCTCGTCGTCGGTGGACGATGCAGCGTTGGATGGGCTGCGGATCACGGTCGAGCGGCTGTGCAGCGAGTACCCGTACATGCCTGCCCAGCAGCTCCTAGTCGAAGGCAAGGCGTGGCTGCGGCGCATGATCACGCTGCTCGATGGCAAGTTGACCCTCGGCCAGCACCGGGAGATCTTGTCGCTGGCCGGATGGCTGGCGGCGCTAGTGGGGTGCGTGGAGTACGACACCACCAACCGCACCGCCGCCGAATCGACCCGCCAGGCCGCGTGGAAGCTTGGCGAGGAGTCTGGCAGCGCCGACGTCATGGGGTGGGCGCAGGAGATGCGGGCCTGGTTCGCCCTCACGCGTGGGGACTACCGTGGCGTCATTGACGCTGCCGAGACGGGGCATTCGGTTGCGCCGCACAGTCCGGTCGCGGTGCAGCTGCACGCCCAGAAGGCCAAGGCCTGGGCCCGGATCGGCGACCGACGCCAAGTCGAAGTCGCGCTCGATCAAGGACGGGCGCTGCTCGAGCGGCTGCCGTACCCGGAGAACCTGGACAACCACTTCGCCGTCGACCCGGCCAAGTGGGACTTCTACTCCATGGACTGCTACCGCATCCTCGGCGGTCACGACACCGCCAGCACCGAAAACAAGCTCGCCGGAACCTACGCCCAGGAAATCCTGCGGACCGGGATCGACAGCACTGGATTCGAGCGCACTCCGATGCGCAATGCCGAGGCCCGGATCACGCTAGGAGTGATCTCTGCTCGGGAGGGCGAGCTGGAGCTGGCGCTGGACTACGGGCGGCAGGCCATCGCTGGCGAGCGATTGTCGGTGCCCAGTCTGCTGATGGTATCCGGCGAACTCGCCACGATCGTCAGCGACCGGTACCCGACCGACCCGGCCGCCACCGACTATCTCGACCATCTCAAGCACCTTCGCAGCCCAGCAGCCTAACAGCGACTCGCTCTCGCGTCCCCGGGCGGCGCGGCTGGCCACAACAGACCGATCGCCCGATACAACCCTGCCCACGACAGGAAAGGAATCGCAAGGATGGAAAGCCAGGAACGACCGAGCACCTTAACTCACCGCGACCAGCTGCGAGAAGCAGCCGCCGCCAAGGCCAGGCAGTTCGTCGAAGAACTCGTCGCCGAGGTCGGCGGCACCGCCGTCACTAGTCTGCAGAGCCGATTCGACCTCTGGCCCGGCGTTCGCACTGCCGAATCCGAGCCGCTTGCGTGCGTCGAGGCCGCTCGCGAACTGGAGCACGCCGCCCACCTGATCCAGCGCGACTATATCCGCCAGGCCCGCGAAGCGGGCAGCTCCTGTACGAGATCGGCCAGGCACTGGACCTGTTCTGGCATGCCATCGTCAGCAACGAGTCCATGGCCGACGAAGCCGACGACTACGCGCTCTGCTACGACAGGCCCACAGCAGCGATCCCGCCCTACACTGGGACCTGCCAAGCCTGCCATGTCCGCCGGTCGCTCAGCAGGTCATACGGAAATGGTTTTCCACAGCTCCCTCGACCATCCAATATCGAACCACAAAACCGAAGTCGGCGGCGTCCCACGAACCTTTCTGTTCATTGGCCAACCGGGCAGCAACTGGCATAGGAAATCCCGGCGCTATAGCCTGGAGCGCTGGACCACCTCAAAGCACTCGCGACCCCACCGAGCTAACCGGCTCGAAGGCGTCGCATGCACAGCCAGGTGACATGCCGCCCTTCGAACAACTAGCATCTTGACGGTGGCATCCGTGATTCCCTGCGCAAACTGCGATGCAGCCTGCCTTGGTCGCGGCCCGTTCTGCGGCTCCTACTGCAAGGCGTTCGCCGAGTTCGTGCGATTGTGCCGACGCTGGGTCCGGGACGCCGACAAGCAAGCCGATCCCAACTACCCCTATGCGCTGCAGGTGCGACTCGCCTTCCTGCACACCGCCTGCCTAGGCCACGGAACGGTCTACGACGAGAGGGCCCGGCACCTGACCGCAGCGCAGAAGGCCGCCATCCGCCATCGTGACCGAGGACTTTGCGTGCAATGCGGCAAGCCGGGCTTTGAGATTGACCATATCGACGGTCCTTCCGACGATCCGTCCAACCTGCAACTTCTCTGCCTCGACTGCCACCACGCCAAAACCAGGCAGTCGATAACCACAATCACCAACCCTGCGGACCGAAGCGCCATCAGGACAATGCATGCAGAACTCGCCCGGCGTGTGGACAGCGACGTGCCGATCCGTGCCTGCGACTACGAGCAGACGTGGAGCAAGGCATGGCGATCCTGGCCTAACGTGACCGCTCAAGCTTTTGCATGCAACCAGCTGACCGCTGAATTGCGATTCGCCGATCTCCTGGTTATCGTCGCCAACGCCGAATGATGAGGCGGGCGCTGACGAGCCCGCCCGATAGCTGACGTGCTTCAGTTACGTGGCAGGCGGAGATCGTCGATAACACGCCATGGATTTCGGACCTCGGACGCGTTCCCTGTCGCGCCACCACCCAGCCACCACAGGCACTTGTCGAGCGCGTGCAGCGGCGTTATCGGGTCGATCGAGCCAGCCCAGGCCAGATCCTGGCCCGCGTCGCTTGTCATCGCGAACGCCTCCCGCACGACCCAGCGATACGCCTGCGGGTGATCCCACGATGTCGGAACGCCAAGCACCTGGCGCACGAAGCTGTCGTATACAGGCACCCGCCACGGCAGCAACCAGTGCAGGACCTTCGACGCCAGCGAGAACTCACGACGCGGCACGCCGAGCGCCATGCTCCGCTCGACCAGCGCTACCACAGAGTCGAACGCGAACGCCTCGGCACTCGGGCCAAGCTGAATGGTCTCGTCAAAGAACTGCTCTGACCAACCCACGGCATTCAGCAAGGCTTCAGCCATCTGCGCCTTGGTCTCGGCGCGGACGCCCTGGACACCCCACCAGCTCTTGAGTGTCCAGACGAGGGCCTCCACGACCTCGGTACTCTGGCCGGCGATCAGAGCAGGACGGCAAAGCCTCGACAAACACCACAGCGCCTTGTCCATCTCACCAAAGCGCGCGTTGAAAGCGGCCACAGCCTCAAGCCGCTGCGACACAGACAGCCCGCCGAAATCTGATCCCATCTCCGCTCTAGCCCGTCATCGGCACCAGTTGCGCACCATCGGAGACGGCCGTCAAGAACGGACTCGGCTCACCGCTCCACGACAACGCGAGCTCGTCCCGCGCCCGCGTCGCGGCGACGTACAACAAGGATCGCTCGCGAAGCAGGGCGTCGGCGGCGGCCTCTTCAGCGTACTGCTCATCCCGATGCAAACGCGGAATTGCCGCGTCCTCTATGCCGAAGAGCAGCACCTTGGAGAACTCGGTCCCCTTCGCGCGGTGCATGGTCATCGTCACCGGCTGGCCTGGCCGAATGTGCTCACGGTCGACCGCGCGGATCGTGACCCCGCGCTCGGCCAGGCCAGTGACCAGCCGGTCCCGCTGCCGCTGCTCACGCACAAGCACCGCGACAGTCTCGGGCGCATCGGCGCCGTCGATCCAGTCGCTGACCAGCTCGGCAGCCCGGTCAAGCTCCTCGGTCAAGGTGGCACACGGGATCAGCCGTGGCGCGGGCCCGCTACGAGCCGATCGATAGCCTGCGGACGTCTCGGCCAGGTCTTCGAGGTCGGCATAGCTGCCGCCCTGGAGCACGGTGATCGCGTAGCCAAGGTTCTGGGCGGTGGTGCGATAGTTCAGCGTGAGCCGCTGGGAACGGCCTACGATACGGATGCCGTACGCGGACAGGACGACCCGCTGGCCGTAAATGCGCTGATGCGAGTCCTCCGTGATGAACAAGTCGTCGGGATGTTCGCCAACCAGCGCGCGCAGCAACTGCCAGTGCGCGGGTCCGAGATCCTGGCCTTCGTCGACCAGCACGTGGTCAGCCAGGTACTCCCCCCGAGCACCACCAATCCGCCGCAGGTAGCCGGCGGCGATCGTCGTTGCCTCGGGAAAGTCGACTGTGCTGGCGATGCGTGCATGCGCCCGGTAGGCCTCGATGACGTCCCACACCGCCGCCCGCTTAGCCCGGTCGAGCGCTACCCCGCGGCCTGGCCGACGAGCTTTGTAGTAGCCCTCTCTGCTGGTGATGCCTTGCGGCAGCACCACCTGTGCGTATTCGGCGGCCAGGAACGCCGGACTGCGCAGCGTGTCCGGTAGATTCGCTCCCGCGGCGTCCAGAGCGTGCCGCCAGGCAGTCCCAGGGGTACGGCCGGTTACCTGATGGGCGCCGACCCCGAGCACTGCTTCAGTGGCAGCCGCGATCTCGGTCCCAGCGTTCCGCAGCACCGCGCTGGCCAGCGCGTCGATCCCGTAGACCAGCACCCCAGGCGATCCGAGCTCGCTCGCACGCAGTAGCGCCGGATCGAGCCGATGGAGGTCGGTGCGCAGATTGTCGGCAAGGTTGGTCGTGAACGTGGTCAGCAGGACCCGCGCGCCCGGCTCGCGTCGCGCGAGCATCCGCGCGCGGTGCAGTAGCACGACCGTCTTGCCGGTACCGGCGCCGCCGGACAGCCGGAACGGCCCGCTGTACGAACGCTCGGCGTACTTGCGCTGTTCAGGATGGAGGAATACGCGCCAGGCGTCGAAGTCGCCGCCCTCGATCACCCGGCGCAGCTCGTCATCGCTTTCGATCCAGGTGAACGATATCCGCGCGGCCGGATGCCTGAGCCCTTCGACGAGGCGTTCGCCATCGCTGCGAGGGGTGTCGGCTGGCTCCGCGGTCAGGCTCAGCCGGTCCTGGACCTCGGCCACGCTGTAGCCGGCGGCGAGGTCGATCAGCGCGAGTCCTTGCCATTCGACGGCTTGCTCGGCCAGGGTCAGCACGGCATCCTCATCCAGCGCGGCCAGGGCACGCACCGCGAGTGAGTCTTCCAAGCCAAGGACATCGACCAGCATCTTGGCGTCCAAGCCCTTGGAGATGAAAATTGGCACGGGCTTTGACGTCGTTTCCGCGGCTGGCTCGGGCCTCGGCCCGGTCACTAGATACTCTGCTGGCGCCTCACCCGGCGGCGGGACCGGCTCGGCGACGGTGCTGATCTCAGCGATCCCGTTGACTGGGTTGACTGCCAGCTTGGTCTTCCTGGCAACGGCAATCGCCTCATCGTGCGGCCAGACCCCGTGGAACACGTATGTTGGCTCACCCGGTCCTGGCACCCTGAACAGCACTGCCCGGTAGAACTGATCAACCCGGCCGGTCCGCACCTTGTCGTCGGCGCTGTTCGCGATCGGCTCGATGTGCAGCCCCAGCGCGGCATCGTTCTCGCTCAGCTTCTCGAGGAAAGCGTAGGCCTTCTTCTTGACCGAAGGATCAAGCTTTCCTGCCAGCTTGGACATGATGATGTTGGCCATTAGGCATCTCCGCTCAGGGCAGCAGCGACAGCGGCAGGATCGGCGGGAACGCAGTGCCAGCCATGAGCTTCCAGGTCGCGACGCGTATCGTCGTCAAGATCCAGGCACACCGCGACGTGCCACACTCGCCAGGCGAAGTCGATCGGTATGCCGTTCTCTTCGTCTCCCACCGCGGGAACCGGTATGGGGAAGGCGACATAACGCGCCATGCGGTCGGCGAACTCTCGCTCCTCCTCGGTCAGCTCTGACCCCAGCACTGATCGCCAAGACTCGGGAACTGCCCCCTCGCCAGCCGTCGGCCGCGCCGTCCGTTTCGCAGGCACGGCGAGCGCCTCGCTCGCCGTGGTCACCCAGGTGGGCTGGTCCCGCAGGTTCAGGGTGTTGGCGATGCGTAGCCACTCCCGCCAGGCATCGGCATGGTCGGGGCTAGCAATCGCATCGGCGCGGTCGTCGATGATCAGTGCGATCTCCATGACAGCTCCGGTCGTCCTAGTGAGGCACCCGACCGGGCCCGCCTGCCACCACCACGCGTTGGGCTGGCCGTCAGATGGCGGCTGGGGTTGCTCACCGGTCAGCAGCAAGCCCGCTGCGCGAGGAAGGTCGTCATCCGGACTGAGACGGAAGTACTCAGCACCGACAGCGAACATCATCGGCAGGTATCTGGCCAGGACTCGGCGCCCGGCGATGTCCGGGTTCTGTATCCAGGCGAGCAATAGGTCGATCGGGCCTTTCCTGACCGCCTCGACCACGTCGTTGCTGACGCTGATCGATGAGCTCATCAGCTCCGCCACGACGTGGTCGTGCAGCCAGGGTGGGACATCGCGGATTCCCGTGGTCGCGTTCTGCACGTCGGTCGCGGTGATAGCAAGGACGATGGCACCGCCGTCGCGCAGCACCTGCCGCTTGTGCGCGTCGTCGGCGATCCGGTTATGCGACACGCTGGCGTGGTAAAGGGCGCTATCGGTGAAGATCGCCACCGGGGGCGAGCTGGCCTGGCTGGAGCTCAGCACGAAGTCGGGCTTGCTCCCGGTGAGCAGCACCTGCGGCTCAAGCGTCCATAGCCGCGTCGCGTTAGGAAACGTAATTGTCAGCCGGTTACCCTGCGGACCGGGCGATTCCTTCACGGTCGCACCGAGGGCAGTCACCCGCGCGGCGAACGCGGTGCGGAAGCTCTGCTCCAGATGCGACTCGACCGGCGGTGATGGTGGTTCCTGCTTGGTCAAAGTCCAGGTCATCTCGGCTGCGGGTGCAGTGTCGGCCGTCCCGGCGGTCAGGATCGCGCGCAGATGCCGTTCGGCGGTGGCACGGGAGACGCTGTCCACCTGCCAAGGTCTGGCGAACGGCAGGAGACAGCGGTGGCAGGCGAGCCGCTGCTCGGTCTGGCATTCGCAGCGACTGACCCGTTCCCACGCCCGGCGGAGCAGATCCCATACCCGCTCAGCGTCGGCGAGCTCAGCGAGGTAGCCGGTCCCGCCTGGCACGATGTCGTGCAGCAGCAACGCCTCGCTGGTGGCTCCGCCCCCGCCAGGCGCCGGCTCGGCGATGTGCGCGACATCGATGTGGTCCGGGCTCCCGCCGATCTGCTCATGCAGCCCGAGCAAGAGCGCGGCGGCCAAGCTCGGAATCGCGAACCGGTCGCCGAGCGTCACCGCCACCGGGAGCCTGATCACCGCTCCTTGCGTGGTGAGAGTGCGAGTCAGCGCGACTGAACGGATGTGCTGGTCGTGTGCGCCGCGATACCGGCACCAAGCCCGGTGGTCGCTGGCACGACCGGCCCGCGCCGTCCGGTCGAGAACTCCGCAGCCTTCGCACACCCGGAATAGCGGCGCTAGCTCGGAGTTTCCCCCGATAACGCGAGGAGTTCCGTGCGGTCCAGCGCGGCCGAGGTTGACCCAGCGGATCTGCATCCGCTCCAGGTACTTCGTGCCGAAGTCAAAATCACTGAGATACCACTGCTTGGCCACATGCGCCGGATCGATATCCGCGGCGACGGCGATGGAGAATCGCTCGCGGGTGCGCTCGTCGCTCCGGTCGGTGATGACGGCTTCGTCGCGGCGCATCTCCGCCGACACGCGGGCCAGCTCGACCACATCGAGGTGATGCTCGCTGCCGGCCAAGCCTGGACTGCCGCACCTGGGGCAGGCGGGCACCGTGTTCTGCTGACCCGCGACGCCAAGGTAGGTGGAGTAGCCGCACGCAGGGCAGAACCCCATCGCTTGAATCGCGGCGTCCTCAGGTCCGAGGTCGACAGCGTCGACCAGGATTTCCAGCCCACGGACATAGAACGTCGCCCCGGGGGCGAATTCACGCAGCGCGTTGGCCGAGGACCGCAGGTAACTGGCCGGCTCTGAGCGGAACTCCTGAGTCTCCGGATCGATCCACGTCAGCGATACGTCGAGCACGACACCGTCGTCAAGCAGCGTGTAGTTGGGCAGGATGCCGAACTCCTCGAGCACAGCGATCCAGTACTCCCCTTGGAGGTGCTGAAGTTCATGGCCGATCAGCGCTAGCGCGGCACGGGCGGACCTGAGCGCTCCCTTGTCGTCGTCGCTGGCGGCCGGCAACTCAGCGATCCGCTCGAGTTCAGGCAGGGCCTGCTGCACTTCGGCCCGCCGTTGCGTCAATCCGTGGACCGCCGGACCCAACGATCGGACGCCTGGCGAAGGTGCCGGGCCAGGCCGCTGCTGCCCGGCTCGCCGCTAGTCCGCCGCCCCCACCCCTCAAGCCTAGCGGCCGATTCTTGAGCCAGGTCGTCGAAGCCGCCGAGGAACCTCGCGAGGTGATTGTCGGCGGCGGTCTCGGCGCACTCGATCAGGTCGCCGAGGAAGCTGCCTGAGTCGGCCGAGCCGAGCGCACCCGCCGCCCGGTGGGGATGCGGCCGGTCGTCGTCCCTGGCGAACAAGTCCACGAGGTGAGCGACGTACTGGCGCCGCAAGATCTCCTCGGCGCTCAGGTAGGTCGCCGGAGGTCGCACCTGACCGTCGATGACCGACAGCGGGTTCTCCAGCCGTAGCAGCTGCTCGCCTCTGCCGGTCACAAAGGCCAGGTCGAGCGCGTTGCCGGTCAGCCGTCCGGCCCGGCCGACCCGTTGCAGATACGAGGCCACAGTCCTGGGCAGCGAGGCGAGCAAGACGGCGGACAGGTCGCCGATGTCGATGCCCATCTCCAGGGTCGGAGTCGCGACCAGCACGTTCGGCGCGCTCGGATCGGCCTGCCCGTGCTTGAAGCCATCCTCATACCTGAGCCGCAACTCGTCGTCGAGCAACCCGGTGTGTTCCCTGGCGACGATCCTGCGCATGTCGTTCGAGGAGTAGAGGCTCCGGTAGTAGTTGTCCGGCCGTGCCTGGCGCCGAAGCTGGCCCGGGCACCGGACAAGCAGGCAGGGCGCGCCGTCAAGCTGGTCGATGACGGGAGCCGTGCCCGGCTGCTGACCGTGGCAGACGGTGCACACGAGCAGGTTACGGCCGTCGGCGAGTGCTGCCACCGTCGCCGGGCTGACCACGACCGAGCTGGCCGGGATGGCATGCACCGTGCCACCGCTTTCCGTCGACACCGCGCGCAGCACGTCGGCGCCTGCCAGCCGGTCGAGAAGCAGCCGCGCCAGCCGTGCGCCGTGCGGCGCGGTGACACCCAAGGTGCGGCCGGTCCAGCGCGCGTACCAAGACCGCGGTGTCGTGACGGGGTCGAGCAGCGGGTCACGGGTGGGCAGGGCGGGCCCGATCCGGGGGTAGGCGGGGGCTGACCGGCCTTTCGGGAACGCGGGCATGCCCTCACCACGCGGCCGACCGCCCCAGATCTGCCAGCGATTTCCATCGTGACGGATGTAATGGTCGAACCATTCATGGTCGATGGCGCCCTGCCCGCGCATGTGCTCAAGCACCCCGCGGGTCCACATCGCCAGGCGTTCATCAGATGTCGCCGCCAGTACCCCGTCTAGCGTGTCCTGACCGTCGGCGGCCTCGATGGCGGCTCGCGCGATGGTAGCGAGGGCGGCACGCTGACCGGCATCGACCTCGACCACCACACTGCCGGTCTGCTCCAGGGTCCGGCCGAACCTGGACTGCAGCCCAAACTCCATCACCGCGTCGAAGAGCAGCCGTCGCCGAACCCGCCTGAGCACGCGAACCGGAACCTGGCTGGCCGTCGGCCGCTCCCAGAACGGCGCGAAGTCGTCCCGCTCCACCAGGTCGGGCGGTATCAGCCGGTACCGGCGGAACGGATCGTCGCCAGCACCTGCGATCGCTCGGTCGACCAGGGTATCCAGTCCGACCGGGTCCTGCCCAACGGCGTGACGCAGCACCGAACGCAGTGTCAGGGCGTGCGATCGGCTCTCGACGAACCCGGCCCGGTGCGCGGCATCCTGGACGCTGTCGGTGAACACAAGCGCCTTCTTTTCTGGCGCGTCCAGATCCTCATCGCCGAAGAGCGTCGACAACGTGACCGAGAGCAGCGTGGCGATGGCGCTGCCGAGGAACCTGATGCCGTCCTTCTGCTGGCACGACGGGCAGGTGTCATCACGCGACTCGTCATCAGCGTCGTGCCCAACCTGCGTGAGCACGGGCAGCACCCAGCCGTCGCGGTAATCGGGGTCGTCCTCCGCCGGCATCGCTCGCTGGAGCTGACGTTGCCGGATGGAGAACCAGCGCAGCCCGTCGTCAAGGCCGTCAGCCGCCGAAGCTGCAGCGGCGTGCTCGGCTTCGAGCGGGGCGTACAGCAGAGCGCGGAACCGGCCCTCGTGCGCCGCGTGGTTGCGCCGGATCGTGGTGTCATCCGTGTCGAGGCTCGCACCGACCGGCGCGAGGCTGACACCCCAGCCAGAACGGCCGCAATGACGGCAGTAAACAGCGGGAAACGCGGGCCGCGTCGACGTGCTGGCGTCACCGTACGGGTCACCGCTCAAGGCGCCGTCGTCACTCCACAAGTACCGGGCGGCGGAGCTGGCCACCCGGTCGATCCTGCTCAGTTCGCGCACCCACAGGTGCAGGTCCACGCCGAGCGCGTCGCGCCCCGCCACGACCCGCACATGGCTCAGCGCCGCAACCACGTGCGTCAGGAACGCGACCCGCTCGTCCTCGTCGCCGGTGTCCTGACCAGCGGCAGGTTCGGGAAACAGCGCCTCGGCGAGTTCGCCGAGATGCACGGGCCGCTCGCTGCGGGCCAACATGTCGTGCACGAGCGGATGCGCTCGCACCAAGTTGAGCAGCGCCTCAGCTTCGTCGGCGATGAGCTCGGTCAGTTCGGCTGGGCCGACACCGTAGAAGACGCCGAGTACAGCGAGCGCCCGCGCCCTGGCATCGCCGTGGCCAGCGGCCTCGATGCTCGTGTTGGCCGCGCGGAGATCGGCTCGGGTTATCCGGCGCGGAGTAAGGCCGAGTCCGGCCGCTCGCTCGCCAGCGCCGCCGGTCCACTCAGCGAGGTCAAGCCGCGACTCGGTCACGACGCACGATCGGTCGAAGTCCTCGCCGAACACCGTGTTGGCGAACCCGGTCATCGCCGCGGGATCAGCCTGATCCCCCAGAGTCGCCGAGGTCGCCACTGGGGTGATCAGGCCAAGCGGCCTGCCCCGGTGCACGTCGGCGATCCGGGGATCGCCGGCCGGCCAGTGGCTCTTCAGCGCCAGCCCGAGACGGCGCAGCAGCATCGCAACGTCGGTGCCCTGCGCGCCGTCGTAGGTATGGAACTCATCGAGCACCAGGTACCGCAGGCTCACCGCGCTCTGCCGCCAGATGGACTGGTCCTCATGACGCAGCAGCAGCTGGTCGAGCATCTTGTAGTTGGTCAGCACGATGTCGGGCGCCTCGTCGCGGATGATGCCGCGATCGGTGATCAGGCCCTCCTTCGTCACCTTCGTCCTAACCGGGCCTTTCTGCCCGGTGTAGAGCGCTGCGGTGATCCCGGCCAGCTCGTCTGTGGACGTCAGCAAATCGGTGAGTCGCTGCGCCTGGTCGTTGGCCAGCGCGTTCATTGGGTACAAGATCAGCGCCTTCATGCCGCGCTCGCCGCCCCGGCGCGCGCGCAGCACGTGATCGAGAATCGGGTACAAGAACGCCTCGGTCTTGCCCGACCCTGTGCCGGTCGTTACCAGAGTCGGCAGAGGCCGGGGCTTGCCTGGTCCGAGATCAGCGCTGCTGAGCCTGGCGAATGCCGCTGCCTGGTGCCCGTACGGTCTGATCCCGATATACCAGCTGAGCAACTGCTGCCAGCCGTCCTCGGCCGGCCGGAACGGCAGCCGGAGCCGCAGGTACGGTCCCTTGAAAATGCCGTGCTCCCGGTCACTGAGAAATTCCTCCAGCGCCAGCTGCGCGTCCGGATCAGCGAGCGCGAACGTCGTCGTCAGGTAGTCGAGCAGCCCCGCCTTGATCTCGCCGGCCTGAACCGTGGGCAGCAGCTCGCTCATAGCGCCGCGAGCCGCCGCTCAAACTCCGCGTACGCCTCCCGCATGTCCGCTTCCCGGTCCAGCAACCGGAACGGAAGCTCGTAGGTATAAGTGTTCCCAGCCTGATTAGTCGCCGTGCGCTCAGCCACGCTCAGGTAATCCCCCTTCTTCCTCCACAAAGCTCGCACCTCGCTCGGCACTAGCCGCCCATTAGCGTCATACACGTAATCCCAGTGGTCATAGCCATAAAGAACAGCGAACTGAGTTCGGTAGATTGTGCAGAGTTGATCTGCGGTGACGCCAAGCATCAAAGCCACGAGGGCGTCGATCTCAATAAGAGCCTGTCGTCGATCCTCGGCAATCCGAAGCAACGTCCGGCTTGCCCACTCTCGGCCGACGGCGCCAAGCTGAGGACGATTAACACGATTCCGTCCGCTCGCCCAGCAATCATCCCCGAGGGCATTCAGGTAGGCTGTTCTCCACAGGTCCGTATAAGCATCTGTAACACAATTGAGCCGCAAGATCCGAATGACCAGTGCCGCTTGAAGTCGATGGCCAAGCACGATTGGCAAGCGGTCGATTGTCGCAATGCGGATCGTCGACTTCGGCGCAGCACGTACAGCAAAGTCCGAAATTATCGAACTCAAGAATGCGGATGCCACACAAAGATGTTCCAGACTCCCTTTGGGCAGCCCGACGGAATATACCCCATCAACATGAGCAGCCCAGGGAGGAATAAGAGCTGGAATAAGAGTTCGCTCACCAGTATTGGCGGCCATAGTACGAACTGCAATTCTATATCTTGCACGAGATGGAATAGAACCCCATTGAGTGTAGGCGCCGTCATATCGTTTACGGTTGCCCGCCGGCTTATAAGCCGTCACCGGCATGGCCGACGTACCCAGCTCTTCGAAATCCGTTACCGACCAGTCTTGCTGGTGTTTCATTGTAGGGTTCACCGATTTGTACATTGGAGTCGCAACATATAGGTGCGGTCCTTGAATAATCGCGTCGGACCAAGACCGGGTAGCACCCCATTCAGACCGAAAGTACCCTTTCCGACGATCGGCCCTCTCATGCCACCCGGGAGAGACTTCTAGCCCAAGTGAACTTATCCGCGGTAGTCCGGACAAGACTTCCAAGACCTCAGCTGCGGCGGAGTTCACCGTATAGATCATACGAGTCTGCTTAATGGGAATGGAATCACCTTCCAAGACGCCGTGCCATCCGCGCAGCGTTGCATCGGTGACCTTGATGACCCGTTCCCGATGCGGACGCAAATCCCACTTTCCATCGGGATCTTTGAAACCTGGCTCATCGCCCGATCCGTCGTGCCTCAGAGATCGTTCCACGGTATCTGGATGATACAATGAGGATGCCATCAAGAAATTGATTGCGCGGGCCGGACGGCCATATATATGAACTCCATATCGTTTCTGGTCCTGAATTTCGTAGAGCTTCAGCTCGTTAGTGAATTGCCAATGTCGGCGCAACCGCTGATATACATATTCACGAAGCACGGCGGCTTTTTGATCGGTATAGTGTGACTCTGGATGTATTAGGGCTATAATCCCGTAGTCTGCGGAGTGCTCCCACGCTTGTTCAAGGAAACACCTGTAGAGATCGGGCTGCAGCTTTTCAAGAAACGGATAATATTGCTCTGAGCCGAGAAATTCCAATGTAGCGGCAATGTCGGCGGCCGTATCGATAACAAGGCTGTAGACACCTGGGATGAGCAATGTAGGAAGACGTTTTGTATTGCGCTCGTCTTCGGTCGGCTTGACGGCCAATTGCCACCAGGGATCCCCTTCAGCAAGCAACTCATCCATGTCCGTGTCGGGGCGCACCCAAGGTGGGTTGCCGAGTTGGAGGTCGAAGCCGCCTCGGGCGAAGACCGTGGCAAAGTCGAGTTCCCAGTGGAAGAAGCCTTGCTGGGTCGCGACCTTTTCGCAGACGCGCAGCCAGACGTGCTCGTTGATCACGTTCGGTACAGGCTTCGCGCCGGCGAAGGTGAGGTTGAGTTCCTCAGCGGTGTTGAGGTCGTCCCAACTTGTGGCCGTAGCGAGGTCAGCGGTTCCATTGCCGGGTTTGCGGACGTTGGGTTCGCGGCCTAGCAGGGATTGGCAGGCTGCTATCCAGTTGTCTAGGGTCGGCGGGGTCACGCCACCCGTGTCGGTGAGCGGCCAGAACCAGAGGGCCGCCCAGGCGTCCATGACGCGGCGCAGGCGCTGGTAGGAGCCGTTGGGATCGCTAAGGCTGGCCTCGATCTGCTCACGGCCGACGGCTTGAGTGTGCTCTTCTGCTTCGCGTCCCCACAGCGGGATGTTTCGCCTGGCCTCCAGCTCGGCTATCTCAAGGCGGCGCAAGGTGAGCTGCCAGAGGGACTCGACCCGGTGCGCGAGTTCGACGAGGGCGTCGAGTTGCTTGCGGCTTGGCTTGGTGACGATCGACTTGCGCCAGGTCCGCAGAGCCTTCGCGGCCTCGGGCGCGAGTTCGCATGCTTCCTTCGCCTCGACCGCGGCACCCCAGCCGCTGGCGGGGATCAGAAAGTGGTGTATCCGGCCGCCGGTCTGCCTGGCGGTGGTGCCGCCTGCCATTTCCTCAACCATGCCGGTCAGCGGGATGTCTTCTGGCGTCGCCTTGAGCCAGGACTTGTCGTTCATCTGGTCCCGGGTGTACACGGCACGGCGGGCGCCGATCAGGGAGTTGCCGCGTCGCAGGTGCAGGCCGAACCATGGTGCTTGCAGGCCCGACACCATAGTGTCGAGCCAGAGCGAGATCTCGGCGAGTTCGACGGCCGTGGCGTTGAGGTCGACGCCGTAGACCTGGTGCAGCGCGATCGACGCCTTCACTCGCTGCATTTCGGCGGGGTATCGGTCGGGGTCGATCTTGCGGTCCAGCTCGGCTTGACGCCGACGCAGGTACTGCTCGGCAAGCTGCCTGACCGCCTCAATAGCGAACGCCCCTGACCCGAGTGCCGGCTCGCAGACCGTCAGCCTGAGTACCTCTTCGGCCGTCGTTGTGTGCCCGTCCTGGTCGAGCAGCTCAGCCAGGGCCTGCGAGACGGTGAACCTGGTGAGCACCTCGGGGGTGTAGTAGGAGGCCGATTGCTGGCGTTCCCGCCCGGCGAGCCGGAAGACGAACGTGCCGCGCTTGTGCAGGACGGCCTTGCGCTCTCCGGTGATCTCGTCCTCGCCGCGAACGAAGTCCGACTCGGCGATCCCGCCCGCGCGTTCGACGGGTACGACCCAGGACCCTTTCGAGGCGTCGCCGTCCTTGGCGACCTCGTACAGATCGGTTTCGGCGAAGAAGCCCGTATAGGACATAAGGCCCTCGTACACGGCGCCGAGCTGGTTGATGCCGAGGTTGGCGTAGGAGATGAAGCCGCGGTCCTTCCCCCTTGATTCCTTGCTGAGCAGCAGATGCCGCAGTACTTGCTGGAGTGCCGCGTTGCCCAGTCCGACCTCGTCGATGAGGCTGATCGCCTCGGGCAGGAACAAGTCGGCCCGTAGGCCATGGAAGTCCAAGCCGGGCAGCTCTCCCTCCCGCGCCGGCTCGCCGTGGTGCCCGCGGTCGACCAGCTGGAACAGCTTCGCCAGCGACTCGTGCAGATGCGTGCCCGCGGCGACGCGCGGCGTGGCCAGCTCGACCATGGTCAGCTCGCGTAGCCGGTCGAGCCCATAACCCTGCTCGTACTCCCCCGTGCCCACCGGCAGCACCTCGAGCTCGGGTGACGCTTCGGCGTAGAGCAGGAACAGAATCCGGTACAGGTAGCGCAGCGCCTGGCGGGCGAGCGGCTGCGCCTGCGCTGGCGGCAGCGGGTCTAGCCGTTGGTCACGGCGGCGATTGACGACGTCGTTGGCGATGATCTCGATCGACAGGCGGACGCCCTCGCGCAGGTCCTGGGAGACGCCCACGGTGTGCTTCACCGACTCGTCGAGCACCGCGTGCCACCAGATGTCGCCATCGGCGGCGGGGGCGAGCGACTCGGCGCAGACACAGGTAAGCACGCGATCTATTTCCCCGCCCCGCTTGTTGTCGTTGCGCTCACACGCCAATTGCAGGTCGACAGCGAGATAGCGGCCCTCCGCCCACCGGGCCCGCTCTGCGACGAGCAGCCAGCGCCCGGCCATGACCAACGCGAATTCAGGCCCGTCGACGTCGGTGAACAAGGTGGAAAGCAGCCTGCCGACCGAGGTGAGCGTCGTCTTGTCATCGACCACGTACGGTGTCAGCAGGTTGTCGGCGTCCTTGACGAGAAGGTCCTCGACCGTCTCCGTAGCTCTGGCGGCGACGATGGCGAGCGGAGGCGCAGCCGCGATGTCGGGCGCGGCTACGTGGGTCACCGGGCCGTCCGCCTTGAGCGAGTACTCGCCGGTTTCGTAGCCGAGTATCTGCCGAAGCTCCGCGTACAGGTCGGGCAGCCGCCAGCCCTCGTCTTCGCCGGCCAAAACAGCCGCGAGCACGGACTCCACCCGACCGCGTGCTGTTGTGAACCTGGAGCGGACTGTCTGCACTCCGTCCGCGACGTCGTCCCATTCCCGGCGTCGCTCAAGTACTCGTGCCTGGAACGACTGAGACTTGGCGTCGGTGGTGAAGTAGTGCTCGCTGATCCAGTCTTCGCCGATCACGAACGCGTCGCTTGACGCCATGACCTCAGTCCTCCGATGGCCCGGCAACCGGGCGGTCGAGCGGGACGACGACGAGCAGCGGTCTCACGAGTTGCCGCTGCGGTGACATCTGGGCGGCCATGGCTTGCTCCTCTTCGATGCTGACCCGGCGCTGCCTGAGATCGGCCCGCTGGATAAGGGCGTCGGCTTCCGTCGTCCAGTCGGCAGCCCGCCGCGACCACTCCTTAACGCGCAGGGTGACCGACTCCTCCGCAGCGGCGAAGACCGCCGACATCTCCGAGCCTGCCGACCTGACCGCGTGCGCCATCAGGGGTTGCAGCCGATCCACCTCGGCAACTGGGCCCGGGTTGCTGGACGCGCCGGTGAACCCGACAGCGTCGGCCATGTCCGCAGCCGAATTGTGCGCGGTGATGACGCAGAACGCCGGATTGTCCGGATTGGGGAATTGCGCGGTGAGGTAGGACGAGGCGACGACGTGACCCCTGCGGTTCGTCAGGGTGCCAAGCAGCAGGACGGTCGGCTCGTCGACGGTGCCACGTACGGCGAAGACCTGGTTGCGGCCAAGCGCGGCCATGGCGCGGTCTACCGCCCAGTCGATGACCGGGTGCAGCGGGCCGAGGTAATGCGCCTCGGGCCAAGACGACCCAGTTTCGTCGGCCAAGGCATCGGCGAGCAGGGCCTTGCCGCGGCTCGGTGAGGTCGCGAGCTTGAGCTTCGTCATCACCTTGCGCTCTGCCAGATAGGTCTGCGGCAGAATTTCAAGGCGCTGGCGCAGATCGGGCGGCGGCACGAACTCGGCGATCGACTGCTGGCCGTACTCCCGCCACTCCACGCCGCCGGCGTTGACCGGAGCGCCTGGCTCCGCGTAGGACTCCTGCAGTGCTTCGCGGAGGAAAGTCACCTCGTCGTCGTAGAGCGACAATGATTGACTTGGCTCGGCCGAACCGCTCGGCACCGCCGGTGCGGCCATGATCCGGGCGAGCAGACCCGCGATCGAGTCCTCGGCGGCGACGGCATCAACGTCGCCGATCACGCTGTCCAGATCGGCTTGCCCGGCGAGAACCTTGCGTATCTCGTCTTCTTCCTGGCCCACGTCGTACTTGCCCATCATGGACGCGACGTCGCCGAGTGCCGCATGCGCCTCCCGCTCTTTGTCGATAAGGCGGCTGAGCACGCGCAGGTCACCGGAGAATTTCTCGGAATCCGGGTTGAGCAGCAGCGTCGTGATCTGCGGCGAATGACGCTGGCCGTAACGGTCGATGCGACCGTTACGCTGTTCGATCCTGATGAGGCTCCACGGAATGTCGAAATGGATGAGCTCGTGGCACTGCGTGTGCAGGTTGACGCCCTCCGAAGCGAGGTCACTCGTGACCAGCACCCGGATAGGCAACGACGCCTGCTTGAAGCTTTCGACAATGTCCTGCTGCTCCTCGTCGGTCAGCCCGCCGTGAAGTATGGCGACCTGACCTTGCCCGAGCAGAAGGTCGGTCTGCAGTTTGGCGCGAAGCCACTTCAGGGTAGGCACACGCTCGGCGAAGACGACAGCTCTCGTCGGGCTGGCGGGACCGATGCCAATCTGCTGCAGGTAACCGAGCAGCCTGTCGTATTTGGCTGAGCCTGCCTTCTCAGCCTCAGCAGCGAGCGTCTGAAGCCGACGGAGCGCGGCGACCTCTCGTTCCTGGGTTGGGTTTGGGCGAGCGCCAAGCCGGGCGATGCGCTCGCGGATCGTCTCGGCGAGCGCCGCCGGAGAGGACAGGAACGCCTTGGCCAGCGTCCACGGGAACAAGGCCGAGGAGGCACCTGAGTACGGAGACGTACCGGTGCCGGGGTGCAGCCATACGGTGTCGAGTTCACGTGCTATCGCGTTCTCCGCAGACGAGGCTGGGATTAGCCAATTCTGCGGTTCTTTGCGCTCGGCCCAATCGGCACCGACCACGCTCGCGACCTCTGGGCTATGCCGGTGCCTGCGCACGATCAGGCGCCTGACCTCCTCTTCAATGACCTGGCCGTCCGGTCGGACGGCGGTCGGCTCCAGCAGGCGGATCAGCTCAGCGAATGATTCAGCCTTGCCGTTGTGAGGTGTGGCCGACGCAAGTATCAGGGCGTCGGTGTTCGGGGCAAGCGTTCGGGCAAGCCGGCTGTTCTGTGTCTTGACGTTGGTGAGGTTATGCGACTCGTCGATGACGACCGCATCCCACCTATGACGTTGCAGGTACGCAAGATAACGGTCGCTTTTGAGCGTGTCGATCGAGATGATCGCCCGCTTGAAGTAGGTGAAAGGGTTGCGGCTAGCTGGCACTTTCTGGCGGACGCGCTGAATGCCCTGACTATCCAGGCGCACGAATGGAATCGCGAACCGTGTCCACATCTCGTGCTGCATCTGCTCGAGCACATGACGCGGTGTGACAATCAGGATCCGCTCTCCCCTACCCCGCCTGATCAGCTCAGACAAGATCATCCCGATCTCCAACGTCTTGCCGAGACCAACCGCGTCGGCCAGCAATATCCGGGTCCGCAGATTCTCCGGATCGAGCGCGAGCCGGGCAGCGGCCTGCTGGTATCCGAGCGAGTCGGCAAGCATCTGCGAAGAGACGGTGATGGCGTTGCCACCCAACGGGACTGCCGTCTTCCGCAACGTGGACTCAAGCCAGAGGCGCGCTCGCCTGTAGTAGTGCGAGCTGTCTGCTACAACAGTGGCCGCTGCCGGATCGAGTACAGCGATGTCGTCAAGACCGGTGTAGAAACTTGCTGATGTGTCCCTGACCAGTTCTGAAAGCCCTTGACAGCGGAGCAGCCAGCCATCGCTGGTGCGCTCGACACCGGTGACCAGCCATTCTTCATCGCGCAAGACAACAACAGAGCCTGGGGCGACGTTGACGTCGTCGGGACCATCCGTTGCTAGCAAGCTCACAGTCTTCATCCCCCAGACCGACGCAGTAGTTGATCCATCTTCGGTGATCTATCTAGCGACTCCGCGCTCACCAACCGGATGACCGAAGTCAGGTCGAATTCATACCGCTGATAGCACGCAATCCTCAATACCTACACCAACCAAACTTTGATTCGCTGTGACTAGGATTCTTGTCGGCACTGCCGACGCGCTCAGCGGCGTTTAGCGAGGGCTGGCAGGCCACCTGAGACAGTCTGAACGGACACGGGCTGCCGCTTTCGTTTCGCGCACCGGCTGCAGAGGCCTCGAAGGTCGAGGGACTGCGCACGGGAGGGCTACAAGGGACTGAGGACTCTGCGAATATAGTCCGCGTCGATCGAATCCGGCATTGCCTGCGTGGCGCTCCTCCGGGCCAGGTCAACCAGAGCCGGGTCATGCCTGGATCACGTGGGGTTCCAGCAGCCGGAAGACACCCTCGTGGGCGTCCCAGCCGTCGAGGACGGGATCGGGGTCCCAGCCGAGGTAGCCGGGCGTGGCGGGCGGTATCCCTTCGAGCAGCTCGCGGTCGGTGTCGCGGCCGACGACGATGCAGGCCTGGCGGTGCCGGGTGAGGAGCACACAAAGCCGACCGGGGTCGAGGTGGAACGCGTCCGTGATGGTCGCTCCGGCGAGCGGGTGCCAGGCGATAACGACCTCGAAGGTGAGGCCCTGGAGCCGGTTAGCTGTGTCGACCTTTACACCTGCCAACCCCACCTCATCCAGCATGGCTCGAAGGAGATCCTTCTGGTCGTTGTGCGACACGCCGACCGCAATCTCGGGCGGACGCAGGTCGGCTGCTGGGCGGTTCTCGCTGCTCACCTGTGCGCTGCGAGCCAGTAGCCGGTGGACTAGGTCGCGGATTAGACGGCCGGTCGCCGGGTCGGCGTTGAGCACCTGTGCGTCAGGAAGAGTGACATGTGCCCAGCCATGGCGCGAGGCCTCGTCGAGCGCCGCGTCGATAGCTGCGAGGGCCTGGCTTCCAGGTCCCGGCCGGGTGCGCCAGTACGTGGCGTCATCGATCGGGGAGAACGGGTCGAGCTGGCCTGTGTCCCCGACGAGCAGATGGGTGGGAGCGACAGCGGCCGCGGTGTAGTACCTGGCGGCGTCCGCCTGGTAAGCCTCGTCGATTACCAGGACATCGAAGCCACCAAGGCCGTTGCGCAGGTAGGCGTCGGCAAGTTTGTCGATGGTAGCGACGACCAGCGGGTTCTGTTGGCGCTGCGCGTCAGCGGCCTTCGGCTGAGAAACGCCGGGCAGCGCGGCGATCTGAGGCGGGAGGTCGCGGCCGTCAGCGTGGACGAACGCGACCGGCAAACCAGGGTTGAGCTCGCAGACCCGCTCAACCAGGCTGTGCACCTGATCGTTGGTTGGTGCTGCAAGGGCCACGCGCAGGCCGGCGGCGCGCAGCGTGCCCGCGGTGCCGGCGACGAAGTGGCTCTTGCCCGCGCCGGCGGGCGCCGCAGCCACGACGGCGGCCTCCCGCCCGATCCGAGCGGTTAGGTCGGCGCGCAGATCGTCCTCGACTGCAGCCGCGGCGGCGATCACGACCGGGTCGAGCCGGTCGCCGTGGAGCGTGCCTGACGTCACGTGTACCTCCCGGGATCCGGGACAGCGTCAGCATCGACCGGGGCGACCGGGGCCTCGCTGTCGCCAGCGTCGATGGGCTCGGGCGCGGGTAGCGGCTCCGCCGGTTGGTGCGTCCACGGCGGGTTCTGCGGCGGGCTCAGCCAGAACCTGGCAGCGCCTGTGTGCAGGGTGGACAGCGTGATGACGTTGCCCACTTCGGGCAGCCGTGCCGTTGTCGGCACGGCGGTCAACAGGAGCGTGACCCGGCTGCCGGTGCCATTCGGCTGCACTGACTCGACCTGCCATGGGTAGTCGCTGGCGGTAGCTGTCCACCACAACTCCTTGCGTTCGGGGAGCACGACGGGGTCGGGGCTATCCAGGGCCATCACGGCCCGGCGCACCATGTTGACCTTCCCGCGGACCTTGGTCTCGTTGACCGACGCCACCCAGCCACGGATTGCCTTGCCGTCCAGCAGAAAGCCGATCATGCAGGCCGGGTCGTCGATGGCCCTGTCCGCATCGAAGCGCTCTAGCGTGTCCTCCAGCAGACGCAGCGTTACGGCGGCCTGCCGTGGGGTATCCGTAGTCCGGTACCGCCCGCCTTGCAGCACCCAGTCGACGTGCCGGCCGAACGCCTCTCGGTCGGACTCGAACCGGCGCTGCACGGACGGCGCTGCAGGCAGCTGCCGCTCGCGTGCCACGATCCGGCTCATGAGTTCCCAGACCGGCTCGGTGAGCCGCTGGTAATGGTCGCGGAGCGGCCGGACTAGCGGCTCTACTACGGCGGCATCGGTGCTCGTGCCGCGAACGGAGTTGAACTCCGCCAGCAGGTCGTAGGTGATCCGGTCGATTGCCTCGGTTGGTTCGGGGCCGATGGGGACGCTCGCCTCGGCGGCGGCCGAAGCTGCAAATGCGTGCTCGCCTGGGCTGGGCTCGATCTGGGCGTCGAGCGCAGCCAGGTTCGCCTGCTCGAATGGGGACAGCAGGGTGGCCCAGTGTTCGGCGACCAACCGGTCTAGCGGCACGAGCAGCGACTGGCCGGGCACCCGGGCGTGCCGCGAGTAGAACCGCAGGTGCTTGCCCGCCTCGATCAGAGCGGGGTGAGGCGTCACGCCGCCGCGGTCGGACAGGTACGCCAGATAGCGGCCCAGCAGGCCCAGGGCCGCAACCGTCGTCCGGTTCGGCACGACGATCTGCAGCGCATCAACCGGAAAGTACTCCGTCACGCTCCCGCGCTGCCTCGCCGCCTTGCTAGCGGCGGCGCGCCGGACCCGCGCAGCCAGATCCGCGGCGAACGGCTGGAGCGCGGCGAAGTACAGATCCCGGTTGCGCGGCTCGCCGGCCACGGCGAGCCGGAAAGGCCCGTCCAGCGGGCCCCAGGCCACCGCCGCAGCCCGGAACCGCTCCCCGCCCAAGCGCCACATCGCGATCGCTAGCGGCGGATCGGCCAGGTGGATGTGCCGCAGGGTCGTCCTGCGCTGCGCGCGGCCCTCGGCGTAAACTCGGGCCGCGAGCATGGCATCCAGCGCTGCGCTCATGCCGACCTCCGCCGTGCCCGGCCAGCGCCAGGAATGATCTCGTCATACAGGCGGCCCGCGCGGGCGATCGGCGCGGCGGCCGCGCTCTCGGCCGACGAGGCAGGGGCGCCGCGGCCCAGCTCAGCGACCCGGCTCAGCGTCGCGATGCCGGGCAGCGCCCGGGCAGCCACCCCACCGACCACGGCAGGGTCGGCCGCCCCGAAAAGGGACCGACGGCACGCCCACGCGAACCCGCACGAGGACAGGCACGCCGCTGGCTCGTACACGCGGCCAAGGTCCCCGGCGACCTCATCGAACGCGTCGAGCCGCTGACTTTCACCCAGCGTCTTGTCGGCAGCGGTGTCAAACGTGACCGACGCCGGCATCGATGCGGCGATGTCCTGCACATCCGGGACAGCGGATAGTAGCCGCTCCACCCGCCGGACCCGGCTGCTGACGTCCTGGCGGTGCAAGGACGGAACGAGGCCGGTGTTGCGCGGCGTAACCAACACCACGCTGTCCGACATGCACGCGGGATCGACCCCCGATGCCTCCAAGGTGCGCCGACCGAGGAGGTTGTAGGTCGCTGCCTGATCCAGCGCGGCGCCGAGAGCGTCCTCGTCCGTCGGCTTGCCGTCCACGACGGGCCAGGACTTGTTCTCTCCTACGATGATCTCGCCGGCCACGCCGATCGCCATCTCGTCGGCCTCGAAGTATGCCATCAAGCCGCCGACATCGGCGCGCAGCACGGCGCCGTCCAGCACCACCGGCTCTGGCGGGCTTGTGCAGATCTCGGCCATCCGGGTCCGGGTGACATTCGCCCGCAGGGCAAGTCCGGTCAGGTTGGGCGGGTAACCCTCACGGAGGTTCTCTATTGCCGCGAAGGTGAAATCAGTTTGGAGTCCCTCGGTCAGCACCCGCCGGAGCTCCGCATGCCCGTGACGGCGCAGCATGTTCTCGAAAGCCACGCCTCGGCCGATAGCAAACGGCGACTGCCCGAACGGCATCTCCACACTGGTATCTGCCAGGACACGGTTAGTGTCAATTCGAGCGGCGAATGACACTGCAGCGGTTGGGCAAGAATGCACGCTCGCGAACGCGGCAAGCCGACGCACATTCGGACGCATCGTCGGTGCCGCGCCCCGGACCCGGGCTAGGACGGCAGCCGCGTCGTCCGGATGGGGGTGGCGTGCCATCTGCCCGGCCTACCTGTCGCCTTCGGCGACAACGCCGATGCTGGTGCCCCATAGCTGCTGTTCGGCATCTAGCTGCTTGCGCGCCCGGGAAGCGGCTTCCTGTCGCCATGGCTCGTCTCTGGCCGCGAGGGGGGCGAGTTCGGCCTCGGCGGCCGACTCTACTCGGGCTGTGTCCACTTCCTTGCCATCGAGAGCTCCGGGGATCGAGGCGGCCATACCGGCCACGACCGGCGCGAGGCGCTTGGCCACACTCTCGTCGCGCTGGCTCAGCCACGCGAGTTGTCGGGCTAGCTGCGCCGTCGCGGCCAGATGATCTGCTCGCTCAGACCATGGTCCAAGTAGCCGCCGTTCTAGCGGCCAGTCCGACAAAGTAAGGAGGCCGCGCACTGGCTGAAAGTAGCGGCCTTCCAGAGCAGGGACAATGTAAGTGGGGCGGGGGCTGCTGTTAGCCCAGGCCCGCTTCTCGTCGCGGCGCAGCGCCGATAGCGCACGTGTCTCGACGCTCTGGCCGAACCGCGCCTCGGCGTAGTCTGCAATGACCCGAGCACGACACGCAACGCCGATCTCTGCCAGCGCACCAGCTACCGCCTGCCGTCCGCTGCGCGACGAGGGTGGCTTCTTATCCATCTGCACGACGGCAGGCCGTGCCGCAAAGTCCGGAGCGTCGGTGCTGCGTCGGCTGCGCCCCGCTTTGGTGGTTAGGTGCGACTCAAGCAGCCGGGTAAGCCGGATCGCCTCTTTGCGGTCACCGGCGGTTACAGCGTCGGCAACCTGGCGAGCGAGTCGGAGGCTCACATCGTCCTCGTTGCGCGTCATGTTTCAATGTTAGCCGAGAGATTCCATGCTCGCACATGTTTTTCTCGTGTAGTCTGGACACGTCCATCAGCCTGGCGACTAGGGCCGCGTCATCTCAAAGGAGCACATAGTGGACGATGGCAGGTATCGCGCCATCTTTCACAGTCCCATGCAGCCCGCAGACGCGTTTCAGGCGGCCAAGGATGAGATGCGCATCTGGCTCCGGAGCAAGAACTACGACGTCTGCAAGTTCGACGATGGCGAACCGCACGTTGGTCCGGGCGCCGTCCTGCTCCACCAGTCAGCTAATTCCGCTGACGGATCGCGTACTTGGCGCTGGCAGTTGCGCGAGACCAAGGAGGATGGCGCGTGGCTGTCCTCGCTCACAGTTCAAGCCCCGGCACAGGTTGGCCTCAACTCACGCAGCTGGTTCTGGATTGAGATCGAGTTCGAGCCCGCTCAGACGTCGTCAGACGCATATCCGCCATCTCGGGCGAGCGTACCGAGGCTGGCTCGCGGCCTGCTCGCCAGAGTCCCCGCTTATGACGCCCTCACCAGCCTCACCCAACAACCCATCCTTGTCGGCCATGACGGTGTCGATGAGCTGATCGATGCTCTCTGCGATCCCGATCGCCGCCTCCCGGTAGTGGTCGCCGCTGCTCACCCGGAGCTTGACTTCCATGAGTGGCGAACGGTGATCGAGCGCACGACGCATTACCTGCCTGGGCTGGCTGGTATCTATCTCCTCGACCCGCGTGCGACCAGCGAATACGCCTCCGAGCTTGGGAGGTCGCACGCCGTCTGGGGCGGCGCGGTTCGGACATACCTGCCTGACCTCGATCCAGCGGTGGTCGAGGAGGCACAGCGCCACCGCGTTCTGACAGCCGCGCGAATTTTGGCTGACCCCGGCAGGGCTGCCGCCATCCTCTCAGTATTGCCACGACGCCTCGCGGCAGAGTCGCCGCTGCCGTCGCCACTCGCAGGGGTGAATCGCACCCTGCTTTCCAGGACGCCGCGATCGCTGGTGGCGCCGACCGAGATCGAGCGAGAGAAGCAGCTAGCTAAGCTCATCGAAGAGCGCGAACTTGCGCTCAATATGGCCGAGGCGGAGCAGACCCGTGCAGGTACCTTCTTCAAGCAGCGCGAGAGCGCCCTAGCCGAGCTAGCTGAACGCGATCAGCGCGTAGTCGAACTCGAGGACCTGGTCCGATCCCTACGTCGCCGCATGGTGGCTTCCGGTCAGGCCAAGGAAGCCTTCTTGCCGGCCGACGAACAGAGCACGCCGCCCGCAACCTTCGCCGAATTGTCTGACTGGATGGAATCTGAGCTGACGCGCACCAGGTTCACTGGCGACCGCCACGCCATGTTGGCTCTCGACCAGAGTCCTGAGGCCGACACGTGGCTCAGAAGCACATGGGACATACTCCGGGCCCTGGAGTCCTACGCGACAGCGAAATCCAAGGGCGGCTTCCCCGGCGACTTTAAGCTGTGGTGCGAGAATCCTCCCTCAGATGCGTATGTCGTCCCATCCGGCAAGGTTGTCCGCGACGAATCAGAGACCGTCCGAAGCAACGCTCGATGGCGGCACGAGCGCGAATTTCCCGTACCACACGAGGTGGACGCGTCCGGTCGGATCTTCATGGGTGCGCACGTACGGATAGGCGCCAGCGCGGCAGGCCAGATCAGTCCCCGGCTCTACTATCACGATGGCACCGCGCTAACCGGCCACATTTACGTTGGCTACATCGGTCGCCATCTCACGAACACTCGCACGTAGTGCGCCGCGCCGTAACGGATGATTGTTGCTGACCGGTTGCAGGAGTGCAGTTAGATCGTCCGCACTTACATCAGCGGCGAAATATGGACCAAAGAAGGCAAGCGTCATGACTCGCAGGCAGCAATGGCGCGGCGGGATCTTCGGCACGCCACCGCGCACCGGCACCAGCGGCGAGATACCCGGCAAGGCACCCCGCACCGGCGGGATGTTCGGCAAGGCACCCCGCACCGGCGGGATGTTGGGCAAACCGCCGCGCAGCAGCATTGCTCGACAAACTCCTCGCGCTGAATCACTATCGGCATGAGCAGGAGGTCAGGTCGGGAGTCGCGGACGGCAAGCGTCGCCGGGCACGGAAGGGCCGGTCGCAAAATCTGCTGCGCAAGCCCGAGACTGGGCTCGACGACGGGGCGCTGTTCCGCCCGAAGGGGTACCTTCTGAGTTGCGCGAAACGTCACCAGCCGGAGCAGCACAGCGGCACCAACATGACCCAGCCATCTCGCCAGCCGACCACCCTACCGCGGCCGCCCGTGATCACCAAGACAGCCGAAGTATCCCGCTCGGAGCGAGCGCCGACCAGATTAGCTGAGCGGACCGACCACTTACCTAGCGGCATGCCGGGCCGCACAATCTCGGCGATCCATATAGGCGATGCGCTGCGCGTGAGCGCGCCGAGCGCTGACCCAGCCTACTCACGGTAGGCTATGTGAAATACGTCCCAGACTCATGCGCTTTATTGGGGAGGAGGAACCAGCTATGACAATCAGTCCCAGCTTCGAGCTCACAGGCTCCACAGAATACTCAATTCCGGAACTCGTGAAGCTCGCCGGCGAAGGTTCCATGCGCATTCCCAACTTCCAGCGCTCCTTTGTGTGGGACGCCGCGGACGTTCGCAGGCTCTTTGATTCCATCTATCGGGGATTCCCGATCGGAACCCTTCTGTTGTGGCGAAGAGAAGCTCCGGCCGCAGAAATATCATTCGGCCCAATCTCATTCCGTGCGCCGCATCGCACCGATGCCCTCTGGGTCGTTGACGGGCAGCAGCGAATCACCTCGCTCTTTGGAGCGTTGACGCCGGACTGGCCGAGTCGAGACGAACGGTTTGAGGTATACTTTGATCTTGCTACTCGCCGTTTTGTAACGTTGCGTCAAAATATCAGCCGTCCTCGAACTATACCGATTCGCGAGGCTCTGGAGACAAGGCTCCTGGCATCGTGGGTCAGGTCGCACGGTGAGGATCTAGAACCAGACGATTTCGACCTGGCCGACACCCTAGTAGGCGTTATACGCGACTACCGAATTAGCGCATATGTTGTCGCCGAGGATGACGAATTTCTGCTGCGCGAGGTATTTGATCGCGTCAACTCCGCTGGCAAGCCGATTACCAGGGCACAGGTATTCCATGCACTCTTCGCTAGCGACACAACTCTTGGCAGCCCGCTCGTGGTGGTCAAGGAGCTCATCCGACTAGGATTTGGCACCATTGATGAGAACAGAGTGGTACAATCTCTGCTGGCAATACGCGGAGGCGACGTTCAGCGAGATTTCCGCGATGAGTTTTCGGCCGGAGACGACCCAGCGGATTGGTTCGATCGAACCGAACAAGCGCTGGCCAAGGCGATTGGGTTTCTCCGGTCCCAAGGTATTCCTCATATCGCGCTCATGCCTTATACGCTGCCACTCCCGGTCCTCGCGGCTTTCTTCCACCTGCATCCAGAGCCATCCCACTGGAACCTTCGCCTGATAGCTCGTTGGCTGTGGCGAAGCTGGATACAAGGCGACACTGGCCGGACTGCCACCCTGAGGCGTGCGGTACGAATGGTCAACCCGAGGCGACTCGAGGTTCGGACAGCGCCGACGGAATACGAGGCGGCGAGGTCGCTTGTGGAGTCCGTTCCGACTCCGGTGACTCCAGCGATCAGCCTCGACGGTTTCCGGACGGATGCCGCTCCGAGCAGGCTTCTCCTGCTCGCTATGGCATCCCTTGGCCCGTTGCGAGCAGACGGTACGGAGATTGACCTGGCCGCGGAATTCGAAAGGCACGGACATGCGGCAGTGACCGAACTGGTTCACGGTCACAGATCACACGCAGCGGCGCGGGGCTTCTGGCCCGTCGATGCCCCGCCGCTGACCGGAGCGGAAGGTGCTCGCGTTCTCAGCACCCACGCGATCGACGAGCACGCCGCGGAGAGCCATCGCAGGGGTGACGTCGAGAACTTCATGCAGCGACGCGCCGCAACACTCGACTCGGTGCTGCACGATTTCATCAGAAATCGGATAGAGCCGCAAGCTTTGCTGCGACCCCCGCTTCAGGACCTGTTCATTCCCGATCCAGAAGACCGCGGCCAGAATGACTAGGACCGCTGCGCTTCTTGTCCAGTTGCAGACGCCACTGGGCACCTGGATAGATGTTGGGATACTCTACAATCTCGACGTGAAGAATTGGTTCGAGTTTGTGGACGACTACTGGGCCATGGGCGACCGCCCGATCCTGGGCCAGGTATTTGAGGAAAAAGGTTCAGCCTGGAAGCCGACGGCCCACGTCGCACTTCCTCGTTGGTTTTCGCATCTGCTTCCTGAAGGACGCCTGCGCGACGCAGTGGCAGCAGCCGCGCACGTCAGCAAGGTCAGAGAATTCAATCTCATCGCCCGCCTCGGCTTGGATGATCTTCCCGGTGCGCTACGGCTCCGACCGGCTACCGGAATTACTGGCGTGGTGACTCCTCCAGAACTCGAGGAAGCTGAGAACCAGCCTACGGAGTCTGATCCGCTGACAAAGTTCAGCCTCGCCGGCACCCAGCTTAAGTTTTCTATCTATCGAACGAGCGCTGGACTTACAGTTCCAGTTAAAGGCCAAGCAGGAAATGCGATTGCTAAGCTCCCGGACGGGCGACCCGGTTTCTCCGCAATTCCGGAAGCGGAATTGGCTTGCCTAAACCTGGCGGCAAGCATTGGCATTGACGTGCCACTCCGTCGGCTTGAGCCGCTCAGCTCGATATCTGGGCTAGAGGATTGGGCTGCTAGGATCAGCGAGCCTGCCCTCATCGTGGATCGATTTGATCGGTCTACCGACGACCGCCGAGTTCACATGGAAGAACTGGCTCAGATACTGGACATTCCCACTGCCCGGGAAGACGCGAAATACCTGCGCGCCAATTTTGAGACCGTGGCTTCCTATGTTGGCGCCCTTTCAGGCGTCGAGTCGGTTGGCCAGATTATCGAGCGAATCGTGCTCAACATCTTGGTAGGAAATGGCGATGCTCACCTGAAGAACTGGGCAGTGCTGTATCCCAACGGAGTTACGCCCGTGCTGAGTCCCTTGTACGACGTGCTGCCCACAGTGCTTTATATTCCGTCAGACGACATGGGGCTGAAGCTCGATGGGTCAAGGAAGTTCGAGAGCGTGCGTCCAAGCAGCTTCGACGCGCTCGCCGAACGCACCGGCTATGGCGTGGGGCTGGCACGCGGACGGGTCCGTGACGCGGTGGAGCGAGCACTAGCTCATTGGACTGAGCTAAGGGAGCTTCTTTCCAGCGAGAATTATGCGCGTCTCACGCTGCGCCGGGACAGCCTGCCGATCGTCAGCGGGCGGGAATAGTGGAGACTGCCGCCGCTTCGCGGCGTTGTCGGCTTCCAAGCCGAGACGCCTGCACCAGCCAGACCGCAGGATCTGACTCCGCCGGTAGAGACCGTTGCCTGCCTACCCGGCGGGACGCAACCGGACCTAACTGGACAAGATCAACAAGCAGCCCAGCCGGCCGGCCGTGTGCATATCGACGCCGACCTGGGATAATGCCTCCGCGGCGCTTTATAATCCCGGCGCCGCGAGAGAATCACGATAGAGGTTCGGCCTTAGCGGGCCCGAGCGGCATGTTTTAGCAGGTCACAGGGCTGCGGTCGCAGAGCCGCACATGGTCTCCGGAGCCGTGTGCGCAGGTTCGAATCCTGCTGGGGGCGCAGGTAGAGACTATTTTTCGAATATGTACTCGTCGGCCCATGTCCAGACGGGCAGCTTGGACGAGATAGCGTGAGCAGGCCATCTACCAGGCGTTTTATGACTCGCTGCCACCGCACACGGCCGTCGAACCGGTTGCCCGCAAGCCTGCTCGCGAGAGACCTGCGAGAGAGATTCCCACAGTCAGAAGTGCAGTCGTCGGGTTGCCCAGCTAGTCGGGCTGCCTAAGCGCGCTGTGCCACGGTAGATCAGACCGTTGCCGTTCGCGGCCAAACTTCATGTTCGTGTTCTATTCCGAAGCAGCGGACGCGTACTGGATCATGCCGTCTGCTGACCTAGTAAGTGAGGCTACGTGTAATAAAGAAGGCAAACATGCCGGAAAGTACACGATTGTCTTCACCAACGGCCATAGTGATGGGCGCGCTCATCCCCGACCGAGGTTTGACGCTTGGAGAGGCAACTGGTCTGCCTTCGACGCTATGGCCCATTCACTGGCCGGAGGAGCTTTTGCTGGCGTGGGGCCGACGGTTGTTGAGAGCCAGCTAGACGTCCGCTCCGCCTAGGGTGCTTGACGACCGGGCGTCTGGAACCAAGACTGACTTCACGAACGGCGAGGTGGCCTTCGCTTGCAAGCTAGTGCGGCGAGTAAAGGGTCGTAGCGCCGCTGGCCCGAGAGCGGCGTCGCCGGACAGGGGTACTGGCTGATCTGGTCCCGCCATACCGATGGGCTCATGAAGGTCGAGGAGATCAACATCGGACCAGGCGAGGCGCTGGCGCCGGTCACCTCCGTGGCCGCGCTGGCAGGCAAGGGACTCAAGGGTGACCGCCAGTTCTTCGAGCAGGGCGCAGAACCCGGCGATGCATTGACCCTGATCGAGCCCGAAGCACACCGCCGGACTCGGGTGCCATGACGATTCCAACGGCCCCACCTCCTACTGCGACGCTACCTCCAGTTACCCCCAGGCCAAGGGCTTCGGTGCAGGTATAAACGGTGTGGCTCCAGCCGCCAAATTCGTTGTCAGTGACCCTGCACATGGGGTTTGTCGGGAGGCAGATCCCGGGCATGGGCATGAGCCCGGTGGGGTCGATGGAGTTGGCGGGATTGTCTCCGGCGTAGGCGTACAGGTTGCCGTTGCTAGGGTTGGCGAGTATCTGGCTGACGTCTTGCTGGGTGAACCTGCCGGTCCCGGGGTCGTAATAGCGGCCGCCGAGCTTGGTCAGCAGATCCGTCGAGTCACGGAGGCCCCCGTTGTACCGGACGAATGTTGGGCTGGCTTTGGCGCGCTGTGATCGGCTGTTTAAACATCACCGAATGTAACGGCAATGTTAACTTTCATTCCGTTCCCGTGCTGTCCTGGGCTGCCACGTACGTTTGCGTACTGGAATCGGACAAAACAAACTTTGCGTTCATCGGCATCCACGGGCACCATGTACACACGCTAGTGACGCGCAGCGCGCCACAGAAACGGGGATGATCATGGACCTCATGACACGGTCGGCCAACGCGGTCGTCCATTCGAGACTGAAGGCGCTGTCCGAGGAAACCGGCGAACAGCCGTACGACTTGGCGTTATCGGAGCTGCGCTATTACGCCACGGCTCTCCAGACCACGCGGGAAGCTCTCGCGGACAGCCTCGCCCGCTCCGGTCACACCTTGGCAGGCCGACCCCGGCCGCGTCCGCGTGCAGGTGTCGTTGTGAGCAGCCAGATGACTAGCGAGATGATCAACGAGTTAGCCGACCAGGTCCTGGCCGAGCTGGGCTACGAAGATCTCGACAAGTGCGCGGACGAGTTCGCTGCCCGGATTCCCGAGGACGAGCTGCGGGACGTGGTGCGAAGGTAACGGCTACTTCTTTCCTCCGATAAGGAAAGAAGTAGCGCTGCACGCAATGCCGAAAGTTGACATCCCACCGAGCACGAGAGCGTGCACATCGCTCGACAAGACGTAAAGGACAACGGTGGCCACCAAGACCGAGAATGCTGTAACGTATAGACGAATGGCGATACGTTTTCTGCGTTTGCGGCCGCGCTCATCGCGCTCGTCGAACCAGGCGACGAGGTGATCGCGTTCGTTTCCTATTCCCGGCATAGTAGGCTCCAGTGCACGCCGGTCACATTAGTCACAGTCCTCCGGGTCTAACCGCACGCACCATTAGCTATATCATGCATCCCGGCGAGCATACCCGCCCAGCCTGAGACAAAACTGATCCAAGATAGAGCTAGGCTAGCACCGCTCCAGGCCACAGAAGGCGAGGCATTCGGCCAGGATTGTTGGCATGGGTCATACTTGTCGCGACTGCTTTATCATTCCACTCGTCAGTCCCACAGCAGGACTGCGGCCAATGGTCGCCCGAGACACGCTGGACCTGCCAGCCCTGGAGCTGGGCCTGGACCGCGAGGAAGCATACTTCCCGCGCCGGGTCGCGGGAATGATGGCCAGTTGCCTGGTAAGCATTCACCCCGCGGACGCTGAGGGATTGGATCTTGTCTGGCGCACCGTGGGGAATCCCGACAAGGCGCTTTCAGCTGTGCTGATCCGCGTGGTGACGCCAGCACCAAGCCCGGGCCCGTTGATACCATTACCGCCCGCGTCTCGCGCGCGGCGTATGAAGTGCGCCGCATGCGCGCAGCGGCTAGGCCGACAAGAGCTCTGCTTGGCGCCGGGCGATCGAGACTACCGAATCCCACGCCCATTGCGGAGGGCCGGAGGCGGACACGACGATCAGGCATGCGCCGGAAGCGGCAGCCAGCATCTTCGCGACGCCCTCCCCGCCCGGTCCGCTGGTGTGCTGCTCGTGCGCCCAGACCCGG
>WNFC01000283.1_pt1 | contig 50376 bp, 54 predicted proteins | sample 5400541 | NCBI WGS metagenome assembly WNFC01 (sample SAMN13153342, study PRJNA577476) | soil metagenome | isolation source: 120 cm saprolite under Douglas fir tree site 2 hole 2 replicate 1 | place: USA:California | collected 2015-04-18 | reverse complement strand
CAAGATCGCCTGGGACTGGGTGATCCAACAGGGGCCGCGGGTACTCTGGAAGCGGAGGGCCCGCTGGGTCGACGACGGCGACGTCCTGACCTCGTCCGGCGTCTCGGCGGGAATCGACATGGCGCTCAGTCTGATCGCCCGCCTGCACGGCCGGGAGATGGCGCTCACCGCGGCGCGCAACATGGAGTATGTCTGCCACGAGAGCGCGGACGACGACCCCTTCGCGTGAGCCGCGCCGGGTCCGACCGAGACGGCGACGGCTCAGGACGTCAGGAGGGCAGGGGCGCGGGGGTCCAACCCGATGGCGCCGGCAAGCATCAGACGCATCGGTAGGAGCTCGCGAGTGAGCGGGTTCACCATGAGCCCGAGCGTCTCGAGAGTCACGGCGCCGAGCAGCGGTGCGTCGTCCAGTCCGCCCAGCACCACCGGGCGAGGTGGCGCTGTGTCCTCCGACCTGAACGCGGGCGGACACCTGCCGCCGGATGGTCGTACCGTCGGCGAGCGTGAACTCGGCAACCCGATCACCCGTCAGTCCGAGGGCGCGCCAGATGTCCTCACTTCTCGATTTGAGCTTCGCCTCAGACCGGAAGGCCGAGCTCGCGGGCCGCCTGGTTCTGGGGCATGTCCAGGCTCACGAACCGTGTGAGCGGTTGTCGCTGGTGGAACCAGAGCGCCGTTCGCAGGTGGGCGAGATCAAGCGAGCGCGGCGTTGACACGATGGGCATGACCCGCCAGCGGCAGAGGTCGAGGGTGAGGTCTCGGAGAGCAAAGTGGTCGAGATCGCGTGCAAGCCGATCGATGGCGTTTTGGAGATCGGCGGGCGTCAACTGTCCCGCGCGCGAGAGGTGTACGAGAGTTCGCTCGGCTTCGAGGGCGAGAAGGGCGCTCGACAGTAGATGCCCGCCGTCTAACTCTCCGGCCAACCGCTGCCATCCCGCCTCGCCGAGGAGCAGACACAGGTAGGCGGAGGTATCGACGTAGTATCGTCCGGCTGGCACGGCTGGTCAGCGGCGCCCCGCGGACGGCCGGCGGTCGTCTTCCAGGACCTCCAGATACTTGCCCTGCGTTGGCGCCCGGAGCAGTGGCTTGAGAGTCCCGCGGCCGAACCTCGGCCCGACGTGGACATGCTCCATGTCGGCCGCAGACAGCGTGGCGATGGGCCGCCGATGCTTCGTGATCAGGATCCGCGCTCCCGCCGCCGCCTGATCGACGAGGGAGGACAGATTGCGCTTCAGCTCGTCTATCGATACTGTCTTCATAGTAAAATAGTACTATAAATAGCCCTGAATTTAAGACCAATCGGTCCAGAGCTCGTCTTCCAGAGGCCTACGGGCCGGGCGAGCCCTCGATCCAGCGCGCCGAGTGCGCATAGTGCGGGCCGCGGTCGCCTGACTCGCGCCGGCACGCCATCTGCGCCAGGCGCGCTTCCTTCTCGGGCGTCCGCTCGGCGATCGCCTCCTGCGCGTCCCTGAGGTGCGCATCGTAGTCGCGGCCGACCGGGCAGACGTCCACGCAGCGCGTGCAACCCGAGTAGACGCCGACGCCGCGCAGTATCGACTGCCAGCTCATGAACGACTCCTTCGACTTCAGGAGCGCCAGCTGCTCCTCGCGCGAGGCCTGCACCATGCGCTCGACGTGGCTCATCAGATAGCTGAACCCGTACGGAGACGCGAGCGGCGCGCAGCGCTCCTTGTCGAGCGTCCATTGGCCGATCGCGTCGGCCGGGCAGGCGAGGAGACAACGACCACACGCTTCGCCCAGGCAGAGCGCCTCGGCGAGGGGACGGTCGGGGTCCAACTCGCAGTTCGTGAGCACGGCGCCGAGCAGGACTCGCGGGCCGTACTCTGGCGTGAGCAGCATCAGATTGAGCCCGAGCGTGCCGAGCCCGGCCTCGACAGCGGCGTGAGCGAGCGAGAGCGGGCCGCGCGTGTCGCCCTTCGGGTCGTAGTGGCGCGGGTCGAAGTGGACGGGAGGCACCGTGATCGATGGAAAGCCTGCGTCCTCCAGGAAGTAGACGAGCTTCAGCTCGATCTCCTCGAGATCGGTCAGCACGAGCTCGGTCGAGTACTGCTTGTGGCGGTCGTCGTGGCCTTTCAGACGGTTGATCCCGGTGAGGAGCCGACGGGCGAGCACGATGACCGACTTCGAGTCGTCTGACGTGATGCGGGCTGGCGTTTGCGGGCGGGACGGATCGGGCGGGTGGCGGTCGAGCACATCGCCACGAGCGATGCCGACCAGGTCCGCGCCGAGCGCCCTCGCCTTCGCCTTGACGGCCGCGGCGGTGAGGCTCACGCGGGAGTCCCGGCGCGCCGGGCGGGCGGGCGATAGCCGTCCTCGCCAATCCAGCGCACGCGGCCGTCGGCCATGCCGCGGATCGGCTCGCCCCGCTTCTTGATCCCGAGCAGCTCGCGCGCTCGCGCGACCTTCGCGTCGGTCTTCTCCGGGATCTCGCGCTGGGCGTCCTTGAGGAACCGGTTGTAGTCGTCGCCGACGGGGCAGACGGCGAGGCAGCGGGGGCAGTCCCCGAAGGCGCCGACGACGCGCAGGAGCCCCTGCCAGATGCCGAACCACTCGTGACCGGCGAGCGCTCGCCGCTTCGCCTCGTCGCCCTGGCCGCGTACGAAGGCACTGAAGACGCGCACGATCGTGGAGAAGCCGAACTCCTGCGCGAAGGTCGCGCACAGGCGCTTGTCGAGCCCCCAGTGCTGGACGGCGTCGGGCGGGCAGGAGTAGAGACAGCGCGAGCAGGGCTCGCCGATGCAGAGCTGCTCAGTGAGCTTGCCGTCGGGCTCGAGCACGGCGTCGGTGAGGACCACGGTCGTGTAGCAGCGCGGCCCCGCTTCCTTCGTCAGAAGATTCAACTCGAGGCCGATGGTGCCGAGCCCGGCCTCGATGGCGACGTGGCGCGTCGAGAGAGAGCCATAGCTCGCGGTCTTCATCTCCCAGACGGTCTCCTGCGCCGCCGTCTGGAACGCCCAGTGGTCGTTGGCCTCGAGGAAGCGCGCGATCCGGTAGCCGACGCGGTCCATCTCGCGCAGCACGAGCTGGTCCACGTGGTGGATGCACGCGTTGTCGCGTGCGCGGAAGGCGCCGGCCGGGATGCGCTTGAAGAAGGCGACGCAGCTCCGGATCTCCGGCGAGATGCGCGCCGGGATCTGCGGGTGCGCCGGGTCCGGGGGATACGCGTTGAGCACGGCGGCATCCGCGATCCCGACGCCGTCGGCGCCGAGCTCCCGCGCCTTCGCTTTGACGATCTCGGCGGTCAGCATATCGGCCCCATGATGTCACAACTTGCACTCGCCTCCCCACCTGCGCCAGACTCCGCGGTGGGGGATGCCGACAGGGCGCGGTAGGGGTCGAAAGGACCCGTTCCAGCAACGCGACGGCGGCAGCCGCGCACCCGGATGGAGCCCAGCCGCCGCGGGGCAGCGATCGCGTGCCGCGTGGTCCGTCGACCCTACCGCGCCCTGTCGGCATCCCCCACCGCGGAGTCTGGCGCCGGGAGGGAAAAATGGACGAGCTGAAGGTCGTTCGCCTCGACGAGACCGAGATCGTGAAGTTCGGGCCCGACGCGGTCTATCAACTGATCCTCGGAGACGACGAGGGGACCACGCCGATCCGGACGGGGATCCAGACTTCGCAGCCCGGCTACGTGGCGCCCGTGCACTCGCATCCCTATATGGAGGTCCTGCACATCCTGGACGGCGTGGCCGAAGCCTGGGTCGACGGCCACGAGGACCGGAAGGTCACGCTCCGAAAGGGCGACACCATCGCCATCCCGCCGGAGCTTCCGCACAGCTTCAGGGTCGTGGGGGACGAGGTGCTCCGTCTCCTCGGCACGCACGCCTCGCCCAGACGCATCGTCAACTACAGGGACGGCGTGAAGAGCGACGCGCGCGGCTACCGGGTCCTGGAGCCGTAGTCACGGAGTGGGCGGAAGAAGGCGCGGAGCTCCTCAGCCAGGTACGCGGACTGCTCGCCGACAGGTCCGGGTCGGTGCGATAGAATCTCGCCGGCATGGCAAGCGCCGTCATCTCCTCGCGCGTCGTCAATATCGCCGATCTCCGCGAGCTGGCGCGCCGACGGCTGCCTCGCGTGGTGTTCGACTATATCGACGGCGGCGCCGACGGGGAAGTGACGCTGCGCGAGAACTGCCGCGTGTTCGACGACGTCATGTTTCGTCCCCGCTCCGCCGTGGCCCTCGACAAGGTCGACCTGCGGACGAGCGTCATTGGCCACCACCTCGCGCTGCCGTTCCTGCTGGCGCCGGTGGGGAGCACCCGGATGTTCTGGCCACGCGGCGAAGCCGTGGCCTCGAAGGCGGCCGGCGCGGCGGGCACGGCGTACATCCTCTCGACGCTGTCGGGAACGCGGCTCGAGGAAGTGAAGGCGGCGTCGAGCGGCCCGTGCTGGTATCAGGTGTATCTGTGCGGCGGCCGCGACGTCGCCATGGCGACCATCGCCCGCGCGCAGGCGGCGGGCTATTCCGCCCTGGTCGTCACGATCGACACGCCAGTCGCCGGGCTGCGCGAGCGCGACCTGCGCAACGGCACGAGGGAGATCCTCACCCGAGATCCCTGGGCGATGGCGCCGTTCGTGGGGCAGTTCCTGGCGCGCCCCCGCTGGCTGAAGGATTTCCTCGCCGACGGCGGCCTCATGAACTTCCCGAACATCATGTTGCCCGACGGGCCGATGGGCTACGCGGACGTGGGTGCCGCGCTCGAGTCGTCGGTGGTCTGCTGGAACGATCTGCGCTGGATCCGCGACGCGTGGAGCGGCCCGATCGTCATCAAGGGCGTGCACACGGCCGACGATGCACGGCGAGCGGTCGATGCGGGCGCGAGCGCCATCGTGGTGTCGAACCACGGCGGGCGTCAGCTCGATGGCGTCGCGCCGACGCTGCGCGTGCTGCCGGAGGTGGTCGCGGTCGTCAACGGGCAGATCGAGGTGCTGTTGGACGGCGGAATCCGCCGCGGCGGCGACATCGCGAAGGCGCTCTGCCTTGGCGCGCGCGCGGTGCTCGTCGGCCGCGCGTACGCCTACGGTCTTGGCGCGGGCGGCGAAGCGGGCGTCATGCGCGCGATCGACATCCTGCGCACGGACCTGGTGCGCACGCTGAAGCTGCTCGGGTGCGCGTCGGCGTCGGAGCTGGATCGTGCGTACGTGGAGGTCGCCAGGCACTGGCCGGCGCACTCCGCGCCAGGCAGCCGATAGAACGCTTCGTCTTCATTGTGCCTCAGACCCGTTCGATATCCGGCCGGCCGAACAGCCCGTACGGGCGCACGAAGAGTGTGGCGATCAGCACGACGTAGGACGCGACGTGACTGAATCCGCCCCCGACGAGAGGATCGACGTACCCGGCCGTCAGTGATTCCAGGATCCCGACGGCGAACGCGCCGACGATGGTGCCCGGAAGGCTATCGAGACCACCCACGATCACGATCGGGAACACCTTGAGACCGAGAAGCTCGAGCCCGAATCCGCCGCCCGACGCGAAGCTCCACAGCGTACCCGACAGAACCGAGAGGACGCCGACCAGGGCCCACGTGATCGCGAAGTGACGCTGCAGGTCTATCCCGACCGCCATGGCGACTTGCTGGTCGCTGGCGATGGCCCGCAGCGCCAGCCCCGTGCGGCTGCCGTGGAAGAACCAGCTCAGGGCGGCAATGCATGCGCCGGCGATGGCGGCGGCGACGAGCTTGTCCGGTGAGACCGGCACGCCCTGGATGACGACAGGGTCCAGGGGAAGGGGCCGCGCGATTCCGCCCGGGACGCCCGCGAACACCAGGGCCGCCGAGCCACGCATGAAAATCCCGAGGCCGATCGTGACCATGATCAGCGAGAGCAGCGATCGGCTGAACAGTCGGCGCAGGACGACCCGGTTGAAGGCCATCGCCACCGCCACCATCCCGACGCATCCGAAGCCGAGCGCTCCACCGAGCCCGAGCCCGAACGCGTGCATCCCGGCGGCGACCATCCGCGACCCCAGCATGATCCATTCGCCCATGGCGAAGTTGATCATCCGGGAGGCCTTGTACACGACCACGAAGGCCAGGGCGACGAGGGCGTAGATGGCGCCGGCCAGCGCTCCGTCCACGACGAGAAACGCGAGAAACACCATGTCCGGCATGGTGGCGTCTCGACCCGACTGCCTCAGCCGGCCCCGAGGTACGCACGCTGAACCTCGGGCGCGACGAGGAGATCGGCCGCGCGCCCGGAGAGGACGACGCGCCCGGTCTGGAGCACGTAGGCGTAGGCCGCGCACTGGAGCGCCATCCGCGCGTTCTGCTCCACGAGCAGCACGGCCGTTCCCTCGGCGGTGAGCCGCGAGATGATCCGGAAGATCTCGCGCACGAGGAGCGGCGCCAGGCCGAGCGAGGGCTCGTCGAGCATCAGGAGCCGCGGGCGCGCCATCATCGCCCGGGCGATGGCGAGGATCTGCTGCTCGCCGCCGCTGAGGCTCCCGGCCAGCTGACCGCGGCGCTCGCGCAGCACCGGAAAGAGCGCGAACACTCGCTCGAGATCGGACTTCCCGTGTCCGGCTCCCTTCAGCGCGAAGCCGCCGAGCCGCAGGTTCTCGAGCACGGTCATACGGGCCAGCATGCCGCGTCCCTCGGGCACGTGGATCACCCGCCGGCGGACGATCCGGTGGACCGGCAGGCCCACGAGGTCCTCGCCGAGATAGCGCACGGCGCCGCGGTGCGGGCGGACGATACCCGAGATCGCGCGGAGGAGTGTCGACTTGCCCGCGCCGTTGGCGCCGATCAGCGCGACGACGGCGGCGTCCGGTACCATCAGGCTCACGCCCTGGACGGCCCGGATCCGGCCGTAGCTCACGTGCAGGTCGTCGACCTCGAGCATGTCACTAACTGCCAAGGTATGCCTCGATGACGCGTGGGTGGCGCTGGATCTCGGCGGGCGCCGCCTCGGCGATCTTCTGGCCGAAGTTCAGCACGGTCACGATCTTCGAGAGCTTCATCACGAGCGACATCTTGTGCTCGATCAGCAAGATCGTCACGCCGCGCCGATTGACCTGCGCGATCAGCGCTTCCAGCTCGAGGGTCTCCTGGGGGTTCATCCCCGCGGACGGCTCGTCGAGCAGGAGCAGTCGAGGCGCGCTGGCGAGGGCGCGGGCGATCTCGAGCCGCCGCTGCTCGCCGTAGGGCAGCTCCACCGCCGACTGGTGGGCCTTGGTCGCGAGTCCCACCATCTCGAGGACGGCCACCGCTCGCTCGCGCGCGGCGACTTCGCCCGGCGACCGGCGGAAGGGGACGCCGAGGAGCGGCGCCAGCAGTCCGCCACGCGTCCGACAATGGAGCCCGAGCAGCACGTTCTCAAGCGCCGTCATGGAGCCGAAGAGCCGGATGCTCTGGAAGGTGCGGCAGATCCCGAGCGCTGTGCGCCGGTACGCGGGAAGGTGGCCGATGTCGCTCCCGCCGAAGCGGATCCGTCCGCCGTCCGGGCTGAGGGCGCCCGTCACGAGGTTGAAGAACGTCGTTTTACCAGCACCGTTCGGGCCGATGATCGCGTGAATGCCGCCGGCCTCGACGGTGAGATCGAGGCGCGTGAGGCCGACGAGCTTCCCGAAGCTCCGGGAGAGCCCGTCAACTGCGAGCAGCGGCTCGCTCACCGCGTGCCGAGAGTCGGGCCAGGAGGGCCGCGTCGAGCAGGCCCTGCGGGCGAACGAGCATCATGATCAGCACCAGGAGTCCGTAGAGGATCTCGCGCCAGTCCTTCACCCAGCGTAGGAGCTCGGGCAGGATCGAGAGGATCGTCGCGCCCGCCACCGCGCCCCAGAAGCTCGCGAGCCCGCCGAAGACGGCGTAGAGCATGACGAAGAGCGACCGGCCGACGCCAAACGCCTCGGGATCGATGAAGAGGGTGTAGTGGGCGTAGAGCCCGCCGCCGAGCCCGGCGATCACCCCGCCCGCCGCGAAGGCCGCGAGCTTCACGTACGTCGAGTTCACGCCCATCGCCTCGGCGGCCGCCTCGTCGTCGCGGAGCGCGGCGAAGGCGCGCCCCATCCGCGAGCCGCTGACCCGTGTGAAGAAGTAGACGAGGACGACGAGCAGGCCGAGCACGTACCAGATTGTCGTCGCCGGCGGAATCCCAGCGAATCCGGCCGGCCCGCCGAACGCCGGCGCGTTCAGGAAGAGGACGCGGACCATCTCACCGAAGCCGAAAGTGACGAGCACCAGGTAGAGCCCGCGCAGGCGCAGGGCCGGAAAGCCGACGGCGAGCCCGACGAGGCCGCCCACGAGGCCGCCGGCGGCGAGCGCCAGCGGGAACGGCGTCTGGTGATGCACGGTGAGGTAGGCGGATGTGTACGCGCCCAGCGCCATGAAGCCGCCCTGGCCCGCCGAGAGCTGCCCGGCGGAGGCGGGCAAGAAGAACGACAGCGCCATGATGACGTCGATGCCGGCGAAGATCAGGATCGAGACGGCGTGATCGGACAGCACGCGAGCCTCAGCCGCTCTGGAGCCGGGCGCCGAGAAGCCCGGTCGGGCGCACCAGGAGGATCAGGATCATCACGGCGAACGCGAACGCGTCCCGGTAGGACGACGCGAGGTAGGCGACGCTCAGCACCTCGACAACGCCGATGACCAGGCCGCCGACCATCGCGCCGGTGACGTTTCCAAGCCCGCCGAGCAGCATGATGGCGAGCCCCTTGAGGCCGACCTTGACGCCGAAGAACGGGCTCAGGCCGGTGAAGTTCCAGGCGAGAAGGACGCCCGCCGCGCCGGCAAGCGCCGAGGCGACCGCGAACGTGATCACGATCGCCAGCGAGACGTTGATGCCCATGAGCCCGGCGATCGTCGGGTTCTCCGCCGTCGCGCGGATCGCCATGCCCGTCGGCGTCGACCGCAGAAAAAGCTCGAGCAAGGCCATCAGCGCCACGGACGTGCCGAGGATCAGGAGCTGGAGCGTGGAGAGCGTGACGGGACCGAGGTGGAGGGACGCCGCCGCGAAGGGCGCCGGGAACGCCACCGGCTCGGCGCCGAAGATCTTCACCACGACGTGCTGGAGGACGAGCCCGACGGCGATCGTCGTCATCAGCGGTGTGACGTGGCTCCCGCGGCTGCGCACGGGGCGGAACGCGACGCGTTCGACGACGACGCCGAGTGCCGCCGCCGCGAGCATGGCGCCGCCGAGCGTGGCCCAGGGCGGGAATCCCACGAGCGTCAGGGCGAGCCCCACGTAGGCGCCGACCATGAAGATGTCGCCGTGCGCCAGGTGAAGCAGGTTCAGCACACCGAAGATGAGCGTGTAACCGATCGCGACCAGAGCGTAGGCGCCGCCGAGCATCAGCCCGTTGACGAGCTGCTGAACGAACATTGTGCGCGATGATACACCTGGATTGACAGGGCTCGGTCCGCCGTATTACCGTCGCCCAACCGATGAACGACCTCACGAAGATCCGCATCTTTCCCACGGGTATGCGGCTGCACGAGTGGATCGCGTTCGCGGAGGGCTACTTCCGCGCGCAGGACCTCGATCCCGAGGTGATGTGGGACGTCTATCACGGTCAGATGAGGGCGTGGACCGGCGGCTACAAGGCTCGCCCGCAAGACCAGCCGTTCCTCGAGGGCACGCAGGCCATCGGTAACGCGTGCGCGTGGGCAGCCTGTGCAACGCGGGCGCCGGCATGGGAAAGTTCGTGCCCGACGCCTACGGCGTCGCGCGGCACGCGATCTACGTCCGCCCCGACTCGCCCATCCGACGGCCCGAGGACCTCCGCGGCGTGCCCGTCGCGGTCGGGCTGATGGCGGGCAGCCACTACAACGTGCCCTACCGCCTCGAGAAGTACCTGCCGCTCGACGACATCAAGATCGCGCCAGTCGGGGGCTTCGGGCGCCGGCTCGACGCGCTGCTGAAGGGCGAGGTGGAGGCGGCGAGCCTCCTCGACCCGCAGATCTACATGGCCGAGGAGCTGGGCCTGCGGAAGATCCTGGACGGCGAGTTCAACACGCTCTGGTGGGTGGACGAGGCCAGCGAGCGGGACGTCCTGCGGCGCTACTTCGCCGCGCTCGCGCGCGCCGACGAAGCGATCGACCGCGACCTCGCGCGCTACCTGCCGCTCTGGAAGAAGTGCGTTCCCCCCGAGTTCGCCGACCGGCCGTGGCGCGTGGACCGGTGGGGCGCCGGCGAGCGGTTCGTGTTCGCGCCCTATCCTTCCGAAAAGCTCGAGGACGTCATGGCCGCGATCCATCGCTGGGGCATGGGTCGCGAGATGCACGTCACGGAGTTCGACCGGCTTGCGCTGTCGCTCGCGTGAGAGGAGAGACTGACATGATCGGGATCCGGCGTCGGGCGGTCGAGGCTCTCGTCACAGTGCTGCTCGCGGGCCTCGCCGCGCCCCCGGCCGTCGGCGCGAAGCTGGCGGGGGACAAGGTGAGGCTCGGCGTGATCATGCCGATGGCGGGGTTGTTCGTAGACTGGGGCCAGCACGGGTTGATCGGGGCCGAGTTCGCGCGCGACGAGATCAACGCCGCCGGCGGGATCGGTGGCCTGCCGCTCGAGCTCGTGGTCGCCGACGACCGAGGTGATCCGAAGGAATCGGTCACGCTGACGCGCCGCCTCGCGCAGACCGACCGCGTTCTCATGATCCACGGGTCGATCTCGAGCTCGAGCGCCGGTGTCATGTTTCCGCTGTCGGCGAGCCTGAAGGTGCCGATCATCACGCCGACCGCCGCGGCGCCTGGGCTCACCGATAAGTTCCGCCCGTTCGCGTACACCATGAACCCGGGTGCCGCCAAGGCGCTCGGCACGGGGCTCGCCGCCCTCCGCAAGCACCACCCGGGCGTCAAGAAGGCGACCATCCTCTACAACCAGGCCGACGCGATTTCCACGGCGGAGGCGACGCGGGTGATGCCGGCCACGTTCCAGCAGGCGGGTATCGAGCTCCTCGACTCGATCACCTTCCAGACGGGCGATCTCGACTTCAGCGCCCAGGTCACCCGCGCCCTCGCCAAGCAACCCGACATGCTCTTCCTCGGCTCCGGATCGCGCGAGGCCGCGCTCATTGCCAAGGAGGCGCGCAAGCAGGGGTACAAGGGGCCGTTCCACGGCGGCGTCGCGACCGCCACGCCGGACCTCATCACGCTCGGCGGCGACGTCGTCGAGGGGTGGTACACCACGACGTATGCGTGGAACGAGCGACCGATCCCGCGCGTGCAGGCGTTCGTCAAGAAGTTCCTCGAGCGCTCCGGGGGCAAGCGCCCCAACTCGTCCGGCCTCGCGATGTACGACCAGCTCTTCATCTCCAAGATGTGCATCGAGACGACTGGCGTGACCAACAAGCCCGACGACCTCGAGAGCGATCGCGACAAGCTCGCGAAGTGCTGGGCGGACCTCAAGGGCTACGACGGCGCCATCGGCGCGGTCACGATGAACGAGCTCGGCGTGAACGTCGGACACATCTGGGCCCTCACCGTCAAGCGGGGCGTCTTCACGCTCGCCGAGTAGTCACGCGTGACCGTCCCGGTGCTGCCGATCCTGCCGACGTCCGTCGTCGGCAGCTACGCGATCCCGGCCTGGCTGTGGGCCGCGTACGAGAAGATCGAGGCGGGCGGCTTCGGCGCGATGGACCTCGCGGAGACGGAGAACGACGCCGTCGAGACGGCGATCCGCGATCAGGAGCGAGCCGGCGTCGACCTGATCTCCGACGGCGAGATGCGACGCCAGGGGTTCATCGTGTCGATCTTCAAGTACTTCGGCGGGCTCCGGCCGCTCGAGCCCCGCCGGAAGGTCGGGGTCCTGTCCTACGACGGTCACGTGTTCTACGAGCCGGTCGAGCGCATCTCGGCGCCCGATGGGCTCGGGACGCTGAAGGAGCTGGACTACCTCCGGCAGGCGACGACACGCCCGTTCAAGATCACGCTCCCGGGCCCCCTCACGCTCGCCACACAAATCACCAGGGGGGGACCCTATCGCGATCGTTACGAGGTCGCGGCCGACCTGGCGCCGATCCTGAACCGGGAGCTCCGCGCGCTCGCCGCCGGCGGCGCCCGCAACCTCCAGCTCGACGACGTCTACCAGAGCTTCATCATGGATCCGAAGCGGCTGGTGGAGTTCTACGACCGCTGCTTCGAGGGCGTGGCGGTCGAGCGGCGCTTCTGGCACATCTGCTTTGGGACACTCGAGGGGTTCGGCTTCGGGGAGCGGACTTATCGACCGCTGTTCCCGACGATCTCGAGCGTCTGCGCCGAGCAGCTCGTGTTCGAGTTCGCCAATCGCGAGATGGCCGAGAGCGGGCTCTGGCGTGAGTTCGACTGTCCAAAAGAGCTGGGTGCCGGTGTGCTGGATCTCAAGAACTTCTACGTCGAGAGCGCGGAGCTGGTCGCGCGGCGGATCCGCCGGGTCTTAGAGACCGTGCCGGCGGAGCGCCTGTGGATCAATCCCGACTGCGGGCTCGCGCGGCTCCCGCGCCATCTCGCGTTTGCCAAGCTCCAGGCGCTGGTGGCGGGCACGCGCCAGGTGCGCGCCGAGCTCGGGCCGGGTCGCACCTCTCTCAGGCCACCCTCGGCCGTGCCGGGCACGAGCTCCGGTTCAACAGAGCCGGCTCGCACCTCACTCAGGCCACCCTCGGTCGCGCCGGGCACGAGCTCCGGTTCATGAAGCTGTACAAGCCCGAGGTCGAGGCCCAGCGGTTCTGGAATCCATACACGCAGACCATGGCGCGCGCCGACCTCGACCGCTTGCATCTCCGCAAGCTCCAGACCGTGATCGCGTACGCGTACGCGCGAAGTCCGATGTACCGGAAGCTGCTCGAACGCCACAAGGTCCGGCCCGAACAGATCCGCACCATGGACGACTTCCTGAAGCGCCTGCCGTTCATCGACAAGAAAGAGGTCCTCGACGCGCAGGCCGTCAGCCCGCCGTTCGGCGAGGCGCTCGCCGTCTCCGAGGAGTTTTTCCATCAGCGCTTCGCCACCTCCGGCTCGACCGGCGCCCCGCTCCACATTCCGCTCACGTACCACAGCGCCGAGCTCTGGGGCGAGTCGTGGGTGTACGTCTACTGGGCCGCGGGTCTCCGCGCGCGCCACAGCTTTTACTTCCCGTTCAACTGGGGGATCTTCGCGGCCTTCTGGTCGGCCTACATGGGAGTACGCCGCCTCGGCGCCACCGTCGTCTCGGGCGGAGGGCTCGACAGCAAGGCGCGGCTGCGTCAGATCGAGCAGTACCGTCCCGACGTCATGCTGGCGACGCCGACCTACGCGCTCTACCTCGGCGAGACGGCGCGCGGGATCGGCATGGACCTCGCCAAGACCTCCATCTCGCACGTCATCGTCGCCGGCGAGCCCGGCGGCAGCATCCCCGCCACGCGCCAGGCGATCGAGGACCTGTGGGGCGCCAAGTGCTACGAGCTCTACGGAATCGCGGAGCTCGGTCCGACGAACCCGGGCTGCCCCCTGCAGGGCGGGGTCCATCTCTGCGAGGAGTGGTATCACGCCTTGGTCGTCGACGAGTCGGGCAACACGGTGCCCTACGGCGAGGTGGGCGAGCACATCGTGACGAGCTACATCCAGGACGGTCAGCCGCTCATCAAATACCGCACGCACGACCTCGTCCGCTGGACGGATCAACCCTGTGGCTGCGGGACGACGTGGCTCTATTACCCGGGCGGCGTGCTCGGCCGCACCGACCACATGATCATCGTCAAGGGCGTCAACGTCTACCCGTCGGCGGTGGAGGCGATGCTGCACCGGGTGACGGGGCTCTCCGAGCACTACGAGCTGCACGTCGGCCGGGACGCAGCCAACGACTTCGTGACCGTCAAGGCCGAGGCGCGGCCGGAGCTCGACGAGCGGCGCTACGGCGAGCTACGCCGCGACGCGGAGGCGGTCTTCAAGTCGGCCATCGGCGTCAGCATCGGCGTCGAGGTGCAGAAGCCGGGAAGCCTGCCCCGCTACGAGCTGAAGGCCAAGCGCTTCTTCGACCATCGCCCGGCCGCGCACCGCTGGCAGCTCGGGGGGAGGACTGGCGCATGACGCGCGAGGAGACGCTCGGGCGCATCCGCGATCTGCAGGCGCGGGTCCAGGAGCTGCGACAGGCGAGCGACAATCCGGCCATCGAGCGCACCATGCAGCTCCTCGACCTCTACTGCCACATGGCTCGATGGGAGCTCGGCGACGTCCAGGCGATGATCCCCGAGGCGGAAGCGCGATGATGGACTGGGCGGCGCTGGGCGACGAGACGGTCGATCTCCTGCGCCGCTATCTGATGATCGACACCACGAATCCTCCCGGCAACGAGATCGCCGGAGCCCGGTTTCTCGCCGACGTCCTGGCTCGCGACGGAATCGAAAGCGAGACGATCGAGGCGGCGCCCGGGCGCGCCAGCCTCCGCGCACGCCTCCCCGGCGACGGCTCGCTGGGCGGGATCGTCCTCCACCATCACATCGACGTCGTGTACGCCGACCGCCGTTACTGGACAGTGGATCCGTTCGGAGGCGTGATCGCGGACGGCTACCTCTACGGGCGCGGCGCGATCGACATGAAGTCGACCGGGATTCTGCATCTGGCCGCCCTGCTGGCGCTCAAGCGCGCGCGCGTGCCGCTCAAGCGCGACCTCGTGTTTCTCGCGACGGCCGATGAGGAGGCCGGGAGCGAGCTCGGCGCGCAGTTCGTTGCGAATCGTCGCCGCGACTGGCTCGCCGGCGCCGAGTACGCGATCTCCGAGCTTGGAGTGATCCAGACGCATTCCGGTCTCACGGCGCCGCTCGCCGCCATCGTCATCTCGGAGAAGACGGGCCTGCCGCTCACGCTCACGGCCCGCGGCGAGCCAGGGCACGGCTCGATGCCGTGGCCCGACACCGCGCCGAATCGGCTGGTCCGAGCGCTCAACCGGCTGCTCGAGGCCGAACGGCCGGTGCGCGTGCTCCCGGAGGTGCAGGAGTTCTTCTCCCGCATGGCCGGTCTCCTGCCGTCCGACCGGGGCGCCGGTTACGACGATCTTGCGCGCAGCCTTCGAGAGACGGTGTTCCGCACGCGGTTTTTCGCGAACCGGCAGTTCGCCGCGATGGTGCAGACGACCTTCGCGGTGACGATGCTGCGGGGCAGCGAGAAGAGCAACGTCATCCCGCCCGAAGCGGCGGCCCAGATCGACTGCCGGATGCTGGCGGGCGACGACCCTGAGGAGATCGCCGGCTGGGTCCGGCGCGCCATCGCCGACCCGAACGTGCAGGTCGAGATCGACAGCGAGCCGAAGGTCCCGAACCTCTCGCCGCCCGATACCGAGCTCTACAAGGCCATGGCCGACACGCTGCGGCGGCGGGTGCCGGGCGCCGTGGTGGCGCCGATGATCCTGGTGGCCTTCACCGACAACTGGGTCTTCCGGCGCTGCGGGCTCCACGGCTACGGCTTCAGCCCCTTCGTCATCGAGGAGCCGGAGCTGCAGCGGATCCACGGCAACGACGAACGCATCTCGCTGGAGAACCTGCGCGAGGGCGTGCGCGCGTACACGGAGATGCTGGTGGACGTGGCGGGTCCCTAGCCCGGGAAGTCCCCGCACCGCCAGCGCGAGGAGACATTCATGGACCGGCCGATCAAGTGGAAGAACGGGGCGCGGTGTGCGGTGATGATCTCATTCGACGTCGACGGCGAGAGCCCGTGGATCCTTCGCGACCCCGCGCTCGCCGAGCGGCCGCTCCACATGGGCATGGGCGCCTACGGGCCGAAGACGGGCATGCCGCGGATCCTCCGGATCCTCGACCGCTACGACCTGAAGTGCGGCTTCTTCATCCCGGGCTGGATCGTCGAGCGCTACCCCGACATGGCCCGCGAGGTGCTGCGGCGCGGCCACGAGATCGGCCACCACGGATACCTGCACGAGAAGCCCTTCTTCCTCTCGGGGCGCGAGGAGGAGGAGGCCCTGCTCGTGAAGACGCTGGACATCTTCAAGAACGTGCTCGGCGTCCGGCCGCAGGGCTCCCGCGCGCCGTCCTGCGACCCGAGCACGCACACGATGGAGCTGCTCCGCAAGCACGGGTTCGTCTATCACAGCAACATGATGGACGCCGATCTGCCCTACTGCCACAAGACATCATATGGCGAGCTCGTCGAGCTGCCCACGGCGTGGGTCAACGACGACTGGGTGTACTTCGGGTTCAGCGCCGTTCCGCCGGTGGGTAACGGGATCTGGAGCCAGGAGGACGTGTTCGAGATCTGGAGGGAGGAGTTCGAGGGCGCGTACGAGGAGGGCGGGTTCTTCAACGTCATGGGCCACCCGCAAGTCATCGGTCGCCCGTCGCGGATGCGGATGGTCGAGCGGCTGATCCAGCACATCCTCGCGAAGAAGGACGTCTGGCTCGCGCGGCCTATCGAGATCGCGGAGCACTACCTGAGCCAGCGGTAAGTGAATCAGCCGGGCCCCACGTTCCGGGAACCGAGCTCGCTCGAGCGCGCCTTCAACACGGCGTTTGGTGTTTTGGTCGGCTGGGGGCTCGGCCCGCGCGATTACTATCTCTTGCAGGTGAGAGGTCGGAAGACGGGTCGCGTGTTCGCTACTCCCGTGAGTCTGGTGGAGCTCCAGGGCACGCCCTTCCTCGTGGCCCCTCGAGGGCGTACCCAGTGGGTGCGTAACGCCGAAGCCGCCGGGCACGTCACCCTGAAAAGGGGATCGAGCAGCCGGAGATTTCGGCTCCGCGCCGTCCCCGACGCCGACAAGCCGCCGGTGCTGCGCGCCTACCTCGCCCGGTTCAGACCGGCCGTCCAGCGCTATTTCCCGGTGCCCGCCGGCTCGCCTGCCGAAGCATTTGTTGACATCGCCGAACGCTATCCCGTCTTCGAATTGCGGCCGCCGTCCAACGATGCGGAGGAACGCCGATGAAGCTGAGCGTCGACAGTCTGACGACTGGCCTGCAGTTCCACGGAGAGGTGCAGGGCAAGCGCCAGCACTACTACGTCCTCTCCAGCGCGCGGCAATACTTCGTCATGTCCCTCTCGCTCAGCAAGCGAGACGCCGGAAACTTCAACCTCGTCAGCCGGTCGGTCGTTGACCGGCTCCATCGTCGGCTTCGGGGCCGGCGGGGGCTCACCGCGAGGCTCGTGTTCACTCGGTCGAAGAACCGCCGCGCCGTGCCCTCGCCGCTGGCCGCGCTGAACATGCTCTACGTGCTGGTGGCGACGGGCCGGGCGATCATCGATCCGCGCCGCAAGTCGGCCCGCGAGATCTTCTTCAACGTGGCGCGGAACGCCCGCTGAGGCCCGTGTCCGCACTGTCGATCCGTCGAGCGGCCCGGCGCGACGCGCCCGTGATCTTCCGGCTCATCCGCGGACTCGCCGAGTACGAGCGATTGGCGCACCAGATGGAGGCTACGGTCGGGCAGATCCGCCGCCACGGCTTCGGGCGGCGGCGCTACTTCGACGCGCTCATCTGCCGGCGGGGCCGCACCGCCGTGGGCTTCGCGCTCTATTTCTTCACGTACTCGACCTTCATGGGACGTCCGACGCTCTACCTGGAGGACCTCTTCGTGCTCCCCGAGGAGCGCGGACGGGGCGCCGGCCGGGCGCTCCTGGCAGAGTTGGCGCGGATCGCGGTACGGCGCGGTTGCGGCCGCCTGGAGTGGGCGGTGCTCGACTGGAACACGCCCTCGATCAGGTTCTATCGAAAGCTCGGCGCGCAGCTGCGCAAGGAATGGATTCTCACCCGCCTCACCGGCCCGCCGCTCAGCCGGCTGGCGCGTCGACGCCGGCTTCGCCGGGGGGCAACCACGACGGCGCGCTGAGACGGCGCCGGCCGTCGTTCGCGAGCCTGACCACCGGGTCGCCGGGCTCGAACTTCCGGTCCCACAGCTTGCATGTGACCTGCTTGTGTCGCTGGTCGAGCCCCTCGCAGTAATTCGTGAACTCGCAGCGCCGCACGAGCTCGCCGTAACCGAGCCGGATCTTCCGGAACCAGTCGGGGTCGGCGAGGGTCTGGCGCGCGGCGGCCACGCAGTCGGCCTCGCCCCGCTGGAGGATCCCTTCCGCCTGGTCGAAGGTGGTGATGCCGCCGCTGGTGACGAGCGGTGTTTGTAGTCCGGCGTCCCGGATCGCGCGTCGGATCGCCGCGGCGAGCGGCACGTTCCGGCCGAAGGGGCCGCGCGCGTCCGAGAGAACCGTTGGCATGCACTCGTAGCCTGACGCTCCGGTGTAGGGATAGACGGCTTCGCCGATTTTCGGCTGCTTGGCGTCTTCGAAGCGTCCGCCCTTGGAGACCGACAGGTAGTCGACGCCTGCCGCGGCGAACCGGACGCCGAACCAGATCGCGTCGTCGAGGTCGCTGCCGCCCTCGATCACCTCATCGCCCAGATACCGGATGCCGACGACGTAGTCGTCGCCGACGCGTGCCCGGACGGCCGCCAGCACTTCCAGCGGCAACCGGACGCGGTTCTCGCGCGAGCCGCCATAGCCGTCGGTCCGGGCGTTCAGCCGCGAGAGGAACGACGCCATCGTGTAGGCGTGGGCGTAGTGCAGCTCGACGCCGTCGAAGCCCGCCTCGCGGGCTCGCCGCGCGGCCTCGGCGAAGAAGGCGGGGAGGACCCGCGGCAGCTCTCGGACCTGGGGCAGGTGCATGTCCCAGATCCGCTCGCGGTAGCCGTAGTCGAGCGCTTCGAGCTCGCGGTCGGTCAGCACGGTCTCGATCGTCACGCGGTCCGCGGTGAGGAGCAGCTCGCGCACGTTCTCCTCGGGCGCCTCGCGCCAGCGCGGGTCGTCGAGCCAGAGGGCAAGCTGACCACGCAACGCGTCGGTGATCGCGAGATATCGACCGAAGAATCGCTCGGGCTCGGGGCGGCGCCGCACCGTGACGAAATCGAGGATCTGGATGAAGAGCCGCGTCCGGCCCCGGCTCCGCTCGCGGACTGTCTCGACCAGGGCCTGCAGCCCGGGAATGAATCGGTCGTCGCCGATTCGGAGCAGGGGACCGCTCGCGACGTCACGGATGCCGGTGGCCTCCACGACGAGCACACCGGGCTGCCCCTCGGCGAACCGCGCATACCACTCGAGGACCTCAGGCGTGACGAACCCGTCGTCGGTCGCCCGCCACGGCACCATCGCCGGCACCCACGTCCGCTCCGCGGCGGTCAGCTGTCTGCCGATCCGGATCGGGGAGAACCAGCGGGCGCGCGCGGCGTCCTCGCGCGTCGGCCAGTGGGCCAGCGGCAGCGGGTGGCGAATACGGTGCGCCGGAGAATTCATATCATTTAATCCTGGACTATCAATATATATCTTATCTGTATATATCTTATCAGTCCCGCGACGCTCTCCGTAGGGACAGGCTCTTTCGCAGGCGATCGAGGAGACCACGGAGCGTGCGTAGCTCGCGGGCCGGGAGCTCGGCGAGGAGCGCGGTGAGGACGCGGTGATGGCGGCGCTGGGCTCGGCGCGCGAGGCGGCGTCCCTTCGGGGTCAGCGTGAGGCGGAAGGCGCGACGGTCCTCGGGATGGACGGCCCGGTGGACGAGCCCCTCGGCGTGGAGCCGGTCCACGATGCCGGTGAGGTTGCCCGCGGTGACGAGGAGCCGGCGCGAGAGCTCGACGAACGTGAGGCCGTTCGGTTCGCGGTCGAGCTGGTTCAGGACGTCGAACTGCGGGAAGGTGCAGTGCACCCCGACGGCGCGCCGCAGCTCGCGCTCGACGAGCGCGTGGGCGTGGAGCAGCCGCAGCCACGTGCTGACCGCCAGGTGGCGGTCGGGGGCCCGCCTCACTCGGCGAGGCAGGCGAACCCGTCGATCTCGATCAGGCAGCCCTCCGCGGCGTCGTAGAGATCTCGCACACCGACCAGCGTCATCGCGGGGAAGTGCTTGCCGAAGTACTCGCGATAGACGACGCCGATCGGCTTGCCCTGCCGCTTGAACTCGCCGGCGTCCAGCGCGTAGATGGTGAGCTTCACGACGTCGGTGAGCTCGCCGCCCGCGGCGGTGACGAGGGTCTTCAAGTTCTCGCACACTTGCCGGAACTGGGCGATCAGGTCGCCCTTGCCGACGACCCGGCCGTCACGGTCCTTCGCGACCTGACCGGCGAGGAACAGCACGCGGCCGCCACGGGTCTCGACGGCGTGGGAGTAGCCGACGGGCTTCATGAGCGACGGCGGATTGTGGAGCTCGATCCGGTGGGTCATCGGGGCCTCCTCATTCATAATGCGCGCCGCGGACGGCGGGGCCTCTTTGTGTCGCTCGCTCGCCTCGGGCCTGGGGGTCCCAGCCCCGGTCGGCCCTGCGGCTCGCACTGCAGCCCCGCGACGTCGTGCGGCTCGCCAAACCACTCAGGACTGTGTGCCGTCCAGCACGATCGTCTCCCCGTTCGTCGCGTCGTCGTGGACCAGCTTGGCCGCCACCGCGGCGATTTCCGCCGGGTCGATGAGCCGGCGGCCGGGGTTGATGCGCGCCATCGCCGCGACGGCGTCATCGAAGGATTTCCCCGTCTTGGCCGCGATATTCCGTGCGCTGTTCCACACGAGGTCGGTGGCCGCGAACCCGGGGCAGATGGCGTTGACGGTGACGCCCGTGCCGGCGACCTCGGCGGCGAGGGCGCGGGTGAGGCCGACGAGCGCGTGCTTGGAGGCGGTGTACGCGGTGACGTACGGGGCGCCGTGGAGCCCGGCGAGCGAGGCGATGTTGATCACGCGCCCCCAGCGACGCTCGAGCATCGCCGGCAGGACGGCGCGCGTGAGCAGATAGGGCCCGGTCGCGTTGACCCGCAGGTGACGTTCCCAGAGCGCCGGCTCGGTCTTCGCGAAGGGCGCCGACTCGGCGATCCCCGCGTTGTTGACGAGGACGTCGATCGGGCCGAGCCTGGCGCGGATTTCTTGCATCGCCTGTGTGATGGCATCGGCATCGGTCACGTCCAGCGTGAACGGCATCGCCTCGACGCCGAGTCGGCGAACCGCACCGGCCGTCGCCTCCACCGACCGCAGGGATCGCGAGGCGACCGCGACGTGGCACCCTTCGCGGGCCAGCGCGAGCGCGATTTCTCGCCCGATGCCGCGGGCGCCCCCGGTGACGAGGGCGATCCGCGTCACGGGCGCGCTCACGGGCTCTCCACGCAGAAGAAGAAGAAGAGAGGGCGGCTGGTCGATGTATCGTCGCGCGCGGGGTCCGTCAGGCAGCGCACGCGCGGCGAGCTGCTGCTCCTGCTCTGGGACGCTCCACCCGCCGGCGCCGTCGCGCATCCGGCGAGCATCCCGAGCAAGGCCAGCAGCGCAATCGAGCGTCGCGACCAATTCATGCGGTCATTCTAGCGCGGGATCAGGTATATATAGCCTCGCGATTCATGTCGCGCGCGTTTGCCCGATGCTCACTCGTGGACGCCGTCGGCCGGCTGCGGCCGGCGATGAGGGTGCTGCTGCCGCCGGGGTGCGGCGAGCCCGCCGCGCTCGTCGCCGAGATCTGTCGCCAGTCCGCGCGATTACCCGATCTGACGCTGCTGGGCGGCATTCACCTCGGCGACTATCCCTTCGCGCGGCCCGAGCACGCGGCGCTCCGCTTTGCGACGTGGCACATGTCGCCCCGCCTCGACGAGGCGCGGCGCCGGGGGCGGGTCGAATTCGTGCCGATGCGCTATTTCGATCTCGTCAGCCAGTTCGCCGCCGGCGGCGCGTGGGCGCCGGACTGCGTCCTGGTCCACTGCGCGCCGCCGGACGCGCGCGGCTATTTGAGCCTCGGCGTCTCCGTGAGCGTGGCGCTGCCGGCGGCCCGCCGCGCCCCGCTCGTGATCGCCCAGGTGAACGCGGCGATGCCGCGCACGCTCGGCAACGCCTTTCTCCATCGGAGCCAGGTCGATTGCTGGGTCGAGGTGGACGAGCCGCTCACACCGTATCCGCCTCCACCGATCGGCGAGGTCGAGCGCGCCATCGGGCGTCACGTCGCCGGGCTGGTGCCCGACGGAGCGACGGTGCAGGTCGGGGTCGGCGCGATTCCCCAGGCCGTGCTCGAGGCGCTGGCGAACCACCGCGACCTCGCACTGCACTCGCTGTTGGTCGACGCATCCGTGACGCTCGTGGAGCGAGGCGTCGTCACCAATGCGCTGAAGCGCGTCCACCGCGGGCGCATGGACATCGGCGAGGCGATGGGGACGCATCGGCTCTTCGACTTCCTGCACGAGAACCCCCTCGTGAACATGGAGTCGTCCGGCTTCGTTCACGATCCCGAGATCGTGGCGCAGCTCGATCGTTTCGTGGCCATCAACTCCGCGCTCGAGGTCGACCTCGGCGGGCAGGTGACCGCCGAGAGCCTGGGTCCGCGCCAGGTGGCGGGGATCGGCGGCCAGTTCGACTTCGTCCTCGGCGCCTCCCGCTCCCGTGATGGCGCGGCGATCATCGCCCTGCCCTCGACGGGACGCGACGGTGCCGTGTCGCGGATCGTTCCACGCCTTCAGGCGGGCGCGGCGGTGACGAGCCCGCGAGCGCTGGCCGATTGGGTCGTGACCGAGCACGGAGTGGCGCGGCTACGGGGAAGGGGAGAACGGGGACGGGCCGAGGCGCTCACCGCGGTCGCCCATCCCCGGTTTCGGGAGGAGCTGCTACAGCGTGTTATTTCTTAGCGGCGTCGATCTTCTCGAAGATCTCCTCGTCTCTCGGAAACCGGTAGGTCGTCTCGTTGGTGTAGACGACGTCATCGTTGATCGATACCTCGAAGATCCCGCTGTGGCCTTCCTTGAGGACTGCGGTGATTCCGTACTTCTTCTTGATGGCGGCCTGCAAACTGGAGGCCTGGGGGAGGTAGTTTCACTCCCCGCAATATCTGATCTGGATGTTCATCCGCGCCTCCTCCCTGAGAAAGTGACCCTCATTCTAATATGATGCGGCACAACCGTGAGGAGATTCCGTGACGCCCGCCCTCATCGACACCGACCCCGGGATTGACGACGCCCTCGCCCTGCTCCTCGCGTGGAGCTCACCCGAGATCCAGGTGGAAGCGATCACGACGGTCGCCGGGAACGTGCCCCTCGAATTGGCAAACACGAACGTCTTGCGCCTGCTGGCGCTCCGACGCCCGACGCCACGACCGGTCGTGGCCCCAGGAGCGGCGAGCCCACTGGCTCGGGCGCTGACGACCGCGACGCGTTACCACGGCGAGGACGGGCTCGGCGACCTCCCGGACTGGCCCAGTGTCGAGCCCGCGCCCGCGTCGCCGGACGCGGTGAGTGTCATCGTCGACGCGGCTCGCCGGCACGGGCGAGAGCTCACGCTCGTGGCCCTCGGGCCCCTGACGAACCTCGCGCTCGCGCTCAAAGAGGATGCGGCGGCGGTCCGGCGGGTCGGGCGCGTCGTCGCCATGGGCGGCGCGGTCGACGTGCCAGGCAACGTCACCCCCACGGCCGAATTCAACATGCACGTGGACCCGGAAGCGGCCCATCGCGTGCTCGCGGCCGGACTGCCGCTCGAGCTGGTACCCCTTGACGCGACGCGCCAGGCGGTGCTCCCCCGCGCCGGCATGCGGGCCGCGCTCGCGCGGTCGCCGGGTACGCTCGCCTTGCGGATCCAGGCGTTCAGCGAGCGCGCCTTCCGGATCGCGCACGGCGACGGCTCGCAGGGCATGGCGCTCCACGATCCACTGGCCGTTGCCGTGGCGGTCGATCCGTCGCTCGCCAAGTGGGAGGCGATGCGCCTCGCCATCGGGCCGGACGGCGAGACACTGCGCGCGAGCGGCGCGCCCAATTGCCGCGTCGCGAAAGGCGTGGAGAGCGACCGGTTTCTCCGACTGTTCCTCGATCGCCTGTGTCCGGCGACGTCACGGCGCAGCGCGTCCTCGTAGTCGGCTCGGCGAACGTCGACTTCACCGTCGCCGCGCCGCGCTTGCCGGCCGTCGGCGAGACAGTCAGCGGCGGCACGCTGCTCGTCAACCATGGGGGGAAAGGCGCGAATCAAGCGGTCGCCGCCCGCCGCCTCGGCGCCGAGGTGCGCTTCGTCGGATGCGTGGGCGACGACGACTCCGGCCGTGAGATCCGCGCGGCGCTCGAGGCGGAGCGGATCGGTGTCGACGGTGTGGGTGTGACGCGTGAGGCCGCGACGGGTACGGCGCTCATCGTGGTGGACGGCGAGGGACGCAACCAGATCGCCGTGGCGCCCGGAGCGAACTGGCGGCTCGCGCTCGAGCACGTCCGATCCCGCGCGGACGACTTCGCGTGGGCGCAGGTCGCGCTCTGCCAGCTCGAGACACCGCTCGAGGCCGTCGCATGGGCGCTCGAGGAAGCTCGGCGACGGGGCGCCGTCACGGTGCTGAATCCCGCGCCCGTCCGCGAAGGCCTCGCCGACCTCTGGCGGCTCGTGGATTACCTGACGCCGAACGAGGGCGAGGCGGAGCGACTTACGGGCATCGCCGTGCGGGATCTTCGATCCGCCGCGGCCGCGGGCCACGCCCTCCGCAGGCGCGGCGTGGGCACCGTGATCGTGACGCTCGGCGCCGCAGGCGCGCTGGCCTGCACGGGACAGGGGGACGGGGAGAGGGTGATGCGAGCTCCGGCGCACGCCGTGACGGTGGTGGATACGACGGCCGCGGGCGACGCGTTCAACGGCGCCCTTGCCGTAGCGCTCGGCGGAACGTCTAGACTCGAGGACGCGCTTCGATTCGCCAACGCGGCCGCCGCTCTCGCGTGCACCCGTCGGGGCGCGCAGCCATCGCTGCCGACCCGCGCCGAGGTTGATGGGTTGCTGCGGGCGAGCGAGCGCGGAGACCTACCGTGAGGCGCTGGGGAATAGCGCGCTTTCTAGGGGAGACGCCCCCGCAGCGCGCGTATGCGCTCGATGGCCGACTCGACGCGCGCCGGGTCCAGCGTCCCCTTCGCGACGGCCTGGCGGATCGCCGCGAGCGCCACCTGCGCGGCCGAGCGTCCGTCGGGCAGCCGGTCGTCAACGATGAGTAGCACGTCCACCCCCGCGTCGAGGGCCAGCACCGCCGCCTCGCCGACCCCGTAATGCTGCTCGATCGCGCCCATGCGCAGGTCGTCACTGATCACGGGGCCCTTGAAGCCGAGCTCGCCCCGGAGGAGCCCGCCGATCGTCGCGCGCGAGAGCGTCGCCGGGCGCTGATCGTCGAGCCGCCGGTTGAAGACATGCGCCGTCATCACGCTGTCGGCGAATCCCTCTTCGATCAATGCCCGATAGGGCACGAGCTCCAGCTCGGGTGCCGCGGTCGCGGTGACATCGGTGAAGCCGCGGTGAGAGTCGCCGAAGCTCGAACCGTGGCCCGGGAAGTGCTTCAGCGCGGTCAGCACGCCCTCGGCCCGCAGCCCCTGCACGAAGGCGCGCGCGTGCTCGGTGACCAGCTGCGGATTCGCCCCGAAGCTCCGCGCCGCGCCGACGATGACCGGGTTCGCAGGGTTGTAGCCGACGTCCACCACCGGCGCCAGGTTCCAGTTGATCCCCACGGCGCGCAGCATCGTGCCGATGCGGCGCGCCTCCAGCTCCGTCAGCACGAAGTCATTCGTCTCACCGAGCTCCTGCGCCGAGAACGTTTCGGGCCAGCCGGCGCGCGCGGCCAGGCGCATGACGTTGCCGCCTTCGGCGTCTGCCGCGACGAGAAGCTTTCGACCCGTGCACGCCGCCGCCCGCTGCGCGAGCGCTCCGGTGAGCCGAGCGAGCTGGTCGGCGTCCACGATGTTCCGGGACAAGAGTACCGTGCCGCCGACGCGCGCCTCGCAGAGGAGCCTGTCCAGATCTGCATTCCCGGCGATGTCCGTGCCGCGAAAGCCCACCAGGAGCAGCGAGCCCAGCTCGGGCTCGAGGGCCGCCAGGCGCGCGGGATCGGGGACCATCGCGGCGCCGCAGCCGGCGGCGAGGAGGACGCCCAGGAGACTAGCGGCGACGAGCCGCGGCAACCAGCTTCTCCACCCGCGCGCGATCGACCGGCTGCTCGACGTCGCCATCGCGCTTGACCGACGTTCCGACGATGAGCCCGTCGGCGACCGACAGGAGCTCGGCGGCAGTCTCGGCGGTGACACCGCTGCCGATCAGGAGCGGCACGTTGGGGACGGCGCTCCGCACGCGCTTGACCTCCGCGAGCGGCGTCGCCTGGCCCGTGGCCGGGCCCGAGACGACGAGCGCGTCGGCGAGACCCCGGTGCACGAGGTCCCGCGCCGTCTGCTCGAGCTCGACGGGAGCCAGGGGCACGGCGTGCTTGCCGCCGACGTCGGCGAAGATCGCGACGTCGACGCCGAGCAATCGCCGGTCGCGAAGCGTGCCGTAGGCGTCGGACTGGACGATCCCCTGGTCGGCGAGGACCGCACCCGCGTGCACGTTGACGCGGATGAACTCGGCGCCGACGGCGGCGGCGACGGCCAGCGCCGCACGCGCGTCGTTCTTCAGCACGTTCACGCCGAGCGGCGCCCCGGGGAGGGCGCGGCGGACCTCCGCAGCGACCACGCTCATGGCCGCCACGGTGGCGGGCTCGACGCGGCCGGGCGTGAAGGGCGCGTCGCCGAAGTTCTCGACGAGGAGCGCGTCGGCACCGCCCTCGATCAGCGCGCGGGCGTCGGCCAGCGCCGACGCGACGACCCGCGCCATCGAGCCGTCCCACCGCGGACTGCCGGGTAGGGACGGGAGGTGAACCATGCCGATGACCGTGCGCTCGAGTCGCATCAGCGGTAGCCTAGCACGACACCATGAAGGTCGAGCTTCGCCAGGCGCGTTCGCAGGAGCTCCCGGTATTGAGACGTCTCATGCAGCTCTACCTCTACGACTTCGCCGCCATCGACGACTGGGCCATCGGCGACGACGGCCTCTACGGCAACGCCGCGACGATCGAGAGCTTCTGGATCGACCCGAGGATGACATCGTTCCTCGTCCGGGTGGACAGTGCCCTCGCGGGCTTCGTGCTGGTCCGTGACGGCGCCCACTTCGCGGGCGAGGGAACGCGGGACATCAGCGAGTTCTTCATCCTGCGACGCCACCGGCGGCGGGGGATCGGGACCGAGACCGCGCGACGCGTGTTCGACAAGTTCCGGGGCAAGTGGGAGGTCACGCAGCTCACGCGCAACCTCGAAGCCCAGGCCTTCTGGCGACGGGTCATCGCCAGCTACACTGGAGGCCGCTACGAGGAGCGGCCGCGCCCCGACGGCAAGGGCGTGATGCAGCGCTTCGACAACGAGCGCCCCTGATGTTTCATCGGGTGGCGATGATTGTCACCCGCATGAGCGTCGGCTATAGTGGCCGGGTCAATGGCGACGCGCGTGTTCTTCGGGTGGTGGATCGTTCTCGCCTTCGCGATCATGAACTTCCTCGCCGACGTGAAGCCGTTCGCCGCCGTCGCCACCTAACCGGAAGGAGAACGCCAGTGGGCTACGAGACGCTGATCGTGGATCAGACGGGCGCGATCGCGACAATCACGCTGAACCGCCCGGAGGCGCGCAACGCGCTCGACTTCGCGATGCGCCGCGAGCTGCTGACGGCCCTGGACGAGATCGAGGCGAGCCCCACCGCACGCGTGGTGATCCTGACGGGCGCGGGCGGCCACTTCTGCGCGGGCGGTGACGTGAAGACCATGCGGACGCGGCACACGGCGGCCGAGGGGCGGGGCGGGTCGAGCTCCTGAACCGGGCGGTCCTGAGGCTCGCGAATTTCCCTCTTCCGACGATCGCGATGGTGGACGGTTGTGCGGTCGGCGCCGGCTCGAACCTGGCGCTCTGCTGCGATCTGATCGTCGCCTCCGACCGCGCGAAGTTCGGGGAGCTGTTCTGCAAGATTGGCCTCGCAGTGGACGGCGGCGGCGCCTGGTTCCTGCCGCGGCTCGTCGGTCTGGCCCGCGCCAAGGAGCTGGTCTTCACGGGCGACATCTTCGACGCCGCGGAAGCCTCCCGCATCGGCCTCGTCAACCGCGTGGTGCACGCCGCCGATCTGGCGGCGACGACCCGCGAGCTCGCCGAGAAGATCGCCGCGGGACCGCCGCTGGCGGTGCGCCAGGACAAGCAGGCGCTGAATCGCGCCGCGTCGACCGACCTGGCTGGCGCGCTCGAGATCGAGGCGTTCTCCCAGGCGCTTGCCGTGGCTTCCGACGATCACCAGGAAGGCGTCGCCGCCTTCTTCGACAAGCGCCCGCCCAAATTCACCGGTCAATAACGTAGCGCCCCGCGCGACAGCCTCGGCGGGAGCCCGACCGGGCCGAGTCACGCGGCGGCCGCCGTGCTGGTCCGGGGACGCCGCGGGCGTGTTACGGCGTCACGGGCGGCGGCGGTTTTGCGGGAAGGGGCGAAAGCTGCATCTTCGGCCGACGCGGAGCCTTCCCGACCGCCTCGTCCAGCTCGGGCGTCGACTTCCGCATCTCGTCGGTGAGCCGGGCGGCGTCGAGCGCGGTGCCGATCACCCGCGGCGTGATCAGGAGCAGCAACTCCGTCTTCTCGATCTTCCGCTCCGTGAAGCCGAAGAGGTAGCCCAGGACCGGGATCTTCTTGAGGAGGGGAATCCCGCGATCGTCGAGGGTCACCTTGTCCTGGATGAGCCCGCCCAGCACGAGGGTCTGGTTGTTCAGGAGCACGACCGAGGTCTCCGCTTCGCGCTTTTTGAAGGTTGGAGAGTTGGTGGGCGGCTGGTTCTCGCCGACGGAGTTGACCTCCTGCTTGACGTCGAGCGCCACGGTGCCCTTCTCTCCGATGCGGGGCGTCACGGTGAGAATGACGCCGGCGTCGCGGTACTCGACGGTCTGGTTCACGCCGCCGGTCGTGATCGTCGTGCTGGTGCCCCCGCTGGGGGTCGTGCCGGGTGAGCTGATGGCGCTCGTCTGCTGGCTCGTGATGATCGGCACCGAGTCCGACACGTTGATGACCGCCTTCTTATTCTCCGACGTCATCACGTGCGGGTTCGAGACGATGTTGACTCTGTTCTCGCTCGCGAGCGCGTTGAGCATCGCGATGAACTGGTCTGTCGCGAACGTGAACGCTGTGAGCCCCGCGCCGAAAGGGCCGAGGATGGCCGCCGGACCGGCGACTCCGGTGGGGAGCGTGACCGGGCCGGCTGGAGGTGCCGACGTCGGGAGGCCGCCCGCCGGGCCGGTGTTGAAGTTGCCGGCGTTGTAGCGGCCCGAGCGCACGGCCCAGTCGATGCCGAGCCTCGTGTCGTCGGTCAGCGTGACCTCGGCCACCAGCACCTCGATCAGGACCTGGCGCGGCATCCGGTCGAGCTGCTTGATCGTATTCTCGATCTCCGTCCAGCTCCGCGGGAAGGTCGTGACGATCACCGCGTTGGTGACTTCGTCGGCGATGAAGCGCACCTGGCCCTCGGCCAGGACGTCGGACGCCGCCTGGGCTGCCGCGGCTGGGCTGCCGGGCGGTGGCGGCGGCGTGTACGGCGGGGACGGCGGCACCGGCGTGCCGGGTCGAGTAGGCGTCGGCGTCGTACCGGGCGTCCCGGGCCCGGGTCCGGCCCCTGCCTCGCGCGACCCGTAGATCGCGTTCAGGGTCGCCGCGAGGTCCTTGGCCTTGGCGTTCTCGGCGTAGTAGATGAACACTCGGCGCCCACCGTAGATGTTGACGTCGAGCTGCGCGACCAGGCGCTTGATCGTTTCGACCTCGTGCTTCTTGGCGTGCACGATCAGCGAGTTCGAGCGGCGCTCGGGAATGATCAACGGCGCGCGCTCCGCCGAGCCGCCGGGCTGCCCGGCGGCGGGGGGCGTCGGTACCCCTGGCGTTGGGACCGGCGGCGTCGGCGTGGGCGGTGTTCCGGGCGCCGTCGCGCGGATACGGCCGCTGGCGAAGAGCTGGGTGAGGATCGTCGCCAGCTCGGCGGAGTCAGCATACGTGACCGGGATGATCTGCAGCTCCTCCTGCGCCACCTGCACGTCGACGAGACGGATGATGTCGAGCAGGCGCGTGACGTTCGACGCCGTGTCGGTGATGATCAGCACGTTCGTCTCGCGGTGGGCGATCAGCGTACCCCGCGTCGAGATGAGTGGCCGCAGGAGCGCGCTCAGATCCGCGACGCCCGAGTACTTGATCGGCACGATCTGCGTGATGATCTCGTCCGTCGTGCGGTTCGGATCGGGCGCGGGGCCGACGATCGTCGGGACGGCGCGCTCGCGCGCACCCTCGATGCGGAGAATCTTGTAGAGGTTCCCCGCCTTCACCGCCGTGAAGCCGTGCACCTCGAGGATGGCCAGCAGGACGCCGAACACCTCTTCCTGGGCGATCCGGCCCGAGGTCTGCACGGTGACCTTGCCGCGGACGTCGGGCGACAGCACGTAGTTGAAGCCGATGATCTCGCTGGCCGCCTGGATGACGGTCTCGACGTCGGCGTTGTCGAAGTTGAGGACGACGAACCGGCCCCGCTGAGCGGGTGGCACGGGTGGCGCCGTCGGCGGCAGGGGAATGGGCGGCGCCGGCGGGGGCTCGACCGCCGGCTGCACCGGCGTCAAGGCGCGCGGACCCACGGACGCGGGCGGTAGCGGGGGCAGCGGCTGGGGCGTCGGGGGTGGAGGCGTCGGCGCGGCCAGCGGCGGCGCCGTCGAAGGTGCCGGCGTCTTGGGACGCGTCGCGGTGCACCCGGAGGCGAGGGCGAGCAGGGTGAGCGTCGCGACGAGGCGCTTCACGCTAGTTCTGCGGGCTCGACTGCTGTGGGACCGCCGGGTTGATCGGAACGGGAGGAAGACGGCGCCCGAGACTCGGCGAGGGCCGGCTGAAAGGAACTGGCGTTGGCAAGCCCGGCGCGGGCTGCTGCACCGGCGGCGGCATGGGCTGCCCGGGCTGCAGGATCGGCGGCGGCACGAAGGCGCGCGGTGTCGGCGGTAGTACCCCCGGTGTTGGCAGAGGGCTCGGGGCCGGAGGCTGGCCGGCGCTCGGTGGTTGGCCGGGCACGGGCGGTTGACCGGCCGCCGCCGGAGCTGGCGGGCGCGGCTTCGACGGATCGCGCAGGCGCACGTCCACCGGGCCCTCGGGGCGGGCGATCACGACGGCGTCGGCCGAGATCGTCTGCACGGTACCCCCGGCGATCGGATCGCCGATTCGGTAGCCGGCGATGCGCTTGGTCAGCGGGTCTTCGAGGTACGCGATCGGCGCGCCGTCGCGCAGCACGACGCCGTGCAGGTTCGGCTTGACGATATTGATGGCGGGGCCGCCCGCCATCCCCGCTCCGGGCATCTCCGAGCGCGTGGGGCTGAAGAGATTACGCGTCGCGATCACGCTGTAAGCCTGCGCCGGCAGTCGCAGCGACTCGGCGGCGGGCGGCGGCGCCGGTGTGGCCGCGGGCGCCCGCGAGCGCGAGGGCGCTGCCGGCCGCGACCCGATGAGCTGCTTTACAATGAGGCCGACGCAGAGCAGCGACACGCCCGCGAGCACCACGTTGACAGCGAGCAGGCGTCTCGGCATTCAGCTCTTCGCCTTGCCCTGCGCGGCGGGCAGGAGGAACCCTGAGACCGTGAGCGTGACGAGCAGGTCCTTCGGCTGCGTCAAGTTGACGACGCGGATCTTGAGGTCCTGGACCGGCAGAAGCTTGGGCGCGCTGTCGAGCCGCGCGAGCAGGTCGACGAGCTGCCGGATCTCGCAGGACACGGCGATCTCGACGGGAATCTCGAGCAGCTCACCGCGATCGACCGGAGGCAGGATCCGCTCGCTGCGGACCTCGGTCTTCGCCTGCGCGGCCATATCCTTGACGAGCTTCTGAAGCTCCGCCGCGGCCACGGCGGGCGTTGCGGAGGTGAGGAAGCCTTCCGCGAGCTTGTCGAACCGCTTCATCGCCGCGTCCAGGTCGGCGGTGATCGCGGCCTGGCGCGCAAGCAGGTCGCGCTTCTGGCGCAGCACCTGCTCGCGCGCCGGCACCAGTTCTGCGGCCGACCGGTTGCGATCGAGGATCGGCTCGAGCACCAGCGTCCAGCCGCCCAGCAGGACCGCGACGGCCAGCGCGAGCCCCACCAGGGTCTTTTCCCGCCGCGAGAGATTCGCGATCATTGGCGCGGCGGTCCGGGAGTACGCCCCGGCGGCCCGGGGCGCGCTGGCACAATAGGCTCCTCGCCCGAACGTCCTTCGCCCTTCGTAGCCGGGGACTCGGGGCCTGGCGTGGCGGGCGCCTTGACGGTCGGGGCCGGCGGCGCGGGCGCCGGCGTTTCCCACGCCGCGCGGATCCTGAATTGCTCGCGATCCCGCCCGCGCGTGACGGGTGACGCGAACTCGACGCGTTCGAGGCGCGGCGAGTTTTCCAGGAGCGGAATCAGCGTGCTGGCCGCCCCGGCCTGTCCGGTGAGCTCGACGCCCTTCGCGTCGAACGCGAGGTAGGTGACCCACGCGTCGCTGGGAAGGACCTCGGTCAGCTCGCGAAGCACTGGCAGGGGCTGGAGCGCCCCCGTGCCGATCTTCTCGAGGGTCACGAGGAGCTGGCGCTTCCGCTCGAGCTCGCGCGCCACGCGCTCGACCGCGCGCACTTCGGGATCGATGCGAGCGATCTCCGCGTTGAGGCGGCCGAGGCTGCGCCTCTCCCGGTAGCCCGGGACGAGCAGTGCGGCCAGAGCCAGAAGAACGGTGGCGGCCAGCACGCCCCCCGTGAACATTTCCTGGCGGGTCAAGCGGCGTGGCTTGATCGCAGACGGGATGAGGTCGAGCGGGCGGATCCCCCGGCTCGAGGCCGTCGCCACGGCCAGCTCGGCCGCGCCCCGAGGCTCGGTGATCTCGGCCAGGTGACGCCGTGCCCGGGACGTCCAGGGTGGATCGGAGATCGGGACGCCGAGGTCGAGCAGCGCGGCCGCGGCAGCGCCGTCGCCCGACACCCAGACCGCGTCACACTCGCGCCAGCGCGCGCCGGCGAAGCTTCGCCGGGTTTCCGCGACGAGCGTCGCGTCGTCGGTGGCGGGGAAGCAGCGGCTCCACACGAGGGTCGAGCCGTGGAGCAGCAGCAGGTCGGCGGAGTCACCGGTGCGGTGCAGCCACGCGACGCGCTGGCGGCGGTCGGTCTCGACGAGCGCAATCAGCTCGTGCGCGGCCACCGTGATCGACATGGGCCGGAGCTTCGCCTCCTCGGCGAGGCGCAGCGCGGCGTCGACGACGCGACGATCGGCGGCGACGATCAGCACGCGCTTGCCTTCGCTCGCGACACTTTCGGGCTCGGCTTCCGTCGGCAGCGGGACGAAGTCGAACGCCGCATCGTCCGCCGGGATCGGCAGGTGCCGTTCGAGCTCGAACTTCACCATCTCGCGCGTCTCGCCGGCCACGGCCGGCAGCTCGATGGGCTTGACGGTGACCGCCGAGCGCGCGAGGCCGATCGCCACCTTCCGTGCGGCGAGACCCCGAGCGTCGAGCTCCGTGCGCAACGCGGCCCCTGGGTTCTCGGCGTCGATGGTGAATGTTTCCTGCCGATCGCGCTGAATCGCCGCGACGCTGAGCCGGTCGCCGAGCATGACGACCGCGAGCCGGAGCGGGGCAAATTTCATCATGGTAGAGTAACACCCCTCGCGGCCAAATTGCAGGAGACCTGCTACCTTCGCCGCGACAACAGTAGAACGTCCCGAAAGCAGTCTCTCCATCCCTACAAAACTCCTCACTCGTTGGACGCGCTTGCACAAAGACGCGAAGTTGAGGCAAGAACGCTCATTGAAAGGCGGCGCTTCCACGGGCGAGTGTTGGCCACCTTTGGTGGTTCACAATTCCTCCCACGCGATGACACTGCCACGAGAGCCTGCGCCGCTATCATGATTATAGACTTCACTCCGGTTCCGATAATTCGATGAAAAGGCTGCGATTCAACCTTATACGCTTGTTTCCGAGATCCTCAGAACTACGGGCAACTCGCGTGCCACGCTGGGACGATGCTGGAATGGCTCATTGCAACCCGTAACCGAAGAACGAGTAGAAAAGGTCTTCACCACACAGCGCAAGACCTTTCATCCTTGTTGCAAGTTATTCCACTTCCGGAAACAAGCATTTTTCGCCTCCGTGACGTCCACCGCTCTAAAATATGTCCCCATATTTCTGAAAGACGTACGTAACCTCTCAAAACGAAAGTGTGGGTTCGCGGCTGGTGAGGAAAAAGTCAGCGGAGCCCCGACCACTCGAGCACGACGGCGGCGGGCGGGTCGCCGTCGGTCCGCTTCTCGACGATCGCGGTCAACCGCACGGCCACTCGCTCGTCCACGATGCCCTCCGCCTCGACGCGAAACGTTCTGGTGGCGACACTCAGATTTCTTCCGCCGAACTGCCCCGGCACACTCGGGTAGGGACCGTTGTTGCGCCGGGACTGCACGATCTCCGTGATCTCCGCGGTCGAGAGCCCGAGCGCGGCGAGCACCCCGGGGCCGGCGGTGTTCATGTTCACAGGGCCCGAGCCGCGTACGGTGACGAGACCGGCGAGGCCCGGGTGGTCCTTGGTGCCGTTGTAGATCGCCGGGGTCACGCCTTTGATCTGGAGCAACTCGGCGACCGACTCGAGGTTGGCGTTGTGCGCGCGGTAGGGCACGGGGAGCTTCAGGTAGTAGTCGTCGCTCTCGGCGCCGTTGAGCCGATGCGCCTCGTCGGGGTCGCGCCAGTCCTGGATCGAGTCGCCGATCGTGTCCCGCACGTCCTTGTCGAGCCCCAGCGTTTGCAGCAGACGATCGATGCGATCGGGCGGCGAATTGTTGACGTTGAGGCGGGCCTCCTCGTCGGTGATGCGGTAGGAATATTGGCCGCCGCCGAACTCGGCCTTCTCGCGGCGGAGTCTCGGGAGCGGGCGCCGGTCAGCGGTATAAAAGGTGAGCAGGCCGTCGTCGTCCTCGACGACGTACGGGGTGTCGGCCACGATCTCGCGGATCGCCTGCTCCAGCGCCGTCTCCGCGAGGTGGTTGCCGATGATGCCGCTCTTGTAGGCCCGCACGGCGGCGGCCTCGAGTCGCATCGAGTACGCGAACTCGGCGCTGACCACGGCGACGAGCGCCAGCACGAGCAGGACGAGGAGGAGCGCGAATCCACGCTCGTCGTGAAGGGCTTGCCTCGTCGCTCGGCGCACCAGCCTCATGGCTGGGTGCCCACCCGGAGCGGCACAGTCAACGGCAGGAGCGCCTGGGCGCGGCCGCCGATCGTTCCGCCGACACTGATGCGGATGGCGCGCGGAAGGCGCTTGGTGACCTCGGTCTCCCACGTGGCCTGCCACGCGCCGCCCTCGTCCAGGTAGCTGAACGCGAGCTCGGTCAGCGTCGGGTCGTTGAACACGACGGTGGCGTCGGCAAACGGCTTGCGGTTCGGCAGCACGCGCTGGCGGATGACGAGACCGCGGCGCTCGTCGTCGGTGCCGAGCTCGAAGACGACGGCGGTGAACGCGACGGAAATCGACGCGGGGTAGGGAGCGGCCTGCGTCACGAACTCGAGGCGCGACTCGGTGCCGGAGAAAAGCAGCTCCGGGGTTGGAGTCTCGCCCCGCGGAGCTCGGTAAGCGTATGCGGCGCTGACCGAGCGGGCCAGGGACAGCACGACGCTGCGGATGTGCTGGTGGGCCTCCGCGCGCTCCTCACCCTGGCGCCAGGCCGCCAGTGCGATCCGCACGCCGCCGAACGCGATCACGACGAGGGCGCCGACGATGGCCAGGGCCATCAAGAGCTCGAGCAGGGTAAAGCCGCGCTCGCCGCGCCTCACCGGGACGCTGCCGGCGGCGCCTTTTCGGCCGTCGTCCTGAGCGAGGCGATCTCGACCCCGCGCTTGTCGCCCCAGCGGACCTTGACGTCGATCTGGTACACGGTCCACTTTCTGGTCGCCGGTGTTCGCTCGAGATCGGGAGCCTTCACGACGGTGACAGTGCGTTCCCAGTCGAATGCGCCATCCTGGCCCTGATCGTGTCCCTCGACCGGCATGACCACCTCGCGCGCCTTCTGGTCCGCGAGGAGCACGGCCTGCTGGTGGTCGCCAGCGACCTTCAGGAGACGCAGACCCTGCGCGAACCCCTGGATGACGGCGACGACTGCGACGCTCAAGATCGCGAACGCGACCAGCACCTCCAGGAGCGTGAACCCCGCATTCTGCCGCGTGTGGGTCCCGTCGGGGTTCATGCTCATTCGCGGTGGTTGCGCACGCGGCCGGTGACCGCGTCCACGGTGACGCGATAGGTGACGGCGCCCGAGGTGACGCGGAACTCGCCCCCGCTGGAGGTCCCCTGCGACTCGAAGCGGACCGTCAGCCCGTCCGGCGTCGCGGCTTCGATCGTCAGGCGGGCGGAGAGGGCGTGCGTCCACTGGACCTCGTCTTCGCCGGTCATGACCGTCTGGAGCCGGCTCACGGGATCGACGACGACGGTGTGCTGTTGCCGCCTCGTGATCGCCTGCTCCCGCGCGCGCCGAAGCGTCGCCGAGAACCCGGCGACCTCGGCACGCGCTCGCACCCCTTCCGTGCTGCGACCGATCGCCGGCGCGACGAGTCCCGCTGCGACCGCGATGACCAGCAGGGTGATGATCAACTCGAGGAGGGTGAAGCCCCGGGATTCTATTTCTGACTGCTGTCCCATGAGGTGATGTCGGCGTTTTCCCCTTCGCCGCCGGGGGCCCCGTCGGCGCCCTCCGACCAGAGATCGTACTCGCCGTTCTGGCCCGGACAGCAGCGGTACTTGTACTGATTGCCCCACGGATCCTTGGGGACCGCCTTCTTGAGGTACGGGCCGTTCCAGTTGGGGGCGTTCGGATTCCGCTGGAGCGCGTCGAGGCCCTGGCCCGCGTTCGGGTACGCGCCGACATCGAGCCGGTACTGGTCGAGCGCCGCACCCAGCAGCTCGATCTGCGCCCGCGCCGCCGCCTGCTTGGACTGGCCTACGCGGCCGAAGAGGCGAGGACCGACGAGTCCCACGAGCAGCCCGAGCACGATGATGACGACGAGCAGCTCGATCAGCGTGAACCCGCCTTGATTCCCGAGCGCCCGACCAAGAGTCCAACGGGTGCCGCGGATTCCTGTTCCACGACCATACGGGAGCTGGTTGTCCCGGGCCGGGAGGCGTGCCGCAGGGGTCGACAAGGACCCGTTCCCGTCATCGCGTCGACGGATCTCTCGCGCCGGGATGGAGCCCAGCCGTTGTGGGGTAGCGGACGCGTGCCGCGTGGTCCGGTCGACCCCTGCGGCACGCCTCCCGGCCCGGAACAACCAGCTCACAGCGGAATCTCGTTGATCGAGAAGATCGCGAGCATCATCGCCACTACGATGAAGGCGACGAGCACTCCCATGCTGAAGATGATGACGGGTTCCAGGAGTCGGAGCACCCGCTTCAGCTCGGTGCCGACGTCGCCCTCGAACGTCTCGGCGACCTTGAGGAGCATGTCCTCGAGCCGGCCCGTTTCCTCTCCGACCCGCACCATGTGGATCGCCAGCGCCGGGAACGGTGCCTGCGCCTGCATCCCCGCCGCGATCGTGCCGCCCCGCTTCACTCCGTCGGCGAGCTGCTCGACGGCTCGCCCGATCGCGTGGTTGGTCATCGTGTCGCCCACCACCGCGAGCGCGCTCATGACCGGCACACCGCTCTTGAGCATGGTGCCGAGGGTCCGGGCGAAGCGCGCGGTCTCGATCTTCATGGCGAGAGTGCCGATCAGCGGGAGGCCGAGCACCGTTTGGTCCCAGCGCAGGCGCCCCTGGGGGCTGGCGGTCCACACGCGCCAGGCGAGGACGCCCGCGAGGATCACGATCACACCCACCCACCAGTAGGCCTGGAAGCCCGCGCTCACCCAGAGGAGGATCTGGGTCGGCAGCGGAATCGTCTGCCCGAGGTCGGCGAAGATCGTCGCGAACCGCGGGATCACGAACGTCATGAGGAAGATGATGGCGCCGATGCCGAACGTGAAGACCACCGCGGGGTAGGCGACCGCCGTGACGACCGCGTCGGCGAACGCGGCGCGCGCCTCGAGGAACTCGGCGAGGCGGCGCAGCGTGAGCTCGAGGACGCCGCCCCGCTCACCGGCCCGGATCATGTTGATGTAGAGCCGCGAGAACGGGCGGGGATGATGCTTGCCGAGCGCCTCGCTCAGCGACGAGCCTCCGCGCACGCTCACGAGCAGGTCGGCGACGATCGCCTTGACGCGGGCGTTGGGCGCCAGCTCCTCGAGGATGGACAGCGCCCGGTCGAGGGGCAGCCCCGCCTCGAAGAGCGTCGCGAGCTGCTGGGTGAAGGCCAGCAGATCGCGCTGGCCGACGCGCGAGGAGCCGCCGAGCGAATACCAGCGTCCGCGCTCGACGTGCGGCGCGACGCGGATGGGGAAGTAGGCGTCCCGCTGCAGCCGCTCGACGACGGCGCGGGCGTCGGCCGCCTCCATCACACCGTCGATCGTCTGGCCGCGCCGGTCGGCCGCCCGATAGACGAACACGGGCATCGCGACTACGCGTCTTCCTGGGTGACTCTGAGAATTTCCTCGACGGTTGTCACGCCTGCGCACGCCTTGGCCCAACCGTCGAGCCTCAGCGTGACCATACCCGCCTCGAGCGCGGCCCGGCGGACGTCACGGGTCGGCGCTCGGCGGAGGATGAGGCTGCGCGCGTCCTCGGTGATCGGGAACAGCTCGTAGATGCCCGTCCGGCCGCGGTAACCGGTGCCACGACACTCGTCGCAGCCGCGGCCGCGGTAGAGGCGAGCCCCGTCCGCGCCGGCGATGCCGAGCGCCGTGAGATCGGCCGGCGACGGCGCGTCGGAGGCGCGACACGCCGCGCAGATGCGCCGGACGAGCCGCTGAGCGAGCACGCCTTCCAGCACCGAGGCCACCAGATAGGGCTCGACCCCCATATCTTGCAAGCGTGTGATCGCGCCCGGGGCGTCGTTGGTGTGGAGCGTCGAGAAGACCAGGTGGCCGGTGAGCGAGGCCTGGATCGCGATCTCGGCCGTCTCGAGGTCACGGATCTCGCCGATGAGGATCACGTCCGGGTCCTGGCGGACGATGTGCCGGAGCCCGGTCGCGAACGTCAGGCCGATCTTCGGCTTGACGGCGATCTGGTTGATGCCCTTCAGCTGGTACTCGACCGGATCCTCGACGGTGATGATCTTCCGGTCCGGTGAGTTGATCTTGTCGAGCGCGCCGTAGAGCGTCGTCGTCTTGCCGGACCCCGTCGGCCCGGTGACGAGGAAGATCCCGTGAGGCCTCCGGATCAGCCCCTCGAAGCGCGGGAGCATCGCCGGTGCGAAGCCGAGCTTCTCGAGCGGCAGGAAGACGCTCTGGCGGTCGAGCAGGCGCATGACGATCGATTCGCCGTGCACCGTGGGGATCGTGGAGGTCCGGATGTCCACCCGACGGCCGTGGAGCGTGACGCGGATGCGTCCGTCCTGGGGCAGCCGGCGCTCCGCGATGTTCATCTCCGCCATTAGCTTCACGCGCGAGGTCACGGCGGCCTGGAGCCGCCGCGGGGGCGACTCCTGATCGAAGAGGATGCCGTCGATGCGGTAGCGGAAACGGAGCGCGTCCTCGAACGGCTCGATGTGGATGTCCGAGGCCTCGGCGTTGATGGCGTTCTCGATGAGGAGGTTCACGAGCCGGACGACCGGCGCCTCGAACGCCATGTCGCGCAGGTGGTTGATGTCCTCGTCACCCTCGGGGCCGTGGTCGTCCTCCATGCCCTCGACGATCCGCTGCAGCGGCGTCGCCACGCCGTCGTAGGTGCGCTCGATCGCTTCGAGGATCGCCTCCGGCGTGCTCACCATGATCTTCACGTCGAGCCCCGTGCTCTGGCGGAGGTCGTCGAGGATCAGGGGATTGAGGGGGTCCGCGGTCGCCACCGTCAGCGTTCCCGCGTCGACGCCGATCGGACACACGAGATACTGCCGGAGGTATTTGGACGAGACGGCCTTGAGCATCGGCAGGACCGAGGGGAACTCGCCGCGGAAGAGATAGGGCAGATTTTGCTGCAAGGCGACCGCCTTGAGCACGTCTTCGCGGGAGACCGCGCCCAGGGCCACCAGCGCCTCCCCGAGCGTCTCACCCGTCGTCTGGATGCGCGCCAGGGCCCCGGCGACCATGTCGGGGGTCGTCACCCCGTCCGCGATCAGGAGTTCACCGAGCCGCCGCGTCGATGCTGCGATGCCCATGCTATGCTCCAGCGGATCATGTTAGCACAGTGGGCCTTCGTGGCCGCCGCGGCGGCTGCCGATCTCGCAGGCGCGCTGCTCGTGACGACCGCGCACAAGAAAGGCCTGGCGCCGCTGCGCTATTTCGTCGCCGGTGGGGCGGGCTTCATGCTCGCGGCGGCGTTCGTGCGGATGCTGCCGGAGAGCGCGCAGGTGCCGCACGCCTTCCTGTTCGTCCTGATCGGCTACTTCGGCGTGCACCTCTTCGAGCACACCGTGGCGCCCCACTTCCACTTCGGCGAGGAGATCCACCCCGAGGCCCTGCTTCGCCCGTCGGCGGGCTACCTGGCGCTCCTCGGTCTCGGCGTCCACACGCTCTTCGACGGCGTCGCGATCGCGGCCGGCTTCATGATCGGGCCCGCGCTCGGCACGCTCTTGTCCATCGCGGTGTTCGTCCACAAGGTACCCGAGGGCTTCACGATCGCGTCGATCATGCTGGCGGGCGGCCAGTCGCGCGGGGCGGCGGTCGGCGCGGGCGCGCTGCTCGGCGTGCTGACGATCGCGGGCGCGGTCGCGACGAGCTTCCTGGCCGCGCACCACGTCGCGTACGCGCTCGCCCTCTCCGCCGGCGTCACCATCTACGTGGCCGCGTCGGATCTCATCCCCGAGGTGAACCGCGAGGGTGGGCCGGCCCTCGGCTGGACGGTCTTCGCGGGGCTCGTGCTCTTCGCGCTCGCCGACTGGCTCGTCGCGCCGCTCGGCGCCCACTGATGCTAAGCTCGCGGCGGCCATGAAGGTCCTGGTGCTGCACGGCCCGAACCTGAATCTCCTCGGCACCCGCGAGCCCGGCGTGTACGGCCGCCTGACGCTCGCCCAGATCGACCGTATGCTCCGCGATCACGCGCGCCGCCGCGGCGACTCGGTCGAGTGCCGGCAGTCCAATCACGAAGGCCAGTTGATCGACTGGCTCCAGGCGGCCCAGCGGGAGGGCTTCGCGGGAGTGGTCTTCAATCCCGGCGCGTTCACGCACTACTCGATCGCGCTTCGCGACGCTGTCGCCGCGATCAAGCTGCCGGTCGTCGAGGTCCACCTGTCCAACGTGCACTCGCGCGAGGAGTTCCGGCGTCATTCGGTGATCGCGGCCGTCGCGCGCGGTCAGATCTCGGGATTCGGTGCGCGGAGCTATCTGCTCGGCCTCGACGCGCTGGCGTCGCCCTCGCGCCGACCGATGCCGCGACGGTGAATCGCCGCCGCCGCCCCGGCGTCTAACCGGCGACGGGAAGGGGGTGAGCGGGTGAATTCGGGTGGACAGCGACGAGGCGGCCCTGATCGAGCGGTGCCGCGCCGGCGATCTGGCGGCGTTCGAGCCGCTGGTCGAGAAATACCGCCAGCGGGTCTACCGGCTCGCCTACAACATCCTGCGCGATTCCGAAGAGGCGTGGGACGTCTCTCAGGACGCCTTCATCCGTGCCTTCCAGGCCCTCGCGTCGTTCCGCGGCGACTCGGCGTTCTACACGTGGCTCTTTCGGATCGTGATCAACGTCGCCCGGGACCGCGCCCGGCAGCATGCGGCGCGCGGCCGCGCCTTCGGGACCGAGCGCGTGGAGGAGGAGGACTGGGATCGGGCGCTCGCGGACCATGGGACCGCGCCCGACACCCACGCCGCGCAGGTCGAGGAGCGCGAGCGTATCGGCCGGGCGCTCTCGACTTTGTCCGAGCAGCACCAGGCCATTATCATATTGAGTGATCTCGAGGGGCTCTCGTACCGTGAGATCGCGGAGGTGTTGAACATACCGATGGGGACCGTCATGTCGCGGCTGCACAACGCGCGCCGGCGCTTACGGGACGCGCTCGGGCCTCTCCTGGTCCTGATCCTGGCGCTGGTGCTGGCTCTGGCCGTGGCGGCGGTGGTCGAGGCTCAGCAGATCGTCAGGTTCGGCACGCGGATCGTCCTCGCCAGCGACGGGCCGCCGCCGGGCGCCCCGAGCCGCGCGCCGGAACCGCCCGACGAACGGCTGGAGGCGTTCCTGCCGAAGCTTCGCCAGCTCTTCCGCTACAAGGACTACACGTCGCTCGAACGCTATCGCGCGGAGGTGCCCGTGGGAACGACGCAGCGCTGGCCGGTGCCGGGCGATCGCCGGCTCGAGGTCACGCCCCAGAGCGTACGGGGCGGCACCGTGAGCTTCAACGTGCGCCTCACGCGTGGCAGCCTCGCCGAGGTCTCCACGAACATCCAGGCGCAGTCGGGTAACCCCGCCGTGATCGGAGGGCCGCGTCACGGCACCGGGACCCTCATCATCATCCTCTGGACCAACCCCACTCCGTGATCGGAGCGCGGCCGTGAGCGCGGGCGAGGAGCGCTACCGCCAGGAGCGCGCCCGGATCGAGCAGGGCCACACGAAGTATCGCGACAAGCTCCGCGAGGAAGGCAAGCTCTTCGTCCGCGATCGACTGAAGCTCCTCCTCGACCCCGGTTCCGAGTTCCAGGAGGACTGGCTGTTCGCCCGCTCGGCCGAGCCCGACACCCCCGCCGACGGCGTGGTCACCGGGGTCGGGAGGGTCGGCAGCCGGCCGGTCTGCGTCATGGCGAACGACTACACGGTCAAGGCGGGCTCGTGGGGCGAGAAGACGGTCCAGAAAATCGTGCGTATTCAGGAGAAGGCCGCCCGGCTCCGCGTGCCACTCCTTTATATGGTGGACGCCGCCGGCGGGCGCATCTCCGAGCAGATCAAGATCTTTCCGGGCCGGTTCCATGCCGGGCGCATCTTCTACAACGAGGTCCAGCTCTCCGGCGTGGTGCCACAGATTTGCGTCCTCTTCGGCCCGTCGCCGGCCGGCTCCGCGTATCTGCCGGCGCTCACCGACGTCGTGATCATGGTCGAGGGCAAGGCCTCGCTCTACGTGGGGAGCCCCCGCATGGTCGAGATGGCCATCGGCGAGAAGACGACGCTCGAAGAGCTGGGCGGCGCGCTCATGCACTGCAAGGTCTCGGGGTGCGGCGACGTCCTGGCTCGCTCCGACGAGGACGCCATCGGGCTGGCCCGGCAGTACCTGACCTATATGCCGCAGTCGCACCGCGAGCTGCCGCCGGCGCGCGAGGCTGCCCCACCCAAGGCCGGCCGGTCCATCGACGAGATCGTGCCGTACGATCAGCGGAAGTACTTCGACATGTACGAGGTCATCGACCGGCTCATCGATGCGGGCTCGTGGTTCGAGATCAAGCGCCTCTTCGCGCAGGAGATCATCGTGGGCTTCGCGCGCCTCGCGGGCCGCCCGATCGGGATCGTCGCCAACCAGCCGAAGGTCAAGGGCGGCGTGCTGATGGTGGATTCCGCCGACAAGGCGGCGCGATTCATCTGGCTCTGCAACGCCTTCAATATTCCGCTCGTCTACCTCGCCGACGTCGCTGGCTTCATGGTGGGCACGAAGGTCGAGCGGCAGGGCATCATCCGTCACGGCGCCAAGATGATCTTCGCGACCTCGCAGGCCACCGTGCCGAAGCTCTCGGTGATCGTACGCAAGTGTTACGGCGCCGGCCTCTACGCGATGTGCGGCCCGGCCTTTGAGCCCGACGCCGCGATCGCGCTCCCCCAGGGGCAGATCGCGATCATGGGGCCAGAACCCGCCATCAACGCCGTCTACTACAACAAGATTATGGAACTGCCGGAGGACGAGCGGGCGGAGTACGTCAGGCAGAAGCGGGAAGAGTACGCGCGGGACGTGGACACGTACAAGCTCGCCTCCGAGATGCTGATCGATGACATCGTGCCAGGCGCGGCGCTCCGTGACGAGCTGATCAAGCGCCTCGAGTACGCGCAGACCAAGGTTCACGAGTTCCCGCCTCGCCGGAACGGTATCTACCCGGTCTGATCGCCAGGGTCCCCGTCGACCACGCGACGCGTCAACGTCGGCGGGACCGCACTATTCCGTGTGCGTTGGCCCTGCCCCCATGCTAGGAATCAAATGTGCAAAAAGTGAAAGGTCCGCCGGCCATCCGCCGCGGGCACCTGACAACCAGGCAGGCGGCCGCCCACTGTAGAGTCTCGATCCCGACGCTTCGGCGCTGGATACGGGCCGGTGCCCTCGGCGCCTACCTGACGCCCGGTGGTCACCGCCGCATCGACCTCGACGAGTTTCAGCGCTTCCTGCGTGCTCAGGGAAGGCCTGACTATCCGGTGGGCCCGGCTCCGCGGACCCGGCTTCTCATCGTGGACGACGAGCCGCTCGTCGTGGGTATGCTGGTCGATCTCCTGTCCGACGAGCCGTTCACGATCGAGATCGCGACCGACGGCTACGAGGCGCTCGTCAAGGTCGGGACGTTCCGTCCCTCCGTGATCATCCTCGACGTCGTGATGCCCGGCCTCGACGGGGTCGAGGCGTGCCGGTGCCTGCGCCGGATCCCCGAGACGAGCGACATCCGAATTCTCGGCGTGACCGGGCATCCCGCGATGATTCCGGTCCTGCTCGGCGCCGGGGCGGACGCGTGCGTCACCAAGCCACTGGACCCGGATGCGGTTTGCCGAGAGCTCGGCCGCCTGGCCTCGGCGACCGGAGTCCCCCACTCCCTCACGGGACGAGAGGGTTGAAAACGCCATGGATTCGATCCGCGTGCTCTATGTGGAAGACGATCCTGTCGATCAGGAGCTGACGCATCGTCACCTCGCGCGTCACGCGCCTCACATCAAGCTGACCATCGCGGGCACCGTCGCCGAGGCGCTCGAACGCGTCACGGTCGGCGACATGGACGTGCTGCTCGCGGGCTATCGCCTTCCGGACGGGACGGCGCTGGACCTGCTCGACGCGGTCAAAGCGCGAGGCCTGGAAGTGCCGGTCGTGCTGGTGACCGGTTCGGGCGACGCCGACGTGACGGTGCGCCTTCTCAAAGCGGGCGCGACCGACTACCTCGTGAAGCGCCCGGAGTATCTGGCCACGCTTCCGGTCGTGCTCGAGAGTGCGTTTCGCTGGTTTCGCACGGCGAGCGAGCTCAGGCGTGCGCCGATCCGTCTCCTCTACGCCGAGCACCATCCCGAAGACATGGCGCTTACGCTCCGCGCCTTCGACGAGCACGACCGCCGCGCCCGCGTCGAGACGGTCACCCGTGCCCGGGAGGCGCTCGCTCGGCTGAAGGCCGCTCATTACGACGTGCTGCTTCTGGACAACCGGCTCCCGGATCTCTCGGGGATCGAGGTGCTCAAGGAGCTCCAGGCTGAGGGCATCCGGATCCCGGTCGTGATGGTGACCGGCGAGGGCGACGAGGACACCGCCGTCCAGGCCTTCAAGCTCGGCGTCGTGGACTATCTCATCAAGCGCGAGGGGTATCTCGCCAAGCTTCCCTCGACGATCGAGAACGTCCTCGCCCATCGCCGCCTCGCCGACGAGAAGGACGGCCTGGCCGTGCTCAACGATCTCGCGAAGTCGCTCATCACGATCAAGGATCTCGACGAGGTCCTGCGCCGGGTCGTGAGCGCGGCCCGCGAGCTCCTCAAGGTCGAGGCGAGCGTCCTGTGGCTCTTCGAGGCCGGCGTGCTGTGGCCGGTCGCCTGGGAGGGCATCGATGACCGCGCCGCCGAGCCGCTACGGTTCCCGGTGACCCAGAATTTCGCGGACCGGCTGGCTCTCGAGCGTCGGGTCTCCGTGCGGCATCTCCTCGCCCAGGCCGGTGAACCACATCCGACGGCGATCTTCGGGGACTCGGGACAGGCGCTCGCGGCGTCGTTCGTCGGGCCCGAAGGCCTGGTGGCCGTTCTGGCGGTCGGCAGCGCTCGCCCGCGCGAGTTCACCGCCGTCGAGGAGCGGCTCTTGCTAGCGCTCGCCGACCATGCCGCGATCGCCGTCGAGAACGCGCGTCTCTACCGTCGCTTGCGCCAGGAGCTCGAGGCGCGAGAGCGGCTCACCGCGATCCTGGAAGCGACCACCGACCTGGTCGCGATGGTGGACCTCTCCGGCCGCCTGCTGTACCTCAACGCCGCAGGGCACGCGCTGCTCGGACTGGCAGCCGACGAGGCGCTCGGCTACCCGATCGCAGGCCTGGCACCAGATCGGCTGCGCCCCGTCGTCCACGACCAGATCTTGCCGACCCTGCTCCGGGACGGTCTCTGGACGGGCGAAGCAGTTCTGCTGGCCCGGGACGAACGCGAGGTGCCCGTGTCGGTCGTCGCCGTCGCCCATCGCGGGGCGGACGGCGCCGTCGAGTTCCTGTCTGCCATCGTGCGCGACATGACGGAGCGCAAGCGGACCGAGGCCGAGCTCCGTCGCCAGCGCGAAGCCCTGTACCAGACCGAGAAGCTCGCGACGATGGGGACGGTGCTGGCCGGGGTCGCTCACGAGCTGAACAATCCCCTGACGGCCGTGACGGGCTACGCGAATTTGCTCCGTCAGGACCTCGCGGGCACACCATCCGCCGCGAGAGCCGAGAACATCGCCCACGCCGCCGATCGCTGCGCCTCGATCGTGCGCAACTTCCTCGCACTGGCGCGGCGGCATCCGCCCGAGCGCCAGCTGGTGCGCCTCAACGACATCGCGCGGGACACGGCCGAGTTGCTGGCCTACCATCTTCGCGTCGACAGCATCGAGGTCGGCCTGAATCTGGCGGAGGGCCTTCCGGTGTTGTGGGCGGACCCGCACCAGCTGCACCAGGTCGTGGTCAACCTCGTGACCAACGCCCGCGATGAGCTGCGGAAGGCCCCGCTGCCGCGACGGTTGACGCTGCGCACCCGAGCCGACGCCGCTCGCGGCCGCGTGTGCCTCGACGTCGAGGATACGGGGCCGGGGATCTCCGCCGAGATCCGGGACCGGATCTTCGAGCCGTTCTTCACGACGAAGCCGGTCGGTCAGGGCACGGGGCTCGGCCTCTCGCTCTGCCACGGGATCGTCGAGGGGCACGGGGGGACGCTGTCCCTGGTCAGCGAGCCCGGTCACGGCGCGATCTTTCGCGTGGAGCTCCCGGTGGTCACGCCCCCGGCGACGACGGGGAAGCGCGCGGCCGAGGCGGCGCCCGTCGTCACGGGCATGCGAATCCTCGTCGTCGACGATGAGCGGCTCGTGCTCCAGCTGCTCGGTGAGATGCTCGGCGCGGACCACCATACGGTCGACACCGTTGGCGACGGGACGCAAGCGCTCGAGCGGCTCCGCCGGACCTCCTACGATCTGATTCTGAGCGACGTGCGTATGCCGTACCTCGACGGGCCGGGGCTCTACCGCGCGCTGGAGCGCCGGCTCCCGGATCTCTGTCGCCGCTTCGTCCTCATGACCGGAGACGTGCTGAGCGCGGAGATCCAGACGTTCCTCGAGCAGACGGGCGTCCCCGGGCTGAGCAAGCCCTTCGATCGCAGCGAGGTTCGTCGGGTCATTCAGCGCGTCGCGGGAGCGGAGCGATAGGGACGAGCTCGGGCCGGCGGCTCGCTCAGCCGCCGAAACGGCGCCGGGTCCGGGCGAGCGCCTCGGCGATCGGCGCCGGAAGCCGCGAGCCGAACTGCTTGTAGAATTCGCTCAGCTCGTCGAGCGCCTGGAGCCACTCTCCGGCGTCGCATCGGAGCGCCTCGCGCAGCTGGGCCGGCGTGACATCGAGTCCATCGGTGTCAAGGGCGCCGGCTGCCGGAACCCACCCGATCGGTGTCTCCTCGGCCCGCGCCGTCCCGCGAATCCGCTCGACCATCCACTTGAGGACGCGCACGTTTTCGCCATAACCCGGCCAGAGGAAGCGGCCGTCCGCGTCGCGGCGGAACCAGTTGACGCGGAAGATGCGGGGCGGCTTGGCCAGACGGGGCCCGGTGGCGAGCCAGTGGCCGAAATAGTCGGCCATGTTGTAGCCGCAGAACGGGATCATGGCCATGGGATCACGGCGCACCACCCCGACCTTGCCCGTGATCGCCGCCGTCGTCTCGGTGCTCATGGCCGAGCCGAGGAAGACTCCGTGCGACCAGTCGAAGGCCTCGAAGACGAGCGGGATCACTCCCGTGCGCCGCGAGCCGAAGATCACGCCGGAGATCGGCACCCCCTGTGGCTCCTCCCAGTTCGGAGCGATGGACGGACACTGCTGAGCGAGCACGGTGAAGCGTGAGTTGGGATGGGCGGCGGGGCCGTCACCCGGCCTCCACGGCCGGCCCTGCCAGTCGGTGAGCCCCGCGGGCGGGGAAGTGCTGAGCCCTTCCCACCACGGCTCTCCAGACGGGGTCAGCGCCACGTTGGTGAAAATCGTGTTCGAGCGCACCATCGACGTCGCGTTGGGGTTCGTCTTGGGGCTCGTGTTGGGCGCGACACCGAAAAAGCCGCGCTCCGGGTTCACCGCGCGAAGCTGACCGCTCGCGTCCACCCACATCCACGCGATGTCATCGCCGACCGTCCAGACGCGCCAACCGGGCAGCTGCGACACCGCCATCGCGAGGTTCGTCTTGCCCGATGCGCTGGGCATGGCGCCCGCTAGATAGGTGACGCGACCCTCGGGGTCCTCCACGCCGATGATCAGCATGTGCTCCGCGAGCCAGCCCTCCTGGCGCGCCTGCCACGACGCGATGCGGAGCGCATGGCATTTCTTGCCGAGGAGCGCGTTGCCGCCGTAGCCGGATCCCACGCTCCAGATCAGGTTCTCCTCGGGGAAGTGGAGGATCAGACGGCGATCGGGCGAGAGGTCGCCGAGTGAGTGGAGCCCGGCGATGAAGTCGTCGTCGCGCCGCATGTGCTGGACCGCCACCGGACCCACGCGCGTCATGATGTGCATGCTCGCGGCCACGTAGGCGCTGTCGGTGACCATCAGGCCGACCCGGCTCATGGGCGAGCCGGCGGGACCCATGAGGTACGGGATCACGTACATCGTCCGACCCCGCATGCTTCCGCGGAACAGGGCGCCGGCCGTCGCCTTCGCCTCGACCGGCGCGATCCAGTTGTTGGTGGGGCCGGCGGCATCCTTTTCCCGGGTTGAGATGAAGGTGAGCTGCTCCGTGCGCGCGACGTCCGACGGATGGCTCCGGTGGAGATAGCAGCTCGGGTAGGTTTTAGGATTCAGCGGCAGCAGCGTCCCGTCCCGCAGCATCGCCTCGATCAAGCCGTCGAACTCGGCTTTGGAGCCATCGCACCAGACGACACGGGAAGGTTGGGTGACGCCGGCGGCCTCCGACACCCACTTCTGCGCCACGCTGGTCACGCTCATGAAGGCCTTTCGTTGTTCCGGGCGAGCTCACTTCTAGGAGGAAATTGTCACCTTGCGGCCGCGGGCTCGTCAAGAGGAACATGCTAGCATCGCGGCGTGACGGGCCTCCTCGTCGCCGCCCGCTACCTGACGATCGTGCCCCTGCCCGGCGCGGGACCGGGCCGCGCTGACTCCCTCGGCCGCGCCGCGGTCTGGTTTCCGGCAATCGGCCTGGGCATCGGCGCGGTGCTCGTCGGCGCGGAGCGCGTGACCGCGGTGCTCTTCCCCTCGCTCCTTGCCGCGTTGCTCACGGTGACCGCCTGGAAGCTTCTGACCGGGGGCCTCCACCTCGACGGGCTCGCCGATTGCCTCGACGGTCTGGCCGGGCGCGACGCCGAGCACCGGCTCGCCATCATGCACGACAGCCGTATCGGCGCGTTCGGCGCGATCGGCCTCATCCTCGTTCTCCTCCTGGAGGTCGTCGCGGTCGCCGAGCTACCGTCCGGCGTCCGCGGTCGCGCGCTTCTCGTCGTGCCGGTGATCGCCCGCGCCACGCCGCCGCTCCTCGTGCGCCTGTTCCCGGCGGCGAAGTTGGAGGGCCTCGGAGCCGCGTTCGGTGCGAGCGTCAGCGGTTGGGCGGCGCCGACCGCTCTGGCGATTGCGCTGGTCGTTGCCCTCGCAGCGCTCCACGCCGTCGCGGTTCCGGTCTTCGCGGTCTCGGTCCTGAGCGCGTTGGCCCTCACGCGGTTCTTCGCGGCGCGCGTGTCCGGAATCACCGGCGATATCCTGGGCGCCGCGATCGAGGTCGCGGAGCTGGCCGGTCTCCTCACCGTGTCGGCGTGGGCGCACCTGGTACGTTGATCTACCTCTTCCGCCACGGCGAGGTGGAGCTGGCCGAGACGCGCCGCTTCATCGGGCACCTCGACGTCCCGCTCTCCCCGCTGGGCGAGCGCCAGAGCGCCGCTCAAGCCGCCCGGCTCTCCTCGGTGAAGCTCGCTGCGGTGTTCGCCAGCGATCTCGTCCGGGCCCGACGGACCGGCGAGATCATCGGAGCGCCTCACGGGCTGGTCCCCACGGTGGTGCCGGAGCTCCGCGAGATGGCGATGGGGCGGTGGGACGGGCTCACCGCCGCCGAGATCCGGCAGCGCGAACCGGCGAAGTTCGCCGAGTGGATGGCACGCGTCGGCGAGTTCCCGTTCCCAGACGGCGAGAGCGTGCCGGATCTCGAGGCCAGGGCGTGGCCGGCGTTCGAGTCGATCGCCGGCACTCACGCGGGCCGGGCGATCGCCGTTGTCGCGCACGGAGGAACGAATCGCACGCTCATCTGCCGGGCGCTCGGGCTGCCGCTCGGGCGGCTACTGGCGCTCGGTCAGG
>WNFC01000374.1_pt1 | contig 50406 bp, 50 predicted proteins | sample 5400541 | NCBI WGS metagenome assembly WNFC01 (sample SAMN13153342, study PRJNA577476) | soil metagenome | isolation source: 120 cm saprolite under Douglas fir tree site 2 hole 2 replicate 1 | place: USA:California | collected 2015-04-18 | reverse complement strand
CCCCGCCGCCTGCCGTCCAACCGCCGCCTGCCGTCCAACCGTCATTGCAGCGACACGCAGTCCCGGATGAGATCGAGCTGGCGGTGTCGGAGTAGCCTGCCAGGACGTTCGCCCGCTGAAAAGCTCAGGAAGTTTGGTGGGAATTTGTTCGCAGCTAGCAAAAGACACCAAACTTCTCGTCATACTCCAGTCGCGGCCCGGACCACGAGAAGATCGCCCAGGCCCCCGACGGCGCCCAACTCCAGGAGCAGGGAGAGCTGCCCCTGCAGCACCTCCGCCTGCTCCAGCCAGCCCTCGATGGCCGCCAGGAACCCGGCGGCTTCGATCTCGTCGGCGACCTGGGCGAGGCCGAGGGACAGGAGCCACGCACGCTGCGACACAAGGGGTTGCGGGCAGAACCCCGCCGCCTCCACCGCCCGGAGTACGGCGGAGAAGTTGACCTTGGCGGTGATGTCCTTGCGGCCCGGATCCTCCAGGGGCGACGGTCCGGTGTCGGGCGGGCCATGGGTGGCAATGGTGCCCCCGGGATGGTCCGACCAGATGTCGGGCTCGACGTCGCCGTAGTCGACGAGCAGCAGGTAGCCGCGCTGCAGCGTCTGTGACGCACGGCAGCACCAGGATTCGAACTCGGGGCAGACCTCGAAGCGGTCGCCCTTCGAGAGGTGCCTGGCGGCCCGCAGGGCCGGCCCGGCCAGCACGGGCGTCGACAGGGGCCCGAGCCGCTCCACCAGGTGGTCGCCCTCGACGTCGACGTAGATCTCCCCCGCCTCCGCGTCATCGGTGACTTCGAGGACGTGCACCGGGAAGTTGTCCAGCACCTCATTCGCCAGCACGCAACCCACCGTCCCCGGCGCGCCGTCCAGCACGGGTGACCACGACGCGGATGCGACGGCCCTGCCCAGGCGCCGCTGTTGCCACGAGCGAACCCGCTCGAAGCGCTCGATGAACCGCCAGTGGAGCACCTTCGACAGCGGCCCTGCGCCCTCCAGGGCACCCGCGGCGAGGTCGCCCAGGCCCGCCCCCACCTCGACGACCCAGAACGGGTCCGGCGCCCCGAGCGCCTCCCACATCGCCTCCAGCTCGCGGGCGACGAGGCGCCCGAACCACGGGGTGATCGACGGTGACGTGCGGTAGTCGCCGCCGTGGCCGGGCACCCGCGTCGCGTAGTAGCCGTCGCCTGGGTGGTAGAGGGCGAGCCGCATGAAGTCGATGAAGGGGAGCGGTCCCGTCGAGCCGATCCGTCCCCGCAGGTCCTCGATCAGCGAATGCGTCACGCGGCACGCAGTATCGCGTGTTCGCCCCTGGTTCCGCACTTAGCCGGCCGGAACCGTCGCCTCCTGGGCCGCCGGCTCGTAGATGAGGATCGCGACGCCGTCACCGACCACCTTCGAGTCCGCAAGGCGCAGTGGCTTGCGGTCGCTCGTGTCGCCGAAGACCCGCTTCCCGCTCCCCAGGACGACCGGGAAAACCATCAGGCGCAACTCGTCGACGAGGTCGTGCTCGATCAGCGACTGCACGAGCTGTGCGCTCCCGTGGACCACGATGTCGCCATCCAGGTCCTCCTTCAGCTTCGAGACCTCCTCCACCACGTCGCCCTTCAGCACCGTCGAGTTGTTCCACTCGGCCTCGTCGAGCGTCGAGGAGACGACGTACTTCGGCATGTTGTTGAACTTGTCGGCGAATTCGCCTTGCATCGATGGCCAGGCCGCGGCGAAGCCCTGATAGGTCACCCGGCCCAGCAGCAACGCCTCGGTGGCCATGGTCTCGTCGAGCTTGAACGTCTGGCCCTCCCCCTGGTCGACCTGGAACGTCCAGCCTCCGTGCTTGAACCCCTCGGCCCCGCCCGGATCCTCCATGACACCGTCGAGTGAGACGAACTCGGTTACGACGATCCTGCCCATGGCGCTCCTCCTTCTCGTCCGAGGACGGTCGTCCGATGACCCTCCCTCCTACCGAAACGTCGAACGAGCGTCCACGGGATCGACACGATCCGCAGATTTTTTGGCCCCGGCTGTCCCGGTGCTTGGCACGAGGTTGGGACTACAATACGCCCGTGAACCCAGGCGCCACGCCCACCACGCAGCCCGCGCACTCCGGGTGCGCCTCCCACCCCACCGGCTGACTCGGGAGGCTCGGTGTATCCCGCCCGGTTCCACTACGAGGCTCCGCGGACGCTCGAAGAGGCCTGCCAGATGATGGCCTACTACCGGGACGACGCCAAGGTGCTGTCCGGGGGGATGAGCCTCATCCCCTTGATGAAGCTGCGCTTCGCCAGCCCGCCGACCATCGTCGACATCAACGGCATCCGTGACCTGGACTACATCGAGGAGGCCGGCGGCTACCTGCGGATCGGAGCCCTGGCCCGCAACCGTGACATCGATCGCTCGGAGTTGGTCCGAGCGCGCCACCCCCTCATGTCGTCGGCGGCACCCCTCATCTCGGATCCGGTCGTCCGCAACCGGGGAACGCTGGTGGGCAACTGCTGCCACGCCGACCCTCAGGGCGACTGGGCGACGGTGATGCTCTGCCTCGACGGCGACATCGTGGCCCTCAGCCTGCAGGGGGAGCGGGTCATCCCGATCCGGGAGTTCATCGTCGGCCCCTTCCAGAACAGCCTCCGGGCGGACGAGATCGCGGTCGAAGCCCGCATCCCCGGGATGACGAACTATGGGCGCTACCGCAAGATCGAGCGCAAGGTGGGCGACTTCGCCACGGTCGGGGTCGGCGTGGCCCTCACCGTCCAGGGCGGAACCGTGACGCGGGCGGGTATCGGGCTCACCGGCGTCGGGCCCTCCAACATCAAATGCGACGCAGCGGAACGGATGCTCCTGACCGGGCGCTACCGGTACGAGGGGTTCCTCGACAGTGTTGCCCGGATGGCGGCGGCGACCGCCTCCCCCCGCACCGACCACCGGGGCAGCGCGGACTACAAGCGGGAGATGGTCAGCGTCTTCGTCCGCCGGGCGCTCCAGGAGGCGGAGGGGATCCACCCGCTCTCCGCCCCCGTGGACGTCGGCGTGTCACTGGCCCCGCCAGGCTACTCCTCGCCCGTCCCCGTCGGGGCTGCCGGCACTCCCCTGCCGCAGGCGATGCGCCTGAGCCCCTTCCCGTCGGTCCTCCAGGGGCTGAAGCGGACGTTCCGCAAGCACTTCTACTGAGGCCCGTGCGGCGCCCCGGGCACCCCGGGCGCGTCTCACGAGCCCCCGGTGGCGTACATCAGCGACCCCGGCGTGGTCAACAGCTCGCCCGTTTCCAGCAGCGTCTTCAGGCCGGAGAGGATCATCGGCCAGCCGCCGTACAGCTGGTCGTTCGCGCCCTCGCGAAGCTCGTCGTGGGTGACGGTCAGGCGGCAGGAGTCGCCGACCGGTTCGATCTCCCACGTGACCCTGGACGTTCCCTCACTCTTCACGTCCTCGCCCCAGAGTGCTCTCATGCTCTGGACCAGCCGGCGAGGGGGGTCGACCTCGAGGTTCTCGCCCTCCCCCAGGAGTGCGTCCGAGGCCGGATGGCTCTGTTCGTAGCGTGAGCCGGTCGTCCAGTCCGAGCTGATCCGGCAGCCGAAGTTGTACTTGCTCCTCATCTCGCTGTCGGTGATCGCCTCCCACAGGCGTTCCGGCGTGGTCTTGATGTAGATCTCGAATACCTTTTCCACGGTCCCCTCCAGTCTGTTCATGGGCAACTCTTGCTACGACGACTATAGGTGACCATATGGTCACATGTCAAGGGCTGCTCAAGCGTGGCTCAAGGGCTGCTCACGGCAGGAGCAGCCGGCCCATCCGGCGTGCGGTCACCGCCAAGCCGGCGAGTCCCTCCCAAGGCTCGCCGGTCCCGCCGCTATCGCCGGTACGGAAATCAGCTGTTCATTCACGGGTAACATGGCAGAAATAGCGGCTCCTTAGGATCAAGGAGGTCTGGCGGGCTGGCCGCTCATGACTGCAACGCACACCACCGATCCCGAGAGGAGCGTTGCGCGTGGTTCGGCGAGCCGGAGATTGGGAAGCGCTGAGGATGCGACGAACGCAGGGCGGGCCGGTGGTTACCCCGGAGTTCCATCCCCTCGCCACCTTCGCCAACTTCCGGGATGCCGAGGCGGAGATGCTCCGCGACTGCACGTCCCGCACCCCTCCCTTCACGGACGCGGTCGCGAGGGCCGTCGTGGATCACCTGTCTCCCCACCTCCAGGCGGCCGGCTTGGGCCGGGCGGTCAGCCAGGAGGCGGTTGCGGCCTGGCTCGACCGCAGCAGCACCGGGCCATTCGACGCTGACTTTGCGCGCTTCCTGCGACGTCTCACCCACGTCGACGGTGGGGCAACCTTCCCCGGGGTGAGCGTCCCGATGCCGCCGCAGATGATCGTGGCCACCATGGCCCGGGTCCAGGGCGAGATCCTGCTGGCCCTGGGCAACGTCACGGACACCATCACGCTGTCGGGACTGGGGGGCATCTGGATGGGCCAGCTGATGCTGCAGCTCGGGATCACGCTGGAGCCGTCCCTCCGCGAGCCGAGCGGCCCCCGCGACTACCAGAGCGTCGACGACGAGGCTGCGCTCCACCCCTACGCCGAGCTCGCCGGGTTCGGTGCTGCGGAGGGCCGAATCCTGGAAGACACCGGCGCGCTGCTGGCGCCCCTGGCCGGTGGGGTCGCCTCGCTGGCGTACTCCCACCTCCTCAGCCGGCCGGAGTCAGCGGGCTATTTCCAGGACCCCCACCACCTGGCGCAGCGCAAGGAGACGTTGATGGCCTGGTGGGTGCGCACCGCCTCCGATCCCCACGACGCGTACGCCGACTTTGGCTCGTACCTGCGCCGGGTGGCGAACGCGCACGTGAGGAACGCCGGCACGCAGCCGGATGTCGGGATCCCGGCCCAGCTCACCATTGCCCTCATGGCGTGGGTGGAGATGCGCGTGATGACCGCGGTCAACACGATCAACATGCCCGACGAAGGGGCGTCGGCCATCTTCGGCTTGTTCGGGGACCCGGCCGCAATCGCCCAGGTGGGGCGTGCCTGGATGGCCGTGCTGACCCTTCAACTCGGCGTCTTGATCGATCCCCACTTCACGGCGGGACCCGAAGCAGACGTCGAGACCAGCGGCGTCTAGAGCGGATTCCTGAGGTAGGGGTCGATCACACCTTGAGGTAGGGGTCGATCAGCACCCCCAGCTGCAGGGTGAGCATCTTCATCCACGCCTTGCCCACGTCAGCCAGGACGCCCGGGTCACCGAGCTCGCCGAAGGTCGCCGCACCGGTGGGGTCGTAGGCGATGGTGTTGAGCGCCGTCATGACCCGCATTTCGACCCACCCCATCAAGGCAATGGTGAGCTGGGCCGGGATCTCCTGATAGGGATCGTCCCCGCCTCCCTTGACGTGGGCGTTGGCGACCTTGCGCATATACTCCCCGAAGTTCCCCTTGGTCTCGTACGGGTCCGCCGCCGTGCGGGTCCACCACCCCTTCAGCGTCGACTTGCGCATGGCCAGGTGCTCGGGGTCCTGGAAGTAGCCGGCGGACTCCGGCCTGCTGAGGAGGTAGCTGTAGGCAAGGGAGATCACACCGCTGCCCGCCGGTTCCAGGAGGGCGCCGGTCTCGCCGAGCACCCGGCCCTCCGCAAAACCGAAGCCGGCCAACTCGGCGTACGGGTGCAACTCGGCGTTGTGACCTCTGCTGTAGTCCCGGGGAGCGTCGGGGGAATGAAGGACGGGCTCGAGCATGATCCCCAACTGGAGCATCAGCTCGTCCATCCAGATGCCGCCGATGCTCGACAGCGTGATCGTGTCGCTCACGTCAGCGAGGTAGGCGAGGATCTCGCCTTCCAGCCAGGCGATGAGCCCGATAACCATCTGCGGCGGCAATGCCACCGTCACGCCGGGGAACGTCGTCCCACCGGCCACATGGGTGATGGCCCGGACGTAGTCGGCGAAGTCCTCGTCGAAGGGGCCGGTGGAGCTGCGGGTCAGCCACTCCTCGACGACGTCCTTCTCGAGGCTGGCGCCGCGGATCCCCAGGCGGGCAAGGCGCGGGACCAGGTACGCGCTGACCGAGTCGGCGATAGCTCTGGTGAAGACCTCGAGATCGGTGCCGGCCTCACGCAGCATCTCGGCCTCGCCGGGGCCGAAGTTGGCGAAGTCGGCGAGGGGGTTGAATCCAGGCGTGACGAGGGGGCCGTCATCCGTGACACCGGCTTCCGTCGCCGGCTCGGGGGTTTTTCTCACCCGGGATCGCTGAACCATATGGCGTCCTCCTTTTGGTATGGGCACAAGGTGGTACCGCTCGCCGCCAGAAGCGACCGCTGGACATGAATAACAACGCCCGTCCTGCTGCCGGGCGGTCTCGTTTGGGGGGATCCAGTGCCAGCAAGCCTAGGTGTCGTTGATTGCCGACGGGTTTCCAACCCATAAACAGTTCGAGAACGACTCCTCAGCACAGGACCAGCGTGGTGGTTGTTCCCCGCGCGTTGTTCGCCAGGTTGGTCTCGATGCCTGGGGGCGGTTTGAACACCGTTGCGGTCACTGCCGGGCGGTAGAATTCCCGGGCGGCGGGCGGCCATGGGGGAGGTCGACCACTCTTCGTGGTCACTTCGGGTTCGCCATTTGCCCATAACACCCGTTTGGGGGCCTTGCCAAGGATGCGCCGGGACCCGCCCTCCAGGTACGAGGGCGACCACAGAACGTGGTGACGCTGGAGGGACGCAGCCGGTCCAAGGCCGTAGCCGTGTCCATCGCCCCACCGGAAGACGTGGCCTTGGCACCAGCACCTCGACTAGGGGCTGGCGACGGTTCCCGTCACCTCCGGGGACACGGTGGATGTGGGCGAGGGGGCCGGCGTCGGTTCGGTGGCCAAGTGGCGCGCGATGCCCGCGGACGTGGCGCCCAGGCCCCCGAGCGTCACGTCGTCCCATGCCTCCAGGCGTCTCGTGGACCGGTCGAAGTACAGCACCGAGCACTCGATGGGGGTCGGGGGCGAGGACTCCAGCGCCCTGAGGCCGGCGCCACCGGTCGAGCCCTGCACGAAGAGCAGGCCGTTCTTGCCGGTCATCTCGGTGGACCGCCGGTGGGTATGGCCCGCCACCACGAGGGGCACCTCGCGGGCCACCGCTCCCCCGAGGGCAGGGTCGTGCACAAGGGCAAGGTCCGGCGTCGGGGCCACCAGCGCCGCGCGCGCAAGGCGCTCGTTGACGGCCTGGAGTTCCGGCGTCGTCGGCACCGCCACCGACAGGTCCGGGGTGAAGCGGGGGTCCGCGTCCCCGATGATCCGCAGCCCCGCCACCTCGACCGTCGCACCGTTCAGGACGATCGCGTTGTGCTGCCGGGCGACCGCTGCGGCGGTCCCCGCCGAGTCGTGGTTGCCCTTGACGTAGACGTACGGGATGTCGAACGTGCCGATCTGGGCGGCCATCACGTCCTCTGCGGGGCTGCCGTGGTCGGTCAGGTCGCCGGCGTCGAGGATCATGTCGACGTGGAACTGCGTCACGAGCGAATGCATGATGTTCCACGACGCGGGATTGTCGTGGAGGTCCGCGACGCTGAGCACCCGCAGCGTGCTGGGATCCGGCTCGTAGGTCGGCAGCGTCGACGCAACGCCGTACAGCCGTGACACGTTGGTGACCAGCCGTCCCAACTCGCTCCGGTACGACTGGAAGCGGCTCACGACGGCCCCGGCCGACCCGATGACCGATGGTGCGCCCGTCAGCAGCCCCGTGTACCGGGGCTGGAGGATCGCCGCGGGATTCCAGGTGAGGCCGGCGGTGGCGAGCGACGCAGCGAGCAGCGCCACCGAGATCCCCCCGGTGAGCAGCGCCGTCCGCACCCGGCGGTACGCCAGGAGCCCCAGCGCCAACCCTCCGACGGCCGACCCGATGAGGCAGCGCACCACGACGGCCACGATGCCGCGCCGAACGTCGCGGGTGATGCGATCCACCGAGACCGAATCGAGCTGGCGGTTCAGGATCTGGCGGACGTCTGTCTCGTTGAGGCGCTCGACACCGACCACGAGGCGCAGCGGCCCGTCGTGCGTGGAGAGGCGGAGCGAGCCCAGTGGCGGGATCTCGACGACGGTCCCGCCGCCGGTGCCCGGCGGCGCCGGTTCCAGCGACATGGTCGCCCTGACCGGTCCGACGTCACCGGAGGTGGTGCCCGCCAGCTGGATGCCTACCCAGGCGCCGGCCAGCCCCAGCAGGACCGGGGCAAGCACGAGCCGGGCAACCCGTGCACCCCGCTGCCGGCGGACGATCGTATGCTCCATCTCGGCAACTTACCGCCGTCCCAGGAGGGGCGACCGTGTCAGAGCAGCCGGCAGACCCCGCAAGGCCGGCGCGGCCGCCCGCCAGCCGCCGATGGACGTCCTTCGTCGCCGAGGGCAGCCCGGGGGGGAAACCCGTCCGAGCGCTGCACGAGGAGGCGAATCCACGGCACCGCCTGCGGGTCGAGCACGACGCCCACACCCTGCTGATCCACCTCAGCGATGAAGACGGTGCCGGGTGGACGACCATCGCCGCGGACCGGCCGGCACGGCGCTGGGCGGTCGCCCAGGAGTCCCGCCAGAGCGACAGCGCCCACCGTGTCTACGACGCCCTGTACGAGCCGCCCCCTACGCGATGACGGGATGCGGGCGGTCGCCCGGGCGCCGAGGATGGGCGGGTGAGCGACGCAGCGGTAGCCAACGAGTCGGACCCCGACCTGCGGGACGAGTTCCGGTCGATCGAGGAGCACATCGACGAGTTGCGCCAGGAGGTCGCCGGCCTCCGGGAGGGCCTGCGGGACTGCGACGACAGCGGCACGGCCACCCGGCTCATCGAGGGGCAGGAGGCGGTGATCGAGACCCTGGAGCGGCGGCGTCTGGAGCTGTTGGAGCGCCTGGGGCAGGCGTAGGTTCCTCGGCCTGTCCCTCGCGGGGCTCGTAGCCGGGGATCTGCCGGAGCTGTTCCTCGATGACCTGACGGTCGTCCGCATCGTCGATGCCGCCGAGGGCCTCGTGGGCGGCGGCGAGCCATCGATCCCGCCCGGCAGTGTCCCCGGCGGCCGAGTGTGCCCGGGCCATGCCCTCACACACCGCCGCCCGGCGCCAACCGCCCCATCCCTCGGCCTCGGACGGCGAGAGCCTTGCCGGCGAAGAGCAGGGCCAGGCTGCCCCGCCACCTTGGCGATCTGATGGTCGCCGAGGGCCTGGTTCTGGTCGTTGCCGGCCTGGCTCCAATGCCAGCGGGAGGCGAAGGCGGTAGCGAGGAGCTCCGCGTCGTCGTCGCTGGAGCGTTCAGGCTGTTCCAGGAGTTCCCAGCTGCGGTTGAAGGTCGCGACGGCGAAGCTGCGGTGCCATGCCGCTCGCTCCTCGTCCGATGCCAGTGCGGGGTCTGCCATGCCGCCCAATCTAACCTTGTCGGCCGGTTCCTCCATCGAGGTCGAGCCAACCTGCTTACCGCTCGCACGCTTGGACGGCGGCCCTGACAGTTTCGGTGTCGGCGGGCACCGGGGCGGACTTCATGAGGTTGGTCTGACCCGGGGGCATGTAGACGAGGCCATAGACCGGAGCGTCGGGCTCAGAACGCCAGCTCTCGGCGAGCGGACCGACGTCGACGGCGTCGTAGCCGATGTCGTTCAAGAAGGCGGCGACGCGCGCCTTGGCGTCGTCGTCGTCTCCTGCGATCGGCAGGGCGCTGCGCTCGGGTGATCCCGCAGGGCGGGCGAGTTCTCGGAGGTGCTCGAAGTAGATGTTGTTGAACCCTTTGACGACCTTCGAGGTGGGCAGGTGCCGCTGGAGCAGCTCGCTCGACGTCGTGGACTTGTCGTCGATCTCGGGGATCTGGCCGTCCCGGCCCGGATAGTAGTTGTTGGTGTCGATGACGACCTTGCCCGCCAGCGGCTCCACGGGCACGAACCGGTAGGCCTTCAGCGGGATGCTCACGACCACGAGGTCCCCGGCCCCGGCGGCCTCCACCGTGGTTGCGGCCCGGGCCCGCGGGCCCAACGCCCTCACGAGGTCTTCGAGGGTGCCGGGCCCGCGGGAGTTGCTGAGGACCACGTCATAGCCAGCCGCCGTTGCCAAGCGGGCCACCGTGCCGCCGATGTGCCCGCAGCCGATCAATCCAACCGTTGCCATCTGGGAATACCCCCTTCGTCAGCGTGGGAACCGTTCGCTGACAGGGAGGGTACCCCCCGGGATGGCGCCGGGCGCGGCTACCGCTTGGCGTAGTCGGCGAACCCCTGCCAGTCGATGACGACGCACGGCTCGTCACCGACGATCCACGCGTCGTGCCCAGGCGCCATGACGGCGAAGTCGCCGGGGCCGTATTCCGCCTCTTCACCGTCGTCCATGACGACCTTCATCCGCCCCGAGACGAAGTAGCCCACGTGGGCGGCTTGACAGCTCTCGGTCTTGGCAATCGGCTTCACGTGCTCCGACCACCGCCAACCCGGCAGGAAGGTGGCACGACCCACGGGCCCTCCCTCCATGTTCACCAGTTGGAGCTAGCCGGTTCCCCCCTCGAACGGTCGGGTCTCCTCCGGTGCGTCGAGGCTCTTGCGAATAAGACCTGGCATGGGTCCCCCCTCCTTCTCGGCCCTTTGTCCTCGTCGGGGAGCGGGTAGCGGCTGGGAACGGGTGAGGACGGCTCCGTGGTCCAGGGCCGGCCTTGCTCCTGCCACGTCTCGCGGGTGCAATCGAGGATGCGCACATCGTCGTGGCCGTAGAGCTTCATCAGCCAGAAGCCCAAGGCCGACGAGGATCCAGCTCTGCGGGCCGACCGTCATCGAGCGCGCGGGCGAGCGCCTCGACGGCCGCCTGCCGGGCCGTCAGGGGCGACTCCTCTTCGCCTACCTCGTCCTCAACCGCCACCGGTTGACCAGTCGGGACGAGCTGGTCGAAGCGTTGTGGGCGAACGAGCTCCCTTTGGCGAGCGAGGCGGGGCTCAACGCCTTGATCTCCAAGCTGCGGAAGACGCTCGGACCTGGGGTGATCGATGGCCGGTCGAACCTACGACTGCGACTTGGGGACGACTGCCGGGTCGACGTGGAAGCTGCCACGCAGGGCCTGCACCGGGCCGAGTCGCAGTCGCCCTCGGCGAGCCCAAACACGCCTGGGGTCCGTCGCTGGTAGCGCTGTTCGTCGCGGAGCGTGAGTTCCTCCCAGGAGAGGATGCGTCCTGGATCGACGAGCAACGACGCCGGTTGGCGGAGACCAGGATCCGGGCGCTGGAGGCCTACGTGGCCGCCGCTTTGGACATCGGCGGGACCGAGCTCCCCGCAGCGGTGCGGGCAGGCAGCCAGCTCGTCCGGCTGGTCCCGCTGCGCGAAAGCGGGTACCGGCTCCTGATGCGGGCACTCGCCCTCCAGGGCAACGTCGCCGAAGCGCTCCACGTCTACGCCAGCCTTTGCGAGGTCCTTCGCGACGAGCTCGGCGTCTCGCCGTGCGCCGCGACGCAGTCCGCCTACGACGCCCTCCTCCGGGCCTGACCGCCGGGTTGGCCTCCCCCTGAAGCCTCTACGCCAGGATGGTGCAGTCGCCCGGGGACATCGCCAGATTCATCGAGCTGCAGGCGCTCGGCCTGCCCCGCCGCCGCCGTCCCGACGCCCGGCTGGTCGACCTTCACCGCGCTGTGGCAGACGGCGCCAGGCCGCCCGGTGTCGGTCGAGCCTTAGCCGGCGGTATCGGGGAAGAGCAGGTCCACGAAGCGGGCCGCGGTCGGGCGGGGCTCGTGGTTGGCCAGGCCGGGCTGCTCGTTGGCCTCGATCACCACGTGGCCCGGCGAGCCGACGCCGTCGACGACCATGTCGACACCGACCACCGGGATGCCGATGGCCCGGGCAACCCCGACGGCGGCGGACGAGAGCGCCGGATGGAGCTCGTCGGTGACGTCGTGGATCGTTCCGCCGGTGTGGAGGTTGGCGGTGCGCCGGACCGGCAGCACGATGCCCGCGCCAAGGACGTCTCCCAGCTGGTACCCGGCACTCGCTGCCACGTCGCGCGTCGTCCCGTCGAGCGGGATCGTCGAGGCCCCGCCGGTCGCCGCCTCCCGGGCACGGCTCACCTCGGCCACCAGCTCGGCGATCGTGTGACGGCCGTCGCCGACGACCTCCGCAGGGCGGCGCACCGACGCCGCCACCACCGCACCCGCGATGACCACGACCCGGAGATCATCGCCCGGGCAGCGCCGCTCGAGGAGCACGTCCGGACACCACCGGGCAGCCGCGGCCCTGGCCCGGTCGAGCTCCTCGGGGCTCGTCACGCCGACCGTGATGCCCCAGCCCTGCTCGCCCCGGACCGGCTTCACCACGATGTCCCCGTGCTCGGCCAGGAAGTCGAGGTCGCCCTGGTCGAAGGTGGCACAGCGACCGGGGGGCACCGCAATGCCCGCCCGCTGGAGCACCTCCCGGGTGAAGCGCTTGTCGTCGCAGATGCGGAAGGCGACCGCGCTGGTGAGGTCCGATAGCGACTCCAGCGTCCGCACGGACCGGCCCTCGTGGGTGAGCACGAGGCCGCCGCGGCTGGCGTCGGAGATCTCCACAACGATCCCCCGCCGGCGCGCCTCGTCGACGATGATGCGGGTGTACACGTTGAGCTGGTCGTAGCCGCCGGGGAGCGGGCTGGCCGCCCCCGTCACGCCGCGGAGTCGGAGACCAGATCCGTGCTCCTGACCAGCGGGCGGGCGGCTTCGGCCATCAACCAGGAGAACAGGCCCTCGTGCGACGGGTTGCCGCGGAGCAGTTCGGGATGCCACTGAACACCCAGAAGCCGGGCGGGGGTGACGGATTCGATCCCTTCCACGATCCCGTCGTCGGACCAGGCAACCGCCTGGAGGCCCGCAGCGACACGATCCACCGCCTGATGGTGCAAGGAGTTGACCTCGAACTTGGTCGTCCCGACCACGCCGGCCAGGAGGCTCTCGGGAGTGACCTGTACCTCATGGACGGGCACGAGCGAGAACTCCTTGCGGAAGTGGTCCCGGCCGGTCAGCGCCGGGACGTGCTGGTGCAGCGACCCACCCATGGCGACGTTCATGACCTGGCACCCACGGCAGATCCCCAGGACGGGAAGACCCGCCCGGACCGCCGCCAGCACCAGGGCGATCTCGAAGGCATCGCGCCCGGGATCGAGGCCGAAGACCCCGGGCACCGGCAGGGCGCCGTAGCGAGTGGGGTCGACGTCACCGCCGCCGCTGAGCAGCAGCCCGTCGACGGACATGAGGGCGACCTCGACGTCACCGGGCTCCAGGACCGGGAGCCCGAAGGGGATGCCACCGGCGTGCACGACGGCGTCAACGAAGGCCCGGTTCACAAGTTCCACGGAGTGGTCATCGAGCGTCCCCGGGGTGGTGGTCACCCCGATCCGTGGCTTCATATGCTCTTAACGGTACGACACGCGGGTTACTTGAATGTTTCGTCTTGAAGTCAATCATGCGACGACAATCATTCGTCTCCGTGGGCCTGCAGCCAGAGCTCGAATATCCCGAGTTCCCATAACTGGTTGTATCGGAGGGTGGTCAGTTCGTTCGGATGGGCCAGCAGGTGCTCGACGTGCTCCGGCCGGTAGAGCCCCCGGCTCTTCGCCTCGGGCGCGAGGAGGGCATCGCGGAGGAGGTCGACGGCGGCAGCGTCGAGCTGGACGAGCGGCGGCACCGGGAAGTAGCCCTTCGGCCGGTCGATGACCTCCGACGGGGCAGGCGGCCGTCCGACCGGACCTCACCGGCGATGCCGCACATTCGATCCCTCCCCCGGAACGATCTCTTCGGAGAATTCTTTGAGTATAAGTTGGTGCTATACCCCGTTTTGTACTCAAAGAATTCTCAAGGATATGGGGAGTGTCAGGTGCCCGGCGTGCCGGCAGCACTCGGCCGGCCCGGGAGCGGCGGTGCGCCGGGGGTGCCGGCGATGAAGCTGAGATGGACCCCGGCGAGCTGCCAGGTGCCGGTCTCGTGCACGAGGGCGAGCGTGGCGCGGGTGGCTTCGGGGATGGGGTGCCCCTGGTAGTTGCCCCTTGCGAGGTGGCGCGCGGTGACGAGGGCGGCATCGCCATGCGGCCGGGCGTCGATTTCGTCGAGCGCAAAGGTGTCGTACCGCAGGTCGCCTGCCCGGTGACGGGCAAGCCAGGCGGCCTTGGGCAGCGTGAACCCGAGCGGCCCGACGCCGACGAAGTCATCGGTGAGGGCGCTCTCCAGAACGGCGGTGTCGCCGGCGCGCTCGGCATCGGTCCATTCCTTCAGGAACGTGGTGATGTCATCCATCGGCCTTCCTTTCTCTCTCTTCCTTCACAGGCGGTCCTTGCACGGGCACTCCTTGCTCGAGCTTCATTGGCGGCGTCCCATCTCGGCGACGGCGGGCAAAACGTGGCGGGCCAGGAGTTCGACCGGGGTCCGCTGCTCGATGCCCTGCACGCGGCCGATGACCGTGTCGATCCCGAGGCCGGCCAGCCCGCGGAGTTGCTCGATGAGCGCGGCGCAGGCCGGACCGCCGTCGTCGGGGGAGAACGCAAAGGCGCACGTCCGCTCGATGCGTTCGAAGTCGGTGCCGGCGGCGTCGCAATGCCGGCGGAGGACGTCGAGCTTGTGGGGGATATCCGGAGCCGGCCGCAGGCTGCAGGCGTCCGCCCAGCGGGCGACGAGGGCAAGTGTGCGGCGCTCGCCCCCGCCGGCGACGAGAACGCCTGGGCGTGGGCGCCGGAGGGCCTGGGGCAGGTTGAGCAGCCGGTGCGCGTGCACGTGGTGGCCGTCGAAGCCGCCGTCGTCGCCGTGCGCGCCGACCCACATCCGGGTGCAGAACTCCAGGGCGTCCTCAAGCAACTCGTAGCGGGTGGCCGTCCCCGGGAAGGGGACGCCGAGACCCTCACACTCCTCCCGGTAGTGACCGGTGCCGATGCCCAACCAGGCGCGGCCACCGGAGAGGACGTCCAGGGTGGTCACCGTCTTCGCCAGCACGGCCGGGTGCCGGAAGTGGACCCCCGTGGCCAGGGTCATCAGCCGGACCGAGCGCGAGTGGGCGGCGAGGAAGCTGAGGGTCGTGTACGCCTCCAGGCACGCGCCTTCGGGGCCGCCCATGATCGGGTGCTGCCACAGGTGGTCGCCGACCGCGATGCCGTCGAAGCCTCCCTCGTCGGCCAGCGCCGCGATGTCGGCGAGCAGGCGGGGTAGCTGCTCGGGTGGGACTGGCCAGCCGAAGTCCGAGAGGTGGAGGACGAGCTTCACGGCGTCGCCCCTGCGCTTGGAGCGGGTGCTTGACCGGTGGCAGCGGCGGGGCCACCTGCCAGATTGGTCCGCAGCCGGTGGAGTATGCCGCTCAGCGCGGCGATCTCCGAGCCGTCGAACCCGGCCCGCAGCCGCTGGTCGAATGCGATCACCGTCGCAAGGAGCCGCCGGAAGGCGGCGTCGCCTGCCTCGGTGAGCTCGACGCGGTGCACCCGGCGGTTCTCCGGGTCCCGCGTCCGGGTGACGAGCCCGGCGGCCTCCATGCGGTTGAGGTGGTGGGTCAACGTCGGACCCTCGATGCCGACCGCCTCGGCCAGCTCCCGCTGCGCCCCGTGCCGCTGGCTCTTGAGCGACACCAGGATCAGCCACATCGGCAGCGACCCACCCGCCTCGCCCAAGGCATCGTCGAAGGCCCGGCTCGCCAGCTTGGCGGTCCGGGCGAGCTGCAGGCCGATCGGCTCCATCGAAGGCGGACCCATAGGTCCTAATGATAGACTTCTAACGCTTCGATGTCTATGATTCTCGATGCTTGGCGACTTTTCGTTCGCTCCGAACGAATTCTCACCAAACCTCGGGTCAGCCCGCGCTCCGCTGCAGGGCCGCCTTCACCGCGTCGGCAATCCGGCCTCCGCCGGACTGCTGGCCGACGCGGCCGCGCACCGCCTTGATGACCTGGCCCATCGCCCTGGGCCCGGTGACCCCGGCCTGCTCGGCCTGGGCGACCTCCTCGGCGACGATGGCGCCCAGGGCAGCGTCGCTCAGCTCCGCCGGCAGGTACGGGGCAAGCACGTCCGCCTCCGCCCGCTCGCGTGCCGCAAGCTCGTCCCGCCCGGCTGCTGTGAAGATGGTCGCAGCTTCGGCGCGCTTGCGGATCTCGGAGCGAAGCAGGCCCAGAACCTCGTCGTCGGTCAGGGTGGCGTGCGTCCTCCCCGCGACCTCTGCCTTGCTGATCGCGCTGAGGGCCATGCGCAGCGTCGATCGCGCCACGTCGTCCTGCGCGCGCATCGCCGCGGTCAGATCTTCGTGGAGTCGGTGCTTGAGTGATCCCATGGCGCCCTTGGGGCCTCCGTGTGTCCAGGTGCGGGGTGCGGGAAACGGGAATATCATGACCATGCCCGGCACGGTTTGCCAAGAACCGACGAAACGGAGGCTGGAGCGCGTGGATGCGTTTACGGTCTCGGTCCTCCGTGCAGACGAAGAGGTCGCATGGTTGACGTTGGCCGGTGAGCTGGACCTTGCGGCCGTCGGCGCCCTCTCGAAAGCCATCGGCGAAGCCCAGGCACTGACGCCGGCGACGGTCGTCCTCGACCTGTCGCAGCTGTCCTTCCTGGACTCATCGGGGCTCGGTTGCATCGTCGAGGCGCGCATGTGGGCCCAACAGACGGGGTGCCGGCTCGCCCTCGTCCCCGGACCCACCGCTGTCCAGCGGACGTTCGAGATCACCGGTCTGGACAAGCACCTTGAGTTCGTGAGCGGGCCCTCCCTCCAAGAATGGCTGCAGGTCGCCCCGCCCTCGGCCTGATCGCCCGCTGCCGGCATGCGTGAGTTGCCCCGTTGCGGGTAGCTCCTTGGTGATGCCTCGTGGAGAGTGGCGATTCGAGTCACGCCCGGACCAGTTGCCCCGCGCCCGAGCGGCCCTCCGGGCGTGGCTGCAGGCGCACCGTGTCCCTGAGGAGGTCGCGACCGACGCCCTTCTCGTAGCCACCGAGCTCGTCACCAACGGGATCGTCCATGGCGGCGGCGCCATCACGGTGCGCGCGGAGGCCACAGATGACGACGTCTTGCTCGAGGTCGTGACCCTCGACCTTGCCGCGGACGAGCATCCCTGGCTCGACGTTCGGACGGGCATCGACGGTGGCCGTGGGCTCCGCATCGTCAGGGCACTGACCCGGAATCTGGCCATACGCTGCGAGGGGCCTGTTCGAACCGTGTCGTGCAGCCTGCCGGGTCCTCCGGGCGCTCGGTCGTAAGGTAGGCGTTGCCCGTCCGCGACGGGCACCGACGCACCACACCGACGACGCGAGGAGGCCGAGAGGATGCGAGCTGCCTACATCGAGGAGATCGGGGGCCCCGACAAGCTGATCGTGGGGGATCTCCCCACCCCGGGGGTTGGATCCGGTCAGATGCTGGTCCGCACGAACGCAGCAGGCGTGGGCCCCTGGGACTGGAAGATGATGGGCGGGACGTTCGGAACCCCCTCCCTGCCGTTTATCCCCGGGCTGGAAGTGGCGGGCGTCATCGAGCAGGCCGGCCCGGACCTCGGCTTCCAGGCCGGCGACGAGGTGATTGCCTCAACCGGCTTCACAGCGGGTGGCTTTGCCCAGTACGTCGCCGTGGATCCGGGTGCGGCGGCCCTGAAGCCCGGCGGGCTCAGCTTCGAGGAGGCCGTGGCCCTGGTGGTCGGCGGGGCCACCGCGTATGAGGGCCTGGCAGACCGGATCAACCTGCAGCCTGGCGAGACAGTGCTGATCACGGCTGCCTCCGGCGGTGTCGGCACCATGGCGGTGCAGATTGCCGCGGCACTGGGAGCCCGGGTCCTCGGCGTCGCCAGCGCCCGGAACCTCGACTACGTCCGCAGGCTCGGCGCGAGCGACGCCTTTGACTACGCTGAGCCCGGTTGGTCGGAAGAGGTGCTTGCGGTGGTGCCGGGCGGGGTGGATGCGCTCTTCGACGCCGCCGGGGGTGCAACCGCCCAGGAGGCGCTCAGAGGTGTCCGGGCCGGGGGCCGGGGGGCCTTCATCGGCTATCCCCCGCCGGAGATCGATCCGGCAACGGGTATCACCGCCGACTTCTTCAGCGCCTCGGTGAACCGGCAGCGCCTGGAGGCCATCACCGCGCTGGTGGCCGGCGGCCAGCTACGCGTCGAGCTTGCGCAGGTCTTCCCGCTGGAGGAGGCCCGAGCCGCTCTCGAAGCGGTCCAGGGCGGCCATACCCGCGGCAAGGTCGCGCTCAGTATCGACTGACCGCTGCTCGGCGCGCGCCCGGGAGCGGGCGCGCGCTACCGGTGCCGGACGGGCAGGCCGGTCGCCTTCTCGAGGTACTCCTGGAGGAGCTCGGGGTCCAAGGTCGCGTTCTCAAGCTGCACGTACGAGTTGCCATGCAGGTCGGCGCGGGCGGGCCAGTCCTCGGCGCTGAACCACTGGGTCAGGCCGTCACGGGCCACCAGCTCGACCTTGAATTTCCTCCCACCGGGCACGGCGACGTCCCAGATGTAGGACCCCTTCGTGTAGGGAATCCCCTTCCACGACTCCACGGGGGGCGCCGATCCGCCGTTCGCCTTGACCAGCTCGGTGCAGATCGTCGTGACCTCCGGGATGAAGGGAAAGGTCTCCAACCAGGTCGCCAGCTCCGACTGCTTCCTGCCGGCAGCCTCTTCGCGTTCTTTCGCCAACCTCTCCTGCTCGAGGCGCTGGGTCTCGACCCTCTGCTGTTCCTGCTCGTCCTTCGTGGTGAAGCGATACTCGCTCATCCGCCGAGCTTACCGCTATTGTCCGCCTCGTACGGCCCGGAACGGCTCAAGGGCAGGCGCCGCCGGGTGGCGGGACGCAATCGTCCTTGCGCAGCACGCAGCGCAGGTACTCGGTCTGCCGGCTCTTGAACTGCTCGTAGGTCCGGGACCCTTCGGTGCCGGCGAACCTGGAGAAGGGACCGCGCAGCCACCGGGGCACGTACTGGCGGATGAGGCCCACCTTGCGCGTGCTGTCCTGCTCCAGCGCCGCAACGACGTTGGAGGTGATGATCTCCTCCTCGATCAGCTCCATTGGGCACGCCACGAACTGGTGCCGCAGTTCGGCGAGCCGGTCCGCCGGGCGGAAGTCGGCGAACAGGAACCGGCCGCCAGGTCGGAGCACCCGATGGACCTCCGAGAGGAAGCCCGCCATCGACCCGTAGCAGTGGGAGGACTCGACGTTGAGGACCGCATCGAACGAGGCATCGGGGAAGGGGAGGGCCTCGGCATCCCCCTCGGCGAAGCGGAGGCCGGGCACGATGCGGTTGCGGGTGCAGAAGCTCACGGCCTCGGCGGAGAAGTCGGCCCCCACCACCGAGGCGGGGCCCAGGTAGCGCATCACGTAGGAGGATCCCCCTCCCCTGCCGCTGCCCACCTCCAGGACGTCGCAGCCGCGGAGGTCGGCCGGGCGGGCGATCCGGTCGTAGAGCTGGATGCAGAGACGGTCCGGCTCGTCCGCCTCCTGCAAAGGGATGGCCGGCGTCGCCGGCGACTCGACGTAGCCGTAGTTCATGAAGGCCCAATCGGGCCGGGCAATCCGTCGGGCATTGAACTGGTACCACGCCCGCCAGAGCCCCCGCCGCAGCCTCGACCCGATGCCCGCCAACGCCCTGGTCTCCGATCGCCTCCAAAGAAACTCCGCCAGCCCGCCCTCACCAGGAGAGCAGTGCAGTATGCTCCGACGTCGCCACTAGGGAGCGGTTTCTGGGCATTCTTGAGCAAGGGTCGACCAGACCCGGGGCACCGGAGCGTCCCCCGGGCCCGACGTCTGCGCTGAGCCTCGCCCTGCTCGCCCTGCGGGGCGACCTTCTCGGCATCTACGAGGCCCTGGGCAGCTACGGTGATCTGTCCTACGTCCATTTCGGGCACCACAACGTCTACATGGTCAAGGACCCGGAGTGCATCCGCGACGTCCTTGTGACCGACAACCGGAAGTTCAAGAAGGGCCTGGCCACGCACGAGGCCAAGCGCCTCCTGGGCGAGGGGTTGCTGACCAGCGACGGCGACCTCCATCGCCGGCAGCGGCGCCTCATCCAACCCGTCTTCCACCCGGACCGCAGGCCCGAGCAGGCGGCGCTCACCGTGGAGCATGCCCAACGGCTCGCCGACAGCTGGGAGCACGGGGCCACGATCGACGCCGGCGAGACGATGATGCACCTGACCCTGACGATCTTGGGCAAGGCCATCATCGGCGTCGACCTCGAGCCCCACGTCGGCACCTTCCACGAGGCCCTCGACGCCGCCGTCGAGATGGTCGAGCTGGTGCTCAAGCCATGGGGTCGCTACGTGGAGCGCCTGCCCGTCCCGCTCGTGCGGCGGTTCCGGGCGACCCGGGAGAAGCTCTTCGCCCTCGTCGGCCAGATCATCGAGGACGGCCGGGCGAACCTCAACGGGCAGGGCGACCTCGTCTCGATCCTGCTGCGCCACCAGGCAGAGCTGGGCGAGGACGTGCTGACCCAGACGCAGATCCGCGACGAACTCGTCACGATCCTGCTCACCGGCCACGAGACGCTCACCCAGCTCATGACCTGGACCTCCTTCCTGCTCGCTGGCAACCCCGCCGTGACGGCGGACCTCCATGCGGAGCTCGACGACGTCATCGGCGACGAGACGCCGGGGCTGTCGCACCTCCCCGCTCTCCCCCTCACGGAGGCGATCCTATTGGAGTCGATGCGGGTCTACCCCCCGGTCTACGCCCTCCAGCGCAACGCCCTTGTGGACTACGAGCTGCAGGGCTACACCGTGCCGAAGGGATCCCTCCTGGTCATGAGCCAGTACCTGCTGCACCGCAGCGAGCGCTGGTTCGAGGACCCGGAGCGCTTCGACCCATCCCGGTGGACGGCAGAGCTGCGATCGTCGCTCCCGGACATGTGCTACTTCCCGTTCGGGCGCGGCCCCCGCGCGTGCATCGGGGAGGGATTCGCCATGACGGAGGCCCGCTTGCTCCTGGCCACGCTCTACCGCCAGTGGGGCATGCGCCGCGCCGACGATGTCGCGGTCGGCACCGTGTCCAGCATCTCGCTGCGACCCTCCGCTCCCATCCGGCTCGTCCTGGAGAAGCGGAGCACGCAAGAAGGAGGGTGACGTGGGGAAGCTGCTTTCGTTCATGGTGGTGACGCTCGACGGCTACACCGAGGGGCCGAACCAGGAATTCGACTGGCCGAATGTCGACGACGAGTTCAACGAGTTCGCGATCAGCCAGCTCAACGACATCGACACCCTGCTGTTTGGACGTGCGACCTACGAGGGCATGGCGAGTTACTGGCCGACCCCGGCCGCGATCGAGGGTGACCCCCTCGTCGCCGGGCACATGAACCGCGTCGCCAAGGTCGTGTTCTCGACCACGCTCACGTCGGCGGACTGGGAGAACACGACGCTGGTCACCGGGGACGCCGCTGCGGCGGTCTCGGCGCTCAAGGAGCAGCCGGGCAAGAACCTGGCGATCTTCGGCAGCTCCAACCTGACGGTGAGCCTCCTGGAGCAGGGCCTCGTCGACGAGCTTCGGGTCATGGTGATGCCAATCCTCCTGGGAGCGGGCAGGTCCCTGTTCAGCGGCCTTCCGAAGCGGGTGCACCTGAAGCTCGTGAGGTCGACGACGTTCAGCTCAGGCAACGTCATGCTGCACTACCATCCCGCCGCCGGCTGATCCGCACGCCGTGCGGCGGGTGGTGGTCGCGGGAACTCCCGCCCTCCGGGGGACGTCCAATCGGGCATGAAGCGACTCGCCGTGCTCCTGGGACTGACGCTGCTCGCCTGCGGGCAGCAGACGGTGGGGGTGAGCCCGTCGCCGAGTCCCTCGTCCATCAGCGCCCCGGTCCCCTCGCCGAGCGCCTCGCCGGTTCGTCCCACGTCGAGCCCGACCCGGGGCACCTCCTCGCCAAGCCCGACGACGGTCTCCTCGCCGCGGCCGAGCCCGGCGCCGTCCAGCCCTCGCCCGACCCCGACCGGAGCCGACCCGGCGTGGGCCCTGCGCTACCTGCTGCTCGACCACTACCCGACCTTCGCCTTCTGCGACCCCGACTACTACCCCGTCGCCCGCGTGGGCGGGGAGCAGGTCAACGCCGACGACTGGTGGCAGCGCAGCCGCACTACGCCCGAGGCCCTCGCCATCCTTGCGCACCACCACGAGGCCGAGCCGCTCGACGCTGCACAGCGGCTCGTCGCCTACCAGGACCACAAGAGGCTGACGGTCATCCAGTTGACGAGGGCCACCGGGGGCTACGACTTCGCGCTGTCCATCTCGGCGGCCAAGAGCCAGCCCGACACGACGGTGATCGGCACGATCTCAGACGCCGGCACGATCTCGGAGCGATCTCGTAGCCCGCGTCCGGGTGGGTGCCCGATCTGCCTGGAGGCCGTCACCCTCATCGCGACGCCCAGCGGGGAGATCGAGGTCGCCCGCATCCAGCCGGGCGACCTCGTCTACAGCCTCGACGGTTCGGGGCGCAGGGTTACCGTCGGCGTCGCCCGCGTCGTGCGTCGAGAGACGCCTGGCCCGCATCTGATGGTCCGGCTCGCACTGGCGGACGGGCGGGTCCTCGTCGCTGCCGGCCCTCACCCCGCCGCGGACGGCCGTCTCTTGCGTGACCTGCACGCCGGCGAGCGGTACGACACGTCGGTCGTCGCCTCGGTCGGCTACGTCGAGAGCTCGGCTGCGGCGACCTACGACCTCCTACCGGCGGGCACCACCGGGCAGTACTGGGCCAACGGGATCCTCGTCGGCAGCACCCTCTCCTGATAAACCCTTACTCGGCCTCGGGAGAGGCCGCAGCGACCTTCTTCACCGCAACCGCCTTGGGGCGGCGCCTGACGGCAAGCTTACGGGCGGCGGCCGCGGCCTCGGCCTCCTCCGCCATCACCTTCTCGCGCTTGAGCCGCAAGGCGCGGAGGAAATTGGATGCGATCAGGTTGGTGGGGTCGAGGATGTGGAGTTCGCCGTACAGCGCCTCCGCGGCATCGACGTCACCCTTCTCCCGCAGGCACCGCGCGAGGCGAGTCATGGCCTGCTTGCGCTCTGGGTCGAGTTCGAGAAGCCGGCGGTTCAGGGATTCGGCCTCCGGCCCCCAGTCGCCCATCGTGGCGAGCTGATCGGCCTGCCGCTGGAGCGGTCGGATGCTCGCTGCGGGGCCGTCGTCGCCGCCCAGCCCCAGCGCGCGGCGGGCTGCGTTCAGTGCGACGTGCTCCTGGTCTTCGGTCATGTCGTCTCGCCACCTTCCATGCCGAATCCAAGGGAACGACGCTGTGGTTCCCCCCAGACCCGCGTTGAAATGTCGGAAAAATCCAGCATAGCACACATCTGATACGGTACCGATCCGTATTCAAATATGTCAGGGGGTCCAGGGGGGAGGAGCAGCCCGGCGGAGCGCAGCGGAGCCGGGTGAGCTGCGAATCCCCCCGGGTCGTTGAACGCTCCGAAAGGAGCGGACGACCACTGGAGAGTCAGGGGGTCCAGGGGGGAGGAGCAGCCCGGCGGAGCGCAGCGGAGTTCTCCGCCCGGACGAAGTAGGCGGCCCGGGTCAGCTTCGGGACGATGTTGGGTGCGTCGCCTCCATGCGTGACGATGCCGTGGATGCACTCGGTCTGACGGATGTGCTGGCGGAGGGCCCCGATCGACACGCATGCCCCCCGCTTCGAGGGCCCCAGCCAGGAGGGCGGATGACCTTATCTCCTCGTAGGCAAGCTCGGGGTGCCCGTGGAGCGTGTGGGAGAGATCGAGGAGGGAGGACCGCTCGGCGTCGATCCGGCGACGGGTTCGATCCTTTGGATCCATGGGTCTCGCCCGGCCGGGACTACGTCAGCGGGCTGAGGGCCGGGGCCTTGGCCGGCTTGCGGGCCCGGACGATGGCGGAGCTGGCACGGGGATGCACCCGGTGCGTCGCCTCCACCTCCACGCGGGCGAACCCCGCCCCCTGCAACAGGTCCTGGTACTGCTCACGGGTCAACGCCCCCGCGATGCAACCGGTCCAGGATTCCATGTCCCGCCGGGTGGCCTCGTCGAGATCAGGGTCGGCGACGACGTCGGAGACGGCGAACCGGCCCCCCGGCCGGAGCACCCTGGCCGCCTCGGCGAGGGCCCGGGCCTTGTCGGTCGTGAGGTTGATCACGCAGTTGGAGATGACCACGTCCACGCTCGCCGTTGGAAGCGGGATGTCCTCGATGTCGCCTTTCAGGAACTCGACGTTGGCGACCCCAGCCTCCTCGGCGTTGCGCCGCGCGAGTGCCAGCATCTCGTCGGTCATGTCCAGCCCGTAGACCTTCCCGGTCGGGCCGACGCGGCGGGCGGACAGGATGACGTCGATGCCGCCGCCCGAGCCCAGGTCCAGCACGGTCTCGCCCTCCGTCAGGGCAGCGACCGCCAGAGGGTTGCCACAGCCGAGTGAGGCCTGGACCGCACCGTCGGGCAGGTAGCCAAGCTCCCGGTCGCTGTACTCCCCCGGACCGAAGCAGGCCATGCCCCCGGCGTCGCAGGCGCAGGACGATCCGCCGCCGCAGCAGTCGGCCGACTCCTCGGCGGCGATGAGCGCCAGTTCCGCGTACTTGGTCCGGACCGCATCCTTGGTCGCCTCAGCCTCGAGCATTCCCACCCTCCTAACGCCAGCTACAACTTTGAGTATATTCTGTCGTATAACAGCACTTTATACTCAAAGAACATCCGAGGGCGCCTCTGCCTCGTTTCCTGGGCCATCCGCCGGTCCTGCGATCTCTGTCTTCATCGTCATGCCCCCACGAGGACGGGCTCGGCGACGGACCCCAGCACCGCTCGTGTAAACGGCGTGTTAACTCGCACCACGAACGCTACGGTTCGGACCACGCCGGGAAAACCCGGAAAACACCCAACTTCGTCGTGGATTGGCGTCACGACCAGCAGGGGCTACCTGCGCTCGGTGGAGGAAAACCTCCTGGAAGCGGAGGAAATCCGCCTTTCGCTGTAGCCGGGATGGCTGGTAGCGTCGCCAGCTAGGTATGCAGACAACCAGCGGCGCAGCGGAGGCGTCGGGCACGGGTTCCACCCCGGCGCGCCTCAGGGTGCTGATCGCAGAGGACCAGTACCTGGTCCGGGAGGGCACCAGGCACCTCCTCGAGGAGGCGGGGCTGGACGTCGTCGGCGTCGCATCCGACTACGACGGGGTCCTCGCCGAAGTGCGCCGGCTCCGCCCCGACGCCGTGTTGATGGACATCAAGATGCCGCCCACCCACACGATGGAGGGCATCCGGGCGGCGCACGTCATCAAGGAGGAGTTCCCGGGGATCGGGGTCGTCGTCCTCAGCGCCCACGACGACGAGAGCTACGTGTGGGCCCTCCTGGAGAAAGGCGTGGCGGGCTTCGGCTACCTGCACAAGGTCCGGGTGGGGGACGTCGAACAGGTCGTGCGGGCCATCCGGGAGGTTGCGTCGGGAGGTTCCGTCCTCGACCCGCGCATCGTGGAGACGCTGATCGCCTTCCGCTCCAAGAAGCCGGGGTCGCGCATGGCGCGGCTCACGCCGGGCGAACTCGGCGTCCTTCGCAGCATGGCGGAGGGCAGGAACAACCAGTCGACGGCGGACCGCCTCAGCGTCTCGGTCGGGACGGTGGAGAAGCGGGCGGCTGCCATCTTCGAGAAGCTCGGGCTCAGCGAGGAGCCCGACATGAACCGCCGGGTGTCCGCGGTCCTGATCTACCTGCGGGAGTCCCAGCTCACGGATTAGGCGCCGGCGATGCCTGGAGCGCCTCCACCGGGGCATGACCGAGCGGCACCCAGGCCCGGACGGTCGTCCCCCTGCCGGGCGACGTCTCCACCGAGAGGGAGCCACCCAGGGCAGCCACCCGGTCGCTCATGTTCCGCAACCCGACGCCCGGACTCCGCTGCCCTTGGTCGAAGCCGGGCCCATCGTCGCGGACCTCCAGCACCAATGCCGAGCCTTCCACGGCGATGCTCACCGTGACGGCCGCCTGAGGCGCGTGCTTCTGCGCGTTCGTCACCGCCTCGAGCCCGACGAAGTAGAGGGCGGCCTCGGACTCCCGGTCGAAGCGCCGGCCCGCCATGGCCGGGGGCACGGTGAACTGGATGCGCATCGGGACCCGGCCGGCCTGTGCCCGCAGCGCCGGCTCCAGCCCCTGGTCGGCCAGCACGCTGGGGTAGATGCCACGGCCCAGGTCCTGCAGGGCGAAGACCGAGTCCTCCGCGTCCTGGGCGATCTCGGGCAGCAGGCGGACGGATGCGGGATCCGCCACTTCGGAGATGCGCCGGATCTTGACCGCGAGGGACACCAGTTGCTGCTGGATCCCGTCGTGCAGGTCGCGCGCCAACCGGCGGCGTTCGTCGTCCTGCACGCTCACGACGCGCCTCGAGGTGTCCGCCAGGCTCTGCGCCTGCGACAGGAGCTGGAGGCGCATCCGCTCCAGCGCGGCGGCGAGACTGGCGATCTCATCGCGACCACGGACGTGGAACCCCGCGTCGAGGTCCCCTTCGGTCACCAGGCGGGCCGTCTCCGCAAGGCGGCGGAGCGGGCGGGTGAGGGCGCGGAACAGCAGCCAGGCCAGGCCGAGAGCGACCAGCACGAGGACGCCGACGGTGATCAGGCGGCTCTGCCCCAGGGAGCGGCCCAGGGCGGCGACGGGATCGGGGAGGGCGACGCCGAGGGCGGCATCGGGACGGCCCACGATGTCGCCCAACGGGGCGTAGGCGACGAGCATGTCCGCCCCGGCAATCCGCACCGACACCGGCGACAGCGGCAGGTTCATCCCACCGGGGGGCCTAGCCGGGCGGGGAGCGGCGGCCACCGGTGGTTGCTTGGGCGGGACGGGCAGCGTGCTGCCGGCAAGCTGCCCGTCGACGACCAGCATCACGTTGCCGGTCGTGCCCAACGCGTTGCGCAGAAGGTACGCCAGAGCATCCGAGTAGTTGTAGCCCCCCACCAGCAACGGGGAGCCACCGCCCCCTCCGATCGGCACCGAGACCACCTGGACGAAGTCGCCGGCTGCCGTCCGTACGATGCGGTCGGTCGTCGCCGCCGGGTCGAAGCCGAGCACCTGCTGTGCGGCAAGCGCCGGACCGAACGTGATCGGGTCCTGGCCAGGGACACGCAACTGCAGGAGGTCGAGCTGAAGGTTGCGGACCCCCGCCCCGAGCTCCTCGATCAGGTCTGGCCGCCGGTTGGCGTCAAGGAGTTCCTGGTTGGCGATCTGCGCCGCGAGGTTGCGCAGGACCGTCGTGAGCCCCTGGGCCTTCTGCGTGAACGTCTGGGTGAGGACCGTCAGGGCGCTGGTCGCGATCTCCTGGGACTGGGCGCGCACTGCAGAACGGGTGAGCCGGGAGGAGATGGCGACGGTGAGGAGGCTCGACGCCAGGAGAGCGGCGGTGAGGGCCGAGAGCACCTCCAGCAGGATCGACGAGCCCAACCGTCCGAACCACAACCGTCCGGGCGCATCGCCCCCCGCCGGCGGGGGCGGTCCGGTCATGGTCAGGGCGATGTCCCGAGCGCGGCGACGGCGGTCGCCTGAGCCCGGGCGAGGGCTTCCGCCGGGGGATGCCCTTGGCGCAGGATCTCGTCGAGGGCCTGCTGGAACGCCTGCTTGGCTGGCGGGAATGCTTCCAGGGTGTAGGGGTGGGCTGCGGAGAGGTGCTGAACGTAGACCTGCAGGTCGGCGTCTTTGAAGACCGGATTCTGGAACAGTCGTGGCCGAACCGGGAGCCGTCCCTGCTCGGAGGCGAACCGCAGGGCGTACTGGTCGGCGGTGAGGGTCAGCATGAACTCGAAGGCCAGCTCACGGTGCGTGCTCCCCTTGGGGATGAACAGGCTGCTCCCGCCGAGCGCGGTGGCCTCGGGCAATCCGGGCTTGCCCGCGGGCATCGCAGCGACATGGAACCCGGCAAGCTGGCTGCGCAGCGGCGCGACGTCCCAGGAACCGCTGGCGTACATGGCGGCCTGACCGCCCTGGAACAGGGCCAGGGCATCGCCGCTGCTGGAGGCGGCGCTTCGTGGCGGGAACGCATACCCCTTCTGCACGAGGCCGGCGAGAAAGGAGAGGGCCTGGACAACGGCGGGGTCGTCCAGCGTGATCTTCGGTTTCCCGTCCGGTCCGGCAGAGAGGACCTCCCCACCGTTGGCCCGGATCCAGCCGTAGGTCCACCAGTCGCTGGTCGGGATGGTGAAGGCCTTGCGGGTGCCGTCGGCGGCGCTGAGGGCGGGGCTGATCCGGACGATCTCGCTGAAGGTGGTGGGGGCGCCGGCCAGGGGGAGGTGGGCCGCCTGGAACGCGTTGTCGTTGTACATGAGGAGCAGCGCATTGGAGTCCAGGGGAACACCGTAGCGGTGGCCGGCCCACGTGACGTCCTCCACCGCGCCAGGAAGGAATTCAGACGGCTGGAGGTGCCCCGTCCAGAGGTCGTCCACCTGTTGCGCCATGCCCTGGGCGGCTGCGGCAAACGCGTGGTAGTGCACGACGTCCGGCGGATGGTGATTCGCGATGTCGGCCTGCACCGTGTCCCGCATGAGCCCGAAGGGGGTCTTGGTGGTCGAGACCGTGACCCCCGGATGCGCGCGCTCGAAATCCCGGACTGCGGCGACGTAGGGCGGTGTCACCCAGTCGTCGGCCATGACCACCTGGAGGGTGACCGGTTGCACCGCCTGCGTCGAAGAAGAACAGGCACCCATGACCAGGACCAGGGAGAGCCCGCACGCGGCCGCGCGGAGCCGCAAACGGTGCGCGGCTCCGGCGGCAGGCATGGACCGGATTGTTGATTGTCCCGACTTAAGTGTCAATTCAACACGACAGTAGCGGTTCGAGCGATCCCGGCCCTCTCGATGCCTTTTGGATCGGACGTAGCAGCGGAGAAAGCGAAGGCTAGAGGCCTCCGGTCGCGCTGTAGATCGCACCCCAGAAGTAGTACCAGGCGGAATACGGCACCCACACCTGCGTGTCGGGCGTGGCCCAGTCAGGGACCGAGCTCGGCATGAGCCCACCTTGTGTGGCAACTCGCTGGATGTACATGACCTCGGCCAGGAGGCCTGTCCCGCCGTTGGCCGGCCCAGAGCCGGAGTGGGACACGACCTGGACCTTCAGCCAAGGGATGTCGTGGGTGGGGTCTGGGGCGTCGGCCTGGGCGAGCTTCTTGCCGACGACGGCGCTGTCGTCGGTCGGGTCGTAGGTCTGCTGCCACGTCGGGCTGAGGGTGCCGTCCCCGTTCGGGGTGCCAAAGTGGTGGCCAACCGTGATGAAGCCTTCGACGTTGTCCTCGTCGGGAGCCTCCAGCGTGGCCTCGGGGCGGACGACGTGCCAGAGCGAGTCGGAGCCAAGCGAGTAGATCTGGTAGCCGGTGCCGTATGCGTAGCTCAGCAGGGACACGGGCTCGGTGACTGCAATGCCTGCCGGCACGGTCGGTGCCGAGATCCTGTTGCCGCGAACCGTACCGTCAAAAGCCCTTCCTGACATTTGATGCTCTCCTCTCGTGACTGTGGAGCCGCTGGGTCAGCGAAAGGCTACGTCTGGGGCAACCGGCGGGAAAGCCAGGAAAGCGCCGTTGTTCAGTCCGGCTTGCCTTCCCCTCGGCAGGGAGGAAAACCGCCGTTTCATTGGACGGCTGTCCTTGGTGCCGTTCGTTGGCAGGCTTCCAGCGCCACATGACGAGAAAAACCATCCATTTGGACTATGTGCTTTGCGGGAGGGCGTGCCGATACTTGGTGTGGAGCCATACGGGTGGCCGCACAGCGCGGGGGACGGAGACCGGCAATGAAGACCCATGTCGTAGAACCCTGCGAGCAATGCGAGCACGCCGCCGGGGAGGTCAGGGTGTACCGGGACCCCTTTGCGCAGCAGCCCATCGCTCCCGGCCGGTGGCCACGACTCACCATTCACGCCGACTGCTTCCTCGCCTACATCCGCGAGCGCAAGTCCCCCAGGCCGCTGAACGTCCTGCGCGGCCGCTAGCAGATCAGCAGGTGCCGCGCGCCACGCCCGACCCGGGCTGCGGGCTCGGCTGGCAGGTGTCCACGGGGACCGAGGGGATGGTGGTCCCCTTGAAGTCGAGCACGTCGAGCACCATGGGCGGCGGAGGGAGGTTCGTTGGTGTGGATGCGGAGACCCGCCCCGCCTTCGGACCCCCCGCCGCCACGTAGAGCTTCCCGGTGGCGGGATTCACGGCAATCAGGGGCAGTGCCCCGGGGAGGCTGAAGGCGGTCGCCTGGTTGGCTCCGTCGATGCGGACGACGTCGCTGCTGTCCAGGTCCAGGACGTAGGCGGCGTTCGCCGATTCGTCGACCACGATCTCGGTAGGGCTGCGCCCGACGGCCACGGCGGTCGTTGCCAGCGTTGTCCCGTCGACCACCGTCACGCTGCCGGGGTTCGGGTAGTTGACGTCGAGGACGTAGACCTTGTGGGTCTTGGCATTGACCGCAAGGCTGCCGCCGCCGTCATGACCGAGGGGGATGTCGGCGATCGTGCCGTTGGTGGTCGCGTCGATGACGGTGAGGCCCCCGCCGCCGGACGCGTAGATCCGGTTGGCGGCCGGATCGACCGCAAGGGTGGCCCCGGCCGCAGCGTGCACCGTGGCCGTCGCATTCGTTGCCCCGTCGATCGCCACGACGCCAGCGTCAGTGCCGACGTAGATCTTGTTCGTGACCGGGTTGACGGCGGGTGCCCCCCAGACCTGCCCGACGGCCACCGTGGCTGTCGCGTTGCTCGTCCCGTCGATCACCGTGCCGGTGCGGCTGGAGCTGGTCACGTATGCCTTGCCGTTGGATGGGTCCACGGCCACCGCCTGGACGGTCCCGCCGACGTGCACGACCGCCGTCGCGTTGGACGTGCCGTCGATCACCGCGACATCGCCGCTCTCCCTAATCACGGGCACAAACGGCCCCGGGCCCCCCACGCCGCCGAACTGCGACCCCTCGACGACGTAGATGCGGTTCGAGGCTGGGTTCACTGCCACCTTCTGGAGGATCCCCGCCCTCACGCCGAGCCCGACCCTCGCGGTCGTCTCCTTCGTCGCCCCGTCGATCACGGTGACCTCGCGGGCGTTCGTGTCGGCCACGTAGATCCGGTTGGTGACGGGGTTCAGCCCGATGGCGGCCGGCATGGTCGCCGGGTAGGCGCCGAGATAGATGCTGGCTACGGGGCTCCGCGCGGCCGCAGACGTCCCTCCACGCCCGCAGGCAGCAAGGATCGCCGCGACCACGGCAACGACAACGACCAGGCACGCCTGGCGACCCCGCAGCATCGAACCCTCCCCACGCTGAGCCGGCCCACCGGGCAGACGTGACCTCCGTGAGTTACGAGACGAGGCCGACGTTGCTGATACGAACGACGGGCGTTCACGCTGCCGTTCGCCGGGTTCACCCGGTCGCTTAGGCTGGCGCCATGCGCGTGAGACCCGGTGACAGACGCACGGCTCGGCGGCCCGGGCAGGGGGCGCGGCTCTGGCTGGCACTGCTGGGGGCCCTTGCGGTGGCTCTCGCCGCGGCCGGGTGCTCGCGGGCCACCCGGCCACCCAGCGGTGCCATCTCCCAGGCGCCCAAGCCCACGGAAACCTTGTCGTTCTCGCCGAACCCTGCAGCGTCGAGCCCGTCGCCCCTGGGACCAGCAGCGACCGTGACAGCCGCTCCCCTGCCGCCGCGTCCCAAGACGCTGATCGCCGTGACGAGCGGAGGGAACGTGGAGACGCTGGACCCGTCCACCGGACAAGCCGTCGCCACCCTGGCGTCGGGCGCCGTCGGTGACCAGGTCGCTGTGACACCGGACGGCGACCGGGCCTACTTCGAGACCACCAGCGGGTGCTCGCACCAGATCCTCAGCGTCCCGACCAGCGGGGGCTCACCGACCCTTGTCGCGGCCGGCAGCCATCCCGCCCTCAGCCCCGACGGCAGCAAGCTCGCCTACGCCGTGGAACCGTTGGGCAACGGCTGTCCCGCGACGACCAACATCGCCACCCAGTACTTCGTCGTCGTCCAGCCGCTCGGCGGGGCGAACCCGACCATCTATCCGCTGCACCCATCCCTGGTGAGCGCAAAGCAGACCCGGACCGTGAACCACCTCTCTTGGGCTCCCGACAACCGCCGCCTTCTCATCTCGATCGACGGCGGCTCGGACGACAAGCAATGGAATGCCTACGTGATGGACACGACCACCGATCACTACTACCAGCCGGCAAGCGGCACGGGCGTACCCGTCGAGCGGGGCGGCGCCTACTACTACCGTCAGGCGGTCTTCCTCCCGGACGGCAACCTCTTCGCCAACATCGTCTGCTGCTCCGGCACGAAGAAGCCGAGCACCACCATCCTGGCGGACGTCGATCTCAACGCGACGATGCTCCACCAGATCTCGTCCGGCCTCACCGACCGCGACCACACCAGCCTCGACGCCGATCCCGGCGGCCACTGGGTGCTCTATCTGGCGGGTAGCGACCTGCTGGTCTCGGCCGATGCGTCCACGCCCATCATCCTCTCGACGGCGGGCTTCGTCGCGGCCGACTGGTAGCCCTGCGCCCACGCGCTGCCGGCGTCGTGGCGCAGGCGTGCTTGGAGATCGGTGCCCTCGCCGCCGACAAGGCATCAGTCGGGCCGGAGCGCAGGCACAGGAGCTTCGGGTAGGGAGCCCGCGGACTGGTGACGCCCCGCTCCCAGCGACTGATCAGCTGGCGGGTGACGGCGATCTGCCGTTCGCCGATCTCGATGCCGACGCCAACCAGCCCTCGGACCACGTCCTCCTGGGACCAGCCTCGAAGCCTCCGTTGAGCCCGCAGGCGCTCGTTCTCCACAACCCTCACCCTCAGGACACGAAGCTTTTGGCGATCCTACCCACCAATTCCCAAGGACTCAAGGCGAGGTCACCGAGAAGCCACTGAGAGACCCTCCCAGGGCCCGAGGCCGTCCGTGGGGTCGAGGGCATGAAAGGGCGCTGCAAGCATGACCTGCTCCCTGGCCAGTGCGGCTGCTGCCTAGCTTCGCCAGGGCCGGCGGATCAGGGAAATCAGTCATGAGCCAGCGGACTCGTTGGGGAGGTTCGCGAAACCCGTGCTAGTAACACGTCGGGCCCCTGCAGTAGGGCACCCATCCCGGGCTTATCGCTCGGCAGGCGCCGAGAGCGCGGCCGTCCGAGGCTTGCCGTCAGGGGACCCGAGCTGCCCTGAGGGCCCCTCGACCGCGGTGGAGGCATCGTACGCCGCCGAGGATTGTCGCTCGTCGGGGAATCCATCAGCGCCGCGCCGCCGTAGTACATACCTGTCAAGAGCGGCAGATGGTCCGCATCAAACCCGCTCCGTGCCCGCCTCGTGCTGAGGCGCCAACCGACAAGGAGGTGCGTACGCATGCTAGAGGAAGCTCCCGCCCCCAGCGCTACATCCGGGGCACAGGAAGCCCGCCGGGCCGGCCCGGCAACGGCAACCGTCGTACTCTCGGTGATCGCCGTCATCGCCTCGCTGGTCGCCATCGGAATCAGCATCCGAGCCAGGTCGGCGTCGGCGACGAGCGCCGTGCCGAACCTCGGGGTGATCGAGAAGGATTTTTCGATCCTGGCTCCGGTGGCCACCGTCAAGGGCGGCCTGGTCGACTTCACCGTCTCCAACGCCGGGCCCTCCGGCCACGAATTCCTCGTCTTCCGGGCCAGCCAAGCCCCGGACGCGCTGCCGACCGGCACCGACGGGCGGGTGGACGAGTCCAGCGACCAGATCACCAAAGTGTTCGACAGTGGCGCCAACATCGACCCGAACGGCTCCAAGGTGTTCCATGCGGCGCTGACACCGGGGGCGTACGTTCTGGTCTGCAACCTTCCCGGCCACTACAAGGCGGGCATGCACCTTGCACTTTCGGTGAAGTGAGGTCAGGGACGGCGCTCAGCTCCAACCTTGAGCCAAACCGCTCATTTCTGCACGTTGTGGCTCAAAGTTAGGGCGGGGGGAATCCCCCGCTTCAGACCCGGGATCGGGATCGCACCTCGATCTGGTTGTCCCGACCCGTGCCTCGTAGGAGGGTTGCGGCGCGGTCGCGGGCCCCCTCGCCAGGGATCCGTCCGCCAGGTTGAACATGCTGGCGTGCCACGGGCACGTCACGCGGCCCTCCTCGAACGCTCCCTCGTTCAGGGGGCCGCCGGCGTGGTTGCACCGGTTCGCCAGGGCCAGGATCGAGCCGCCGGCGGAGCGGTAGAGCATGACGTCATTGCCGGCCGCCTGGACGAGCCGCGGTTCGCCCGGGACGAGCTCCGCGTCCGCCAGCACCGGCGTCCAGTCCTCGACCGGCTGCTCGAACGCGGTGTGGTCGACGCCGATGCCCTTGCGAAGCGTCAGGTGGCCACCGAGGAAGGCTGCCCCGGTCATCACCGCGGCGCCCGCCAGGGAGAGGGCGATGCCCATGCGCCGGCTGCCGGCCCGGCGGGCAAGGTACGAGGCGCCGTAGAGGGCAACGGCGGTCAGGTTCCCTGCCGCGTGGGCTCCGCCCAGGGCACGTTCGGACTCGGTTCCGAGGTCGGCGAGGTCCGACAAGCCGGTGACGGCCGTCGGCATGGCTGCCAGAAGGCCGACGCCAACGAGCTCGTCGGCCGCAGCGGATCCACGACCCCCGAGGAGGTCCAGGAACAACGAACTGGTCCAGGATCCGATCGTCACGTCGGTCAGCATCGGATGCGCCGCATGGCCCATCCACGTGCCGCTCAGCAGGTCCTTGACCTTCCCGGGCTGCACAACCTTCGAGAACACCCCCCCGAGGGCCTGCGCAAACGCGTCGAGGGACTTCGATCTCTCCAGGCTGCCGACGACCCCGTCCGCGAGGTCGGCGACCTGGGACCCCATGGCCCGGGGCCCCCGGGCCATGGTGGGCTGCACGGCGGCTACCTGCCCGAACCCGGCGGCCCCCGGCTCCGACCGGCGCTGGTCCGACCTCACACTCTCCATCGAGCCCCTCCTTCGATTGCGGCGATTTTCGTGCGACTTCGTGTCCCAGGAGCGGGATACTCAGCGGGCGGCTACGGGCCCGCAAGGGGCGGCGTGCCGGGGACATCTCCCTTGGTGCGGATCGCTTCCCAGACCCGGCCCGGCAGGCACGGCATGTCGATGTTCCGGACGCCGAGGTGGGCGACGGCGTCGGTGACGGCGTTCACAAACGCCGCCGGCCCGCCGACGCAGCCGCACTCGCCGATGCCCTTGCATCCGAGCGGGTGGTGGGGCGACGGCGTCACCACGTCGAAGAGGTCGTAGTGGGGGGCCCCGTACACGACCTCGATCGCCTCGCAGGCGTCCTTAGCGATGTAGGGGTCGTCGGCGATGACGCAGGCGACCTCCTGGCCCTGGAACCGGACCTTGTCGGTGGCGAGCACCGCCTGGGTGTCGTAGGACAGCGTCGGCATCCACGCCAGGTTGTGCTGCGCCGCCATGTCCCCGGTGACGACCAGGTGCCCGCCGGGGGTCATCCATGCCCTCGAGGTGTCGATCGAGATGATGCGGGCGTGTGCCACGGGGCTGCGCAGGATCTCCATGTGGAGCATGCGGGGCAGCTTGAAGTCGTCGAGGTAGTGGCCCTTGCCCCGCACGAATCGGGCGTCCTCCACGCGCTTGCGCCGGGCCCCGAGGCCCCCGATCTGGATCTCGTCAATCGTCCGGGTGGCGTGGAGGCCACCGATGCGCAGTTCGTCAACAGCCATGCCCGTCCTCCTTGTGAAGCTCCCTGCCGGGCATCCCCCGGCTGGCAGGAGCCACCGTGTACGTCGTCTGGTCTTCACCCGGCCATGGCCGCTGGGCTATGATGCTTTCTATCATCTACTGTGCCTGATCTTAGAACCGCGGCATTCCTAAAGCAAGTGGCGTCTTGCTATAGAAGGGCCAGGGATCCGTGGACGAAACCAGGCTGGACGAGGAGCTGGCCGGGGTGGCCGTACTTGCGGACCCCACGCGCCGGCGGCTCTACGCGTCGCGCCCCGAGGGCGTCGGGCGCGAGGAGGCGGCGGAGGCGGCCGGGATCACCCGCTCGCTGGCCGCCTTCCATCTGGACCGCCTCGTGGAGGAGGGCCTGCTCTCCACCGAGTACCGCCGGCTCACCGGCCGGAGCGGACCGGGGGCGGGGCGCCCGGCGAAGATCTACCGGCGTTCGGGTCGCCAGATCTCACGGAACCTCCCGCCGAAGAACTACGAGCTGCTGGCTCGCCTGATGGCGCAGGCGTTCGCTGGGGGGCCGGAGGCGTCGAGGACCGATGTCCTGGCGTCGGCCGCGCACCACGTGGGTGCTGGTCTGGGCAAGCAGGCCCGCCAGCAGGCCGGCCCGAGGCCGAGCCGGGAGCGCCTCCTTGCGGAGGCCGCAGCGGTGCTGGACGACTGTGGGTTCGAGGCGGTGCGCGAGGGTGGCAGCCTGTGCCTCGGCAACTGCCCCTGCAGCCCCCTTTCGCGCGAGTTCACCGAGGTCGTGTGCCGGATGAACCTTGCCCTGATGGAAGGCTTCTCCGAGAGTCTCCGCCTCAAGGGCGTCACGCCGGTGCTGGCCCCCAGGCCGGAGAAATGCTGCGTGGTCTTCCAGCCCGGGCCAGGCGGCTGAGGTCAGGATGGCGGCAGCGCCGGACTGCTACCCGTGAGGAGCCTGAGCAGGTCGTCGTGCAACTCAGGAGTGGCGGCGACCACGAACCTGCTCCGCTCCGAACGCTCAAGGTGGACCGGGACGGGTGCGCCCTCCAGTGTGGAAGCGACGGCACCGGCCGCCTCCGCGATGTGGAGCCCGGCGACGTACTCCCTGGCGACAAAGCCCTTGAGGACTTCGACCATGGCGTCGCACTGGCCGGCTCCGACCTTGGCGATGTCGACCAGGCCGCCGTAGTTGCGCAGCAGCCGGCAGACCTCCCAGCGCGCCGGGCTCCGGCGGAACAGCTCAATGCGGGAGCTGGTCGCAAAGTAGGAGACGACCAGGGCCTCACTCGCCGACCGCACGCCGGAGGGCCGCATCGGCACCCCGTCCTTGAGGGCGACGCTGCCTAGCGCCGAGTACTGGAAGCCTGTGAAGACCTCGGCGATGCGGGAGAGGAGTGGCCTGGCGGTCGCCATGTCGACGACTGAGACGGCGATCGACCCGCTCGGGTACCCGCGAGCGACCATAGCGGAGCCGTCCAGCGGATCGACGAGGACCAGGAGCTCCGGGCTCGACACGAGGTCCACATCCGGACGCTCCTCGCTACTGAAGCGGACCGGGAGGCCGGTATTGGCGAAGAACTTGAGCAGCCGCTCCTCCACGTCGGCGTCGAAGGCGTGGGTGGTGTCGCCGTCGCTCCGGATGCGCACCGCCTCCACGCCGACGCCTCGCAGCACCCGCTGCCTCACGTCCTCCGCCAACGTCGCCATCTCGACCTGAAGCCGGCGGTCGACGGCGTCGAGTGCCCCAGCTTCCATACCGCTCGTCCGCCTAAACCAGTGCCAACTGCTCGTCCAGCCGCTGGACGCACGGGTCGCCGGCCCACTGCTGGAGGTGGTGGCGGGCTCTCATGACGCGGCGGCCTGCTTCGCCGAGGCCGGCCGGCGCGGCGATGGCGTGCGCCTGCCCGAGCAGGTCGCAGGCGTGCTCCACCTCGGGCTGCGGGAGGTGGGCGTAGGCGGTCCCCAGATCCGTCAGGGCCATGGCCCGCTGCGGCAGGTACGAGGGATGCAGCGCGGCCAGGGTGCCGGTCAGGATCGTGACGGCCAGCGGGTAGTCGTGCACGAGTTGGGCGGCGCTGCCGTGGTAGCGGGCGAGCCGGGCGTCCCTCCAGCCGGGCATGATCGGGAAGTCGTCCCCGCCCTCGCAGTAGCGGCCCAGCATGGTGGAGGCGCGCTCGATGTCCGAGTATGCCGCGCGTCGTTCGCCGACGACGGCGTGCTCCTCGGCCCGGCGGGCGTACAGCCAGGCGCGCAGGTTGAGGTCGGACCCCGTCTCGGCCAGGGAGACGGCCTGCTCGAGGAGCGCCATGGAGGCCGCCGAGTCCAGCGGCGAGCCCGCGCGCCTTGGCACCGTGCTGTACGCCGTGCTCTTGGCGCCGAGCGACCAGGCGAGCATCTGGTCGCTGCCGAGCTCGCGAGCGAGCCCCTCCGCATAGGTCCAACAGGCACCCGCGTCGGCTCTGTTGTTGATGTTGTAGGACAACCACCCCGCCACGATCGCCGTCCGGATGGTCGCCTCGAGCAGGCGCGGCGCGGGCCGTTCCCCGAGCAGCTCCCGCTCCTGCTCCAGGAGGCCGAACACCTGGGGCATCAGGCTCGCGGGCGCTACGGTGTCCAGTTGCTCATGCAAGCTGGCGGCAATGCGCACCAGGTCGCCGTCGACGTGGGGGTCCCGCCCGGCGTGGAGGGTGAGCGCCGCGGCCATCCTGTCCAGACCGACTCCGAGGGCCCGGACGGCGAGACCGCCGGCCAGGAGGGCCGTCCTGGTGAGGAACTGCCGACGCTCCACGAGCCGAATCTTAAGCTCTCCGATGTCCCGGGTAAGGCGGGGAGCGGGCTCGAAGCCAAGCTCCTGGGGTCCGGTATCGAGTGCCAGGCAGAGGCGTGGGCGGTAGAAGCGGCCGGGGTTGCGGACGCCGCGTTCCCACTTGCTGACCTGGTTGGCGTCGGCGGCACAATCGGGCTCGCCGAGTTCCGCTGCGAGTTCGTACAGCTTGACGGCGAGGTCGTCCTCGGTCCAGCCGCGCCGAATCCTCGCCTCCCTGAGCTTGGGATTGCTCTGGTGCTTGGCGACCGCTCCCCGCTGGCCCACAGGGTGGCCAGTCTAATTCTGGTGCTCCTGGCTTCGGTTCTTGTTGCTGTGAGGTACCGGAACGGTACCTGTTAGCAACGAGAAGGATTTCGGGCCCGCCAGCGATCTCTGACCGATCGTGCTACCATCCATACAGATGGTAAGAGGATGGTGGTAGGGGGACGACTTGACAGCGAGCGATTCCGAAAAGACCGAGAAGATCACCATCAACCTTGGGTTCGTGGATCTCGGTCAGATCGACCTGCTGGTCCAGGAGGGCTTCTACACGAACCGCACCGACTTCATCCGCGCGGCCATCCGCGCCCAGCTCGAGGCCCGGACGGCTGCGGTCGACCAGACGGTCGCCCGCAGGACGCTCGTGCTCGGCACGCAGCACTTCACCCGTCGTGACCTGGAGGAGATGCGTGAGGCCGGTCAGACCGCGCACATCCGGGTGCTGGGCCTGGCGAGTATCGCCGACGACGTCTCACCCGAACTTGCCCTCGCGACCATCGCCTCGGTCGAGGTGCTCGGCGCCTTCCGGGCCAGCCCTGCGGTGAAGGCCGCCCTGGCCCCCCGCATCGCCTGACCCTGCAACTCCCCGCACCAGCCCAGCCGCACCAACGAGGAGGAGGAACCGCACGGATGAATGACGACCGGATGGCCACCATGACCGAGGCCACGCGCCTCACACGCGAGGGCCGGCTTCCCGAGGCCATGAAGCTCATCCAGGGGGCGTTGGGATCCTCGGAGCCGGGCGCCGGGCCCGCAAAGGCCGGCACGCCAGTGCCGGTGATGGCGCTGCCGGGAATAAAGCACCTCCGCCCCGTCCGTACCGGCTCCGCCGGGGGCGCAGTTCGTCGCCGCCCGGTACGCAGGTCCGAGCGGTGCCCGCCCCTACAGGCTCTACGTCCCGAGCGGGTACGACGGACGGGAGGTCCCCCTTGTCGTGATGCTCCACGGAGGCACCCAGAGCGCCGGCGACTTCGCCGCGGGGACCCTCATGAACGAGCTTGCCGAGCGCGACGTCTTCCTCGTCGCCTACCCGGAGCAGGCGACGGCGGCGAACAGCATGCGGTACTGGAACTGGTTCCAGCCGGAGCACCAGGCCACCGGGGCCGGAGAGCCGTCCATCATCGCCGGGATCACACTGAAGATCATGGGCGAGTATGCCGTCGAGGCCGCCCGTGTCTACATTGCGGGCTTCTCTGCCGGGGGCGCGATGGCCGCGGTCATGGCGGCCACCTACCCCGATCTGTATGCCGCCGCCGGCATCCATTCCGGCCTTGCGTACGGGGCCGCCCACGACCTTCCCTCGGCCTACGCGGCGATGAGCAAGGGACCGGCGACCCGCACGTGGCGGCCGGCACGAGGGGTACCGCTGATCGTCTTCCACGGCGACCGGGACTCGATCGTCGGGCACGTGAACGCCGAATCCCTGGTCGCCGACACGCTGGGCACCATTGGTTCTGGAGCCGTGCGGTCGCAGGAGCGAGGGCGGGCGCCGGCTGGCCATGCCTACACCCGCACGATCTACAAGAACCCGGGCGGGCGGACACTCGCCGAGCAGTGGAGCATCCACGACGCTGGGCACGCCTGGTCGGGGGGGAGTAGCCGGGGCTCCTACACCGATGCGCGCGGCCCCGACGCCTCGGCGGAGATGATCCGCTTCTTCAGCGAGCAGCCGGAGGCCTGAGGCCCACGGGGCCGGGAGGCCGGGGCGTCAGGACAGGGTGCGCTTCCAGACCGACCGCCCGAACGTGCTGAGGTACACGGTGACGGACCCGTCGGGGTTTGCGGCGCAGCGGAGGTCCGCACCGTGGAAGCGTACGGGCAGCCCTTCGGAGAACGGGCTCCACTGCTTGCCGCCGTCCACGCTCGTCCAGACGTGGCTATCGGACGCGACGTAGATCCGGCCCCGCTTGTCGGCGGCGAGGCCGTAGATGCGGGCGCTTGGATCCGGAACCGGCAGCGTCTCCCAGGCCCAGCGGCCCTGCCCGGCATCGTGGCCGTGCAGTAGTTCCCCGCGGGTCGACCCGTTGAAGGCGCAAAGGAGGGAGGAGTCCGCCATCACCAGGATGCGCGTGATCAGCTCCCCGGTCCCCACCGACGCCGCCGGCCGGGGTGCCGGGGACACGGCGGTGGCAGACGCCGGCGGGAACGACCCCGTGCCCGTGATCAGCCAGACGGTCGCAGGGTTGGCCGTCCCGACGGCGATCGTCGAGCCGTCGTGCGAGGCCACCGACCAGATCTGGATGTCCCAGGGCGTGAGCACGCCCAGGGGTGCCCACGCCGGATTCGTGCCGTCGTCGTTCGCAAAGAGGCCGTAGGCGACGTTGGGCTCCTGCCCGTACCCGGCGGCCACGAACAGGAGCCTGCCCGCCCGGCGTTGGGTGGGGACGTCGATGACCTCGGCGGCGGGGTCCCGGAGGCCTTCGACCGCGGCCCCCGTCGTGTCGGTCCTCGTCAGGTCGGTCCGGCCCACCATGCTCTTGCTGGCCGCATCCCATCTGGACATGCCCACGACGCCGCCCTGCGGGCAGCTGATCAACTGGCCCGATTGCAGGAAGATCGCGAACTTGCCGTCGGCTCCGGTCTCCCGCTTCCACGGTCCGCTCCCGAGCAGGTTGTAGGCAACGCCGTTGTCCTGGAGCCCGCCCGCGACGAGATTGGGGACCAGGGGGCTGGCGGCGAAGGTGCCGTACAGCCCACGTTCCAGGGTGCTCATGAACTGAAGGTTCAGGAGATAGCGGTTGTGCCCGCTGTCGAAGGTCAGCCCGAGATCAGGCGTCACGACGTAGCCGCCGTCGCTGCCGATGTGCAACGTCTGGCCGCTGGTGTCGGATGGCTCGAAGTAGAGCGCGTGGACATCCGCGTGCAGGTGTGGGTTGGGGAGGAAGCGCTTCCACGATGCCGCCCCGCCCGTGGCGAGGGCCTGCTGGGACAGGAAGAACCCGAACTGCCACCCCACCACCACGGTCGCGGGATCTGCCGGCGAGACGGCGATGCAGTTGTTGTAGTGGCCCTGCGCACCCGCCACGGATGGCAGGCTGGCGCCCTGGCGCTCCGAGATCACCGTGGGCGAAAGGGCGGACCAGGTCCGGCCGCCGTCGGGGCTGGTGAGCAGGCCCGCGATGACTTCCGGCACCGTCACCTGGATGGTCTTCCCGTTGACGACCTGCGGGAGGCTCCCGGCGGCCGACACCACGCAGTAGAGCCGCTGGGGGTTCGATGGCGCGGCGGCCAGGGAGCTTCGCCCAAGCTGCGGGATCGCCGGCGTGACGAGGTTGGGCGACGGCCGAGGGATGAACGTGAGCCAGGCGAAGCCCGGTGCCCAGGTGCCGGTGGCGATCAGGGTCGTCCCTCCCCAGGTCGAGACCACGGGGACGAAACCAGGGCCGACGATCGCCAGCCCCGAACAGCCCTGGTTGAAGGCCTGGGTCCACTGGTACGTCCGGGTCGGCGCCGATGCCGACACCGCGGGGATGGGTGACCACCACACGCCGCCGTCGCCCACTGCCACGATCCTCCGGGAGGCGGCATCGGTGGCGATCGCGTACACGCTGCCGATCCCCGCCGGCGGCGTGACTGCGATCCAGGCGGACAGGGGGTCGGGGGCGAGGGGATTCGACTCGTAGATCGCCGCCGGCGACCCGTAGAGCGTGTGGCACCCCACGTAGACGTGGGCCGGCCCGTCGACCCCGTGCGCGAGGCACATGACATCGGGGTTATCCCATGTGTTGCTGCAGTTCACCGGCCGTCCCGGTGTCCCCGATGAAGGGGTGTGGATTCGCCACACACCCCCCGAGTCGGTGCCGAGGAGCGTGTCGGTCACCGGCTTGCCGACGGTGAGGATCGCCCGGACGTGGCCCGCGTGCCAGGCCCCGGCGGTGCCGTCGCTCAGGATGGCCTCGGTGTCCGCCTGGGACCACGAGGCCGGCCGCGGGGGCGTCGATGGTTGCAGGCACCCAAGCGTGAGGAGCTCCCGCCGGGCAGCGGTCACCTCCTGGCTCTTCAGGCCCACGACCGTGCTCCACTCCTGGATCTGGGATGCCGACGCGTGGGTGGCGATGAGCTGGCTGAGGTGCGCCTGATCCTGCTGGAGCTCCCGCTGCAACTCGAGGAGCTGCGCCTTGAGCGTCGCGCACTGCCGGCCGTGCAATGGACCCGCCACGCCCTCCCCCTCCCGCAACTGCCGAGCCCATCACAGCCCGGGATCGGTGTCAACGGATGCGTTGCTGACATATCTCTTAATCTGCTGGGTATGGACCGCGCCCTCTCTCTCGAAGCTCTCTTAGCCGCCAGGGCAGCTGCCGGGCGCCCCTATGCCGAGGTTCTCCGGGTCGAGGCGTTCTCGGTCGGCGTCTACGAGTTGGGGGTGGGCGCCGAAGATCTCCAGCGGCCCCACAGCGAGGACGAGCTCTATGCGGTGCTGCGCGGGAAGGCAGCGTTCACCATGGCCGGCGAGACGCATCCCGTGGCCCCCGGTGCCCTGCTGTACGTGCCGGCCGGGGTCCCGCACCGGTTCCACGACATCGAGGAGGACCTCTCCCTCCTCGTTGTGTTCGCGCCCCCCGAGAGCCCCTGACTCGATTCTTCTTTGGCCCCCAGGCGGCGTGGGACGCCGGGTGAGGGCCAAAGAAGATTCTGAGCCCGATGCGTCACGGCACCGGATCCACCTGGATCAGGCCCTCCCATTCCTTGATCTGGGCGTAGTCCCGGTCCACCGCCGCCTTGTCGGGGGACGTGATGATGACCCACGCCAGGAACGTGAACAGGCTGTCGGTTGCCCGGACGCGGTCGCCGGTGCCATGGGGGAAGTTCTTGGCGTAGAAGGTTGGCAGCGAGTCCACGCTGGCGAAGACCTCCGCGTTGCGCCAGATACCCGCCGCAGGCGACGGGATGAAGACGCCCCGCAGGTGCTGGACCAGTTCGTAGCTCTCCTTGAACTCGCCGCGCTCGCGGTGGGCCACGGTCCGCTTGATGTGGTTGTCGCCGGTGGCGATCTCGCTGATCATCTGATGGCCACCACCCGCCGGGCGGGCACCGATCTCGATCAGCCTCGGCCCCGCCGGCGTCAGCATCACCTCCACGTGCCCGCAGCCGTTGCGGATACCGACCGCGTCGAGCACCCGCTTCGTGTAGGGCCAGACCGCCGCCACGTCGGCGTGGTCGGGGGGCAGGAACTCGACGCAGTCGTAGATGCCGATCCGGTCGCCCCGGATCAGTTTGGTGTAGCGGCAGACGTCGACGAGGCCGTGCCGGCCGTCCACCGAATAGGTGTCGACCAGGAACTCGGTCCCCGCCGCGAATTCCGAGACCAGGACCGCGTCGTTGCGCTCGCCGAAGACGTTGGCCTGACCCAGGATCGCGTCGAACGCGGGGCGCCAGTCCGCCCCGGCGGCGACGAGGTAGACGTTGTCCGTGCCCCCGCTCCTCGGCGGCTTGAGCACCACGGGCTCCGACGCAAGGCGGGTGTCGCCGAGCCAGCGGGCGACGACCGCCGGGTTGTCGGTGCACACCTGCCGCAGGTGCGGCACGCCGGCACGAGCCAGTGCCTGCACCATCTCCCACTTGTCCCGCCGGGCCCCCGCCAGCTCGGGCAGGTTCCCGCTGCCAGCCGCAAGGGTCCCGGCCAGCGCCTCGGCAAGCTCGACGCCGCTCTCGGCGCCGGGGACGAGGTAGTCGGGGCGGTAGACGTCCAGCTCCCGGGCGAGCTTGTCCAGGTCCCCCTCGTAGACGTGGACGTGGTCGAAGTTCTCCGGATGCCAGGAGGGGACGAACGCGTCCGGCGGCCTGGCCGATGTCGTCACGGCGACCGGCGAGCATCCTGCCTGGCGGAATGCAACCGGGTACTCCTGCCCGGTGGAATACGGGTCCACGATGACCGCATACCTGGTCATGACGCTCCTTCCAGGGCCAAGGGTTCGGACGGTGCAAGGGCATCGAGGGGTTCCGCCACCGGCGCCGCCGGCACCGAATCCGCCGGCAGCGCCACGGGCGGGCGCATGCCCTGCCAGGCTGCCAGCAGCCCGACGACGCACGCAAGCCCGCAGGCGACCCAGACCGACCCCCCGATCCATTTCCATGCGGCGACGCCGACCACGGGACCGATCGCGGAGCCCAGGCCGAACATGGCCTGGGCCGCCCCGATGTAGCGGCCGCGGAGGGCTTCGGGGCCCGCCTGGGCGGGGTAGGCGAAGATCGTGGGGCCGGCGACGATCTCTGCGAGCGACCACACCATGGTGCCGACGACGAAGACGGCCGCCCCGCCGGGCAGCGCGTAGACGGCGAGACCACCACCGAGCAGCGTGAACCCGGCGAGGACGACCCTGCGGGCCGGCCAGCGCTGCACGACGTTCGTGACCGCCAGCTCACACGTGATGACGATGAGCCCGTTCAGGGCGACCATGGCCCCGTACCACGCAGTCGAAAGCCCATGGGCCTTCATGGCAAGTGGCAGCGCCGCCAGGTACTGCACGTAGACGGTGGCGTTCACCATCATCGCCACCAGGAAGAGGGAGAACCTGCGGTCGGCGACCACGGCCAGGTACCCGGACCGGCCACTTGGGCTTGTCCGGGGGCTTGCCCGGGGGCTTGTCCGGCCCTCGCTGGGTGCCTCGACCTCCTGCCGGCCCCCGACGGAGCGGTCCGGGAGCGCAACCAGGGCGATGACGGCGAACCCGAGGGCGGCGATCGCCTCACCCCAGAAGAGCAGGTTGTAGGACACCGCGAGCAGCGCGGCCCCGATGAGCGGCGCTGCCGTCGTGCCGAGGTTGAGGGCGAGCCGGTAGATGGCGAAGATCATCACCTGCCGCTCCTTCGGCGTCAGGGCGGACAGCAGGGCAGCGGAGGCCGGACGGTAGACCTGCCCGATGGCCGCGACGAGGGCGACGGCGCCAAGCAACAGCGGGTAGTTGTACACGTACAGGACGGCGACCACGAACAAAGCGGTGCCCCCCATGCTGAGCAGGGTCGCCCGGCGTGCGCCCAGGCGATCCGTCAGTGCCCCGCCGACGATCACCCCGACCACCGCGCCGGCGCCGTAGGCGCCGAGGGCCAGCCCGGCCTGCACAGACGAGAAGCCGCGTGACGTCAGGAAGAGCACCAGGAAGACCTGGAGGAAGGCGCCGAGCTTGTTGACGAAGACGCCGGCGAGCAGCGCCTTCACGGCCCGGGGTGCCTCGCGCCAGGTGACGCGGATGCCTGCGTCCGTCGCGGCGGTCATGGCTGCGCCCCGGCGGCGACTGCCGCCTGGTCGGTGTCGATCCGCAGGGCCGCCTCGGCAGAGCCCAACGCGGCCCGGCATTCCTCCACGGTCGGCGCGACGGCGGTGGCGAGCGCGATACGCCCGGACACCGTGCCCTTCGGCGGCGGCGAGGCCGTGTCACCGGGGCTGGCCAACGCCAGGGCGAGGTCGATGGCGGGATGGAGCGCCCCGCCCTCAAACCGCACCGCCCCGAGGACAGTGTCGTCCTCCTCCACGTAGAAGAACCGGACCCCGCCGGCGAGGGCACGGTCCGGGTCCACCTCCGGCACCCGGCCACAGGCAACGGCGGCGGCCGCCAGACCCGGGTCGATGCCGGTGGCGCGCAGGCCGAGGTACGGGATCATGTCGCCGCCGAGGCGGCCGTTGACCTCGATCACCTTCGGCCCGGTGCTCGTGAGCTTCAGCTCCACGTGGGTCATGCCATCGGTGAAGGCCAGGGCCGCGTGGGTGTCGCGCAGGATCCCGACGATCTGCGGGTCGGTGCGGAGGGGGTCGCCGGCACTGACGTAGTGGCCCACCTCCTCGAAGTACGGCGCGTAGCCGAGTTCCTTCCGTGCTACGAACAGCGGGGAGACCTCTCCCCCGCTGACGGCGCAGTCGACGCTGATCTCGGGGCCATCGGCGAACTCCTCGACCAGCACGCAGACGTCGTAGTGGGGTGCCTCCGGGACTGTGGTGTCTCGGGCGAACCCGAACTGGGCCACCAGCTCCTCGGGCGTCTCGACCTTGACGACGCCGAGGCTCGCGGCGAGCGCCCGGGGCTTCAGGACGACCGGGTACCCGATGCCCTCGGCGGCCGCCAGCGCATCGTCGACCGAGGCGGTAAGCACCGACTGCGGCTGCGGCACGCCGGCGGCGTCAAGGGCCATGCGGGTCAGATGCTTGTCGCGGCAGCGCAGGATCATGTGTGGGTCGCCGCCGGGGAGGGCGAGCGCCTCGGCGACGTACGAGGACTGGAGGATGCGTGCCTCGTCCCAGCACAGGACGCCGTGCACCTGCTGCGTTGCGGCGAGGTTGCGGGCCGCGGCGCACATTGCCGGGGCGTCGAGCGTGCTGGCCAGCACCGTCCATCCCGATGCGTACGCCCGCTCCCACGACGGGTCCGAAGCGACGAAGAGATGGACGTCGTAGCGGGTGCTGATCGAGCGCAGCAGGTACTCACGGTAGCGGCGGGAGCCGGTGCCGATCACGAGGAGCAGCGGTCGCTCCTCGGACGGGGGGCGTGCAGGGTTGACGTCGGTCATCGGGGGTTCCTCCTTGGGTGTGGGTGTCCGTGGGCTGTGGGTGTCAGTTCCACGAGATCGGGCAGAGCTCGTCGGGGACCTGGAACATCTGCCGCCCGAACATCGAGTTGAGGACGATCGCCGAGCGGACGGGGAGCAGGGTCAGGTTGGCGTCCGGGATGCCGTGGCTCAGCCGGCCCCGGTTGAGGGCGTAGATGCTGTGGCCGGCGGGACCGTGCGGGCCGTCCCACCGGACCGAGTAGTCGGCGTCCAGGACCAGCTCGCCGTCCTGGTCGGTCTCGACGCGGGCCCGGAGGTCGTCGTCGAACGGCACGGGCACCAGTTCCCGGCCCACGGCCACGACGGCGTACCGCACCCGTTGCTGCTGCTTGCCCTCCGTCGTCGTGCAGGACAGCACGATGTCGTCACCGTCCATCACGGCGGTGCTGACGTCCCGGCCGGGAAGCAGCGTGACGGGGAAGCGGCCCAGCTCGAGCATCCGGTCGTAGTTGGCCTGGTACAGGCCGCGCAGCGCGCCCGGCGTGAGGGCATCCCCCGTCGGGTTCTGCTCCTCGACCAGCGCCCGCCGCGTCCTGCGGGACAGGGTCTGCAGGAACTCCTGGTGGGCCGGCCGGTAGAACTCGTTCGCCACCGGGGAGTCGTCGATCGTCTGGAACCACTGCCGGCGGCCCAGCCACCGGATGTCGCTGAAGCCACTCCCGAGAAGCCGGAGCACCGCCTCGAGGCCCGTCTGGCCACCGCCGACAACCGCCACCGGGGCGTGGCGGTCGGCGCTCATGCCGTCGATGCGCCACCCGAGATCGTCGGCGACGAACACCCGGTGGTCGGGGAGCCACGACAGGCCCGGGGGCATGACGGGCCGGGTCCCCACGCCGACGACGAGGTGCTGGGAGCGAGCCACGGGACGGCCCTCGGCGGCCACCACGAACCCATCACCGGTGAAGGAGATCTCGTCGATCGTCACGCCGTAGTGGATGTTGTGGATCTGGCGGGACGCCCAGGCGAGGTACTGCATGTACTCCCGCCGGGGGATGAAGTCGAACTGGGCGTTGAGGAGCGCGAACAGCCGGCCCGTGCTCACGAGGTAGTTCACGAAGGTCAGCTGGTGGGTCGGGTCCACGAGGGAGACGAGGTCCTTCAGCCAGGACGTCTGCATCCGGGCCCCCGTGTGGAGCAGGGAGGCGTGCCAGGTGGGACCGACCTGCCGGTCGAACAGGGCCATCGCTTCCGAGGTCGAGGACTGGTACAGGGCTGCAAGGCTGAGGTTGGCCGGGCCGGCACCAATCCCAACCGTGTGGAACCGGGGTACATCCGGGGTTGCGCGGGGTTCGACGGTCATGGCTAGCTCGCTTTCGACTGGGTGAATTTCGACTGGGTGAACATGGGGTGGAGGTTGCTGCCGAGGTTTGCGTCGATGAGGCGCTCCGCCGCCCGCCGGCTGGCCGCCAGGGCGGTCTTCGCCGACCCGCCGGAGCCGCCGGTGAAGGTCCATACCGCAGCCCCGGCATCCTCGACGGGGCGCAGCGACAGCACGGGAGGGTCGCAGTAGCAGTCGGTGGCGTTGACGGATTTGATGGCGGGCCCGAGCTCCAGGAGCGGCAGCCGGATGGCGGCCAGGTGGGCCGCGTGTGCGTGCAGGTCCGGGGTCAGGGGGCGCCGGCCGGGCGACACGTCCCACTCCTCCGTGGCAAGGCCCAGCAGAAGGCCCCCGCCGGCGGTCGGCCGCCCGTACAGCCCGGACGTCTCGTCGACGAAGGGCAGGGGCCGGTTTCCCTCGACCGCATAGACGGTGTACTGGATCGCCTTGGTGCGGTAGCCGCCGGGCTCGAACCCGTTGGCCGCGAGCACGCCCGGCGTCCACGCCCCGGCGGCGATCACGGCGACGTCGTAACGCTGCAGGCGCCCCGATGCCACGCACGTGACCGTCCCGTCGTGCTGGGGGATGACGCCGTCCACCGGGACCGAGGACACCGAGACGCCGGGGCGGATGGTCAGGTCGGCGAGGAGCGCCGCCCGCAGCGCCGACGGGGAGAGGTACCCCGCAGCGTGCTCGAGGACTCCGACCGTGCCGCCGGGCAGGTCCGCCCACCCGAGCTCCGACAGCTCCCCGCCGCACACCAGCCGTGCGGACCCCGGAAACTCGGTCCAGATCTCACGGAGGGCGGCCCTGAGCCCCGGGTCGTTGGCCCGGACATACAGGGACGGCACCTTCCGGAAGTGCGACCAGGCACGCAGGACGCTGCTCCCCCGCAACTCCGAGAGGCTCTCGATGGCAAGCCGGCGCTGCTCGGGGTGGGCCTCGAAGCCGCGCACGACGCCGCCGGAGGCATCGGTAGCGTCGGCAGCCGCGTGGTCACCCACGTGGAGGTCGATGCGCTCCACCTCGGGCCGGCTGGTGAGTCGCCACGCCAGCAGCGTGCCGGCCAGTCCCCCACCGACGATGCAGGCACGCATGGCGCTACGCCACCTCCGCGCCCGTGAGGGCGGCGAGGACTGGTCCCGGATTGGTCTCTCCTGCGGCGAGCACGGCCAGCAGGCTGCGGGCGGCGAGGGCCGGATCGAACCCGACCAGGCCGAGTGCCCGCTCCCCGCGCTGGCGCTCGGCCGCGAGCAACGAAGCCGGAAGGGGGCCAGCGCCGCCGGCGCCCGCCAGCAGCGGGCTCACGCGCTCGCGGAACGCCTCGAAGGAAACATGCGTGAAGTCGGTGGAGCAGCGGTCCGGCCTGCCCCACGCAAGGTAGAGGCGGACGACCGCGGGGTCCTCGGTGGCGAGGAACTCGTGGGCCCAGATCGCGTGGTTGCGGCTGGTGGAGAACTTCTTGCCCTCGAGCGTGTAGAACTCGTTGACCACGAGTCCCCGAAGGGGCGCCCGGTCGAGCCCGGCGGCGGCGAACAGCGCCGGCCAGAAGATGGCGAAGTAGAAGGCGTTGTCGATGCCGTGGAACTGCCACAGGTCCTTGACCGAGCCCCACGCCTGGACGCACGCGTCCAGCGAACCGGCCTCGGAGCCCAGGGCCTTGGCCACGCCGTAGAGCCAGGCCAGCCCGACCTCGGCATACACGTCGATCCGCATGCCGGCGAGCGGCCCGACCCCCTCGATGCCCCAGTTCGTCGGATAGGCGAGCGGGACCTCCGGCAACCCGGCCGACACGTAGTGGGCGATGAGGTCGCGGACCCGGCTCGGCAGCTCCGCCCGCAACCACAGCCCCGTCAGATACTCTCGGTAGTCCTCGAGGCGCAGGACGGGAACGGTTGCGAGGAACGGCAGCGGTGCCCCGCCACAGCGATCGCAGACGGGGTCGATCAGGGTCTCGGCAGAGGTGAAGCCGCCGCAGCGCTCGCAGGACCCGCCGCTG
>WNFC01001620.1_pt1 | contig 50416 bp, 43 predicted proteins | sample 5400541 | NCBI WGS metagenome assembly WNFC01 (sample SAMN13153342, study PRJNA577476) | soil metagenome | isolation source: 120 cm saprolite under Douglas fir tree site 2 hole 2 replicate 1 | place: USA:California | collected 2015-04-18 | reverse complement strand
GACTCTTAATCAGCGGGTCGCAGGTTCGAGCCCTGCTCGGCTCACCATTAGTCTCTATTGACATCCATCCTGGGTTTGAACTTCACGGGGCTACTGCCGTCAACCGGATCGCCGGGTTCGATAACTGCGACTGATCTGCTTCGCCGGAATGCTCACGGTGTAAGACTTGCTCCCTGGCTCAACCGACAACTTGATGAAATTCCCCTGGCAAGCTTCCTCTTCATTTGCGATGTAGCCGGACATCGTGTTTTCTTTGTCATTTGTGCGCAGGTTGCGGTGAAGCTGATAGACAGCCTCGATTTCTTTCAAGCTGGTTAGCGTTGCGTACACTCGCGCATCTCCGCCTTTGCGCGGCCCATTATCGATCACCGCGACCCGAGGATTGAGCGCGCGCAGCAGGGTCGGATTGTTACTGACGTCGGTACCGTGATGGTCGGCCTGGTAGACATCGATCACACCGACCAGGTTCCTTGGACACACCAGCCGGTTCTCGATATTCCAAGTCAGGTCGCCACCATCAAAGAATTTGAATCCGCCAAACGTGAGCAGAAAACCAACGCTGTTCGCATTATCGCTCTTGTCCTCTTCGATCGCCTGAAAGTCCGGACCGCACGGTTGAATCTGCGGTGCGCCCGGCTTCTCGCCAAGCACAAGGCCGCTCGCGGTCAGCACGCGCACTTGCAACGGCGGCACATATTTCGGCGAGCGCAACTTGATCTCGTCGCCCGGCTTCAAGGCCGTCGACTGGCCCTGCGTAGTTTGCTTGTACGCTTCGATGAATTCCGCCTGCATGTCGGCAGCGATCGTCTGGGGCAAGCCGTGGTCGTAGTAATGCTTGATCGGAATCAACTTCGCCAGCGCCGGAACGCCGCCCACGTGATCGCGATGCCAGTGTGTGACTAAGCAATGATCGATCTGCTTGAGCCCGGCGACTTCAAGCGCGACATGCGCAATGCGTCCCGCATCGCGGTCGCCGGGAAAGCCCGAATCAACCAGCAAGGATTCGCCCGTCGGGGTCACGATGAGCGTCGCGGCGCCACCCTCAACGTCAATGAAGTAGATATCGAGCGACTTTGGCGCGGCCGGCATCCCCGTCGAGCAGAAGGGAGTCAGCGCCACAAACAGAACCGCCGACAAGTATCTCTTCGATTTCATTTGATTTCTCCGTCGTGCTGTCCAGGATAGTTTGCGGCCTCCGAAGCGCCTCGATCCGTCGAGAGCGCGCCCCGTTTTTTCCGGTTACCAGTAGCGCGCGCAATTTAACACAACGCACCTCTGGCGGAAAGTTGCCGATGAAAAGGAAGATACGTCCGCCTTACACAGGTCTGCGGATCATGCCAGTGGCGCTCGCCACTCGCGTCGCCGGTTTACTTCGCACTCACATCTTCACAACTTCTAAACCACGGGTTGGACCAAAGCGCGAAACGAAGCGAGCTGATCCTTCACGGTGGTTTCGTAACAGTTGGGACAGATGCCGTGACTGAATTCAGCTTCTGAATGATCGGCGATATAGCTTTCGACCGTCTGCCAGTAGTCCTGATCGCCCCCTGATCTTTTTGCAGTACGAACAGATCGGAAGAATCCCCTGGAGTTGCTTGACGTGTTCAAGCGCGCCTTCGAGTGCCCTGACGCGCCCGGCCAGCTTGGCTTGCAATTCGACGATCCGCACGCCGACCTGCACCCGCGCGCGCAGTTCGTCGCGATCGTAGGGCTTGGTCAGATAATCATCAGCGCCGGCTTCCATCCCGTCTACGATCGCGCGCGCGCCGTGCTTGGCTGTCAGCAGAATAATGTGCGGCGGCGTTGCGGGAGCGAGCTGGCGCACGCGGCGGCAAACCTCGAGGCCGTCAACCCCGGGCATCATGACATCCAGGATTGCCAGCGCCGGCGCATCCGGTGCCCGCATCGTTTGCCACGCCTGGTCGCCATCGAACGTCGTCACGACCTCGTGGCCCCAATTCCGGAGAAGGGTCTCCAGAATCCGGCGCGAGACGACCTCGTCTTCGGCGATCAAAACTCTCAAGCAAGTCTTCTCAAGCGCTCAGCCGCGAGGGCCGCGCGCGCCGTGTTAAACTCTTGAACCAATAGTTGCAACAGCTCATTGACTCTGGCAGCCGATTCGCTGCAATTCAACTCCAACATTCCGCAGACCTCCGCCACCTGGCGAATACCCAAACTGCCGCTGCTTCCTTTCAGAGTGTGCGCCACACGCTTCAGCACCGTCGCGTCGTTTTCGGCCGCGGCCGTGCGTATGGCCTCGACCCATTGCGGAGCGTCGCCGAGATAAAGATCGATCAATTCCACCACCAGATCGGCTTCGCCTTCGTCCCATGCTTCGTCCAGGGAAGCAAGCACGACCGGGTCGAGCGCCTGGGTCGCAGCGCCACCGCCATTGGCGAGCGCCGGCCTTATTAGCGACTTCGCCAGATAATCATCCATCCTTAGAAGATCGGCTGACATTATTTCATCCCCTGTTTCGGTTGATCGATCGAAGCTAAGCCGCTCGGGTGCTGGGCAGCTTTGCGGCGAGCAACATGCGAAGCAAGTTTTGCAGTTGGTCCGGCGTGAAGGGCTTTGGAAGAAATGCCGTGGCGCCCGCGGCAAAGCTGTCCGCCATCAGCTTGATATTCTGGTCAGCGGTAATCAGCACGACCGGAATGCGCATCAGACGCTTTTCAGTTCTCATGTAACGAATCAGATCGAGGCCTTCGAGAAAGGGCATCGACATGTCCAGGATCGCGGCTTTGAAATTCGCATCCGCCTTCAGGAGACTGAACGCCGCGCGGCCATCACTCAGAGTAACCGGAGTGTATCCCACTCTTGTAACAATCGAAGTAACCAAATGTCTGATCACCGGATCGTCGTCGGCAATCAGGATCCGGTTTGACGTGTGTTTGATCTTCATCAGCATCGCATTTCCTCTCTCTTTGCTTAAGTCACAATGACCTTCAGGTTTTCCTGCAGGAAGGACTGAACCCGATCGAACTCTCGATCAATGTCGGCGAGCAAAACCGCAGCGCCGTCCAGGCGATTCTGACCCCCGGGCGTTCCATTTTGCGGAGTGGGTCGATACCTTAGGGCAATCCACCGCGGCACATCGGACTAGCGCATGACAAAAGCGCCGCGTAATGCACCACCTTGCCGCGTGCGGGACAAGGTCTAACCCAATGGGCACCTTCTATGCCAGGAGATCCCATCAACGCCTTCACTGCGGTGGCGAGTAACCGGCGCCGCTTAACATAACGCACCTCTGGCGGAAAGTTATTGATAAAGGTAACATTCGTCAGCCTAACGCAGACGACTGTGGGAATCGTGACGAGCGTCGCCGCCGGCGCGGTCTGTCGCAAATCAACTCTTCAGGAGCTGAAACAGAGATGAAACTGGCACAGTTCAAGACGAATGAATCGGCTGAGCCAAGGCTCGGCATGCTGCTGGGCGATGTTGTCTACGATGTTGCAGCTCTGGCGCGGGCGCTCAAGGAATCCGGCGGTGGACCGCCGAGTTGGCTGCTGCAAGCCAACCGAACTCTGGATGTCATTAGTCGCGGCGAGTCAGCCCTTCGCGACCTCGAGGCCCTCTTAACTGATGTTCAGATCGGCACCGCGTTGCCGCTTGATTCGATCGATTTCCTGCCCGCCGTTTACCCGAGCAAGATTATTGCTATCGGCCGTAACTACGTTGACCATGCCATCGAAGGCGGTGCTGAGCCGCCCAAAGCGCCGCTGATTTTCAACAAGCTGCCAAACTCGCTGAGCGCGCACGACGCGCCGATTGTCTTGTCGAAGATTAGTTCTCAGGTGGATTACGAAGCCGAACTCGCGGTGGTGATTGGACGCAAAGCAACGCGAGTGAGCGAGAGTCAGGCGCTCGAATATGTTTTTGGTTACACGCTAATTAACGACGTCAGCGCGCGCGATCTGCAATATGGTGACGGACAGTGGACGCGTGGCAAAGGCCTCGATACTTTTGCGCCGCTCGGTCCTTTCATCACGACGCGCGAAGAGATCGCCGACGTGCAATCACTACAGATCGAAGGACGCTTGAACGGTGAAGTGATGCAGTCATCGAACACCGGCAAGATGATCTTCAAAGTTGCTTATTTGATTTCATATATTTCGCAGGGGATCACTCTGGAACCGGGAGACGTAATTGCGACCGGCACGCCTGACGGCGTGGGTATCTTTCGTAAACCGCCGGTTTTGCTGAAAGCCGGAGACGTTTATGAGGTGACGGTCGAGAAACTTGGGACGCTGCGTAATCCGGTGATCGAAGCGAAGGAATAACCCACAAATTCACAGCACCCGGGGACTTGCGCGTTCTTGCTAAACCTAAGTAGTCTTTGACACGTAATAGCCCATCTCAGGTCCTACAGCTCTTAGGTAAGGAGACAATCGTGAGAAGAATCCCTGTCTTAATCGCGACCCTGGTACTGTTTGCCCTGCCCGTTTCCGCGCAGTCAGTCGACGACCTCATTGCGCATTACCTCAAGACTGTCGGCGGCATGGACAAAATTCAGAGCGTGAAAACTCTGCGCCGCACCGGCAAGTTTATTGGCGGTGGCGGCTTCGAAGCGGCGATCTTGCAAGAGAACAAGCGCGGCAATCTGGTGCGTGAAGAGTTCGCCCTCCAGGGAATGATCGGCATCAACGCCTATGACGGAAAGACGGGATGGAAAATCGAACCCTGGAACGGAAAGAAAGATGCTGAGGCCCTCGGCGAAGAGGAGATGAAATCGATTCTGGAGGATTCGGATTTCGATGGCCCGCTCGTCAACTATCGTCAGAAAGGCTACAGAGTAGAGTTCGCCGGCCGGGACACGTTCGAAGGCACCGATACGTTCAAATTGAAGGTTACGATGCCGAACGGCGACATGTTCGTCTATTATCTGGATGCCGACTACTACGTGCCGATCAAAATCGACACCAAAAGAATCGTGCGCGGCGCCGAACGCGAGTACGAGACGGTGCTGGGAGATTACAAAGAAGTCGCCGGCTGGTATCTTCCCTATTCTTTCGAGACGGGCGTCAAAGGCAGCCAGGACAAGGCCAAGACAGTATACGAGAAGATCGAAGCTAACGTGCCGATCGACGATGGCCGATTTGGCATGCCGGTAGTTGCAAAGCCGTCGGGACAGCGACCCAATTGAATTGGCCATGACGACCTGATCGTCTTCAGCGCCGTTAGGCGCGTAATGTCTATAACCTATCGGCCGTACTAGCCTTAATAGCTCCGCCAGGAGCGACATAACTCTCGCTCCTGACGGAGCTTGATTAAAGATGGTGACTCGACAGCTATAAACATTGGCTCCTCGCGGAGCCACGACCGAACCTCGGCGAGGAATAATTCGATGAAAAGAAAACTCATCTCTTTCCTATCGACAGCCGCACTCGGCTTTGCTCTAGCCGCCGCTGCCCTGGCGCAGCAGCCCAGGTTTGATTCGGAAACAATTTCCGGGCTCGGTGCGCGCAACATCGGATCGGCAACGATGAGCGGGCGCATCGCCGCGCTTGATGCCGTACAGGAAGGCCAGCGGCTAACGGTCTACATCGGCGCCGCGAGCGGCGGCGTGTGGAAATCGCTCAACGGCGGTTCGACCTTCAAACCCGTCTTTGACAAGCAGCCGGTTCAGTCGATCGGCGCCATCACAGTCGATCCGAAGAATCCGAAAGTCGTCTGGGTCGGCACGGGCGAGGCGTGGACGCGCAACAGTGTCTCGATCGGCGACGGCGTTTACAAATCAGTCGACGGCGGCGAGAACTGGACCAACATGGGATTGAAGGATTCCGAGCGCATCGCGAAGATTCTGGTTGATCCCAGCAACACGAATACCGTCTACGTCTGCGTGCCCGGCAAGCTCTGGAGCGACAGCGACGAACGCGGACTGTACAAAACCATCGACGGCGGTAAGACCTGGACCAGGATCTTGAAGGGGCCGAACGCCTCGACCGGCTGCTCGATGATTTCGATGGACAAGCAAAATCCGCAGACAATTTACGCGGGCCTGTGGGATTTTCGCCGCAAGGGTTGGACGTTCCGTTCCGGTGGGGAAGGACCAAATGTTTTCAGCGGCAGCGGGTTTTTCAAGAGTACCGACGGCGGCGCGTCGTGGACCGAGCTCGATGAGAAGAGCGCCACTGGACTTCCGTCAAAGCCATGGGGTCGCATTGCCGTCGCAGTTGCTCCTTCCAAGCCCAGTACCGTGTACGCGTTCATTGAAGCAGAAATACCGAAGGACGGTCTTTACCGTTCTGACGACGGGGGAAAAACCTGGCGACAGCTTGATCGCAGCCAGAACATGATCTGGCGCCCATTCTACTTCGCAAATCTGATTGTCGATCCCAAGGACGAAAACAAAGTCTACAAGCCGGACGGATCATTGATTGCGAGCAACGACGGCGGCGAGAGCTTCAGCAACATCTCCGGCGGCGCGCACGGAGACTTTCACGATGTCTGGATCAATCCGAACAACACCGACAATGTAATCACCGGCGACGACGGCGGCGTTTGGTATTCCTTTGACGGCGGCAATCGCTGGTGGAAAGGCAATAACCTCCCGGTCTCGCAGTTCTATCACGTCAGCGTTGACATGGACACGCCTTACCACGTTTATGGCGGGCTGCAGGACAACAGTTCGTGGATCGGGGACTCGGCCTATCCCGGCGGGATCACGAATGATCGTTGGGAGAATATTTACGGCGGCGATGGCTTCTGGGTATTCGCCGATCCTTCGGACAACGATTACGTTTACGCCGAGTCACAGGGCGGTTACATCGGCCGCGTTAACCGCAAAACGCACGAGTCGCGCGGTATTCAGCCGTTACCCGAATACAAAGAGAAGAAACTCCGCTATAACTGGAACACGCCGATTCACGTCAGCCCGACGCAGAACGGAACGATCTATCTTGGCGCGCAATTCCTGTTTCGCTCGCGCGATCACGGCCAGACCTGGGAGCGCATCTCGCCGGATCTCACTACTAACGATCCGGAAAAACAAAAGCAGGAACAATCGGGCGGCATCACCGTCGACAATTCTTCGGCAGAGATGCACACCACGATCTTTTCAATCTGCGAGGCGCCGAAGAATCCGAATTTGATCTGGGTGGGCACCGACGACGGCAACGTCCAGATCACCCGCGACGGCGGCAAGACCTGGAAGAACGTGGTCGGCAACATCAAAGGCTTGCCAAAGAATTCCTGGGTGTCATCAATTGACGCCGGCCACTTTGATGAAGGCACGGCCTATGCGACTTTCGATCTCCATACGTTCGGTGACATGAGGCCGTACGTCTACAAGACAACAAATTTTGGCCAGACGTGGACACCGGTTGTCGCGCCGGCGGGAAACATGCGCGGTTATGCACACGTCGTCAAAGAAGATCTGGTCAACAAGAACCTGCTGTTTGTCGGCACTGAGCTGGGGTTGTGGGTTTCGCTCGACGGCGGCCGGCAATGGGCACAGTACAAAGGCGGCGATCTGCCGAACGTAGCCGTGCGCGATCTGGTCATTCATCCGCGCGACAAAGACCTGGTGATTGCGACGCACGGCCGCGGCATCTGGATCATCGACGACATCACGCCGTTGCGCGCGCTGACGCCCGCGAACCTGGTGAAAGAGGCCGCCTTCATCGAAGCCCGGCCCACCGTTCAGAGCATCCCGGCAAACGGCGGATGGGCAAACGGCGATGCGGTGTTCACGGGAGCCAATCCGACTGACGAAGCCGTGATCACTTACTACCAACAGAAGCGTCACATCTTTGGTGATTTGAAGATCGAAATCCTGGACGAAAGCGGAAAGCTCCTCAGCACTGTTCCCAGCAGCAAGCGTCGCGGCTTGAATCGGGCGACCTGGTCCATGCGTCTGAAGGCGCCGCGCGTGCCCACTGCCGCCAGCGCGGCCTTTAGTGCCTCCACTGGGCCGCGCGTGCTGCCCGGAAATTACACGGTGAAGATGACCAGGGACAAGAACGTCTATATAACCCAATTGCAGGTCATGCCCGATCTGCGTTCAAAGCACACGCCGGAAGATCGCCGGGCGCAATTCGATCTTTCGATGAAGCTCTACAACCTACTCGGCGACATGACCTTCGCAGTTGATCGAATCAACGGCGTGCGCCTCGCTCTTGATCAAGCCGCGGCAAAGCTGCCGGCGAACGACCCGTTGGTTGCGCGTCTGCGCGCTGCGTCGGCGCAGGTCGATGAGCTGCGCCGGAAAATCGTAGCCACCAAAGAAGGCGGCGCCATCACCGGCGAAGAACGCCTGCGCGAAAACCTCGCCGATCTTTACGGCAACGTGATCAGTTACGAAGGTCGCCCAGCGCAGACGCAATTGGAGCGCACGGATGCGATTGCTCGCGAGTTGGCCGACATAGTTCGCGACTTCGACGCGTGGCTGGCGAAAGAGATGCCGGGCCTGAACTCCGCGCTGTCCGGAAAACAGTTGCCGCCAATTAAGGTGATCACGCGCGAGGAATGGGATAAGGATTAGCGGCTGGTGGGTGAGTCATCCCGCAGCGATCGGGCAATAGGCCTCTCCTGAGACATCACTCTAGCTCTGAAAGCTTCGGTCTGGGCGTAAGTCTCACGAACATTTTTCTTATACAATGCAGCAACCACCCGCTGAGTGCGCCAATGATCATCATGGATGGCAATACAACAGGACTTGAGATCAAAAATATATAAAGAAGCAACCAAGCAAATTGGAGAAATCCGCGGTCGTAGCCTCCCGACCACCTATATGCAGCCGCCAAGGCTACAAAAAGAAGATATGAGATACATGCAGTGCCGAGGCCGCGCAGTATCGCCAGCCAGCCCGCGTAATGATCGGAAGAGATTAGGATTCCCGCCCCAAAGGCTGCGCCGAATAATCCTGTGAGGACTGCAGGTACAAGTACGACAAGTACAAATTCAGCAGACCAGACCGGAAAAAACGCCGCTTCTTCGTGCACGAAGTAGAGAAACGCCGGGATAAGAAAAGCGACCGAAAACCAAACAGCCGCAACAACCCTCAACCACGCCGCAGGTCCAGGTGTGCGAGACCCAGCGGCTATCTGACGCGCGGACAATGATATGGATTGTTCGGGCGGCGCCGCGCCGCAAACCGCGCAGGTATCAGCGGTCGCCGAGTTCATCGAACCACACGCTGTGCATCTTATCGACAACGACGACATAAGAAACGCTTCAGCTCTTTTCGTCTTTCGCGAATGCCCTACTCTCCAACCCGGCCGGCGATCTGCTGAATATAGATCACGACGAATTCGGCGGGTGCAAGCGGCGCGAAACCTACAACGATGTTGACGATGCCGCGATCAATATCGTCCTGACTGGTAGTTGTTCCGTCGCATTTGATGAAGAAAGCGTCTCCCGCTTTCGTTCCTTGAAAGGCTCCCACGCGAAACAGGTTGGTCATGAAGACGCCGAAGCTCAAACGAATCTGTGTCCAAAGCAATTCGTCATTTGGCTCAAAGTTGGCCCACTTCGAGCCCTGGTAGAGACTCTCTTCAATATAAAGAGCCAAGCGTCGCACGGGAATATACTTCCACTCGCTGGCTTCTTGATATGAACCAGCGAGCGTCCGCGCACCCCAACTGACATTCCCGATCGTCGGAAAGTTGCGCAGCGCGTTTATGCCGAGAGCGTTGAGCGCGCCGTTCTCAGAGTCGTTAATTTGCACGGTTACGCTTGCTCCGCGCAGGTCTGCAGCACCTCCGGCCGGCGTCTTCCACACGCCGCACGCGCCGTCCATGCGCGCATAGACGCCGGCGAGCGTACCGCTGGCGCCGACGTTCCGCGAACTGCCCGCGTTGAGTGGATCCGGAATTTCGAGTCTGGGAAAGTAAATTGCCGCGTTGTGATGGCGGAGGCAGTCGTTCGTTTCCATCCAGGAGAGCATCTTGTCTTTGGTGTTAATTGTAGGCGGGATATCAACGATCAGAAATGCTCGTTTCTCTGAGCAGTATTTCTCGGCGGCTGAGATGACGGCAGTAAAACTGTTCTGGTCCAGGTTGGCTGCCGCGGGAATGGTCAAGATGTTAAAGATGTTCGGCGCAATTCCGTCGAGCGCGTGCATGCCGGTTTTGGCTGCGGGGTCACCGACGATCGTCTCAGCGGTCGCGCCGCCGTCCACCCGAACTACCCACGCGCTCTTACCGCCATTCAAAAAGTATTGGAGGATTGCGTAACTCGCCTCGCTGCCGGCATCCAGTCCGCGGAACGCGCGCTCGAATTCGGCAAAGCTGGTTACCTGCATGGCTTTATTAAGCGGCCCTTGCTGGAAGATGTCGATAAAGGCCGCACTGGAAGTGGGTACTCCTTCGATTGTGTGAACGCAGGCGGGAACTTCTTCAATAAATACGCCGGGGGCTAAATATTCTGGCATCGAGTCTCCGTTCCTTCTTTATGGTTCTGACGGCGGCTTCGTGTAGCGTGACGAACACCCGGCGAACCTCGTCTCTTACAAGATTCGTAATCTGTAACCAAATCGTCCCCGTAAAAGCTGTGACGTTCCCAATGAATGGGCCGAGAAGTTGAGAGTCATCGGAGGCATGGCGACGGTTCTCGCCGTACGTGAGAAGTCAACGATGAATCCGAGAACGCGGCGACGATATTCTCGTCCACGGAAAAAGTCAACCACTTTTCAAAGGGGTCGACTCGTCTGCAATTTGTGATACGCTTTGCCACGATGGCGAGCGAAACGAGCAAGCGATTGGCGCGTTCAAGAGCGCTCGGTGCGCGTTTGTGGTGGTTGATTTCGGGGCGGGCGGCGGCGGTTGTTCTGTTGCTGCTCATCACTCTTCTCTGGAAGCGCAGCACGCCTGGTCCCAGCCTGGTCAACTCACTCAGCATCGTAGCGCCGATTATCCTGACAGTTGCCGGGCTCACCTTGATTTACGGCGCCGCGCATGTGCTCTGGAGAAACTTTCTGGCTCAGGCCCGCATTCAGTTTTTCGTCGATGTATTTCTGGTCACCTGGCTGGTGTGGGCAACTGGCAATGTACATTCGCCCTACGCGGCGCTGTACATCGTGGTCATTTCGGTAGCCAGTCTGTTCATTGGACCGCGCGGCGCGATGATTACTTCAGTGGGCAGTGTGGCGGCGTTCAATGCCTGCGCGCTGCTGGCTATCAACGGGATTGGCCCGATCAACGCCAGCACCACGGAAGAATCAATCGCGAGTACGATCCAGGCACTTGGTCTCTCGGACGTTTCGTTTCTGGTGGTCGGCCTGCTGGCCGCGAAGCTGGCCGAGCGGCAATCTCGCTCTGACGTGCAACTGGCCGCGACCACGCAGACGCTTGCCAACCTGCGCGCGCTGCACGAGCGCATCGTCGAATCAATCCGTTCCGGAGTCATTACCACCGATCTTCAGGGACACATCTATACGTTCAATGCAGCCGCAGAGGAAATCACCGGCTATCACGCGGCGGACGTGCGCGGAAAAGACGCTTCGATTTTTTTCGGCGACCTGACACAGCGAATTCCCGAATCGATGCGCGCCGCGGCCAGCGGCCGTGCCAGCCCGCGTTTCGAAGCCGACTGCCTGGCGCCCGATGGTTTGGTGTTGCGCCTGGGCTTCAGCATTGTTCCCCTGTTCGCTGAATCGGGTGAAACCAGCGGCATGGTGATCACCTTTCAGGATCTGACGGACGTGCGCGCGATGGAGGAAACTTCGCGGAGACAGGATCGGCTGGCAGCCGTAGGGCGTCTGGCGGCTTCGATCGCTCACGAGATCAGAAATCCTCTGGCCGCGATGCGTGGCTCGATCCAGATGTTGCGTGGCGAGATGGACGCCGACTCGGAACAAGCGCAGTTGATGGACATCATCCTGCGCGAATCTGACCGGCTCAATAACATTGTCACGGATTACCTGAACTACGCCCGCCCGCGACCAGCGCAACTCAACGATGTTGACCTGCGTGTCCTGATCCGCGAGGCTTTCACACTGTTGCGCAATAGCGCCGAGTTGAGCGACAACCATGTGTTGGAAGACGAGGTGCCCGAGCAACCGATGATTGCCAAAGGCGATCCGGAGCGCCTGAAACAAGTGTGCTGGAACATTGCGCGCAACGCTCTGCAGGCAATGCCTGACGGCGGGACCTTTCGGATTTCCTTGACGCGTCCCGAGCCCGACCGCCTGCGAATCTCTTTTATCGATAACGGCCGCGGCATGGCGCCCGAACAAGTCGAGCGTCTGTTCGAGCCGTTCTCTTCAACCACGGGCGGCACTGGTCTCGGGCTCTCAATTGTTTATCAGATCATTCGCGATCATAATGGTACAATTAATGTGCGCAGCCGGCTGGGAGAAGGAACGATGATTACAGTAGAGTTGCCCGCTGAGGGGCGCTCGTGACGTTCGGTTTTCTATGTCCAACATTCTAATCGTTGACGATGAACTGAGTATGCGTCAATTCCTGACGCATCTGTTTCAGCATGACGGACACGCGGTGCGCGTCGCTGAGAACGGTCGAGCCGCGATGGCCCTGCTGCGAGAGCAGCCGGCAGACGTCGTGATTTCTGACGTGAAGATGCCCGACATGGGAGGCATCGATCTCTTGCGCGCGGCGCGCGAACTGAGGCCGGACCTTGAGTTCATCATGATGACGGCCTTTGCCAACGTCAATACGGCCCGCGAAGCTTTCCTGCTCGGAGCATTCGATTTCATTCAGAAGCCTTTCGACAACGATCTGCTGAAAGAGATCGTAGCGCGGGCCCTGGCAAAGATTTCGCTGCTCAAAGAGAAGCAGGCGCTGCTGGATGAAAACCAGGCCCTCATCAAAGGTCAGCGCGCCCGCGGGAAACTGAGCAACATTATCGGACAGTCGGAGCGAATGCAGGCTGTGTTTCAAATGATCGAGACCGTGGCCGAGGTTCAATCGACGGTTCTGATCATGGGCGAGTCAGGCACCGGCAAGGAACTGGTCGCGCGCGCGATCCACGATCTGAGCGCGCGCGCGCAGAAGCCGTTCGTGTCCGTTAACTGCGGCGCGTTCACCGACACGTTGTTGGAATCGGAATTATTCGGCTATATCAAAGGCTCCTTCACCGGCGCGACGGCAAATCGGAAGGGCTTGTTTGAAGCGGCGGACCAGGGCACAATCTTTCTCGACGAAATCGGTGAAATGTCGCCGGCCATGCAGGTGAAGCTGCTGCGCGTCCTGCAGGAACGCAAAGTGCGGCCGGTCGGCGCGCATGAAGAGCTGCAAGTCAACTCGCGGGTTATCGCGGCCACGAATCGGGATCTCGCGGCGCTGGTGAAAGAGGGAACTTTTCGCGAAGATCTCTTCTATCGCGTCTCGGTGATCCCGATCGAACTGCCTTCACTGCGAGAGCGCGGCGCGGACATCGCCGAACTCGCGGAGCACTTTGTCCGGAAGTATTCCACCCAGACAAGTAGCGCAATTTCCATCAGCGACGGAGCCATGCGCTTGCTCGAAGCATATTCGTGGCCTGGCAATGTGCGCGAATTGGAACACACGATCGAACGCGCAGTGGCGCTGGAAAAGACCGACACGATCCAGCCCGAACGCCTGCCCGCGCAAGTCACTAACTATAACGAAGCCCGAATTAATTCCGAGCTTGAGCTCCCCACCGACGGCCTTCATCTGACTGCGCATCTCGATCAGCTCGAAAAAACCTACGTGCTCGAAGCTTTGCGTCGCACCGAGGGAAATCAAACCAACGCTGCTGAACTTTTAAAGATGACGGTGCGATCGCTGCGCCATCTGCTCGACAAGCACGGCATTCGCGGACTGACAGCCCAGATGCGCGACGAGCGCCGCTTGGATGCGACCCCGCGCCGCCGCGCTACCGACCCTTATCCGCGCCGGCGCGACGAAGATTTTCCCGAGCCAGCGAATGACGCCGAACAGGCTGCTCGCGCCGGCGAGCGGTAAGAAAGCATTCTCCCCCCACTCACGGGTTTCTGCCTAAAACCGTCACCAATCTGCTGACACAATTTGTCAGCAAACAGCTCTGGTCATGCTCACATAAATAAGTCGTAACGCGCTCGACCTCTAAATCTCTCAGATTTGTTGCTCCCTCTTCATCCGCACGGGTCGCGGGCAGCTCTGGCACGGGGCTTGATGATAGTCGCCTGACAAATCGCGCGCTGCGGTTGTTCACGAGACAAAGCCGGTGGCGCGAAGGCAAAAAACAACCAGCTTATCTCTTTAAGGAGCAAATGAAAGACATGATGAACAAGAATCAAAAGGGCTTCTCGCTGATCGAGTTGCTTATCGTCGTTGCGATTATCGGCATTATCGCCGCCATCGCGATTCCCAATCTTCTCGCTTCGCGGCGCGCGGCAAACGAAGGTTCAGCCCAACAGTCACTGCGTACCATGATGAGCGCTGAGGCGACTTACTACTCAACCGCCGGCAACGGCAATTACGGAACAGTGGCCAGTATGTTAGGCCAGCAACTCATTGATAGCCAGCTCGCTAGCGGCACGAAGAGTGGCTACAAGTTCACCACTGGCGCTGCCCCTGTTGCTTCCGCGACCGCGTTTACCATTGGCGCCTCGCCTACGGTCAGTAGCGGTGTTACGGCGACTGGAACGCGCGACTTTTGCATCGACCAGACTGGCGTGCTGAAAGCCAACCCAACCGCCACCCAGGTGGCCCCGACAGACTGCACCGCTGCCGGCTTTGCCGCGGTTGGCAACTAGAGACTTACGATTAACTGCCAATCTTTCTCCTCCAGAGGGCAGGGTTGCATTTTGCCCCCTGCCCTTTCTTTTTGAAATCGTGGCGAGCAGATTGTTCGCCTTTTCTTGGGTGCCGCTATTACTGCGGACTTCCAAAGAGATCATTTTGCGAAAAGGATAAGAACATGGAACAAAGAACTGACAAAGGCTTCTCGCTGATCGAGTTGCTCATCGTTGTTGCGATTATCGGCATCATCGCCGCGATCGCGATCCCCAATCTTCTCGCTTCCCGGCGCGCGGCAAACGAGGGTTCGGCCCAGCAGTCACTGCGTACGATGATGAGTGCTGAGGCGACTTACTACTCAACCGCGGGCAACGGCAATTACGGAACAGTGGCCAGTCTGTTGGGCCAGCAACTCATTGATAGCCAGCTCGCTAGCGGCACGAAGAGTGGCTACAATTTCACCACTGGCGCTGCCCCTGTTGCTTCCGCGACCGCGTTTACCATTGGCGCCTCGCCTACGGTCAGTAGCGGTGTTACGGCGACCGGAACGCGCGACTTTTGCATCGACCAGACTGGCGTGCTGAAAGCCAACCCAACCGCCACCCAGGTGGCCCCGACAGACTGCACCGCTGCCGGCTTTGTCGCGGTTGGCAACTAGAGACTTACGATTAACTGCCAATCTTTCTCCTCCAGAGGGCAGGGTTCCTTTTTCCCTGCCCTCTCTTTGCAGAGACCACGCGCACTGCTCTCCCGAATATAGCCCCAATCACCGCGCCGGAGCAGAACTCGCGGTGCCGATCTTCGCGAAAGGAACGAAGATGAAACAAGAAACCAACAGGGGCTTCTCGCTCATTGAACTACTCATAGTGGTAACGATCATTGGGATCATCGCTTCGATCGCCATTCCTAATCTGCTCGCCTCCCGCCGCGCTGCTAACGAAGGATCGGCGCAAGCGTCGATCCGGATAATCAGCTCCTGCGAAGCCACCTATAGATTCACCTACGGAAACGGTACTTATACGGACATGACCACGCTAGGCCAAAAGACTCTCACCGATGATGTGTTGGCTTCGGGATCCAAAAGCGGATACAGCTTCGTAGCTAACCCGGTGGCGGGCCAGCCTCAATTCTGGGCTTATGCCCTCCCGCTGGTTACCTCAGGCATCGCACAGACCGGCACCCGTCGATTCGCCATCACCGAAGACGGAGTTCTCCGCGGCGACCAGAATCTCACAGCTCCTGCGGACGAGGCGACCATCAACGGTAGCCCCGGAATGCCCCCGCTTGGCAATTAAGCAGTTTCAGTCCTGTAACCCTCGCATTGCGGAGGTCGGAGCACGCGCTCTGTCCTCCGCCATTTTTCTAAAGAGTTCCCATGACTGCCCGCTCACTCAGCTTGTCGGCAACCAGAAGCTTCGCTTCCTCGCTAACGCCAGAGACCAGGCACCTGATCATCCTGGTACTGGTGGCGATCGCGATCATGGGGCCGCTGCTGCTTTGGGGAGTCCCTTCCAATAACGATCTCTCAAATCATTTTCGCTTTGCCCTGCCTTTCTATGATGCGCTGCGAAGCGGACACTTCTATCCCGGCTGGTTAGCGGAGGCCAACCACGGATTCGGTGATGCGAGTTTTCGCTTCTATCCGCCGGCGTTGTATTACTTGCTGGCCCTTACCAGGACCTTGGCGGGAAACTGGTACCTTGCCACCATAATTACCTTCAGCGCCTTGTCAGTCCTGGGCGCTGTCGGCATTTATTTCTGGGCCCGAGAGTTTGGATCCAGCGAGATGGCGATGTGGTCCGGAATTCTATACGCGGTTGCACCATATCATCTCAATCAGTTCTTTCAGGCTGTGATGCTCGCGGAATTTGCCGGCGCCGCCGTTCTGCCTTTCGCGTTCGCGTTTACCGAGAGAGTTTGCAAACGCCGCCGCAAAAGGGACGTCGCCGGTCTCGCTGCGGCTTATGCTGTTCTAATTCTTACCCATCTGCCACTCGCGGTCATTGGCTCGATAGCCCTCGCGGCCTACGCTCTTCTGCGCATCGATAGAAGAGCCAAATCGGCTACTTTGTTGTGCCTGGCATCGTCGGTGGCGTTGGGTTTCGCGGCCAGCGCGTGTTACTGGACGACGATGTTGATCGAGCTGAAGTGGATTCGCGCCGATAACGTTGATCCCGAACCCGGAATCGATTATGGCCATAACTTCGTGCTGTCGACGTTCTCGCCGGACTTCGTCAACGTCTGGTGGATGAACATCCTGTTGCTCCTAACCGTCGCGATGTTTTGGCCGGCGCTGGCCCTCTTGTCTAGAACGGCTTATGCGTCGGGCCATTCGCTGAATTCAGCAGGCAAACCAATCAAAGCTCTCGCGGTCCTGCTGCTCCTTACCATCTTCATGGCGACTCCAGCGTCGCGGCCACTCTGGAATTTGATTCATCCATTGCAGGAAACGCAGTTTCCCTGGCGCTGGTTGTCGATCACTTCCATGGTCTGTCCGATCCTGCTGGCGCTGGCGATTCCCTTTTGGATACGTTTGGCAAAGGGAAAGAGGCGGCCGCTAGTAATTATCGCGTTGGGCACGATCGCGATCTCGTTTGCATTCTCGGCGGGTCATATCGTTCGCGAAGCCAGGTGGCTAACCCCGGCGCAGTTTGAGCAAACGCTAAGCAGCATCCCCGGCTCGCCGAGCGTTTACCAGTGGTTGCCGGTTTGGGTCCACGACCCACTGCCGAAGATGACCGCGGCTGTCGAAGCAGGCGATCGACAGTTAACGATCAAATCATGGGAGCCGGAAAGGCGCATTTTTCAGGTAAGCGCCGGCGCGGCGACCGATGCGCGCGTGCAGACTTTCTTTTATCCGCATTGGCAGGCGAGTGCCGAAGGCCGGGCGCTGGCCATTCATCCGGATCAAAACGGAGCGATGGTCATCGCGCTGCCAAGGGAAGCTGCCACAGTCACTCTCGAATTCCACGAACCGAAGCGAGTGACGTATGCGGCCGGGTTAACCCTAGTCGGATGGGCTTTGATTGGCGGGCTCTTAATCAAACGTCGAACCAGGACTTCAGTACCGCTCTCAGATTGAAGGTACAAGGTTAAGCCTCACTAGCCACGATGACAGCGTTGATCAAACGTTTCGGGCCGGTCTTGCTGGCGTTGTCTGCCGGCGCGTTGGCGCTTTTGCCAGTTGTGATTTGGGGTGTGCCCAACAACAACGACCTGGCCAATCATTATCATTTTGCTCTTCCCTTCTATGAAGCGATTCAGCGCGGGGACATTCATCCGGGCTGGCTGGCTTCGCCAAATTTCGGCTATGGCGACGCCGTCGTGCGCTTTTATCCGCCGGCTCTCTACTATCTGCTGGCCGCTGGAAGAGCGCTGACTGGAAACTGGTACAGCGGCAGCCTGCTGGTTCTGACTTTGCTGTCGGCGTTGGGAAGCTTCGCCGCTTACTTCTGGGCGCGTTCATACATGCCGCGCCACATCGCGGTCTGGGCCGCGGTCTTCTACGCCTTGATGCCTTATCACCTGGCCGAGGTCTATCAAGCAGCTCAGCTCGCCGAGTTCACGGCCGGCACCGCCTTGCTCTTTTCGCTGGCGTTTACGAAGCGGCTTTGCGACCACGGACGCGGGCGCGATCTCGCGGGACTTGCAGCATCGTACGCGTTGCTAATTCTCAGCCATCTTCCGCTCGCGGTGTTCGGATCGTTGGCGCTCCTGGTTTATGCGCTACTGAACATGCCGAAAAAACGGATGCGAAGTACTATTCCCAAGCTCACGACGGCGGTCTTGCTTGGACTTGCGGCCAGCTCGTTCTACTGGAGCACGATGGTGGCCGAGATTAAATGGATTGTTGCTGACGGCGTCAATCCTGATCCGCTGCTCGACTATCGCAGGAATTTTGTTTTCTCTACGTTTTCTCCCGAAAAGAACGAAACAATCTGGTGGATGGGCCTGCTGGCGATCGCCACGATCATGATGCTTTTGCCGGTGGTTGTAATCTTCGGAAAGAAGTTTTCCGCACCCGGCAAGCGAGCCTTGCTGGCGGTCGCAGTTCTCGTCACGTTTTCCCTGGTGATGAGTACACAGATCAGCAAACCGGTTTGGGCCGTAATCCCCCTTCTGCCTATGGCTCAGCATCCGTTTCGCTGGTTGGCGGTTACGTCGGCAGTCGCGCCAATCCTGATGGCTGCGAGCGTTCCGTTCTGGGTCGAGCGGCTGCGCCGTCCACGCCGCGCCGTCGCGCTCGCCGTGGCCGGACTGGTATTGATCGCCGCGAGCTTTTCCATCTCACAGACGGTGCGCGGCGCTACCTATCTTTCGCGCCCGGCTTTCGAACAAATGCTCAAACCGCTGAACGAAGCGCCGGGAATTATTCAATGGCTGCCCGTGTGGGCGATTGCGACTGGAAGAGGCAGGGCTTCGTACGAAAAGTGCACTCCGCCGCCCGCGATTCCAGCGCGAATTGACGCGGGCGAGCGCGCAGTGCGACTAAGCGAATGGAACGATCTAAGTCGAACTTTTGAAGTAGAGCCGGGACGCGCCCTGGAAGCTCACGTCTCGACTTTTTATTATCCGCACTGGACCGCAACCGCAGACGGACAGGCGTTGTCGACCCGTCCCGCCGCTGATGGCGCACTCTTGATCTCACTGCCGCCGGAGCGGGCGACGGTCAGGCTTCAATTCCGCGAACCTTCGCGCGCCAAACTTTCGAGCGTGGTCAGCATAATTAGTTGGACTTTACTGGCATCGTTTCTTATATTTGGTGTGTTTCTCAGGCAGCATGAGCCAAGTGACGCCAGACGCGAACACTCAAACTAGCAGCACCGTTTCCGATCCTGGATCGGACTCCAGCAACTCCGTCGGTTTGAATATCCAACGCACATTTGCGATCGCGCGCAACACTTTTCGCGAAGCGGTGCGCGATCGCGTCCTTTACAATCTGGTCCTTTTTGTTTTGCTGCTGATCGGCGGCGCCATTTTTCTGGGCGAGCTTTCGGCCGGCCAGGACGCCAAGATCATCGCCGATTTGGGATTGAGCGCGATGCTGCTCTTCGGAGTATTCATCGCGATTTTTGTTGGCGTCGGGCTGGTTTACAAAGAGATCGAGCGCCGCACGCTTTACGCCATCCTCTCAAAACCAATTGGCCGGGGCCAGTTTCTTCTGGGCAAGTATCTGGGTCTGTGCCTCACTCTGCTGGTGAATGTGGTGATCATGGGCGTGGGTGTTTCGCTGGCGCTCATCTATGTGCGCCGCGGCTGGGACCCTTTGGCGCTCAAAATTTGGCCGGCCATTCTCTTGATTTATGTCGAGCTGATGATTGTGACGGGCGTGGCGTTGCTCTTTTCCACGTTTTCTTCGCCCGCACTCTCAGCCTTGCTGACCTTCTTTGTATTCATCATCGGCCACTTCAGCGCTGACCTGAAAACGCTCGGAAATTCAGCCGGCAGCGTGGCGGCGAGGTGGCTTTTCCGTTCGCTCTATTACGGGCTGCCGAATCTTTCGAACTACAGCATGATCACGGCCGCCGCGCATGGCTACGTTCCTGAAGCCCGCGCGATGGCTGTGACAGTTGCTTACGCGATCTTTTACATCGTTGTGCTACTGGCCGGAGCGACGTGGGTTTTCAGCCGGCGGAATTTCAAATGAAGAAAGACGCTCTTAGATTGCTGGTGATCGTGCTGGGTCTGGCGGAGGTCGTCCTGCTGGCACATTGGATCGACGATCATCGGCCGGACAGAAGCGCCCCAATCAGTGAAGAGCGTCTGTACGTGGACGGCGCAACCGCAAAGCGTCTGACCTTGGCTTTCAATGGGATCGCCGCCGATTGGTACTGGATGCGCTCGCTACAGTACGTTGGGCAGAAGATTGTCGATTACGAAGACTCGCACGACGGCCGGTTCAACCTGGGAAACCTTTCCTCGCTTAATTTGACTCTGCTGCCGCCGCTGCTGCGCGTGACCACGACCCTCGATCCGCAATTCATGGCGCCTTACGAATTCGGCGCGGTCATTTTGCCAGAGCTGGATCAGGACGAAGCCATTTCGCTTTTGAATTATGGAGTTGCCGCGAACCCTTCGTCGTGGCGCTTGCATCACTATCTCGGTTACATCTACTGGCAGCGAAAAGATTATGCCCAAGCCAGCGACATTTACGCTGCCGGAGCAAAGTTGCCGGGCGCGCCCGCATGGATGGCCGCGCTCAGCGCGCGCCTGAAGGCGGAAGGCGGCTCGCGCGATGCGGGTCGCGAAATGTACCGGCGTCTTTACGAAGGCTCGAACGACGAGGCCGTGAAAGAGATGGTGACGAAACAGATCATGCGGCTCGATTCGCTCGACCAGCGCGACGTGATTCGCCGCGTCCTGGCTGATTATCGGGCGCAGACGGGCCGCTGCGCTTCATCGTGGCGAGATGTCGCCGGCGCGTTGCGCACCGCGCGCTTGAAAATCGATTCGACCACCGGAGCGCCGCTTGATCCATCGAATACACCGTATCGCTTAATCAAGGACGGATGCGACGTCGATCTGAGCGAAGACTCGAGCGTTCCGAAACGTTGAGTATGCCAGCAGCCATAGAAATCCAAAACCTGACGAAGGACTACGAAGTCGGCTTCTGGCGCAAGCGCAAAGTGCGCGCGCTCGACGGTTTGTCTCTGAGTGTTGAGCCAGGCCAAATCTTCGGTTTTCTCGGCGCGAACGGCGCCGGTAAGACTACGACACTGAAGTTGTTGATGGGTCTGATTTATCCTACCTGCGGGACGGCGCGCATCCTGGGCCGCGACATCGGCGACATCTCAATGCACGCGCGCATCGGTTACCTGCCCGAAAATCCGTACTTCTACGACTATCTGACGGCGCGCGAATTCTTGAACTACTGCGCACAGCTCTTCGGGCAAGATCGCTCCGCGCGCGGTCGCTGCACGGAAGAAATCCTGGCGCGCGTCAATCTGGAGAAGAAGAGTTGGGACCGGCAACTGCGGAAGTTTTCGAAAGGCATGTTGCAGCGCGTTGGTTTAGCGCAAGCCCTGGTTAATGATCCCTTGATCGTTTTTCTCGACGAGCCGATGAGTGGCCTCGATCCCGTCGGCCGTCGCGAAGTGCGCGATCTGATCGCGTCTTTGCGGGCGCAAGGCAAAACTGTGTTCATGTGCTCGCACATTCTTTCGGACATCGAGGTGCTCTGCGACAACGTGGCAATTCTGAAGGCTGGGCGTCTGGCTCACGCCGGCTCGCTCGATGAATTGCGCGCGCGCGAAAGCGCCCTGATTGAAGTGATCGTTACGGGCGCCGATGCCGAAACCATGAATCAGCAGCTTGGAAGCACGGGGAAAGTCACGACCACGGCGAGCGGCTTGCGAATCGAAGTTGCCGATGAGAAGGAAGTCGACGAGGTGATCGCGGCGCTGCGCAAGGCCAATGGAAAACTAGTTTCAGTGCAACCGGTCAGGCAGTCGCTGGAGGAGTTGTTTCTTGAATGAGCCCGTGTCAGAAGCCCGACCGTAAGGGAGGGCTCGTTTTCAAATAATTTGGCCCTCCCTTACGGTCGGGCTTCTGACACTCTCTACTTAAACCGAAACCCCGTCACTTCCATCTTGATGTTCGCCCGGTCGTCGCTCTCGGTCATGCCTTCCAGCCTTACTCCGACAAACATCGTCTTGTTGGGTTCGAGTGCGCCAAGTTCCGAGTTGGGAAGAACGACGACCGTTCGTTCTTTGACCGGCTGGCCGTGGTGATCGACCACCGCGGCGTGAACTTCCAGTCCTGTGATCGTACGACCGGTAAAGTTGCGCGCCGTCGTATGCAACGTCATCACGATGTCACCCAAAGCACGTGGTGATTCATCTGCCTCAGGATCGTCCAGCGGGATTAGCTTCTTGTATTTTTCAAAATCGGGAGAGCCGGCCCGGATCGCGTTATCCAGCCGGAGTGGCGGACTGTCGCGCATCGACTTGCGCATTAGCAGGTAGAAAAGGCCGCCAATCAAGACGGCGGCGATTACCGCAACCACGATGATGATTGTGCGCGACGATTTGTCTTCGGGAATGCTGTGTTCCGCCGGCATAAGCTAAGAAGTTTTCTTGATAATAACTGTTAGCGCTGGTATATGGAAGCCTTCGACTCGACAGTTCGGAGAACTCCCGATGCCCTCCTCCCCCTTTTCCCGGATCAACGAGCAAGCCAAGGCTTGTGTATTCATTGTCCTGCTCTCCGCTCCCCAAGTGATCATCTATTTCGAACTCGCCGGCGCGCGCGCCGTTGCCATGGCGCTTTCACTGACTAAGGCGCCGATTGCTCCAGTTTTGTTCCGTTCAAACAGCATCAGGAGGACGAATCATGCCACAGAAAGTCGTCATAGACACTGACTGAACTGACGCCGAAGATGCAATCGCCGTGGCGCTGGCAATGGCCTCAGACGAAATCGAGGTTCAGGCCTTCACCGTGTTGGGCAGACAATCCGTCTACCGCAAACAGATGCTCGAGAATTTCTTGTCGCGCCTGGGCAGCAATTGCGCGATTCCACCGCCGCCCTCGCTTGAGTCATTGTCCGACTAAGAGACAAGCTCTGCGGGAGTCTCGAAAGCCAGTTCAGTTATGTTATTAATCGCTCATCGGGCTCGACGTCGATGCAGATAACAACGGGGGTCCTCTTCACTACTTGTGCCTCACTTGCATAAAGTTTTACCAACTGTTGGCTAAGCACGGCCTTCGACTTTGCGGGGTTCGAGCAGCTCCTGATAAACGTGCTCGGTCTTCGTAATCATTCGATCCAGCGTAAACCTCTCACTAACCATGCGTTGAGCATTAGCCTTCAGCCTCTCGCGCTTTGTAGGATCGTCCAGCAATTCGCAGATCGCATCCGCCAGGGCTTCGGCGTCTCCAATCGGCGCCAGCAGGCCGGTCTTATCAGCATCGATGATCTCCCGTGCTCCGGGGGTCCTCGTCGCGACGACAGGCACGCCGCTGGCCATACGCGTTGCCTGAGATCGAACTCGTCGATCATTCGTTCGAGCAGCCGCCGATTCTCGCCGGTGCGCAACTTGTCCTCGCCGGCAATAATGAAGTCGACGTCATCGCGTCGTGAGCTGACGATGGCGGCGGCCCGGAGAAAATTCTCCTGTCCCTTGATCGGCGCCAGCTCGCCGATCACGCCCACGCACAGTCTCGCGCCGGGCTTCTGCCGCTCCGCATCGTCTTCCCTCGTCTTCGCGAATCGATCAATGTCGACGCCGTTGTGTATCAGGACGATCTTATCCGTGTCAAAAATGTCTTGCGCGATCAGCGCATCGACGACGGCTTGAGAGACAGCGATGACGCGCGCCACCCGCCGAAGCAATACTCTGTGAACGCGGCTGAGCGGAAACAAGACATGCCGCGTGAGGATTAGCGACGCACCGGTGGCTCGCCGCGCCGCGAAGGCCGCCAACGGATAATCACGGGCGAGATGCGCGTGGACAATTTCGATCTGATGTCGGCGAACGAACTGCGCCAGCTTCAAAGCGCTGGCGACATCAAGAGAATTGCGCAACGGTAATTCGATAATGTTTTCCGCCGGCAGCTCTGCCAGTTCATTCTGTAATGCCGAGTTCGGGACGAGCGCGGCATAGACTTCGTGGCCCCGGCGCGCAAGCCCGTTAGCCAGATCGGCGAGATGTCTCTCCCCGCCGCCCAACGTGCGAGCCGAACATATTTGCAAAATTCTCATCTCGGATGCTGTCCTCGCCCGCAGCAATCTAGCACAAACCGCAAAGATGCAGGACGAGTTTGAGCTTCACCGCAGGCTGTGATACAAGCGTGATCCCGTGATCGATAAGACTACCCCCAGGGACGACCAGCGCTCGCGTCGCAAAGGCACCCTTCGTCAAAAACTCTATTTGGTTTTATTCGGCTTGCTGTTTGGCTTGCTGCTCTGCGAAATATTTCTGCGCGTGATCGGCTATTCGTATCCGATTTTTTATACGACGGATTACTATCGCGGGTTTGCGCTGCGGCCGGGAATCGAAGGCCGCTATCAAAGAGAGGGCGCGTCTTACGTACGCATCAACAGCGACGGTCAACGCGACCGCGAGCACGCAAAGACAAAACCGCCTGACACCGTGCGGATTGCGGTGCTCGGCGATTCCTTTGCCGAGGCGATGCATGTGCCGATGGAGCAAACTTTCTGGTCGCTGTTGGAGCGCAAGCTGGAAGAATGCCACGCCTATCCCGGAAAACATGTGGAAGTAATGAACTTCGGCGTGTCAGGTTATGGTACTGCGCAGGAGCTGATGACGTTGAGACAGAAGGTCTGGGACTACTCGCCCGATCTCGTGCTGCTGACGTTTACCACCTACAACGACGTCTATGACAACTCGCGGGCGCTGAGCAAGACCCAGGACGTGCCCTATTTCACTTATCGCAATGGTGAGTTGGTCTACGACGCGTCGTTTCGCGATTCGTCCGCGTATTTTGACGACCATTTGCGTTTGGTACAGCTAGTTCATTACGCCCAGACCGTCGGCAAACTGCGCCTGACTGAATGGCGAGGCCGGCGCACTGCTCCGGTCGCGCCAACACAAACAGGAACAAGTGAAAAGAGGGCTGCGCTCACGGCCGAAGAAATCGGAATGGAGAACATGACCTATCTCGAGCCCTCCGACGATAGTTGGAAAGAGGCGTGGCGCGTCACGGAAGGATTAATCAAGCAGATGAGCGATGAAGTCAGCCAGAGAGGCGTTAGGTTTATGGTCGTGACTCTCAGCAACGCGATTCAGGTTTATCCCGACCCGGTCGTGCGTCAGAATTTTATGAAGCACATCGGCACGAGCAGCGTCTTCTATCCAACCTGCGGCTAGAGGATTTCGGGCAACGTCAACAAATTGATTTTCTGGATCTAGCTGAGCCGATGCAGGCGTATGCCGATCAAAACCACGTCTTTCTGCACGGATTCGGAAGTGATCTGGGAGGGAATGCGCACTGGAACCAGTCCGGACATCGACTCGCTGCCGACCTCATCGCCCAAAAACTCTGCGCGCATTAGCCAGGACGGGCTTATCTCACTTCACGATTTCAAAATCAATCCACTGACTCGCTACGCGGTGCTTCTCGCTTGCCAGCGGGTCGTTGACGATGATCTGAAAGACGTATTCGCCCGGCGGCAGATCAGTACCGAGTTGGATCATGCCGCCGGCCAGCAGCCGTTTCAGATCAGACGGGTTGGCGATCTTGAAAGGATTTTCCTTGCCGGTGAACACCGGCTTGCCGTCTCGAAACAGACGGACCTGCGTGGTTAGTTGAGGAGCATTCGTCGCCTTGTCGAGGTGAGCGTTGTAGATTATGAAGCTGTAGGCCATCAGCATGCCGCGAGCAAAATGTCGCACTGCGGGGCTGGCTTCGGGATTGCCTTGTTCGAGGCCTTCCTGACTCTGGCCTGGTGTCGAGTTTACCGGTTGGTTCGCGCCGGGTTGAGCAGCGGGCCCGTTTGGTGAGGTCGGCTTGCCAGGATTCTCGCCCCTCATCACAATTCCCGACAGCGCCAGCCGATCCTTTTTCAGGTCGGGAGCCTCGATGAACTGGCTCGCTGCGCCGATGTGCTCGCTGCTCGCATCGCGCAAGGACATGCGCAACTGGTACGCGCCCGGCTTTTTGATCGGTACAGTCACATAGTAAACCAGGCCATCGCGCAGGGCCCGCTTATACAACTCATCCGGCAACTTCAAGGTATAGGTACGGCCGTTCTGATCCACGGGAACGCCGTTGTCGCCGAACGTAATTGCGAGCACATCGAAAACGCACTTGTGCCAGGCATTCGGTTCATCCGTGAACGTGAGATCGCGCGCATCGATGTGCAGGATCGAACGCATGAACGAGCCGGCCCTGGCGTCGTTGCCGAAAAGCGAAGTCAACTGTAAATGGACTCCGGTCGCGCCAAAGGGCGAGGTCAGGGCGCCGATCAACTGTTGCGCCAGCGTGCGCGGCCCCTGCCGTGTGTCTTCGTCGCTGCGGCCAAGAAAGCCGTTGCGCATACGCACGGTGAACTTCCCCGGACGCGTGACCTTCAACGACAATCTGTGAAAAGTGCGGCGTCCGGTTTTGGGATCGAAGGTTGCGTAGTCAGGCCGATAGCCGATCAGGTAATAGCCCTTCTGATCTTCCATCACGCGCCGAATGCCGCCACTTAAGTCGTTGGTGTTGCGGATCGCAATTCCACCAGTCTGCTGCGCCAGGAAATCAAGACCCTGCTGCGTCTCAAAGGCGGCATTGCGACGGTTGCTAAGCTGTTGTTCCAGATCCTGAGGGCTCCTGCTGTTCAGATTATCGGCGGCGGTCAAGCCCATTGTCTGAAGGCCGGTCGCGTTCATTGTGTAAATCACGACCGAGGCCCGGCCCGCCTCATCGATTAACCTGCGCAGCCTCTCCAGCGCCAGGTAATTGCGCATCGCGTCCTCCTGGCTGTAGATCCTGAACCCGTCCGAGATCAGCAAAACCGACTTGCGGCCCGGCAGTTGGCGCAAACCTTTTACTACATAGCTAACCGCGCCCAGCGTACCGACGGAAAACAGGTCCTCACGGAACTGGTTCAACTCCTCGTTCTTTGCGTCAATCTCAGGGCCGAACGCACCGGGCGTCGGCGGCTCAATCGCGGCGAACGCGCCCACGCCGCCACGACCGCTCGCATACCACTTCACCCGCTCGATTGCCGCGTAAAGCTGGCGCTTGTCGGAAGTAAATTGCTGCAAAGCACCCATGCCCCCGCTGGTGCGAACGATCGCTACCAGATCACCGGGCTGCATTTGCTCGTCAACGAATTTTTTCAGCGCGCGGCGAACGTAGTAGGTGCTCTCAAAAGACAGACCGAGGTCATCAACTACGATGGCCATCGTCCGGCGCACTTGTTCAGGCTTCAAGGCGACCGGCGGCGCGGGCGGGGCGTTCTTATCAACGTTTGCCGTCTTCGCCAGGGGCGCCACGACGGCGGACTCGATGACGTTGTAGGAGAAGTGCGTGATCTTTTGCGGCTTGCCGTCTTCGAATATTTGAACTTCTTCCGGTTTCAGATCGGTGACGACTTTGCCGTTCTTATCGGTCACGACCGCATCAACCTGCACCAGATTAGTCGTAATGCGAACGACGTCGATGTCTTCGGGTCTCTGCTGTTGAGTTTTTGGCTGCTGCTGCGGCGGTGGCGGCTCGGTAATCGGCGCGCGCGGCTGCTGGGCAAACGCCGCCGTACTCAGTTGGGCGATCAAAATAACCGCAAGGAAATGTCGTCTCTTCAACATGGGCCCTCGCAGAAAATGTCGAGACAGCTTAGTACTAATGACTTGTCTATACAAAGACGCGCAGCGACTGCCGGCGGTTTCAGAAATCGGTCTCTTTTCCAGGCACCCAGCTGAGACTCCACGGAAGTTTGGTGTCTGATGGTGTCCAGGCCTGAGAGTTCATGAAGCAAGCACCCGCTCATAGAATTCTATGTACTGCGGAATGATCAGGTCGGTACTGTAACGCAAGGTAGCTGACGCGCGCGCACGCTTGCCCATCGCGCGGCGCAGCTCTACGTCAGTCAACAGGCGGATTGCGTCGGCCGCCATCTTATCGACGTCGCCCACTGCGCTGAGAAATCCTGTGTCGCCATCGTCAACGACTTCCGGCAGACCGCCCACGCGCGAAGCAATCACCGGTACCTGACAGGACATGGCTTCGAGCGCCGCGAGGCCGAACGACTCCTGTTCCGACGGCAGCAACCGTCGCCGACCATCACCAGCCGCGCGTCCGTGCGCTTCAGCACTCGCGCAAGGATCTCGACGCAATCGACCGGTCGCTTCACCGGGCGGAAGTTGGAAACGTGAACCATGATGGGCGCATCGTCAGGCGACAGAGTCTGCCGAAGTTCACAGTCAATTTTTGGTTTGTACTCCGACGGGCAAACAAAATTCGGGATCACCTCGATCCGATCGAACTGGAAGGCTTCGATCGTTGCTTCCTTCAGATAATTCGAGATCGCCGTGACGCCGTCTGATTGTTCCAGGCCATAGCGGGTAATCGAGAGATAGGATCGATCCGCGCCCACCAAAGTGATGTCCGTGCCATGCAGCGTCGTGATTACCGGCAGCCGCCGTTGCGGTTTCAAAGATTCCCTCGCCAGTATCGCACTGATCGAATGCGGAATGGCGTAATGCACGTGGAGCAAATCGAGATTCTCAGTCTCGGCCACGGTCGCCATCTTGGTCGCCAATGCCAAAGTGTAGGGCTGATGTTCGAACAGCGGGTAGGACATCATCTCGACTTCGTGAAAATGGACGCGCTCGTTCAGCTCAGTCAGCCGCGTCGGCAGAGACGAAGAGATAAAGTGCACGGTATGACCGCGCGCGGCGAGTTCCTTGCCCAGTTCAGAGCCGACGATCCCGCTGCCGCCGTAGGTTGGATAGACTGTTATGCCGATGTTCATTTATCAGTTCACCCCGTGAGATAAGCCCTTTGTACGTCAGCCCAAATCGCAAGTTGTATCTCACGGGGTAAAGGCAGTATGCAGTGAGCGGTGAGCAGTCAGCAAGAAGCGGCAGGCGAGTATCCTGGGCGAGCTCGTCTCCCTGCTCACAGCTCACTCTTCACTGCTTACTCGATAAAAAGAGGGGAGGCAGCCGACCCTCGCAATCGTCTGCCTCCGTCTCGACTTGTCTCACCTTTGAGAAAAGGGGGGCCAAGTGAGGCCCGCGAGTATATTCCGCACCCGCGTTTGCCGCAAGCATTTTTGCCATCTGGTCGTGGGTCAGTTCAGAGTTCAAGTCTTAGCTTGCGCCGTAATCAGCAACCTGAAGGTTGAACTCTGAACCCGGCACACCTCAGCGGTTAGAGTTGCAGCCTCTGAGGGGTTATAATGATGCGGCAACCTTAAAGAAAGATAGCGCTGGTTCGATAAGCCGAAGCGCACCAACGAGCAATGCCAAAGATTAGTGACATCCAGGAAACTCCAAACCCTAATGCCGTGAAGTTCATTCTACGCGAGCCGGTAACCAATGGGGTCGCGCGGCAGTTCGGCTCAGTCGATCAGGCACAATCTGATCCGCTGGCAAAATCGATCTTCGATGTCGGCAGTGTCGTGTCCGTCTTTTACATGGACAACATGATTACGGCGGAGAAGGAAGACTCGGCCGACTGGGACGAGCTTTTGCCGGTGCTGGCCGTGCCGATTCGCGCGGCTGATTCAGTCACCTCGGTCTCGTCAGCAGCCGCAGTGGGCGGCGCGGTTGCCGCGGTAACCAGCGACGACCCGCGTTTGCTCAGGATCAATGAAATACTCGACGAAAAAGTACGACCGGCATTGGCAGGCGATGGCGGCTATCTGGAGATTATCGGCTTGAAAGACCACACGCTCAGCATTCGCTACCAGGGCGCCTGCGGCAGTTGCCCAAGTTCGCTGAGCGGCACGCTGATGTCCATCGAAGGGATGCTGAAGCAGGAAGTCGATCCCGAGCTTGAAGTCGTCGCGGTTTGATGTCAGAACCGGGAGCGGATCGGGGTCCCCGCGCGGGCATCCCGCGTGGGGTGGTGGATGCGACCGGGTTATACAATCGAGGTGAATTCATGATCCCCTCGGTTCTGACACATTCTGGAACTCCCTGCCTTTTAGAGCGTTTCTGAATCCAGCAGTTCATCAGTCTCCGGAGGTTTCGAATGAAACGCCCTTCCCTTCCCTTTCCGGCAGCCCTCTGCCTGCTAGCCATTCCGTACATTATCCAAGCTCAACCAGCTACGAAGACGCTGGCCAATGAACAGCCTACTGTCGCTCCGGCCAAGAACGGGGCCGCCGATAGCAAAGCAGCCAGGGATGCCGAGGCAGCGAGAGTCTTGCGCGAACGGCGGGCCAATGCTCAATCGTTATTGATTTCGCTGGCCGCCGACGCAGGAAGTTACGGCGATCTGAAATTGCGCGCGCGCACTCTGGCGCGGATCGCCGATGTTCTTTGGGACGCCGATCCGGAACGAGCCCGCACTCTGTTCCGCAAAGCCTGGGACGCGGCTGAGATTGTGGATCAGGAAGGCCTGCGCAAAATGCAGGAAGATATCAAACAGCAACAAGCCAAAACCGGAAACTCCGCGGTACAGGGACCGCCAAACGTGCGCGGCGAAGTGCTGCGACTCGCCGCGCGACGCGATCGCGCCCTGGGCGAAGAGTTGTTGGCAAAACTCAAGATAGAAAAGGATCGGGAAACCACCGAAGCGGCCGACAGATCCAGGTCCAATCCATCTGACACGCCCGAAGGACTTAGTCAGCGGTTGAGTTTGGCGCGTCAACTGCTCGCGACTGATGTTGAGCGCGCGCTGCAATTTGCCGATCCGGCTCTGGGCTTTATTGGGATGGAGGGAATTGATTTTCTTTCTTACCTGCGCGAGAAGGATGCGGTGGCCGCAGATCGGCGATACCTCGCGATGCTCGCAATTGCGGCTAATCGTTTACAGTCGGATGCCAATACGGTTTCTCTGCTTTCTTCCTATCTCTTCACGCCTCACGTATTTGTAACGTTCAATGGCGGCGGAGCTTCGACGATGTCGACCTCAAGCGGCGGCGCGCCGGTTGAAGTCACACCGGAATTACGCCTGGCATTTTTTCGCATGGCGGCCGGAATCTTGCTGCGACCGCAGGCTCCTCCGGGACAGGATCAAACTTCGTCCGGCCTTCAGGGTAAATATCTAATGATCAAACGCCTGCTGCCCCTATTCGAACAGTACGCGCCAAGGGATATGACCGATGCCATGCGCGCCGAGATGGACGCGCTGGGCACCACCGTCCCCGAAGACCTGCGTCAGCGTGATGACGACACGGTGCGAGAAGGGATCCGCCCGCCACTGTCAGGCGGGGATCGAGAGAAGGCCCTGCTCGATCGAATCGATCATGCGAAGACATCAGATGAACGCGACGCGCTTTACCTTCAGTTGGCCCAACTGTTCGCCCAGAATGGCGAGTTGCGCGCCCGCGATTATGTAGACAAGATTGAAAACAGCGAACTACGCAACCAGGTGCGGCCGTTCATCGATGCGACAATGACGATCCGCGCTCTGGACAAGAAAGACGTCGACCGGGTTCTTGAGTTGGTTCGCATCGGTGAGCTAACCCACCTGCAGAAGGCCTGGGCATTGGCGGCGGCCGGTAAGTTGTTGGCAAAGACCGACCACGAGAAATCATTGATGGTGATTGAGGAAGCGGCCGCAGAAGCTCGGCGCATTGATGGTTCTGATCCCGACCGCCCGCGTGCGCTGATGTCCGTGGCGAACGCTCTGCTGGTTAGCGAACGGGGCAAGAGTTGGGATGCTACTTACGACGCCATCAAGGCTGCCAACTCAGCCGAGGGCTTTACGGGCGAGGACGGCGCGGTCCGGACCAGTTTGAATACCAAATCCATGACTTCCATGCGCGCTTCTTCGGCGCAGGAATTCGATGTGACAGGAATTTTCGGTGAACTCGCAAAAGAAGATTACAATCGAACGGTCGATCTGGCACGCGGATTTGATCGTGAGGCGCCGCGCGCCAGCGCCATAATCGCAATTGCGCGCGCGGTGCTGGAAGCGAAGAAGAAATAGCATCGTCGATTAACATTTCAGCACTCGTTATCGGTTCTGGAGGTTGATATGAGCCGCCGCACTCTCTTGATTCTAGTTTTTCTTCTGGCGGCTTCTGGAACGACCGTCACGCAAACAAAAGAGCAAGCCAGCTCCGCCGCAAAAAATTCTGCGGATAAAAACAAAGCCGCCAAAGACCTCGAAGCAGAACGAATCTTAAGCGAGCGACGCGAACACGCGCGCTCGCTGCTGGTTTCTTTGGCCGCCGATGCACGAAACTTTTCTGATTCGACTTTGCGAGCGCGGACGCAGGCGCGCATCGCCGATGCGCTTTGGAACGTCGATTCGGAGCGGGCCCGCACCTTCTTTCGCAACGCGTGGGACGCGGCTGAGGTCGCCGACCAGGAAGGACAATCGCGTCTTCAGGAAGAAATTCGCCAGGCGAAAGCCAAGACCGGCGGAGGTTATGCCGTGGCGACGCCTCCTGATGTGAGGCGAGAAGTTCTGCGGCTTGCGGCGAAGCATGACCGCGCACTCGGCGAAGAGTTTTTAGAAAAGTTCAAGCAGCAGAAAGAGCAGGAAGCGACCGACGCGAAGAACCGATCGAATCCGTTCCGTGCGGACGAGTCGGTTGCGCAGAGGCTCGGTCTCGCGCGGCAGTTACTCGAGGCCGGCGACAAAGAGCGCGCTTTGCAGTTCGCTGATCCCGTCCTCAACGCAATCAGCATGGAGACGATCGACTTTCTTTCTTATCTGCGCGACAAGGATGCGAATGCGGCCGATCAGCGTTATGCGGCGATGTTGGCAAACGCGGCGGCGAATCCGCAATCGGATGCCAACACTGTGTCGATGCTTTCGTCCTATGTTTTCACTCCGCATCTCTACATTACCTTCAGCGGCCCGGGCGGAACCGGCACGTCGCAGACGAATGAGCGCACCCCTGCTTTGGACGTTCCCGCGTTGCGTGAAGCTTTTCTTCACGCGGCAGCCGGCGTTTTGTTGCGTCCGCTCGCGCCGCCGGGACAGGACACGAGTACGTCTGGCCCGGATGGACAATACCTGGTCATCAAGCGACTGATGCCGCTGTTCGAACAATTTGGGACACCGGAAATCGTCGCGGCACTGCGAGAGCAACTCGAGGTGCTGAGTTCGATGGTGCGCGAGGGCACACGCCAGCGCGACGACGATCCGGTGCGCAAGGGAATTAGGCCTGATCAACCGACGGCGGATCGAGAGCAGGCGCTGCTGGATGAAATCGATCACGCCAAGACTTCCGCAGAGCAGGACCGGCTTTATGTGCAACTCGCGTTCTATCTGGCGGGCAAGGGTGACCTGCGCGCCCGCGACTACGTTAGTAAGGTCGAGAACAGCGAGATGCGCAACACCGCGCGCGCCTTCGTGGACGGGTCGCTGGCTACGCGTGCCGTGGACAAGAAGGACACTGCTCGAGCATTGGAGATGGTTCGCACCGGAGAGTTGACGCATATCCAGAAAGCCTGGGTACTGACACAAACCGCGAAACTCATTCTCAAATCAGATCACGACAAAGCATCGAACCTGATCGAAGACGCCGCGGCCGAGGCGCGGCGTATCGATGGCTCGGACGCGGATCGGCCGCGCGCTTTCCTGGCGGTGACTAACGCTGTGCTGGTGGTGAATCCCCCGATGGTTTGGGATGTGATGAGCGAGACTATCAAGGCCGCGAACTCCGCTGAGAATTTTACGGGCGAAGACGGCGAACTTACATTTACTTTTGCCACCAGGGGGTCGTCTTCAGTCCACCAAATGGGCGTGGCGGACTTTGATGTGGTCGGAATTTTTCAGACTCTCGCTAAAGAGGATTACGAGAAAGCAGTTGACCTGGCGCGTGGCCTTCAACGAGCTGCGCCTCGGGCCAGCGCCGTGATTGCGATTGCGCGTACGGTTTTGGAAGAAAAGAAGAAGTGATTCTCTGAGCGCGCTGGATGTTCATGCGGATTGTCTATGAATAGATGTTCATCGGCCGCGTCAACAGGGCGACCGGGTCTTCTATGTTCAGGGCTTCGCGCACATAGAAAGCTTCGCCGGCGCCGACACCAATCAGCGATCCGTAATACCTCGTGCTGTCGTCAAGCTGCTGCAGAAAGTTCTGCTCACTTATGCGCGTAGTCGGCTCCGGCGACTCGGCGCGATAAAACTGCGAGGCATACGCGCGAATCGCCTTCATTTTTCCTTCCGCGAAATCTGACACATCGACGATGAATGACGGCACGACCAGACGCGAATAGACCGTGTGGGCAACCGCCGGCATCTTGATCGCGTCCAGCCCGGCTTGCTCATCATAGCGGCGAATCGTTGCCAGCCGCGCGGCTTCCCGCACAATGCGCGCGGTGGCGGCATGATCGGGATGGGGATCGTCCCAGTGCGAAGTGAAGACAACTCTGGGCCGGTATTTTCGGAGCGCGCGCACCACAACCTGCCGTGTTTCTTCGCTGAGGGCGAGGTGGCCGTCGGGTTGTTCAAGATTCACGCGTGCGTCCAGGCCCATCACGCGCGCTGCCTCCAGCGATTCCTGTGCGCGAATTTCAGGCGTGCCGCGCGTGCCCATTTCGCCACGCGTCATGTCTGCCACGCCCACGCGATGGCCCAGGGACTTCAATTTCAAAAGAGTCCCGGCCATCGTCAACTCAGCATCGTCAGGATGCGAGAAGATGGCGAGTACGTCGAGTTGAGTTTCCGTTGCCATTAGCGAGCGGGGATCTGCGTGCTGCTCTCTGTTTACTGCTCACTGGTCACTGCTTACTGCTCACCTGGTCTATCTGGATCGTGCCGTCGCCGACGGTAAGCGTCAGCGTCCCGCCCCCATTGCCCGCGCGCGCGCGCACAGATTGCGCGGTAATGCTGTTGCGTTCCAGCGGCTCGAGATTGGGATACCCGTTCTTGACCTCGCCCGTTCTCAGCACCGCAGCGTGGATGTCGCCGCTGAAACCTGGCATCAATCCGATGTTTAGTTTGCCACTCGCTACCTTAATGTCGGCGCCGAGCCCGTGCCAGCTCAAGGCAGGAACGGTGAGATCGACTGTGCCACTCTGCACAATCACTGAAACCAGGCCGCCGGTCAGCGACAGGGTCGCGTCGGTCTGCACCGCGTTCAGCCGAATCGCGCCTTCGACGCCGGTCAGCCTGGTTGGGCCGACGCCCGCATTGATCTCTAAATCAGTCTGAGCGGGAACCTTGATGTGATAATCAATCTTCCATGGCAGACCGATCAAAGACCTGGGAAAGTCCTTGGCCATGCGTTTCATGAAAGTGCGATCGTGCGTACCGGTCGTGATAACGCGAAGGTGGTTGGCATCTTCATCGATGACAAAGTTGTTGAGCGTCGCCAGCCGGCTGAGATCCGCTTCGGTCGGGGCTTGCAGCTCGATTTCCGCGCTGATCTCTACTTCATTTCGCTGCCAGCCTTCGATTGTAACTGAGCCGTTGGGCGCCCCCGTGACCGTGACCGTGCCGGCGTAGAAAAAGCGCCGGCTTTCGTGCCGCGTGATGGTGCGGGTCAGGAGCGGCCCGGCAGGGATGACCGGCTTCTTGTTTTTTTGCGCTGCGACTGGCCGGCCAGAAGCGAAGGCAAAGACAAGCAACAGAGTTGCAGTAAGAACAAAGATTGCACTCTTCGCTGGTTCCACTTATTGGATTGTGCGGGAGATCGAAAGAGTTTGTCTAGCGACGGACGAATTTAACGTCGCCCTGATAAGTCGTAACCGTGACCGAAGCCCGGCCGTCACCAACATCGCCGATGATTCGGCGGCCCTCACCCATCAGTTTCATGCCGTCGTTCCAAAATCTACCCAGAGAAATTTTTTTGGCGGGCGCGGTTGCCACCAAATGAAATCCGCAATTGGCAGGAAGCTGCAGAGTGATATTTCCCTGCCCCGACTTGAATTCATAGGTGCCGCCCGAAGCAAATTCTCCGTCGAAGAAAATATCGCCGGTCGTGTTCGAGGCAAAAACGCGGGCCGCGTTAATTCCCGACAGCGTGACGTCGCCTGAGGTCGAGATGTGCGCCCGCACGAGGTCGCCCTGAATGTTGCTGACGTTAATCTGCCCGCGCCGCGTTTCCAGATCAACGGAGGTGCGCGCCGGCACCTGAATCTTGAAGTTCATGTCACCCACGTCGCCGCGGCCGCGGTTGTCGCCGACGATGTCGATTACCAGGCCCGCGTCGGTCTGGCGCGGATTGAAATGCGCCACCGGAGACTCCATAGTCGCGGTGATGCGAATCTCGTCCTTCGGCCACGTTTCGACGGTGATCGTGCCGGAAAGGTTCTTTAATTCCAGGCGGACATTCTTGCCCGCCGGAAAGTTACGCGACACTTTTTGCTGCGCGAACGCAGTAGTTGCTGAAACCGCAATCAGGAAAGCAAAAAGCGCCGCGAGCTTACCGGTTCTGGTTCTGGTGGTGGGCGGATAGATGTTCATCGGTATCGGGTCGTCAACACGAGGCGCTCAACTCCACGCCGCGGATTACAAATCGGCAAATTCCTTCAGCAACTCTACCTTGTCGTTCAACGCGGCGTTCAATATATCTTCCGAAACCCCGTCGTGCGGGTTCTGGTCCAACTGACGCATGGAATCGTTGACTGCAGCATCGATCACTCCCATGTTGCGATCGAAGGTTTCGCGCATCTGCGAACTCCAACGCGCCTTGTTCTGCTCGACGCGTTGGTTCCAGTACGCAATAACCTGCTGTTGTTGGCGATAGCGCTCCTCAATTGACGAACCGGTTGTCACCGTCGGCGTTCCCTGCACGCTCCTGTTCTGAAAGCGACGCACGCCAAAAACGGTTCCCAGCGCCACCACGATTACCAGCACCGCCGCTGAAGCCGCCAGCCGTGGAAACGACAGTTGCCAGCTCTGGTTCATCAAGCGCGACCACCAGCCGGCATTAGCCTTGACCACCGCCCGCGGCAAACCGGTCAAATCACCTTCGATCATGTTGCTAATCCGCAGCCACAGTGCGCGCTCGTTCGGCACTGCATCATACTCACCACGATTCTCACGGCAAAACACGACGATAGCGTCCAGGTCGCTGCGCGCTTCAGCGCAAACGCCGCAGTCGCTCAGATGTGCCTCGACTCGGTTGTGTTCTTCGGGAATCAGCGACCCGTCAATAAAGCCGCTCAGCAAATCCTGATACTTTTCGCAGTTCATTTCTTCTAACCTTCTGATGCGCCGCGCATCTTCTAATCAGCCCGGGACTGCGCGACTCTCGCGGTCTCAAAGCAATAAAGGGGAGACTGCCTCTTCTTCTGTACGTTGCAGCGGCGAGATTCGCTCGCCGCCATGTCAAACTGGCCCGATCTGGGAATTCGAACGTCTATCTGCCCCGGAAAAGGGCCGGTTCTTGGTTGCTAATGCGGCTTGTTCTGTTGCCTGAGCAAGCCCCGTAATTTCATTCTGGCCTTGTGTAATTGCGACTTTGACGTGCCGACCGAGACGCCCAGCATCCGGGCAATCTCTTCATGCTCGTGCCCTTCGATGTCGTGCAGCGTAAAAACCATCTTATATCCGGGTGGCAACTGCCCAATCGCCTTGTCCAGCGCGATCCGATCGACGACGGGCATGGCATTCGGGTTTTCCGTTCCTTTGACGATCTGAATCGGCGCCTCGCCGTCTTCGGTCGTCTGCTCCATCCGCACGCCGCGCTTGCGAAAGTGCATCAGCACCTGATTGACGGTCAAACGATGCAGCCAGGTGGTGAATGCCGACTCGCCGCGAAAGCTGCCGATTTTGCGAAAGAGTTGAATGAAAACTTCCTGCGCCAGGTCTTCCGCCTCAGTCACGTTACCAGTCATGCGCAGGCAGAGTGAGTAAACACGACGGTTATGACGCTGATACAGTTCCTCGAAGGCTTTCATGTCGCCTTCAGCGGCCCGTTGGGTCAACTGGTAGTCGGGCGTTCGCGGTGTCTCGGTTTCGCTTGCAGCCACTCGTGTTTTAGTATCCGATCATAGGCGCACTCTGACAAGCCGCGATGCCCTTAGCTCTTTTTGAGATTGCAGAGCAGCAGCAATTTCGATGTTTTTGACTTACGTCCAGTAAGTGCGATCGAGAGAGCGATAATGGACCGCTTCGGCGACGTGGTCCGATTGGATCTCGTCGCAGTCTTCGAGGTCGGCGATCGTGCGGCTGACTTTCAGGATCCGATCGTAGGCGCGCGCCGACAAGCCCAGACGCGCCATGGCGCGTTCCAGCATCGTTTCGCTTTCCGAATCAATCCGGCAATAGCGGCGGATCAGACGCGGCGTCATGGCGGCGTTTGAAAAGATTCCGTCGGACGCCAGCCGCGCCCGTTGTCGCTCCCGCGCCTTGATTACGCGCTGACGAATGCTGGCCGAGTCCTCTATGTCTACGGGCGTTTCGCCGGTGAGTTCGCGAAACTTAACCGCGGGAACGTCCACGTGAATGTCGATCCGATCGAGCAAAGGTCCGGAGATGCGACCGACGTAACGCTGAATCTGTAAAGCCGTGCAACGACATTCGCGCGTCGGATCATTCCAGAATCCACAGGGCTATGGCTTACGACGAGAACGAAAGAGTATTCCTTCCTTTGGGGCTTAACCTCAAGGCGGCATGACGGTTGTGGCCAGGCTGTTCACGAGTTTCCACCAACTAATGAATACAGTTGCTGGAACTTGGTTTGTGGATATGTCTAAGAAGCAATTCACGCCATGGGACCCGCAGGCCGGAGAATCAGCGCAGGCATTCGCCGCGTTCGTGGCGTATCGCGATTTGGGCCCAGAGCGCTCCATTGATGCGGTAGTACGGGAGTTGGACAAGAGTAGGACACTGATCGGCCGCTGGTCGGGTAGGTGGAAATGGGTGAAGCGGGCCCAAGCGTACGATGCTCATTTGGATGAAATCAAACGTAAGGCGCACGAGTCTGCCATCGCGAACAAGGCCCGACGCATCATGTCCTCTTATGAGGTTCTCGAGGGTATGTCTGGTTACGGTCAGGGCGATATCACAGACCTGTTGAACGAGAACGGGGAGTTTGATCTGGCTGACATAAAGAGGCGAGGGCTCGGCGGCCTGATCAAGTCCATCACCCGCCATTCTAACGGCTCTGTTGCCCGCATTGAGATGTATGACGCTATGGAGGCCAGGGAGACCATCGGACGATATTACAAGCTCTGGGAACGAGGGCCGCGTGAAATTCGTGATCCTGAGGCGGTATTGGCAAAGCTATTGGGAATAAGCCCGAAACAACTGCCGCCGGCTTACGATGTCGAGTCCGACGTTGACGTACCCGGTGAAGCGGGTCGAGAATGCAAACGAAAACAGCGGGCCCTCTCATAAAATAGTCATCTAGCGGCGACCCGGCGGGAGCGTGTTTCGTAACTAGCGTGGTGCGGCGAAGGGTGCTTTGATTCGCGCCGCCGTGTCAACTCAACCGTTATACCGCGCATTCATCCGTCCTAGTAACTAAAGAAAATGTTTTGGACCGTTGCCAAAATGTTTTGGGTCATCGCCATTGGCATCACCTGTGTTAATGCATATCTGCTTCGTTCGCGTGCACAGAAGGAAATCGAGCGCAATCCAGAATTGGCTGAGGGTTACGCTCAACTGGTCAAGGGTTACCTGATCTTTCTTAACCTTCCATGGCTCGTAATGGGACTCGGAATTATTGTCGGCGGCACTCGTAACGCTTTCGATTATCTAGACCCGCGTGGAGGGAATGCTTACGTTATGATGTTCCACGTCACGGTCATTGTCTTGTGGGCATTGAGTATCTATTGGATCTACTTCGCTGGCGGCGCGGAGTTTCTCGTACGCCACCCGGGCGCAGTGAACATCGACGTCAAATCTCCGCTCGTCCTAAAACTATTTTATGGTCTGATACTATTGGGCGGTATCGCTGGCGAAATTGCCATGTGGCTCCTGCGTCCACCGTTGCAGAACTTTGGTTAGAAACGCGGTATAACAAATCGTTGGACGCGAGCGGCGGGGGCGTGTTTCGCATCATGATTTGTCCGGCGAGGCTTGAATGAATTCGCGCCGCCGCGTCAACTCAACCGTTGGGCCACTCGCGAATATTTTAACCAAGGTTTCTTGCGTGGCGACGTCAACCAAATTTGCCTGGGTAGTTCATGCCGACAATCACAGTTGCGTCCTGGATCGGTTGGCTCGCTCCGCGTAACATGTCGTCTGCTTCAGAATCGAAGGTGCTTGTTGGTTGTCTCGGCGTCTGGATGATGCGTTCGCGTTCCGGTGATTGTTTTTCAAATCGTTGGTACTTTCGCTCCGCGTTCCTTGGGGGGATCGTGGCCCAACAAATCGTTGGACGCGAGCGGAATCAGCGGGCTTCTCATCGACAAGTAGTCCGTAGCGTAGTTGCTTCCCGCCGCGTCAACTCAACCGTTCGACATCTCGTCCTGGATCACTTGGGGCAAGTCCTCCAAAGTGAGGCCAGCTTCGTAAGTCAGCGAGGTTATTTAATGAATCGCTCTTATCTGTCTATCATTGTTGGCTTGGTCTTAGTCGTCTTTGCACACCCTGCTTCTGCTCAGTCACCGGCAGCGAGGCCAACCACTCCTCTCAACAATGCCAGCAGGGACAGATCCGACGCGAAAGCAGAAGCCGACCGCATTGCAAAAGAGCGCCGCGCGCATGCCCGTTCGCTATTGATTTCATTGGCCAGCGACGCGCGCAGCTTTCGCGATCAAGCGTTGCGCGCTCGCTCTTTGGCGAGAATTGGGGACGCCTTGTGGAGCATTGATTCCGAGCAAGGGCGCACATTTTTCCGGAACGCCTGGGAAGCCGCGGAGATAGCCGATCGAGAGAGCGAGGGGCGTTTTAGCTTGGGCCAGGAGCGTATTACCCTGAGCCAGGTGCGTTCTAACCAAAGCCAAGTCCAGCTTGACCTCCGAAGAGAAGTCTTAAAGCTCGCCGTCCGTCGTGATCGCCACCTCGCTGAGGAGTTTCTTCAGAAGCTGAAGTCAGACCAACAGGAGACTAAACGCGAAAACTCAAGCCCCAACTTGTGGGCGCTTAGTGAGGCGTCGCAGCAAAGACTGAATCTGGCAAAAGAACTGCTAAGCACTGGGGACATCGACCGTGCTCTGCAATTTGCCGATCCTGTGCTTGGTAGCGTAACCATATCCACTCTGGACTTTCTTACACAACTGCGCGATAAGAATCCTGCTGCCGCCGACCAGCGTTATGCGGCCATGCTGGCCAGCACCGGCAGCAATGTACAGGCGGACGCAAACACGATTTCAATCCTTTCATCTTATATTTTCACACCTCAACTGTACGTGATCTTCGGCACCGACGGCGGTGCCTCGAGTGTCGGACTGCCCAGCCGTCCGCCTGCGAGCGTCAGTCCGCAGTTGCGGTTGGCTTTTTTTTACACCGCTGCCGGCGTTTTGCTGCAGCCCCAACCACCGCCAGAGCAGGACCAGCGCACGGCGGGAATTGTCGGCACATACATGGTCATTAGGCGCATGATGGCACTATTTGAGCAGTACGCGCCGCAGGAAATTGCCACAGCAATTCGTGGCCAGTTTGAGGCCCTCAGTTCTCTAATCAGCGATGCCGCGCGTCAACGGGAAAATGACTGGATACAAAAAGGTCTCACTCCCGAGAAGGTGCTTGCCGATCAGGAACAGCCCCTCCTGGATCAGATCGAGCATGCCAAGACGTCAGGGGAGCGCGACGAACTGTACCTTAGACTCGCCTTGCTGGCGCTCAGCAAGGACGACATGCGAGCGCGAGACTATGTGAGCAAGATTGAAGAAAGCTGGTTTCGCGAACAGGCGCAAGCGTGGGTTGACCCTTGTTTGGCCATCAGCGCCATCGCGAAGAAGAAGATTGAGATCGCTCTGGAACTGTCTCGCATCGGAGAGTTAACTCACATACAGCGAGTGTGGCTCCTGACACAGGCGGCAAAACTGCTCGCGAAAACTGATCGTGACAAAGCTCTGTCGTTGGTTGACGATGCTGCAACCGAGGCTCGTCGGATCGAGGAAGTCGATCTCGATCGACCGCGCGGATTACTGGCCATTGCCAATGCGTTAAAGTTGCTTGAGCCATCGCGGGCATGGGACGCTGTCTTCGATGCGGTCAAAGCTGCAAACTCGACCGAACGTTTTACGGGCGAAGACGGTGTGCTCGCACTTGCGATAAATGGCAAGAGTCAGCTCTCGTACCGAAAGGACGGCGTTCCCGATTTTGATATAGAAGGAATCTTCGGCAAGTTGGCGAATGATGACTACGATCGGGCTGTCGAACTGGCGCGCGGCTTCCAGGGCGAGGCGCCCCGCGCGAACGCTACCATCGCCATAACTCGCTCCGTGCTGAATGAGAAGAGCGTCCCCGTTCCTACGCCCCAACCAGCTGCGAAGAATTAGCTGTCCAAGGAGCGCTGGCTCGTTGCTTACTGAGACGCTGTCGAACAAATCATTGGACGCGAGCGGCGGGAGCGTGTTTAGCGCCACACTTTTACCCCACTATCCATTCATGGACGCGTTGGCGTAAACGCCGTCCTCTTATGTTAGACTTTGCAGAGATTGCTATATGCACGCCATTAAACACGCAGTTGTGCTATTGCTTTCTACGGCTGTCGTTCTCCCGACGTTGGCAAATTCTTTTCAGCCCTCGTCAACCGCGGGCAACGAGCCAGTAAAGGTGTGGCTCACCGACTTGTCAGCCGGCGTCAGACTGGTCCAACAATCAAATCTGTCCTTTGCCCCGGACAGCAATTCCAACCCACTGACGATTACCGTCGATGAGAGTTCTCAGTTTCAACAAATGGAGGGCTTCGGCGCTTCCTTCACCGATTCCTCAGCCTGGCTGGTCTATAACAAGTTGAACTCGACCCAGAGAACTGATCTCATGACTAACCTGTTCAGCCCGACGAACGGTATCGGACTCAGCCTGTTGCGGCAACCATTGGGCGCATCTGATTTTTCCACCATCGGAAACTACTCGTATGACGATGTGCCGGCGGGACAAACTGATCCGAACCTCACGAGCTTCTCGATCAATCATGACCTTACTTACATAGTCCCCGTTCTTAAGCAGGCGATTCAACTGAATCCGGCAGTGAAGATAATCGGGACGCCGTGGAGTCCCCCAGGTTGGATGAAAACAACAGGGTCTATGATCGGTGGCAATCTTAAGACCGAGGACTACGCTTCTCTCGCCAGCTATTTTGTGAAGTACATTCAGGCTTATCAGGCTCAGGGCGTACCCGTGAACTACATCACAGTTCAAAACGAGCCGTTATACATTCCTCCTGGCTATCCGGGGATGGGTATGGCCGCGACCGAGCAAGCCAGCTTTATCAAGAATTACCTTGGGCCGGCTCTAGGCGCCAGCAACATCAAAACCAAAATTCTCGCTTACGATCATAACTGGGACGCAACCAGCTATCCCGAAACGGTCTTGTCGGATCCTGCGGCGGCCCAATATATCTCGGGCATCGCCTGGCACTGGTATGGCGGTACAGTGAACGCGCAAACGGTTCTCCACAATGAATACCCAAACAAAGATGCCTTTATTACGGAGGCTTCGGGAGGCACATGGCAGGGGGGCGACGCAAATGCGTTTCGCGCTGTGTTGGACACCCTGGTTATCAATGGCAGCCGAAACTGGGCCAAGGGCGTTGTGCTGTGGAATATGGCGCTGGACACCAACAATGGTCCAACCAATGGCGGCTGCGGAACATGTCGCGGAGTAGTTACAATCGATCAAAGCTCAGGGAACGTCACCTACAACGTTGACTATTACGCGCTGGGCCAAGCAAGCAAGTTCCTCCAGCCTGGGGCTTATCGAATTGGCTCCAATACGTTTGGCTCCAGCATCGAGGACGTAGCCTTTAAGAATCCTGATGGCTCAAAAGTGCTGATTGCCTATAACGCAGGCAGCTCGCAAAGCTCGTTTAAAGTGCGATGGGGAAATGAGTCGTTCAGCTACACGTTGAACGCCGGCGCCGCGGCTACATTTACTTGGTCCGGTTCGCCGGCGCGGACCACGCAACTATTGTCGCGCAACGGTTGGGTCGCCACTGCATCAGCCAGCGTCTCCGGATTGGTTCCTGCCAACGCGCTCGATGGGAATGCTCTTACCCGTTGGAGCACGGGTCAGCCCCAAACGAGCGGACAATGGTTTCAGGTGGATCTTGGATCTGCCCGCCCGTTCAGCCGGATCGTAATGGATTCCGCCGCTGGAGAATTTCCGAGCGGATATGAGGTCTATGTTTCGAACGACGGCACGAATTGGGGCAAACCGATTGTCATCGGTGCCGGAACCGCTCAGTCCATTACCCTGAACTTTCCGTCTCAGGTTGCGCGCTACATCAGGCTAGTGCAAACGGGCAACGCCGCCAATTGGTGGTCGCTGATTGAATTCAATGTGTACGCTGGTGGCCCTATGGGTCTGTTGCCCAGAGGAACCTGGACAGCCACGGCCTCGGTCAGCAACTCTGGAGAACCGCCGAGCAACGCACTCGACGGAGACAGCAAAACGCGCTGGAGTACCGGACAGCCGCAAACGAATGGTCAGTGGTTCCAGGTGGATCTAGGTTTCGCGCAGACCTTTTATCAGATTGAGATGGACTCGGGAGTCAGTGCCGGAGACTATGCACATGGCTACCAGGTCTACATATCAAGCGATGGCACGAACTGGGGTGCTCCGATCTCTGTTGGAAACGGAAGTTCTCAGACCGTTAGTGTCGTCTTTGCGAATCAGACGGCCCGTTATATCAGGGTGGTCCAGACAGGAAGCTCCGGCCAATGGTGGACACTCCATGAATTCAACGTTCTAACTGACTCAGGGTCACCAATCCAATCAAGCGCGCCCACTCTTGTGACCGAATCAGATTCGAATCGAGCCATTGCGCTTCATTCTGTCCTGTTCATGCCGGGACCCTTCTCGCCAACAACCACGCAAAACTTTGGTCCTGATCACCGCACCCGAGTGATGCTCTTTGCTGAGAATCTCGATCTATTACAGGGCGAAGACTTTTCAGTCGTGACAGTCCAGGCGGTGGACACTCAGAACACACCGTACCTCCTTTCCGTCGAATACGTGGGCAAAGTCCCAGGCTTCAATTGGCTCTCGAGTGTGATTGTCAGATTGCCAGACACTCAGTCGTTTAGCGGTGACTTGTCAATCGGCGTTAGCTTACACGGTGCAAACAGTAACGGAGCTGTGCTGTCGATTAAAGCTCCCTGAAGACCTTTAACACGGCGCTTCGCCGCGCCCGGTCAACTACGCATTCGACGGCCATGGACGACTGGTTCAGCATAATTGATGCGCGGTGCGAAATGTCGGAGGGCGCTGTTCAAGACCTGCGCGAGGTGGGCTTCGTCGTCATTCCTGGCCCGGTGGCGCTCACCCGGTTGCCGCAATTTGCCGCGGCTTACGATTCCGGCGTGGCGTGCGCGGCTGCGGACGACTTATCCGAAGGTAGGTCGACAATCCGAGTCAACGACTTCGTCAATCGTGGCCCGGAATTCGATGGGCTATACGTGTACCAACCCGTGCTCGAGGCATGTTGTCGCGTCATCGGTCAACCATTCAAACTCAGTACAATGCACGCGAGGACCGTGCGACCATACTCCCGGGCACAGAATCTTCATGTGGACTTCAGACGCGAAGTGGATGGCTGGCCGATGGTAGGGTTCATTATGATGGTGGATGAGTTTCGCAGCGACAACGGGGCCACTCGGTTTGTGCCGGGTTCACACAAATGGCTCACAATTCCGCCTGACTTTCCGAAGGACACATCTGCGGACTACGAGGGCCACACATTGGCGTGTGGCCCGGCGGGTTCAGTCATTGTTTACAACGGGTCAGTCTGGCACGGACACACGGCAAACCGGATCGGCGAGCCTCGGCGTTCAATCCAAGGCGCGTATATCTCCCGAGATGCCGAGCCGGCCGTCAACCAGGCTGCGCGCATACGTCCGGAGACTCTCGGTCGAATTGGTCACCTCGCGAAGTACGTGCTAGCCGTCTGACACGTCGTTGGACCGGAGCGTGCGACCGTGTTCCGCAACTTGCTCCCTTGATCGTCGAGAAGTAACAGATCGTTCCTTTGAAGGAGTGTAGTTCGGTTCCAGGTTACAAGACAACACTATGAAACCGTCAAGCTTACGCTTCTCGCTGGTGCTGGCACTTTTTCTAGCACTCACCGTTTCCGCACAGACTACCGACAACTATCAACCCGGTCCGGATTCAATCCCGCAGCCCGGCGTGCCAAAAGGCGAGATACTCAAGTTCACTTTTGCTAGCTCAAAGATTTTCCCCGGCACGACACGCGACTACTGGGTCTACGTGCCCGCGCAATACAAGCCTGATAAGCCCGCCTGTGTCTTCGTATGCCAAGACGGCATTCGTTATCAGGCGCCCACCGTCTTCGACAATCTTATCAACAGAAAAGAGATGCCGGTTACCATTGGGGTGTTTGTCGCGCCCGGCGTGGTGAAAGCAACTGACGCTAATGCCGCGCTCGATCGCTTCAATCGCAGCTTTGAATACGACGGCCTCGGCGATGACTATGCACGCTTTCTGCTCGAAGAATTATTACCCGAAGTCGAAACAAAAAAGACGTCCGATGGGCGGGCGCTAAAGCTTTCTCACGACGGGAATGACCGCGCAATCGGTGGCGAAAGCAGCGGCGCCATAGCCGCATTCACCGTGGCGTGGGAACGGCCCGACGCATTCACGCGAGTATTCAGTTCGATTGGGACCTATGTCGATCTGCGCGGCGGCATGCGTTACCCAACTCTGATTCGCAAGTACGAGCCAAAACCCCTTCGGGTTTTTTTGCAGGACGGTTCGAGCGACCTGAATATCTATGCCGGCGATTGGTGGATGGTGAACCAAACAATGGAGCGCGCCTTTCAGTTCGCGGGCTACGAGGTGCAGCACGCCTGGGGCGATGGCGGGCACACCGGCAAACACGCTACCGCGGTGTTCCCCGACGCGATGCGCTGGCTTTGGAAGGATTGGCCGAAGCCCGTCACGGCGGGCCCATCGCAGAATGCCACGCTGGCCAGCATCTTGCTTCCGGGCGAGCAGTGGCAGTTGGTAGGCGAAGGTTACAAGTCGACCGAGGGCCCAGCGGTCAACAGCAAGGGCGAGGTTTTCTTTAACGACATCGGTAGCAGTAAGATTTATAAGGTGGGACTGGATGACCAGGTGAGCCAATTCATTGCCAACTCCAGGAGAGGCAGCGGCCAGGCATTTGGTCCTGACGGCCGGCTCTACGCGGTGGCTGGCGGCGACCAGGAAGTAATAGCCTACTCCACCGACGGCAACGCGAAGGTAATCGCCCGAGGGTTCGTGGGCAACGACATCGTCGTAGCCCACAACGGCAACATCTACGTCACCAATCCCCCGCCGGACAATATGAACGAACCGAGCAAGGTCTGGTTGATCAAATCAAATGGCGAAAAGACTGTCGTCGACACAGGTATCAAGTATGCCAACGGCATCACGCTCTCGCCTGACCAAACACTGCTCTACGTCGCCGACTACCGATCGCACTGGGTCTACAGTTACTTCATCAAGCCGGACGGAACGCTTGATTTGAAACAGCGCTACTACTGGTTGCACGTGCCGGACACTTCCGACCGCAGCAACGCAGACGGAATTCGAGTGGATCGCGATGGACGCCTTTACGTCGCTACGGCGATGGGGATACAGGTCTGCGATCAGGCCGGCAGGGTGCAGTGCATTATTCCCACGCCGAACCGCCGGCCTTCCAACCTTGCTTTCGGTGGGGAACATTTCGATACGCTTTACGTTACCTGCGGCGACCGGGTCTACAAACGCAAGCTGAAGGTTACTGGCGCCAACGCCTGGGACAAACCGAACAAGCCTCCAGCGCCTCGACTGTGATTCTCGAATCGCGTAAGACTCAAGGTTGTTGACTATTTGTCTCGACCCATGGAACGTGTCGCGCTGGAAGATCTCATTGATAAACTTGCGGGTCTCCACCAATACAATGCTTGCCAGAGCTTCAGCAGTCGACGTTTTGAATGAAAAAGGCGAGTTCGACATTGCCGACGTCCGGCGCCGCGGCTTGGGTTACTTGGTCAGCGCAATAAAGACGCGCACCGTCACCTACCCCAACGGCACAGTCGCAGTTACCCGCGAGTTCAAAATGGAGAACCGCAAGGGCTTTCTCGAACTCATGGGCACTCATCACGATCTCTGGAACCCTGTAATCAAAGATCCGGATGCTGTTCTCGCCAGCATCCTTGGCTACGCGAGAGGAGCGTTGCCGGCGAAACTAGACGAGCCAGATGCGATCGACCTCGAGTCAACCGAGCTGCCGGCGGATGTAGCCTTGGATACCAACAGAGAGCATGACTTGGAAAAGCGAACTGAATCGGAGGCCGGGGAGTTGGACGACGAACTTAACGCGAATCAGCAACTCACCGATGGGCGAAGGTTGGAGCGCCAAGTCTCGGCGACCTACGAACCAACGCCCCAAGAGTTCCCCGTTTCAAATCCGCTGACACCCTCGAAGGTGGAGTTCGACGAGAAAGCTTCTGTCGGGAACACCCTCAAGGGGTACAGGAAGCTCAACGGCGAGAAAGCAGTGACCCGTAAGGACAATTCAGTCGAAGCACCACAGAACTACGCGCCTGTCTCAGGCTCCAGGACACTTCTATGATTGGTTCTCAGAGGTACAGCCGATGAATCAGAAATCGCCCAATTCAAACGAGCCGCGGCCGATCTCCGACGTAGCGCTGAAGCCACGAACGGCTTACTCAACTCATCCGCGAGTACAGAGAGCATTTCGGAGGCTGGTAAACTGGAAGAAATACGAGGAGCAACAGCGCCAACTCTCCACGAAGAACTCGAAAACGTAGACCCACCCATGATTGATGGCAAAAAGGTGGTTTCGCCGAGGAAACCAGAACACCAAGCCTTTCTGTTGACTTCCATTTCAGATTGGAATAGAAGCAAGGCACCAAACGCATAGCTTACCAGCATTTCGTCGGGGGTAGCGCTCAACTCGCGACCGTTAGGTACTCGGCAGCAGAGGAGGAGTCAATAGATCCAGACACCACACTGGAACGCCTCAACTACTTTCAGGGCCAGTTGCTCTCTGTTTCTGACCTGACGGCTGAACAGGAGTACTTCTTGGCAAAACATCGTCGCCATAACCGGTACCTCCACGGTTGGGGGGTTGTGAGCGGACTCAAAGTAACGATGCCGGATTCCTCGGAGATTGTTGTCGAACCCGATGTGGCAATCGACTGCGCTGGAAACGAGATCCACGTGGGCGCTCAATTGAGATTGAAGATTCCAAAGAGTCCGGATGTGCACTTCGTAGTTCTTCAATATACCGAGACCAAGACTTCCCCAGTACCGAACGTCTTAGCTTCCGCACCCACAACAGCCCAGGAACTAATGTTCACGAGGATCAGAGAGGGATTTCTCATAGACATCGCGGACGCTGATCCAGCATCCGATCATAGAAGGAACGGAACGGGGACACCTGGCTGTGGCCGTCTACACCAATTGTGCATCGCCCGTCTCAAGAAGGGCCTCCACAGTTGGAAAGTCGAGCTAAGAGGGCGCCGGCGGAAACGATGATGAGGGCCATTGGATCCGACCGGCTGCGAACAATTTGAAAACAGGCAATCTTCGGAGCGCACGAAGTCGTAGCCGCGCCGACAGGCAACAAATTGGACGCGAGCGGCGGGGGCGTGTTTCGCAAGATAATTGGTCCGGCGATGCTTGATTTGATTCGCGCCGCCGCGTCAACTCAACCGTTGGGCAGCTTCGCCTTGTGGAGAATTATTACCGACCGTTTAGGAACAATCGACTTATCGTGGCGTTGAGCCTTATGGACGGTTCATCAAGATTCTCTGACACTAAAATGGAGGCAAACATGAGCGTAAAACTTATGCTGATGTTCTTTGTGATGTTCTTGGGTGCACTATCAGCGCACGCACAATCCCCCGTAGAGGAAGTCGGCGACGAGAAGGAGCCGAAACTGCGCGTAGAATTGCTGCAGCTTGTTAGAGATGATCAGAACGTTCGAGCGGAGTTTGACCAGTATCGGAAGCGCCATGATTTGCTGGGCATCGACGAGAAAGCGCTTAATGAGAAGCTGAATAAAAATCCAAAATTAAAAGAAGGATTTCAGGTGCTCTCGCTCCGGCTACAGGAGAGTGAAGACGCTAGACTTTTTCGCGTGAAACAAATACTTGTGAAGTACGGTTGGCCTG
>WNFC01000703.1_pt1 | contig 50419 bp, 49 predicted proteins | sample 5400541 | NCBI WGS metagenome assembly WNFC01 (sample SAMN13153342, study PRJNA577476) | soil metagenome | isolation source: 120 cm saprolite under Douglas fir tree site 2 hole 2 replicate 1 | place: USA:California | collected 2015-04-18 | reverse complement strand
TCGGGACTACGCCGGCCGAGGACGCGAGTCTTTGCTGTTACGTGCGTGACAACGGCGCCGGCTTCGACGCCGCGCACGCGGGCAGGCTGTTCATCCCGTTCCAGCGGCTGCACACGACGAGCGAGTTCCCCGGCACCGGTACCGGCGTCGGCCTCGCCGGCGTACGGCGAATCGTGGAACGTCACGGAGGTCAGGTTTGGGCGGAGGGCGCCGTCGGCGAAGGCGCGACCTTCTACTTCACTCTCGACGCGAAGGAAATAGCATGAGTGACACCTCAGGGCCCCGGGCTCACCGAGCTAACGCTCCGCCTCACCGTCGGCATCACGACGCGGGTGATCATCGAGGATCTTGCCCGCATCAGTGGCCAACCAGTTACAGATTGTGATTATTGTGATACGTTCAGTGCATGAATCGACCAGTAGGCGCTAGCGCTAGTACAGGTCGTTTCCGTGGCTTGCACGACCCGCGAGGCGCCGCTGATGCACGAAGTGCAACAGCACGCCGTAGGGGGCCCTGGTGACCAGAGCAACGCCCCACGGGCCAACTGCGGGCAAACGGGTGAGGCGCCAGTCGCTCCGCTTCATCTCAGCCCTGATGCTGCTGGTCCTGGCCGGGATCGTTGTCGCCTCGTCACTGATCACGCGGAACGTTATCCGTAACCAAGAACGGCTGATCTTGCGCGAACGGACGGCCGAGGTCGCTGCCGTGATCGGGAGCGTGTTCACAGGCATCCAGTCCTCGCTTCAGTTGCTTGGCACGATCGCTCGTTCAGATCAGGGCCACCTCCAGTTGTTCGCCGCCGGGGCGCGTTCAGTGGCCAGTACGGGTACCCAAACGTGGCTGGTGGTCACCAAGAGGGGGACCGGTCTGAGGGTGACCGAGGCAGCGGGCAACGGGGCGACCGTTGGCCAAACGATCTCCGGCGACCGGGCCCAGCTGGCTCGCCGGGCCCTGTCCGCCAAAGGACTGATATCGGGCTTGGTGCGAGATGGTGCCAACATCCGGCTTGCCTTCGCCTTGGGCCAGGCCGCGGGACCCGGGACCGTGGTCTGGCAGGAATCGGCAATCTCCCCGACGACTCCAGTCCAGTCAACCCCGACGTCGCCGTGGCGCTCCTTGGATATCGCGCTCTACCTGTCGGACCATGCCGACCCCTCAGCTCTCATCGTGACGACCACGAAAAACCCGCCGACGACGGGACTTCAATACCCGTTCCGCGTCGGAGCGGATACGTGGCTAATCGCTGCCGACAGCCCCCATCCCCTCGTCGGGTCGCTGGCCCACGACATGCCCTGGATCATCCTGGCATTTGGCGCGTTCGCCGCCGCGTTGATAACCGCGATCGTCGAGACGCTGGGCCGACGACGGGACTACGCATCCGCCCTGGTCGAGGAGCGCACCGCATCGTTGCGGAGCGCGATGACCGAACTCGAGACGATGCAAGCCCACCTGGTCCGCCAGGAAAACCTGGCGGCCTTGGGCCAGCTGGCCTCCACGGTAGGCCACGAGTTGCGCAACCCGCTCGGGGTCATCATGAACGTCCTCTACCTCATAGAAATGGGGACAGGGGATGATGCCAATGAGCCGATGCGCCGCCACCTTGCCACCGCCAAACGAGAGGTCTCTGCGGCCACCCTCATCGTGTCCGACCTCCTCGACTTCGCCGCAGGCCGGGAACCAATGCTCGCCCCGGTAGAGGTCTCCGAGCTGGTGGCCGAGGCACTCTCCGTGGTGCCGCCGCCCGAGGGCATCCAAGTCGTCCAGGGCGGCGAGCCGGAAGTTGTCATCAATGCAGACCGTGACCAGATCCGTCAGGCGCTTCTCAACCTCATCACCAACAGCTACGATTCCATGCCCGACGGTGGCGTGCTGACCGTCTCGGCGGCGTCGGTAGGAGGATCAGCGCAGATCACGGTGACTGACACCGGCATGGGCATGGATGAGGAGACCCGCGACGGTATCTTCGCCCCCTTCTTCACCAAGAAGGCACGGGGGATCGGCCTTGGCCTGGCCGTGACGAAACGCGTCATCGACGCCCATGGCGGCACTATCACGGTCGAGAGCACGCCCTCGGCGGGCAGTTCTTTCACACTTACCGTGCCCGCCGCCGCGATGGCTAGCGCGCCGCTGTGAACGCGTCCGCTGTGCTGGTGGCTGACGATGAGGCCGGCATGCGCGACACCCTGGTCGCGATCCTCGAGCATCACGGCTACCGTGTCTCGTCGGCCGCCGACGGCGACGCCGCGTTCGGCGCCATTCAAGAGAGAGCCTTCGACGTGGTCATCATGGACATTCGGATGCCAGGACGCGACGGCGTGTCTGTCCTCCAGGAGATAGGCGTCCCCCCACCTCAGGTCATCTTGATGACAGCCTATGCGCAGGAGGACCGACTGCACGCCGCGGCCAACGCCAACGCCTTCGCTATTCTCCACAAGCCCTTCGACACGCGCAGAATGCTGGGCCTAGTCGCTGACGCTAACAGGTTGACACATGAACACTCTGCCACCTCCTGACACAACGCCTCGCTCGCCCGTTGTCTACGTCGTCGACGACGACGCGGGTATGCGGCAGACTGTCATCGACGTCCTCGCTCTGGCCGGGATCGCAGCTGAGGGTTTCGGATCCGGAGCGTCTGCGCTGGCGCTCCGCGGCTCTGGCCGACCGGACCTGGCGGTGGTCGATCAGCGGCTTCCCGATACGACGGGGATCACCCTTTCGGCCCGTTTGAAATCCGAGGACCCCGATCTGGCGGTGATACTGCTCACCGGGTACGCGTCCGCCGATAGCGCCATAGCCGCTGTCGGTCTGGTCGACGACTATCTGACCAAGCCAGTCCCCCCAGACGATCTCGTGCGAAGCGTGCGAGCCGGCCTCGAGCGCACCCAGCTCCGGCGAGAGAACCGCCATCTCGTAACCCGCCTGCAAGAGATGAACTGCTCCCTCGAAGCGACCGTGGCCGACCGGACCCGTGATCTCAGGGATGCGCACCGCCGGGCCCTCATCGCCCGTGACATTACCGAGCAGAAGCAGCTCCGCGCCGCGGCCGAGCTTGCCCGCCGGGCCGATGACCTTGAGCAGGCCAACCGGAACCTGGAGAGCTTCACCTATTCGATCTCGCACGACCTGCGCGCTCCGCTGCGGGCGCTAGGCGGTTTCAGCGGGGTCCTGCTGGAGGACTACGGAGACGTCCTCGGCGGGGACGGCCGGGGCTACGCTGAGCGGATCCAGTCCGCCAGTGATCATATGGCACAGCTTATCGACGACCTGCTGAATCTTTCGCGCGTCGCGCGAGCCGAGTTGCATCCTCGAACGGTCGATCTCGGCGCCGAGGTCACCCGGATCGCCGAGGATCTCCAGCGCGCCGATCGGGACTACGCCGGCCGAGGACGCGAGTCTTTGCTGTTACGTGCGTGACAACGGCGCCGGCTTCGACGCCGCGCACGCGGGCAGGCTGTTCATCCCGTTCCAGCGGCTGCACACGACGAGCGAGTTCCCCGGCACCGGCGTTGGCCTCGCCAGCGTACGGCGAATCGTGGAACGTCACGGAGGTCAGGTTTGGGCGGAGGGCGCCGTCGGCGAAGGCGCGACCTTCTACTTCACTCTCGACGCAAAGGAAATAGCATGAGTAACAGGACTATCTTGCTGGTTGAGGACAATCCCGACGACGAGGCGCTAATGCTCCGAGCCTTGAAAAAAAATAACATCCTCAACAAGGTCACCGTGGCCCGCGACGGCGCCCAGGCCATCGAACATCTATTTAACGGCCCCAGCGCCGACCTGCCTCTCCCCAGCGTTATCTTGCTCGATCTGCAACTCCCCAAGGTCCATGGACTGGAGGTACTGCGCAGGATTCGGGCCGACGAGCGGACCCAAGCCATCCCCGTTGTCGTCCTCACCAGCTCCAGACTGCAAGAAGACATTCTCAAATGCTATCGCGACGGCGCCAACGCCTTTGTACGAAAGCCAGTAAGCTTCTCCGACTTCGCCACGGCGATGAATACGTTCGGGATGTTCTGGCTGCACCTGAACGAGGTCGCGGCGGATTAAGGGGGGACATTCATGAGCGGTGGGAACGAGCGCAGCGAACCGCAGAACAGTGAGCCGGCGACAAGCACCGGTCCGGGGCAGGCGAACACTCTGCCCGGAGAAAGGGCGAACCCAGACGGGCCGAAAGCGCGCATTCTCATGCTCGAGGACGAAGCCTGGGATGCTGAACTTGCGCAGCGCCTGCTGACCGGTGCGGGCATCGGCTTCACAGCCGTCGTCGTGGCCACCAGGGAATCGTTCGTGGAGCAGCTGGCTGCCTTCCAGCCAGACGTAATTCTGTCCGACTACCATCTGCCTGGCTTCTCCGGCAAGAGCGCGCTCAAGATCGTGCAGGAGCAGTGCCCGCATATACCGTTCGTCTTCTGGTCCGGTGTGCTCGGCGACGAAGCAGCAGTCGAACTCATGAAACAAGGGGCTGCGGACTACGTCCTGAAGGACCGGCCTGCACGCCTGCCCGAGGCCATTCAACGCGTCCTCGCCGAGGCCGCGCAACGGGCGCAGCTAGCCCAGCTCGAAGATCGCCTGGCCGAGGCGCAGCGCCTGGCCAGCCTCGGTCAGCTGAGCGCGGCCGAACAGGCAGTGAGCCTCACCCGCCAACTGCTGGCCGTCGCCCGCCGGCAAGTGGCGGCCGCAGATCCTCAACCTTGACCCATGACCAGGGCCATCAACCTCGCGTTACCGCGCTAGTGCTCTTGGGGGGCCGGACACCGACTGCCGCAGCAGCAGGCTCATTGGCCCGCGGACCATCACGTCACCGGCCGGCCTGCGCTCGATGCGCGCGATCAGCGCGTCCACGGCCGCGCTGCCGAGCTCAGCCAGCGGCATGGTCACGCTGGTGACCGGGACGTCGAGGAAGGCAAGGCACTCGTCCTCGTCGAAGCTCACCACGGACATCTCCCGGGGCACCCCGATGCCGGAGCCGCGCAGCGCCGCCATCACCCCAAACAGCTGGTTGAGGCTGCCGACGCCGCACGCGGTGGGCAGCGCGGCGTGCCGCAGCATCCGCGTGGTGGCCTTCCAGCCGCCATCCTCGGTGGCCTCGGCGTGCCGGACGGTCAGCTGGATCCCCCGGGCGGCGCAGACCCGCCGCGCCGCCCGGACCCGGCGGTGGACGGTGTCCACCGCCGGCGGACCGTCGATGAAGGCGATGCTGCGATGGCCGAGCCCGGCCACGTAGTCGACAAACAGCCTGACCGCACCCGACTCGTCCATCACCACGTCATTGCCGCGCTCCGGCCCCCGGCGATTCACGTAGACATGCGGCACCGCGGGCACTCCCCCGGCATGCTCAGGGATACGCAGTGCGGTGGCCAGCAGCAGGCCGTCCGCGCGGCTCTCCTCGATCAGGTAGCGGTAGTCCTCAGGAGGCTTCGGGTCGTCGCCGGGCTCCTCCATGACCATGACGACGTAGCCACGCTCACTCGCCCGCTGCAGCGCGCCTCGCTGCAGCCTGACCCAGATCGGGTTGCGCAGCAGCGGAATGACGAACGCCAGGGCTCCGGTGCGGCGTCGCTTCAGCGCCCGGGCCAGCGCGTTGGGCCGGTAGCCCTGCTGCCGGGCCGTGTTCAGGATCCGCTGGTAGATCTCCGGGCGGATGGACTGCGCGGGGTCACCGTTGAGCACCCGCGAGACGGTCGACACATGAACACCGACCGCTTCGGCGATGTCGATCAAACGGGACGCGCGCGGCCGGGTGCCCGGCGCACCCGGCGACTCCCCTGTGTCTTCGGACAACTCCGCCACCAGTCCCCGCGTCAGGCCGTAACGCCACCGTCGACCATGAGCACCGCGCCGTGCAGGTAGCCCGCCGCCCCGGTGACCACAGCGAGCCGAGTCACACTACCTCCGCAACCGTGCGGGTCAGCAAGATCGCCGCGCAGAAGGAGCGGTAGACGGCGAGCGGGTCCTCGCCCGCCAGGCGCAGCTCCCGCGGGCCGGTCCGCTGCACACCGCGCACCCAGCTGGCCGCCTCGGCGATGTCGGTGGTGCGGACGGAGATCTCCAGCGGGGCCCGGCCCACCGGCGGGGGCTGCGCCCCGGCCGCGCCCGCGACCGCCTTCTCGGCGGTCTCGCGGATCAACCCGCAAGCACGGTCCGGATGCAGGCTGTGCGCCGCGACCCGGCTGACGTGTTCCTTGACGACCGCCGTGTGAACGCCGGGGATAAGGGCGGCGGTTTCCTCGCACGCGCACCTGTCCCCCGTCATCAGCACGACCGGCACGCCGTAGTGCGCCGCTACCAGCGCGTTGATCCCCGCCTCTCCGGTCACGACGCCGCCCAGCCGGGCCTCGATGACCGCGCGCGGATTGTAGGTGTGCGAGAGCCCGGCGGGCGCCCCGACCGAACCGTGGTAGGAGACGAACATGACGGCGTCGAACGTGTCGTCCAGGCCCTGCATCATGTACAGCGGCTTGTGACTGCCGGAAATGTAGGACGCCTGGCCGGCCAGGGCATCCGGCGGCAGGTTGCGCATCGTCGAGTGGGAGTCGTTGACCACGATCTCGGTGGCGCCACCGGCCAGTGCGCCCTCGATGGCGGCGTTTACCTCGGCGAGAAGCAGCCGGCGCCCGGCGACCGCTTCCGGGCCGTCGCCCGCGCACTGCGCCCAGTCAACGACGCCCGCAGTGCCCTCCATGTCGCTGGACAGGAAGATCTTCATGCCCGCTCTCTTTCCCGGATCCAGAAGGTCTCGTCGTCGGCGGTGATCACGCTGTAGGTCGCACCGGCGGCGGTGGAGGCCCCGCCGTGACGACCATCGGGGGTCAGGCAGAGCGCTTGCAGCGGCGTACGGAACTCGTCGAGCAGGTCCAGGGTGTCCCCCAGCGCCGTGGCGCACGCCTGGGCCGGGTCGCCGCCCGCCGCGAGCGCCAGCAGCACCGACCGGGCCGTGTTGCCCCGGATCGCGAGCTCGCCGCGGCCGGTGCAGGCGGCGGCGCCGACCCGGTTGTCGCAGTAGTTGCCGGCGCCGATGAGGGCTGAGTCGCTGACCCGGCCCGGGTACTTCCACGGGTAGCCGCTCGTGCTGACTCCGGCCGCGAGGTTGCCCGCGGCGTCCAGGGCGAGCACGTTGACGGTACCCCAGGGGCCGTCCGGGGGCGGCATCGCCGTCATCCGCTCGAGCACCTTGCGGCGGTAGGTGACCTCGCCGGGCCCGTGCACCACCTCGGCCGCCTCCAGCCCGGACGAGGTGAGGCCGTCGCGCCAGATCCGCCGCGCCTCGTCGGTCAGTGTCGGCCCGCGCTCGATGCCGACCTCGTCGGCGAACTGTTCCGCGCCGGCGCCGACGAGCATCAGGTGCTGCGGCAGCCGCTCGCACACGGCCCGGGCGATGGAGATCGGGTGCGGGAAGCCGGTCACCGCCGCGACGGCGCCGGCCCGGCGAGTCGCGCCGTCCATGATGGACGCGTCGAGCTCCACCTCGCCCACCAGGTTCGGCAGCCCGCCGACGCCCACGTAATGGTCGGCCTCGTTGGCCTCCACCAGCCGGACCGCGGCCTCCACCGCGTCCATGGCGCTGGCACCGCCGCGAAGCAGCGCCATCCCTGCGGCCAGACCCACCTCGCCGCGCTCACTAGCGATCATTACAAGCGTTATGGCTGCTCCTTCTTTTGATATTCGCCCACCGCCGCCGCTACCGGCCCGAAGGCGAAGTGGCAGGCGGCCAGGTGTCCCGGGTCGTCAGGCGAGGCGGACAGGGCCGGGTCCTCCTGCTCGCAGCGCGGCTGCGCCATCGGGCAGCGGGTGCGGAACCGGCACCCGGCCGGGATCCGCAGCGGGCTCGGCGGGTCACCGGCGACGGCCGGGGCACCGCCATAATCGGCGCTGTCGGTCAGCCTGGGGATCGCGGCGAGCAGGCCCTGGGTATAGGGGTGCCGGGGAGCGCTGAACAGCTGCTCCGTGGGCGCCATCTCGACGATGCGGCCCAGGTACATGACCGCGACGCGGTCGCACAAATGCCGCACCACGGCCAGGTTGTGTGAGATCAGCAGCAGTGTCAGCCCCAGCTCACCGCGCAGGTCCCGCAGCAGGTTGAGGATCGTGGCCTGCACGCTGACATCGAGCGCCGATACCGGCTCGTCGGCGACGAGGACGTCGGGCCGGAGCGCCAGCGCCCGGGCTATCGCGACCCGCTGCCGCTGGCCGCCGGAGAACTGGCGCGGGTAGGCGGAGAGGTCGCTTTCGCCAAGCCCGACCAGCGTGAGCAGCTCCGTGCTGAACGCCTTCACCTGGCTCCTGGGCACCACGTGATGCACCCGCAGCAGCTCGCCCAGCATCCCGCCCACGGTCAGCCGGGGGTTCAGCGACGAGTACGGGTCCTGGAAGACCATCTGGATACGGCGCCGGTCGGCCCGCGAGCGGTTGGCCGGCAGTGCCCGGCCATCGAAGCGGATCTCGCCGCGGTCGACCGGGCGGAGCCCGGCCAGCGCCAGGGCGAGTGTGGACTTGCCGGACCCGGACTCACCGACGAGGGCGAGCACCTCCCCGTGCCCGATCTCCAGGTCGACCCCGTCCACCGCGCGGAGCAGCCGTTCCTCGTGGCGGATGCGCGCGGCGAGCTGAGATCCGACGGGGAAGTACACCGACACTCCCCGCGCCGCGAGCAGCGGCTCCGCTGACCCGGGCACGGCCGGACCGGCGGGCACGGCCGGACCGGCGGGCACGGCAGGCCCAGCGGGCACGGCGGTCACGGTCGCGCCCGATCCGCCGCGACTGCCTCCAAGCAGCGCTCGTAGTGCAGGCAGGCGGTCGCCCTTCCGCTGGGCAGCAGCCGCAGCGGGGTGTCGGTCACCCGGCAATCCTCCTCGACGAACGCGCACCGCGGGTGGAACCGGCATCCCGGGGGCGGCGTGATCAGGCTGGGTGGTGAGCCGGGAATCGGCACCAGCGACTCACGGACATACTCAAAGTCCGGTGCCGAGCGGACCAGCCCGAGCGTGTACGGATGGCGGGGATCGAGCAGGACCTCACGGACATCCCCGCGCTCGACGAGCTGCCCGCCGTACATGACGGCGATGTGCTGGCAAACCTGGGCGACCACCGGCAGGTCGTGAGTGACGAACACCAGGCTTACGCCTGACTCGCGGCACAGCCGGGCCAGCAGCCGGAGGATCTGGTCCTGGATGGTCACGTCCAGCGCGGTGGTCGGCTCGTCGCAGAGGATGATCTCGGGGTCGCAGGACAGCGCGATAGCGATCATCACCCGCTGCCGCATGCCGCCGGAGAACTCGTGCGGGTAGGCACGGAACCGCCGCTCCGGGTCGGGGATGCCCACCCGGCGCATCAGCTCCAGCGCTCTGTCCGCGGCCCGGGCCCGGCTATAGCCGAGATGTACCTCCGGCCCCTCGGCGATCTGCCGCCCGACGCGCATCACCGGGTTGAGCGCGCTCATCGGCTCCTGGAAGATCATTGATATCTTCGGGCCGCGGATGCGGTTGAAGTCGGAGCGGCCCAGCTGCACCAGGTCCACGCCGTCCAGCAGGATCTGCCCCGAGGTGACCTGCGCCTCGGGCGGCAGCAGGCCGAGTATCGCGCGCAGCGTCATGCTCTTGCCGGACCCGGACTCTCCGACCAGGCCGAGCGCCTCGCCCCGGGGCACCTCGAAGGACACGCCGTCGACCGCCCGGACGGTGCCGCGCCGGCTGGCGATGCGCACATGGAGGTCGCGGACCTCAAGAACCGCGTCTAGGACTGCGCCACTCATGATTGGCCTGGCCTGAGCAGGTCCGCGAGGCCGTCGCCCATGAGCGACAGCCCCAGCCCCACGACGACGACCACGAGACCCGGGATGGTGGTCAGCTGCCAGTGGGTGGACAGGAAGTTCTGGCCATCGTTGATCATGGACCCGAGATCCGCCGTGGGCGGCGGGATGCCGAGACCGAAATAACCGAGCGTCACGATGGCCAGGATGTCCTGCACGATATCGGACATGGCGTAGATGAACGCCTGCGTGACGACGTTGGGCAGCAGGTGCCGGCCCATGATGCGCAGGCTCGACAGACCGCCCGCCTGCGCGGCGAGCACGTAGTCCTGCCGTTTGGCCACCAGGATCTCGCCGCGGATGATCCGCGCATAGGAAACCCAGCCCACCACGGTTATCGCGATGTAGATGCTGCGCGCACCTGGGCCGAGCACGAATACCAGGGCGATGACCAGCACGTAGAACGGGAACGCCACCACGATGTCGACCAGCCGCATGATGATCACGTCGACCCAGCCACCGAAATAACCGGCCAGGCAGCCGAGGACGGTGCCGAGGCAGAAGGGGAACAGCACCGCGATGAAGGCGATCCGCAGGTCCAGCCGGAGGCCGTAGAGCAGCCGGGTCCAGGTGTCGCGCCCCAACTGGTCGGTGCCGAGCAGGTGGTGCGCACTCGGCCCGAGCAGCGTCGCGTTGAGATTCTGCGTGATGGGGTTGTACGAGGTGAGCAGGGGCGCGGCGATGGCCATGCCGACGATCACACCGAGGATCACGATCCCGGCCGTCAGCGCGGGCTGCCGGTACCACCGGCGGGCCCGGGGGGCCTGCGCCCGCTCCGAGGGCACCGGCGGCGCTGGCACCGGCCCCGGGCCCGGGACGAGTGAGATGGCGCTCACCGGTCGAACCGCACTCTCGGATCCAGGGCCGCGTAGGCCAGGTCCGCCAGCAGGTTGACCAGGACGACCAAGACGGCGAAGACGAGCGTGACCCCCTGGACCACGGGGAAGTCCCGCTGGAAGATGGAATTGATCATGAGCTGGCCCACGCCGGGGATCGCGAAGACGTTCTCGATGATGACTGTGGTGCCGATCAGGAAGCCGATGTTGATTCCGAGCACCGTGACCGCCGGGATCACCGCGTTGCGCAGCACATGCCGGAGGAACAGCCGCTGGCCGGAAACGCCCTTGGACCTGGCCGTGGTGATGTAGTCCGCGCCCAGGACGTTGAGCATGCTGGCTCGCAGGCTGCGGATGACCACCGGTGCCAGCGCGATCGCGACGGTCAGGCTGGGCAGGAACATCGAGCGCAGGTGACCGGGGAGGCCTGCCCCGTACCCGCCGGCGGGGAACACCCGGAAGTTGATGGCGAACGCGTAGATCAGCAGGAACCCCAGCCAGAACGAGGGCATCCCCAGGCCGACCAGCGGGACCGCCCGGACTACATGGTCGCGGATCCCGTCCCGGCGGCTGGCCGCGATCATCGCAGCCGGCACGCTGATCAGCACCGCGAGCACGGCCGCGTAAATGATCAGCCACAGGGTGGCCGGCAGGTGCCCCAGGACCAGGCTCCCCGCGGAGCCGCCGTAGTACAGGCTCTGGCCGAGGTCGCCATGCACGAGCCGGTCCAGGAAGAGCCAGTACTGGCTGATCAGCGGCCGGTTCAGGCCCCACTCCTGGTGCAGGATGGCCACCGCCCGGGGAGTCGCGTGGAGGCCGAGGATGCTCCGCGTCGGGTCGCCGGGGATCAGGTGGATCATGAAGAAGACGACGAACGTCACGCCGAAGGCCACCGGCACGAGTTGCAGCAGCCGCCGGCCTACGAACGCCATCCGCCCCACGCGCTCCCACCTTTCCCGTATCCGCGGGGACTACTTGCTGAGTGAGACGTTCTCCAGGTGGTAGTTGCCGAGCGGCGTGACGAAGAAGCCGTGCACGCTGGACGTCGTCGCGTAGGCGTACGGCGAGTAGTAGAGGTAGGCCATGAACGCGTCGCTCGCCGACTGCGCCTGGATGTAGTTGTAGAGCGACTGCCGGGCCGACGTGGCCAGGGTCTGCTCGGCCTGGTGCGTGTCCTTGACCACGGTGGCGTTGTCGTAGGCGGTGAAGAAGGACTTGGCCCCCGAGGTCGGGTCAACGGCAAAGGTGGCGAGTTCATCCGGGTCGGGAATGTCCATGGTCCAGTAGGTCAGGGTCATGTCGTACTTGAGGCTCTGCTGGTCGGTGCTGACCGTGTTCGGGTCCAGTTGCTGGATGCTCAGCTTGATGCCGAGCGGCTTGAGCTCGGATTGCAGGATCGTGGCGATGGTCACGTCGTCGGAGAAGCCCGAGGGCACGAGGATCGTCGTGGAGAACCCCTGCGGCACGGTGGACTTGGCCATCTCCTGCTTCGCGGCGGTCATGTCGTGCTGGAGCCCCGGGGTGGCCGCCTGGTAGTAGGGCACCTGCGGCGGGAAGAGGGAGTTCGCCGGCTTGCCGTTCCCGAACAGCACCGCCTTCACCAGCGCGGCCCGGTCGATGGCCAGTGATATCGCGCGGCGGACGTGCACGTCCTGGAACGGCTTGACCTGCTCGTTGAACGAGAGGTAGTCGGTCCGCGTCGAGTTGAACAGGTTCATCGTGACGCTCGGAGTGGTCTTCAGGCTGCCGACCGTCGACCAGGCCGGAAACTCGTCCACCTGGGCCTGGGCCGCCTTGAGCTGTAGTTGCCTGGTGTTGTCACTGGGGACGTCGGTCCACGTAACGCTGTTGAGGTACGGCTTGCCCTGCTGCCAGAAGTACGGATTGCGCAGCAGCTTCAGCGCCGAGCCCTTGTGCCAGTAGTCCCACTTGAACGGCCCGGTGCCGACAGGGTGGGTGTAGAACTGGGTCTGCGTCTCGCCGGCGTAGTTGGCCGGCACGATCGCGTTGGAGAACAGCGACAGGTCGGCGAGCAGCGGCGCCCAGGGGTACTTGAGCGATACCACGACGGTGGATGGCGTGGGGTCGGCGACGGACTTGACGGCCGTGTCGATGTAGCCCCAGCCCTTCGCGGCCGCCCGGGACTGGTCGATGGAGAACTTCACGTCCGCCGACGTCATCGGCTTGCCGGTGGAGAACTTCACGCCGGACCGCAGGGTGAACGTGTAGGTCTTCTTGTCCGATGAGACCGTGTAGCCGGTGGCGAGCCACGGCTCGACGCTCTTGCCGTCCGGCGTCACGGTGTACAGCGGCTGCATGATCTGCTCGAAGACCCAGATCGACTCGTTGTCGAACACGGTGGTGTTGTTCATCGACTGTGAGTCGGCCGTGCGGGCGATGACCAGGTCGCCGCCGCGGGTCGCCGTGCCGCCCGTACCCGCCGACGTCGACGGGCCAGAGCCCGATGACCCGCAGCCGGCCAGGACCGCCAGGGCGCCGACCGCGATCAAGGCCACAGCGGTGGTTCGGTGTGTCACGGAAGCTCCCTGAGATGTCCGGGCGGCCGGGGACGGGTCGGGGGCGGCAGCCGAGACTGCCGGGTCGCACAAGGCAGGACAAACCTTTGTCTAAGCCAAGATGGGGGCAAACCGGCGGGTTGTAAAGAGGGACGGGGGCTCGGCCCGAGGGTTTTACAGCGCCGTAACGCATCGCACCGTGTTGTAACGTTTCGCCGCAGGCGTCACATGTTGTAACGTTGCGCGCCGTGCGCTACGTGGTGCTGGGCTGCGGTGCGATCGGCGGGACGGTGGCCGCCGGTCTGGCGCGTGACGGCCACGAGGTGCTGGTCAGCGACGCCGATCCGGCCGTTGTCGCGGCGGTCAATGCGCGGGGGCTGCGGATCGAGGGGCCAGTTGAGAGCTTTACCGTCGCGGTGCCCGCCGCGGCGCCGGAAGACCTGCCGCCGAGGCTGGACGGCCCGGTCCTGGTGGCCGTCAAGGCTCACCACACGGCGGCGGCAGCAGCGAGCCTGTCCGGTCGGCTGCGCGGGGACGGGCACGTTGTGTCACTGCAGAATGGCCTGAACGCAACGATCCTGGCCGATGCCGTCGGACCGGAGCGGGTCCTGGCGGCGTGCGTCAACTTCGGTGCCGACGTGCTGGAGCCGGGCGTGGTGCTGCGCGGCAACCGGGCCACCTTCGTCATCGGGGAACTCGACGGCAGCCTGACCGACCGGGTCCGCTCGCTCGCCGCCGACATCGCCGATGCCCAGGTCACCGAGCAGGTCCTCGGCTACATCTGGGCCAAGGAGGCCTACGGGGCAATGCTGGTCGCGACCGCCGTGAGCGACCTGCCGATCGCCGATGTGCTCGACGATCCTGGCTGCGGCCCGCTGCTGCTCGAGCTGGCCCGGCAGGTGCTGGCGGCGGCGCCGGTGCGGCCGGTGCCGCTCGACGGCTTCGACCCTGCAGACCTGGAAGGCTCGCTGGGGCGGCTCGCGCAGTTCAACCGGCGATCGGCGAAGACCCACTCGGGGATCTACCGCGATCTGGCCGTGCTGCACCGCCCGACCGAGGTACCGGCAATTCTCGGCGGGCTGGACGGGCCCCTCCTGCACCGGACGGTCGAGCTGGTGCGGGCCATCGAGCAAGGCAGGCGCTCATGCTCACGAGAGAACCTCGACCTGCTCGCCGCCCACGAGCGCCTGGAGCGGCTCGGCCGGCCGCTCAACGCGGTCGTGTCGGTGATCGGCGTGCCGGAGCGCGCGGCCAGCGGGCCGCTGGCCGGCCGCCCGGTGGCGGTCAAGGACATCATCGCGGTGGCCGGCGTCCCCACCCGCTGCGGCAGCCCGGCCAGCGACCCCGAGCCGGCCGACCATGACGCGGTCCTGGTACACCGCCTGCGGGATGCCGGAGCCGAGGTGTTCGCCACGACCCAGTGCCTGGAGTACGCGGCCGGTTTCGCGCACCCCCTGATCGGTGACACCCGCAATCCCCGCGACCCCTCCCGCACGTCAGGCGGGTCGTCAGGCGGCTCGACGGCGCTGGTCGCCGCCGGCGTCTGCGAGCTGGCCATCGGCACGGATACCGGCGGCTCGGTGCGGATTCCGGCCGCCTACTGCGGTGTCGTCGGCTTCAAGCCGAGCTATGGGCTGCTGCCGCTGGACGGGATATTCCCCCTGTCGCCCAGCTGTGACCATGCCGGCACGCTGACCGCAAGCGTTTCCGGCGCCGGGGAACTGCTGGCCGTGCTGGCCGACCCCGCCCTGCTCGCCGGCCCCGCCCTGCTCGCCGGCCCCGCCCTGCTCGCCGGGCCGGCCGCTCAAGCGGGCCGCACGCCCGGCGAGACGGGGTCCGCGGCGTTCACCGTCGGCGTCCTCACGGCCCAGCTGGCCGATCCCTCGGTGACGGCCGAGGTGCACGACGCCGTCCGCTCCGCGCTGGCCGCGCTGGACGCGGCGGGCTGGCCGCTGCGGGAGCTGGCCGCGCCCTGGCTAGATCGCCCGGCGGACTGGGAGGACGCGCTCACCGTGATCGTGGCCCGGGAGGCCTACGGTGTGCATCGGGGCCGGGACACGAACCGGTATGCCGAAGGCACCAGGGCGCTGCTCGCGTTCGGCAGGACCGTAAGCGACCAGCGGTACGCCCACGCGCTCGGGCAGCGGTCGGAGCTCATGGCCGCGATCGACGCCAGTCTCGCGGGTGTCGATGTCCTGGCCGGCCCGACCGTCGGCTACCAGGCCCCGGAGCAGGACCCGCCGTTCGGGATCGGTGACGACTACGCGGAGGGCCGCTTCACCGGGCCGTACAATCTCACCGGCCACCCGGCCATCTCGCTCCCGGTGCCCATCGCCGGCCTTCCGGCGGGCCTTCAGCTGGCTGCCCGCCGCGGCGCTGACACCGCGCTGCTTCGCGTCGCCGCGGCCGCGGAGCAGCTGATCGCGCGTCCCGTCAGCCCGTGACGCGGGCGTAACCGCGCCGTGACCGGTCAGGATTCTTCGAGGATGCGGCCGAGGATCGCCGCGGTCGCCTTCTGCGGTGCGGCCGCGGTCGCGAGGCGGTTCATGACATGCCGGTACAGCTCGGTGTCGGCCGGCTTCTCAAAGTAGAGAGCACCGGCGAGTTGTTCGGCGTAGACGACGTCGGGAAGCTCGCCCTCGGGAAAACGCAGCACGGTGATCGGGACGCCGACCGGGGTGCTGTCCACGCTGAACGGCAGTACCTGGATGGTGACGTGCGGAAGCTCGGCAAGCTCGATGAGCTGCCGGAGCTGGGCCCGCATCGTCGCCGCGCCGCCGACCGGCCGGCGCAGCGCTGCTTCGTCGATCACGGCCCACAGGCGCGGCGGGGCTGGCTGGTGAAGGAGTTGCTGGCGGCGCATCCGCAGGCCGACGCGCCGGTCGACCTGTGCGTCCGACTGGTCGTCCAGGCCGGCCCGGATGAGGGCCCGGGCGTAGTCCCTGGTTTGCAGCAGACCCGGTACGAACTGCGCTTCGTAACTGCGGATGAGGCTGGCGGCCGCCTCAAGCCCGAGATACGGCTCGAGCCAGCCAGGAATCACGTCGCCGTAGGCGTGCCACCAGCCCTGCGTATTGGCCTGCCTGGCCATAGCGAGCAATGTCGCGCACTCGTTCTCGTCGCTAACGCCATAAAGGGCCAGGAGATCGATCACATCTCGCGTCTTGAATCCGGTTCGGCCTAATTCCAGGCGGCTGATCTTGGAGTCCGACGACCGGATCGCCTCTGCCGCCCGCTCGCGCGTGACCTGCGCCGCCTCACGCAGCCGTCGCAGGTGGGCCCCCGCCACCATTCGTGACATCGTCGGCCCGGCTCGCTGGTAATCCAAGGCCACCACATCATGCTGGCCCCCGCCAGCCTGAACAGCCCCCATGGCTCCTTCCCCGTCGGCAGCAATCGCCACCAATCACATCAGAGCATCTCACCCGGGCCCCGGATTGCACAGCCAGATGACTGCTTGGACCGGGGATCTGTGCGGATTTGGTGTCGTTGGGACGAGCCCTGTGCGGAATCGGTGTCGTTAGAAGCCAAGGCGCGTGGACGATGCGGGTTAGGCGACGCCTGCTGGGCGGACCACCACGAGATTTACGGCTTCCGCCCGATGCCGCCGAGCGTCGTTTCCACAGGGGGGCCATCGAATGGGCTCAGCTCGGGGCGCCATCGCGACACCGCGACCAGGCCGGGCTCCACCAGATCCAGCCCCTCGAAGAACCCTGCGATCTGTTCAGGGCTGCGGAGGTGGTAGGCGACCGGGCCACCCTCGCTGTAGCGCCGGGCGGCCTCCCGGTGGGCGTCGCCGACATTGAAGCTGTCGGCCAGCGCCAGGTAACTGCCGGATGGCAGGGCATCCAGCAGCCGCTGCATGATCGAGCGCGCCTGGTCGTCGTCTCGGATGTGCCCGAGGACCCCGATCAGGAAGAGCCTGACGGGCTGGCTGAAGTCAAGGGTCCTGGTGGCAGAACTCAGGATCGTTGCAGGGTCACGCAGGTCGGCGTCGATGTAGTCGGTCGTGCCCTCAGGGTGCTGGTGAGCAGAGCACGGGCGGGGGCCAGCACCAGCGGATCGTTGTCGACGTAGACGATCCGGCTGTCCGGCGCCACCCGCTGGGCGATCTCGTGCGTGTTATCCACCGTGGGCAGGCCGGTACCGATGTCCAGGAACTGGCGGACCCCCGCCTCGCCCGCCAGAAACCGGACGGCGCGGGCGAGGAAGTACCGCGCGGCCCGGGCCGCGTCGACGATCTGCGGAAAGAGCTCCCGGTACTGGTCACCGGCGGCCCGGTCAACGGCGTAGTTGTCCTTGCCGCCCAGCCACTAGTTCCAGACCCGGGCGGAGTGCGGCACGGTGATGTCGATCTCGGGAAAGGGCGGCCGGGAAACGGACGAGTCGTCGGTCACGGTGTTTGGGGCTCTGCGATGTTCAGTCCCCACTAGCCCCGAGCTTGTCAGCCTTAATGTTGCTGACGAATGCCTGCCAGGCGTCCGCGCTGAACCGGAGCACCGACCCGCTTGGGTTCTTGGAATCGCGCACAACAACGCCGTCGCGCAACGGCGCGACCTCTACACAGTTGCCTTGGCCGCCTGAGTAACTCGACTTGCGCCAGTCGTATCGGATCATCTCATCATCCCTTTGATGAATTCGACAGAATCTCTATCGGTTAATGCGTTCGCCCGCAGGTGGTCGAACACTACCATGTAACGCCGTACCTCGTGACGGTCTCGGACATACCGCGCGCTTCCGATATCCTCCAAATACACGAGTGACGCATCGTTCTTCGTAGTGAGAACATCGAAAGCTCTGCCGTAAGCGCATGTTGAGCCTTCACTGTTGAGAATAATCTGAGCGGTAATGTTGGGCCGCCTGAACATATCGAGCAGATGTTCGCGCTGGGCTGTCATTGTCTCCTGATTGCCCACTACCCTTTGCAACGCTGATTCGTCCATAATCGCCCAAAGGTTAGGCGGATCACTCTCGTCTAGCAGTATTTCTTGCCGCGACATGCGGAGAGCAACCGCCCTATCAATTTCGTCATAGGACAGCATCGGCCGGGCGGCCGTCACGTTGGCCCGCGCGTATTCTTCTATCTGCAATAGTCCGGGCACTTGGTACGGCTCATATGTCCGTATGTCGGTTGCCTTTCGTTCGACTTCGATACGGTCACGGAACCAAGGCAGGACCGACATTTGCTCTACAAGCTCTTGCAACCGTGTTAGATGGCCGTCTGTCTGAAAAGCCTTATCGGCAAACTCAGCGAATTGCTTCGAAGGAATGAGCCTGCAAGTTTCAATCGCGGCAACCGACGCAGCACTGTAGGCCGTGGCCTTCGCCAACTCCTCTTGCGTCATGCCAGCGATGCCCCGCAACCGCTTGACCTCCGCAGCGAAGAACGCGGGAGGGCTAGAGCTAGGGTCCGTGTTCACGTTCCGTGTCTGCCTTCCCTTACTGATGATCAAGGTTTCTTAGCGGACATCAGCCAACCTTACCCCTGGCTTCTCTGCCCATTCAGTGTCGTCCTGCAGCGTTCACAACCGTCATGATCGTAGGACTGACCAGCACCGATGACCAAGAAGGTTTCCCGCATGCTTACCTGCTCCGCAGCGGACATCCACGATCTGACCCGCGCCATGATCGAGCGCGTCCATCTGGAGCTAGGCGCCCTGGCGTCGGCTGTGCCCACCGCTCGCACATGGGCGCGAGTGATCCTGTCAGGATGGGATCTAGCGCGACTGGCCGACGACGGCGGACTGATCTTGAGTGAGCTAGTGACGAACAGCGTTGTGCACGGGTCTGGCCGGGCGGTGGGAATCTGGCTGATGACTGACGGGGAACGCTTAGTGATCATGGTCGGTGATCCGAGCCCAGACATGCCCGTTCGCGCAGAGACGCAGGACGCTGACGAACTGTCCGGCCGAGGGCTGGTGATCGTTAGCGCGCTAGCGGCGCAGTGGGGCGCCTACCGGGTGCCATCGGGAAAGATCGTCTGGGCGATGCTCAAGTGAATGAGTCCCCCACTCCCCCGCGCGACACAGACGCGCCAGAGATCGATCCTGCTATCGAACAGAGAGTTCGCACCCACTACGGGCGCGTGCTGTCTGAAGCCGAGATCAGGGAGTTCTGTCTCTTCGAGCAGGAGCGGCCGAACTGGCATGCGTGGCCTCACGTCGGATGGGCGGCCGGTACTCACATCATCTACGCCCGTCGCGAGTTCTCCGCCATGAACGTGATCGTCGCCAAGAGCATGGACGAGCTGGCTGAGAAGGTAGACGAATGGATAGCCGACGGGTCAACACGGTGGATGCCCTAGGCATGCTTGAACATCGGCGCAGATTCCCACGTCGTTCGCTCAGCATCGGCGCACTATCTAGCGGCGCCGTGTCTCTCGGCAGCTTTCTGCTGACCGGTTCGATCTGGACTCAGGCGCTGGTGACAGCCTGCATGGCCGTCGCATGGGTCGGTGGGCTGATTGAAGGGAATCGCTGGACAAGATCGTTAGCCGCCGCTGTCCCGCGAGAGCTACCCACGGAGCCCAGTACCGGTTGGCAGATGCCCGTAGCCTTCGTTCGGAATCATGCTCTAACCTGGGTCAACGCAGGTCAGCAAGCTATCGTCCCTGATCTGAGCCGACCCACGCCCGTTTGACAATAGATAACTTAACGATTAACTATTGCGTACATGGCTACAGATGTGGCGGCGGTCTTCGGCGCGCTGGCCGACCCGACCCGGCGCCATGTCGTGCAACTCCTGAGCCGCGGGCCGCGCCGGGCGGGCGAGATCGCGGCGGCGGCCGGGACATCCGGGCCTGCGATGAGCCGGCACCTGCGGATACTGCTGGCTGCCGGAATCGTCACCGACGAGCGATCGCCCGGCGACGCCCGGGTCCGCGTGTTCCACCTGCGGCCAGACTCGGTGGCCGCCGCGTCGGCCTGGCTCGACCAATTGCAGGCGCACTGGGACGAGCAACTCCGGTCGTTCCAGCGCCACGTCACCACTAGTAGGAGGAACCCGCGATGAGCGAAGCCCGCTCCGTGTCGGCCGACGTCGAAGTGCCGGTCGACCCGACGACGGCCTTCACCGCTTTCACCCAGGAACTCGACCTGTGGTGGGTGCGGGGTCCGATCAACTATTTCGACGCGGCCCGTGCGATCGCCATGGTCTGCGAGCCGGGGGTTGGCGGCCGGCTCATCGAGGTCTACGACGCGGCTACCGGGGAGGGCCTTGAGCTGGGGCGGATCACGGTGTGGGAGCCGGGGGCCCGGTTGTCGTGGACCAGTTCGGTTGATGACGTCGAGATCGACGTCCGGTTCGTTCCCGTCGCCTCCGGGACGCAGGTGCGGGTCGAGGCGACCATCCCGGCCGGCGGGACTGATCAGGGCGGGACGGCATGGGTCCGGGTGGTCGGCAAGTGGTTCGGCGCGTGGTGCGCGCGCCGCCACAATGCGCCGGGTCGGCAGCCCGACCTGGCCCGCCTGGCCATAGGCGTCTACTACGCCAAGCCGGCGGCCGCAGCCCAATGGCTGGCCGACGCGTTCGGCTTCGAATCGCCGGACCCGCTGCCCCAGGGCCCCGACCCGCTGCCGGATACCGGTCATGGGCACCCCTGGATCGAGTTCCGCGTCGGGAACTGCTCGCTGTTCATCTTCAAGCTCGACGGCGACCTGCCCGATGGGTCGCCGGCCACCCATGAGCCGTGGGTGTATGTGGATGACCTTGACGATCACCTGGCCCGTGCCACCGCTGGCGGGGCGACGATCCTGACCCCGATCCACCAGACCGGCTTCCGGGCCTATACCGCCCAGGACCTTGAAGGGCACCGGTGGACTTTCGCCCAGGCCCGCCCGACGATGCGCTGATCCGTTGCGGAGGCCGGCCCGGGCCTGCGACAGCGGGCACCAGAATGTCAGACGCCGGGGTTAGGGTCATCGGACGCGGGCCACCTGGAGCGGGAAGTGACACAGGACGCCGGCCCGGGAGACTCATTCAACAGGGGACGACCCAGGAAGGAGCCGGGGCATGGGGAATCCGGTTGTGCATTTCGAGATCGGCGGACCTGATGACCAGCCGCTGGTCGCATACTACGGGGAACTGTTCGGCTGGAATCTGCAGGCGATGGAGGGCGGTGGCTACACGCTGATCGACACGCGCGGCGGCACCGGGATCAACGGCGGGATCAGCAAGAGCCAAACCGGTGAGCCGTGGTCGACCTTCTACGTTGAGGCCGACGATCTCCAGGCGGTGCTGGACAAGGCGGAGTCGATGGGCGCGAAGACCGTCCTGCCGGTCACGGACTTCGGCGGCGTAGTCACGATTGCGATGTTCAGTGACCCGGATGGCCTGCTGGTCGGGCTCGTGAAGTCGGCGCAAGGCGAGGCGCAGGACCAGCCAGGACCATCGGCCGGCGCGGGCGCACCGGTGGACTGGTTCGAGGTGCTCGGCTCCGATGCCGAGCACACCCAGCGGTTCTATGCGGACCTGTTCGGCTGGACGGTCGGTGACGGGGGCTTCCCGGGCTACCGGATGGCCGACACCGCCGCAGGCCGCGGCATCCAGGGTGGCCTGGGCTCGAGTGAGCAGGCCAGGTGGGCCACGGTCTACGCGAGCGTGGCCGACGTGGAGCAGACGCTGGCCAAGGCGGAGGCGCTCGGCGGCTCCCGGGTCTACGGCCCCATGCCGGTAGACGATCACATGGAGACCGGCGCCTTCCGTGACCCGGCGGGGAACGCGTTCGGCGTCTATCACCACGGCGACCACTGAGCACACGGCGAGACGATCCGCGCCCGGAGGGCTCGCCCAACCGGGCGGCCGGCCGCAACCGGGAGGCCAGCCCCAACCGGGATCACTGTCCGATCAGCTCATGGTGTGGAACCTTCAGGACCAGCGCGACGGTGTCATCGCTGCTGTCCCCGCCACTGAAGGCCAGCACGACCTGCTGGATGGCGTCCGCGATCCGCGCCGCGGACATGTCGCCCAAGCCGGCGATGGCGTCGCGGAGCCGGTCGTCGCCGTAGAGGTCGTGATCGATGCGGCCGCGGGCCTCGGTAACACCATCGGTGAACAAGACCAGACTGTCGCCGCCCCGCAGCAGCCCACGCGAGTCGTGCAGCTCGGGATGGGGGAAGATTCCGAGCAGCGTGCCCGGCCGCCCGAATGTCTGCACGCGCCCGTCCGCGCGGTGCACCAGTGCCAGGGGGTGACCTGCGGAGCTGATCTGCACCGAGGCCCCCGCGAGAGTCGGCCGCACCGTGGCATAGATCGCGGTGAGGAACCGCGGGTCATCGGTGAGCCATTCCAGCAGCGCCTGGTTCAGGGCAGCCAGGATCAGGCGCGGCCTGGTCTCCCGGTGGGCCTCCGCCCGGAGGGTGTAGCGGGCCAGCGCCGTGCTCTTGGCCGCCGGAACCCCTTTGCCGCACACGTCGCCGACCACCATCCCCCAGCTCCCCCGCACCGATGGGAATACGTCGTAGAAGTCCCCGAGAACCTCGACCCCTGTCCCTCCGGCCACATACCGCGCCGCGACCTCCAGACCTGGAATGTTCGGCAGCCGCGGTGGCAGCAGGCTCTCCTGCAGGGTCTGGGCCAGCGCGGCACGTTCGGCGCCACGGATCAATGCGACCTGCAGCGCGACCTCATCGGAGGCGATGTGAGCCAAGGTCTCCAAAATCTCGACGTCGCCCGCACTCCAGCGGCGTGGCAAGTGGTCGGCCACGCAGAGCGCACCCACGACATGGCCGTCCGGGGCGCATACCGGGAACCCGGCCCACGCGATCACGCTCGCCGACTCGATCAGGCTGCTGGCGATGGCCCGCGAGTCCAGCCGGGCGTCGTCGAGGACCAGCTTGTCCTTGGAGTCGATCACGTACTGGCACAGTGACTGCTCGCCTGGGCTCTGCCGATCGGCCGGGCCAGGGGCGCCCGGACAGATACTCCGGGAGGAAGAGCGCCCACCGGCGACGATGACGGACGCCAAGGGGGTACCCAGGACCATCGCGACCAACCGCGTCACGTGGTCGAAAGGCTCCTCCGGGCGGGCGCCCGGTCGTGCAGTCCGCTCTCCCGCAGCCAGCCCAGGCAGTTCGGGCGTGTCCGCCGGGACAAGTCCGGGCACGGCACGGGCTCTGGCGAGGACTGAAGTCGATGCGCTATCGAGGGCTGTCATATCTGCCGCTTCCGCCGGGTTGTGACATTGCGTGCCGACATCTAAGCGAAGCGGGGTCCAGGCCTCGAATTTTCCAATCCAACCACAAAGAGGCGCCCCCGGTTTGGTGGAAGCCGGGTTATATGGTTATGCGGCCTTTGGGGTGCTTGGCGCGGAGTATTACACAGCGTAGTGTTTTGCGGAGGCGGCATCCTAAGACTACTAGTACGTCCTTCAGCCTTTAGCTGGTTCCCGATGACGCAGCCGGTGACTTTCTGGCTCTTCCCTTGGCCGTCCCGGCTTCGCGCTTATTCTTCATTCGAGTTCACAACGCTTTCCTTTCCCACGCCGATGCGTGGACTCTAAACCGCTGCTGCGGCAGCACATTTCGTCCACGAACCGCTTCGTGTCGGTTGCCTGGCGGGAAGCGTGCCTGTTTTGTGCTATTCTGCGCCATTTCTGATGGGGGTGTTTCTGGGTGCCGACGAAGTGTGGACGCTCGCTGCTGTCCCACAGCAGCAGGTGGCGTCCCCGAATCGGGCACTGAGGTGGGCTGAACTGCCATGATCCGGCTTGGCCCGGCGCGCCGTTTGCCACAGGATACCCGGCTGTGTAACATGTAGTAAGTGATCGACCACTTTGGGTGATCACCAGGGTTAGCGCTCGTCGGGGGATGACGTGGGATCACGCGCAACGAGCTCAGGCTTGCCCGCGGCCGGCCGCTCGCGTTGGCTCCGGCGGTGGTGGCTCGACCGGTCGGTGCGGGCGAAAGGCCTGATTGTGGTGGTAGTCCCGCTGATCGCCCTGATCGGCACCACCTCGGCCAGCCTGGCGCTCCAGTACAGCGAACGCCAGGAACGCAGCGCCGCCGTGGCCGCTTCTGGCCTGAGCAGCGCAGCCGGCCGGGTCCTGGCCGACGCGGTGAATGCCGAATCGGGCGTCCGCGGCTACGCCGCCACGGGCCGTCCGCTCTTCCTTGCCCCTTACCGGCTCGCACTGACGCGGATCGACGCAGAGCGAAAGGCGTTTCGGGCCGCCGCTGTCACCGAAGATGACGCCCGCCAGCAGCGACTGGTGGACGCGACCACGGGCCGGGTCCTCGCTGAGCTGACGCAGCTGAGCTCGGCCGTCAGCGGCGGTGTCTCCGCCAGGGGCCTCCTCGTGAAGATGCAGAACACGAAAACGAGCATGGACCTGCTGCGCAGCCAGGTAGCCGCACTCGACGCCGGCCCGGCGGCCTCGCTCACCCATAAACGCGACCAGATCACCATGCTGGAATCGGCGATCAGGAGGACCTCGAGCGCATTTTCGCACCATTCGAGCGACTCGGCGCCGGGGAAACCGAGATCGAAGGCACGGGGATGGGGCTGCCTCTGGCCAAAGCCCTCACCGAGGCCATGAGTGGCCAGCTAACCGCGTCCAGTGTCCTCGGGGAAGGATCGGCCTTCACTGTCAGCCTCCCGCGCGCGCCCGACGTGATCCACGCCCCACCCCAGGACACCGTGCCTGCGTCCCCAGCCCGGCCCCTCGACCTCGCCGAGCTTGGCGAGCTGCTCGACTCCTCCGCGACCCCCGCCCAAGACCACGCCCGCACGGCAACGCTAGCGGCCCCAGCATGAAGTCCGTCCGCAGCACGCGCTGGCCCGGGCGCCTCCCGCGGGGCCCGCGCCCGGTGACCCGGTGAACAGCACCGTGCTGTACATCGAGGACAACGCGGACAACGTCCGGCTGGTCGAACTGCTGCTCAAGCGCCGCCCGCACACCGAGCTTCAGGTGGCCACGAACGGCCGCGACGGAGTGCAGGCCGCCATCGGCCAACGGCCGACCCTCATCCTGCTCGACAACCACCTCCCCGACGCCACGGGCTCCGAAATCCTGCGTCAGCTCGCCTCGGCGGAGGGCACGGCCGGTATCCCGGTGATCATCCTTACCGGTGACTCAGGCCGGGTGGCCGCCGACGAACTCCTCGCGATCGGCGCCTGCGAGTTCCTCGAGAAGCCGTTCGACATTCACCAGCTCATGGCCACCATCGACCGCTATCTTCCTTGAGGCCGGGACCGCTCCGCTCAGGCAGGTGACCTGCTCCGGCGTACCATGCGGGCCGCCATCGATGTCGGGCGCGTCATGCCGAATCCACATGCGTCGCCGGGCTAGGGCCGGTACGATCTCACGCGATGTAGTTCGGTAACTACTTATCGTTGCCAAACGACAGGCGCGGCTTATGCCGCACAATGTGAGGGGAGTCGCCGGTGCTGCCGGAACCCGGCGGGTCCGCAGTTTTCCCTGAACGCAACGCGGGGCCGAATGCTACCCGGCTCGGCCTTATCGCCGGGTGCGATCCCCGGAGCGCAGCCCTGGTGGAGCGCCTGTTGCGGATGTCCGTCCGTGCCCTGCCCCAGGCGCGGGTGGCCGGGGAGTTCGCGTTCACCCTGGCCGCGGCGCGCAGGCCGGACGGGGGGTGGCAGGTACATCCCACCGGCAGGAGCCCACGCTACGGGGCCATCGCCGCGCTCGGCCTGATGCGGCTTCCCGAGCAGGACCAGCGCGTGGTACTCGGCGGCGAACGCTGCCACGACTTCGTGGGACGCCTGGCCAAACGGCTGGAGTGGATGACCAACCGCAGCGACGTCGCGCTGCTGTGCTGGGCGGCCGTCGAGGCCGACCACGGCGAATTGCCCCATGCGCTGGAGCGGCTCGCGGAGCTTGACCGGCAGGACGACCCGGTAGCCGTGGTCGCCGCGGCCTTGGTAGTGACGGCGCTGGTCGCCGTGCGCCGCAGCGCGGACGTCGAGCAGCACCTGGCCGCCGCGCGGGACCGCCTGCTGGCCGCTCGCCGTGCCGTCTATCCGCACATGGTTCGCGGCACCACGTCCTGGTACCGCTCGCACGTGGGCAGCTTCGCCGACCAGGTGTACCCGGTCCAGGCCCTTGCGCGCCTGCACGGCAGCGCAGACGACCCCGAGGCGCTGGCCGCGGCGGAATCGGTGGCCGCCGCCATGTGCCGGGCGCAGGGCGAGGCCGGGCAGTGGTGGTGGCACTACGACTCACGTACCGGCGGTGTCATCGAGGGCTACCCGGTCTACAGCGTGCACCAGCACGCGATGGCGCCCATGGCGCTGCAGGATCTTGCCGACGCCGGGGGCCAGGACCGCCTTGAGGCCATCTGCCGCGGCCTGCGGTGGCTCGCGAGGCCGCCCGAGACCAGCGAGGACCTGATCCTCGACGAGCCGCCGGTCGTATGGCGGAAGGTGGCCCGCAGGGACCGCCGCAAGGTGGTGCGCGGGCTTCGCGCGGCATCCACCCGGCTCCGCCCCGGGATGCGCCTGCCCGCGCTCGACCGGGTGTTCCAGCCCGGCCCTGTCGATCACGAGTGCCGGCCGTACGAGCTTGGCTGGCTCCTGCTGGCATGGCTGCCGCCGGCGGCGAGGCCGTGATGAACCGCGACACCGCCGGACTGGTGCAGCGGGACCTGTTCGGGATCGCCGTGGACGGGCTCACCATGATGCAGGCCGTTACCCGGTGCACCGACGCCGTGGCGCACCGGCGTTACCTGTCCGTCGGGATGGTGAACGCGGCCAAGGTCGTCGCGATGCGCAGGAACGAGCGGCTGCGGCAGGCAGTGGGCGGCTGCGGCATGGTGCTGGCGGATGGCCAATCGGTGGTCTGGGCGAGCCGGCTGCTCGGCTCGCCGTTGCCGGAACGGGTGGCCGGCATCGACCTGTTCCTGGAGTTGCTGGCCGAGGCGGCACGACACGCCTACCGCGTGTATTTCCTCGGAGCCCGGCCCGACGTCCTGCGCCGCATGCTGGCCGAGGTCCGCCGCAGGTACCCGGGCCTCGTGGTGGCCGGCGCCCGGGATGGTTATTTCCGGCCGGAAGACGAACACGATGTCGCCGCCGAGATCCGCCGGTCCGCCCCTGATCTGCTGTTCGTGGGGCTGTCCTCGCCGAAGAAGGAGTTGTTCCTGAGCCACTGGGGGGAAAGCACGCGGGCGTGCGTGGTACACGGCGTCGGGGGGTCGTTCGACGTGCTCGCCGGGCTCACTCGCCGGGCGCCCGCCTGGTACCAGGACCACGGCCTGGAATGGCTCTACCGGGCGTGGCAGGAACCCGTCCGTCTCGGCCGCAGGTACCTGACGACCAACGTGTCGTTCATGGCGCTGGTCGCTCGCGAGTTGATCCGACACTCACGGGGAGAGCACTCATGACGACAGTCGTCGTAGCGGGCCTCGGGTATGTGGGCCTGCCGCTTGCGGTGCGCGCCGCGGAGGCCGGCCACCAGGTCGTCGGGTACGACATCGACCCCGGCCGGGTGAAGCTACTGGGGGCCGGGGAGTCATACATCGAGGACGTGCCGTCCGGTCAGCTGACGGCCGTACTGAAGAGCGGAGCGTTCCGGCCGTCGTCGGAGGTCCGAGCGTGCGCTGGCTTTGACGTCGCGGTGATCACCGTCCCCACGCCGCTGCAGGATGGCCTGCCCGATCTCACCTATATCGAGGCCGCCACCCACACGCTGGCCCGGTATCTGCGGCCGGGCGCCACCGTGATCGTCGAGTCAACCTCGTATCCAGGGACGACTCAGGAGCAGGTGCTGCCGTGGCTGGAGGACGGGTCGGGATTGATCGCGGGTACCGACTTCCACCTCGGCTACAGCCCGGAGCGGATCGACCCGGGGAACACCACCTGGACCCTGGTCAGTACCCCGAAGATCGTCTCGGGGATCGACGCCGATTCGCTCGCGGCGGTGCAGGCCTTCTACCGCGGCATCGTCGAGCACACCGTGGCGGTCTCCTCGCCGCGAGAGGCCGAACTGGCCAAGATCATTGAGAACACCTTCCGGCACGTGAACATCGCTCTGGTGAACGAACTCGCGATGTTCGCCCACGGCCTCGGCATCAACGTGTGGGAGGCGATCGACGCGGCCTCCACCAAAGCCGTTCGGGTTCATGCCGTTCACTCCCGGGCCGGGGGTGGACGGCCACTGTCTGCCCATCGACCCGTCCTACTTGTCCTGGCGGGTGGAGCGGGCGCTGGGCCAGAGTTTCCGCTTCGTCGAACTGGCCAACGACATCAACGGCCACATGCCGGACTATGTTGTCCGCCGGCTCATGATGGCGTTCAATGCCCGCAGCCGCCCGGTCAATGGATCGCGCATCCTGCTGCTCGGCCTCGCCTACAAGAAGAACACCGGTGACGCGCGTGAGTCCCCGGCCGTCCGGGTCGCGCAGCTGCTGAAGGCCATGGGAGCGGACGTGCGGGCGGCTGACCCGCACGTCGTGGAGACCGCCGTGGTCGACACGGTGGTAGCGCGGGTTGAGCCGACGCCCGAGGAGATCTCCCGCGCCGACGCGGTGGTCCTGCTGACCGACCACGACGCCTTCGACGTCGCCGACATCAGCAACCACGCGAGCTACGTCCTGGACTGCCGCCGGGTGCTGGCCGGCGAGAACGTCGAGACCCTGTGAGGACTGGGCCGGTGCGGGTCATCTGCGTCGCGGGAGCGCGGCCCAACTACATGAAGGTCAAGCCCGTCATGGACGCCCTCGAGGAACGCGGGGCGGATGTCATCCTCGTCCACACCGGCCAGCACTACGACCCTGCGATGAACGACGTCTTCTTCGCCGATCTCGGGATCCGCCCGCCGGACCATCTCCTCGGCGCCGGCTCGGGCAGCCATGCCACCCAGATGAGCCGGGTGATGACGGCGTTTGAACCGCTGGCCGGGCAGGTCCGGCCGGATGTTGTCGTAGTCGTGGGGGACGTGAACTCGACGCTGGCATGCGCACTCGTCACCGCCAGGTCCGGCGCTCTGCTCGCGCACGTCGAGGCCGGCCTGCGCAGCAGGGACTGGTCGATGCCCGAGGAGATCAACCGTGTCGTTACCGACCGGGTGAGTGACTACCTCTTCGCCCCCTCGGCCGACGCGGTGGCCAACCTGGAGGCCGAGGGGTACCGGGACGACCAGATCTACCTGGCCGGCAACGTCATGGTGGACACGCTGCTGGCGAATCTTGGCCGGGCGGTCGAGGGGGACACGCTGCGGCGGCTCGGACTCAAGCCCCGCGGGTACGGCCTGGCCACGCTGCACCGCCCGGCGAACGTGGACGACCCGGCGGTTCTGGCCACATTGCTTCCCGCGCTCGACGAGGTCGCGCGCATGTGCCCGCTCGTACTGCCGGCCCACCCCCGGACGGCGCAACGACTGCGCGACGCCGATCTCTCCCCGCGGGTGCGCGTCATACCGCCCGCCGGTTACCTCGACTTCGTCGCCCTGGAGGCGTCCGCACGACTCGTGCTCACCGACTCAGGCGGTGTGCAGGAGGAGACCACCGTTCTCGGCGTCCCCTGCCTTACCCTCCGGGACAACACCGAGCGTCCGATAACGCTCACCGAAGGCACGAACCAGCTGGTGGGACGCGATCCGGACCGGATTGTCACCGTGGCGCGCCAGGTGCTCGCGGACCCGCCAGCCCGGCGGCGGCCCACCCTGTGGGACGGCCGCGCCGGGCATCGGATAGCCTCGGCGCTGCTCGACGACGAGGGGGCCCAGGAACGACCACGGCCCACGGACGTTGCGAGCGGACCGGATCCGCACCTCCTGGCCCAGGTATCACCGGACGGCCGGTGACCGCTCGTCCCCCCGGCGACGGAACTAGCGGTGACCGGTCATCCGCCCGGCGACGGAACTAGCCGGTGACCGGTCGTCCCCCCCCCGGCGACGGAACTAGTGGTCTGAAAGAGGAGCCTTCTTCGGCTGCACGTCGAAGGAGCCTCTTACAGACCACTGGCTATTACAGACCACTGGCGACGGCTGGGTTCCTGCCCGCGACCCGTCGGCCGAGGAAGCCCCACAGCATGGAAACCGCCACCACGGCCACGAGTGCGAGCCCGGCAAACGTACGCTTTGGTGAGCCTGCCTGGACGATGGGCCCGGTATCGCCGATGATCTGGGCCGAGATGCGATTGCGCGGCGCCACCCCCGCCTGCGCCTGCCGGGTCGCGAGGAGATGGCGAAGCAACCGCGCCGCGGCGATGAACGTGCGGTGGGCATCGGCCGCGCTCGGCGACGCCGCCGTCAGCGTGGCCAGGGGCCGACTGTAATTCGGATGATCCTCGTTATAGAGGTTGATAAGCACGAGATCGTAGCGGGCGGTTCCGCCTGCTTCACGAATCCTGTGCTGAGATTGCTGGCTCGTCAGGATCTGAGTCATCGCCTCGCCACTCGTGATGACAGACGGGGCAAGCCAGGAGTACGTATTGGGGGCGGCCCAAAATTTTGGCATGGTAAAGATTACGGTCGCGCTCTCGAGATAGGTCGGCGGGGCGCTCTTGATGTCGTATCCCACGCCAGCCGCGAGGACGAGCGCCAGCACTATTGCGGCCAAGCGCAGTCGCTTTTGTGCCGAAATCGGGCGAGGGCTCATTGACCGCCCTCCATCGCATACCCCCATCCGCCGCCTGCCATGGCGATGACTGCAGACATGCTAGGAACGATACCGGAGCGGCGCGACAGGGCAACCATAATCAGCTAAGGCGAGGCACGGGAGCATCTCGTCACTGTAGGCTAAGCCAGATGGGGAGGCCCTGATAACGTCGCCGCCCTGTCCAGGCGGTCATTAGGAATAACGCGGGCGGTAGCATCGGGGCTGCAGATTCAACGCGGGGGCGGGCTTAATGTATTTGTCAGAATCATTTCGTATCTGGCGAAAGCGCCGGTACCTGACCGCGGCGCTCCTCGTGCTGGCGCTGGCCGGCAGCGGCGCCGCGTTGAGTACGCTGCCCCGGACCTACCAGGCGAATTCATCGGTGATCCTGCTCGCGTCACGGACCGCCGCCAGCCCCTATGGCGGGAACCCGTACCTAAGTTTCAGTCCCTCACTTACCCTGGCCGCCGACGCCGTCAGCCGTGAGCTCATGGGCCCGGGCACTGTCCTGAGCCTGGCCGCCCGGGGCTTCTCCGCCTCCTACACCGTGGCGCTTGCGCCCTACACCACGACAACAACCGGGTCCGTCCTGCTGGTCACGGTTTCAGGCAGTGACAAGACCAACGTCGAACGAACGCTCTCCGCCGTGACCCGCGGTATCAGCGTGAAGCTGGCACAGTTGCAGGGGAAAGTCACCCGGTACAACCGGATCCGGGCCGCGACGCTCTCCTTCGCTCCCAAGGCGACCCTCAGCGTGAGCCAGACCGCGCGGTCGCTGGTACCCGTCATAGCGCTGGGACTGCTGCTTGCCCTCGGGATCCCGATCATCGTGGACGGGCAGATCACCCGGCGGCGGCTTCGCCAGGCCGCGAAGCCCCAGGAAGCGGTGACGCCAGAAAGAGCCCCAGACCCCGTCGGCCACCTGCTGGACAGTCGGCGTGGCCGCGCTGAGCGGCGGCGCACGCCGGATTTGTCGCCGGCGCACGGCCAGTCAGGGCGAGGCCCCACAGCAGACGGGTAATTGCCGCCGGCGCACGGCCAGTCAGGGCTGGGCCCCACAGCAGACGGGGTAATTGTTGCCGTCGCACGGCCAGTCAGGGCAGCCCCCACAGCAGACAGAAATTGTCGCCACGGCCAGTCTGGGCAGGCCCCACAGCAGACGCGTAAATCTGCCGTCAAGCAGCCAGCAATTCCCGGCGGTCGGCTCGCTGCCGTGCGCGTGCCAGTCTCCAGGCCGCCCCTACACAGCCGAGCAGCAGGAAGCACAGGCCGGGCGCGATCGAGAACGACAGCGCGTCGAACGTACCGAAGCACACGCCAGCGGCCGCCACGGAGGCGGCCAGGCACTGCGCAAGGTCGCGGCTCTGGGCATCGGCCGCCGCGAGCCGAGCGCTCCGAGCTGTGAACCAGCCGGTCACGAAGAGCGCCAGCAGGGCGAGGAGCCCGACCACCCCGGTCTCGATGAGCGAGATCAGGTACTCGTTGTCGACGAAGAAGTACGTCTGCGGGAAGAACGTCTGGAATCCGTGGCCGAACCACGGGTGCTCGGCGATGAAAGGCGCCGCCGCCGAGTAGGCCCCGGTCCGTGACGCGATGCTCGTGTCCGTGCCGATATGACCGAAGAGCGCGCCGAAACTGCGCAGCATGCTGGGCTTGGCCAGCCACACGATGACGAACGAGGCGAGCAGCACGACGTAGGCACGGCGCCGCTCACGTTTCGGCCAGGTTGGAAAGAGCACGATGCCGATTACGGCGAGCCCGAAGATCGCGGATCGTGACACAGTCATCGGCAGCGCTCCCGCGATGAGGGCCGCCCGCAGCCAGCGGCGGGTCCGCAGCGGGGGGGGGCGCGAAGCGAGCCTGATGGATGGCGAGTGGCAGGCTCATCGCCAGCACTGCGGCGAACTCGAGCGGCTGCGCTGCGGTTGCGATGGCCCGGACCAGGCCACCGCGGTTCATCAAGTCGGTGAACTGCGTGTGCAGGGTCAGGCCCGGGATCGAGACGTATTTCGTGGCGTCCACGCCCGTGAAGAATTCGATTATGCCCAGCGCGGCCATGGCCGTGACACACATGACAACCCGGCGGAGCAGGGCTTCAAGCCGGTCCGCCCGGTCGATGCCGTCCGCGGCCAGCAGCAGGACACCGAGCCACCCTGACAGCACGATGAGGCCACGGTCGGCTCCATTCTGCTGCAGGACCGGCATCGTTGTGCGGTTGGCGGCAACGTAGGCCGCCGCGATGGCGCAGCCAAAGAAGATCGCGGCCACCCGGACCGGCTGCGGCCCCCTGTCCTGCGTGATACCGGGGTGTTGGCGCGCCAGCACATACCAGCACAACAGGATGACCGCGAACAAGGCGGCTGGCGCGCCCGCCGCGCCGAACGACCCGACAACGAGTGACGAGGGGATAATCGTCAGCAGGAATACGTAAGCGGTCAGCAGCGTCACCGCGTCGATTCTGCGGGGTGCGGTGCTTACACCGGCCATATTCTGATCCCCCATCCTTATTTCAAGCACTCTCCGCACGGCAGTCAGATAGCGGGCCGCTGGCGCGTTACCGCGGCATCCGCTGGCGCGTTACCGCGGCATCCGCTGGCCGGAGCAGCCGAGTTCACCGGGACGCCGCGCGGGCCTGAGCAGAGCCAGGGCACCGGACCACGACTCCGGGTGCCCGCGCGGCACTCTCGAAAGCTCGTTGGCGACCGCCAGCCAGTAATAGCACCACGAGGCGAGGGCGCCGTGGCGGCGCCGGTAGAGCCGGACCCGGTTGACAATCTGCATCGCGTGCGTCCGGTGGGTGCGGCCGGACTGCCCGCCAATGTGGACGGCGACCGCGCGTGGCTCGTACCGGGTGAGCAGGCCCGCGTCCCGCGCCCGCAGCGCCAGGTCGGTCTCCTCCGAGTAGAGGAAATACGTCTCATCCCAGCCATTCAGCGTGTCGTAGCACTTCCTTGACATCAGCAGGACAGCACCGAGTGCCCAATCCACGTCCCGCTGCCGAGCGTAATCCGACGGCCTTGTGACGTACTCCGAGAAGAGCGCCAGCTTTGTCCGGGTAAGGCCGAGGGCGCGCAGCAGGGTGGGTTCACGCCGCAATGAGAGTTCAAGCGCGCCCTGCGAGGATCGCACCTGCGGTGCCGCAATGCCCACATTCGGTTCCCGCAGAACTGCCAGGAGGGGAGGCACCGATCCTTCGTGCAGGCGAACATCGGGGTTGAGGACCAGGATTGCCTCCGCCGACATTGCCTCGCGCACCCCGCGGTTAATCCCCCCGGCGTACCCGGAATTGGCTGAACACACGACGCGGCATCCTTCCCGCGCCGCAAGAAGCTCGGCGGTCCCGTCGGTTGATCCGTTGTCAACGACGATCACATCAGCGGTGAGCCCATCGAGGGCCGCTGGCAGTGAGTCGAGGAGATCGCCGACGACGTGAGCGCTGTTATAAGTGACGATGACGACGGCGATGTCGGGCGGCATATGCAGTAGCCTAATGCGTGCCGAGGGCACAATGGATGGCCATCGTCAGGGGCCGGCAATCGCAATGGCTGTTTCATAGCGGGTGTTACTGGCCCAAGCGTTCCCGTACCAGACATTGCCGCTCCCCCTGGGGTCGAAGCGCACGATATGCCCGTAATAGCCGCCATGAGGATAGTAGATTCGGATGAACCGGTTGCCGATTATCACTATGTTGTGGGCCGCCGGGCCGCCAGGGTTCTGGCCGCCGTAGATGGTATAGCCGCCGCCCGCCAGCAGGTTGTCCTCGATAACCCGGTTGGCCTGAACGCCGAAATCCTCGAACAGCCCGATCGCGTCGGTCTGGCGGCGGTCGATGAGGATGGTATTGTGCCGCACCGTCAGGAGTGCCGTTTTCCCGCCGTTGGAGGTGACCCCATTGACATGGTCACCCTGGCGGAAGCCCGGGTCATGGATGTAGCTGTCCTCGATGAGCCCCGCCTCCATCTGTACGCCCGTGGCGGTATGCCAGATGTTGTCGCGCAGGACTCTCGTGCCGGCGCTGTCACCATAGATGTCCTTTACCCCGACCATTAGCCGGGCGGCGCCCGCCTCGGGGCTGTGGATATCCGAGTCCTTGATCGTTACGTCGTGGGCGTGCTGGAGTCCGACCCCAGGTCTCTGCCCGCTAACCTCGATTCCCGGTCCAGGAATTAGGTTGAGGTTTTCCGGGCTGGCTGGTCAGCGTGGCGGAAAGCGGAAGCGCAGGGTGCGGCCGGCCCACCAGGGGATGGGGACCTCGAGGTCGGCGAACCCGGCGTCGATGAGCGCGGGGTGGTGGCTGCGCAGGTGCAGCGCGCAGGTGACGTGGTCGCCGGCGATGTGGAGGGTGCCGGTGGCGTCGAGGAAGTCGCGCCAGATCTTGTCGGGGGTGGCGGTCTGGTAGCGGGACAGCTTGAGGGCGAGCAGCCGGTAGAGGTTGCCGGCGACCACGGTCAGCGTGGTGTCGAGGTCGACGTTGAGCGGGACGCCGCTGGTGAGGGCGTCGAGGTGGAACCCGCCGATGTAGGCGTCCAGCTCGTTTTCGACCATCATCCGCTCGGCGTAGCGGGCGAACAGGTCCCTGGCCGGGGTGGCCAGGTCGTGGGTGATCAGCAGGGTGGGCTCGTCGCGGCCGATGTTCTTGACTGCGATCTGGCGGACCCGGGAGCTGACGCCGGTGAGCTTGACCATGTCCTCGTGCAGGCGGGGCCGGCGGTACCGCCCGGCGCGGGCGATGGTGACGGTCTTCCACGCCGAGGCGGGCAGGGCCGCGAGCCGGGCGAGCTCGCTCTTACCGCGCTGGCGCAGGGTGAGCCAGGCGATGCCGCGGCCGGTGAGCTGCTCGAGGATCTTGTAGGTGGTCAGCTGGGAGTCGAAGACCAGCATGCCGGGCTCGGTTCCTGTCGCCTGCTGCCAGTAGTCGGCGAAGGCGATGATCTCGGCTGCCTGCTCGGCCTTGGTGATGTCGGCGTTGGCGTACACCATCTCGCTGCTGGCGTGGTCTTGGGCGAAGAAGGTGAGCACGGCGCGGGTGCGCTGGGAGCGGCGGGGCACGTAGTGCTTCTCCAGCTGCGCCTGGGTGCCGTGGTGGCGGATGGCGTGGAAGTCGCAGTTGAACCCGTCCTCGCCGGTAGCCAGCCCGAGCGGCCGCAGCGCGGCGACCAGGCCTGATAGCAGTTTCTGGTTACAGTCCCGGCGGACTCGCCAGGAGTAGGTGCCCAGGTGGGTGGCCTTGGGCAGGGCGGTCAGCCCGAGGGTGAACGCCAGGCCCTCATCGTCGGTGAGCGAGCCGACGTGGTGGATGCGGGCCTTGCGGGCGCACTTGGCCAGCAGCAGCGTGCCCACCGACTGCCATGATGACAGCGCCCGGGTCGAGGGGTAGCCAGCCGCGCGGACCAGCCCGGGCAAGCCCAGCCCGGCCATGGCCGGGAACAGCAGCAGCAGCCCGGCGTGATCACAAGGCAGGGACGCCGGGCCCTCCGGCCAGCCGGTCAGCTTCGCGGCCTTGACCACGTCCAGGCGGGCCGGCGGGCCGCGGCGGCCCTCATCGCGGCGGGGCAGCCGGGGAAGGCCCTCGGCCTGGAGGACCTGCCAGACGGTCTGCGCCGCGATGGGCAGCCCCTCGGCAGTGAGCGCGGCGGCGATCTCGGTCACCGAGTGCCCGGCCGCGCGCAGGGCCAGCACCCTGACCCGCAGCTCGCCGGTGGCCTTGCGCGGGCCCTTCGGGCCCGGCTGGGGGTCGGTGAACAGGCTCAGCCTGCCGCGCCGCAGCAAGGTGGCCATCTGATGGACGCTGGCGGTGGAGTAGCCGAACCGGTCGGCGACCTCGGCCGCGGGCATGTCCTCGGTGAAGTAGGCGCGCAGCGCCTCATACCGGCGCTGGGAGGACCCGGCCGGACGGAAGAAGTAGTCCGCGCCCGCTCTCACCTCAACTGATCCTGACAACCTATAACCTGATATGACAGAGCTATAATCACGCACGTCCGTGGAGGGCGCACACCAGCGCGTCAGTGAGATCTATGTAACCTGCGCCCCTGGCCCAGCGCGGACATCCGGCCCCAGCCGGGCACCACGGAACCGTGACACCCAGCAGCCCCCGGATAGTTCCGGGTAATCAGTTGAAGACAGACACGGCCAGCTAACCCGCGTTCCCTCTACCAGCCGAAACTGCCGGCAGCCCCGGCAGCCCGCGGTACCAGATCGACCTCAGACCACCCGCCGGGAATCGAGGCTAACCACGATCCGCACATCCTTGATCGTTACGTGGGACGCGGCCACGCTGACGCTGTAGGGGATGTACAGGCCGCTCAGCACCGCAGCCGCGAGGGTCGAAGTGCCAGCCCGGCCCGCTGGAGATCTGGCCGGGGACCGACCGCAGCACCACCCCCGCCGGAACTCCCGTGGTCGCCGCGTCCGGGAACCCGCACGGGTGCCGACCATCCCGGCACCCGCCCGGCGCCGGGGCGGATCCGGATGCGGATGCGGATCCGGGTGCGGGCCGAGGCGCTGATCCCGTGGTCCGATGGGGGCGCAGGGTCAGCGTCAACAGGGCGGCCGCCAGGGCGAGGGCGAGGGCAACGGCAACGCCGAGGCCGATTCGGCGGGCCTTCACCGGATTCTGGTTTCTGTGAGGGCGTGTCTCGTGGATCTTGGCCGTCGCGAGCGGCTGTCCGGGGGGCTCGATGCGCTCCTTCCGGGGTGGTCGATGTGACATCGGGTCCCCTCCAGGGTGCTCGATGTCACATCGACTCCTTCCTGCCGGTGTCGGGCTCGGAGTTGTTGCTGGCGGGGCCCCCGGCGCGGCCGCTGCCGCGATGAGCGGTGGCGGCCGGATCCCAGCGCAAGGCGGCGACGGTGGCCCGGTACACCGGTGCGGCGGCGCTTCCCTCCCCGTCCACGGGGAAGTTCGCGATGACGTCCAAGGACGCGGGCAGCGGTCCGGTCGTTTCCTGCGGGACGGGCTCCGGGCGCGGCGCATCGTCCTGGAACGCCGGTGCGTCGGCTGGCTCTCGCGGGTCCTCCCCCTCGCCAGGCGCCCGCCCGGTCAACGCGGGCAGATCCGGGACGGTCCGTGCCGCGGCCACGACCTGTTGACCAGCAAGTGGCCGCAGCATGGCGAACACCTTCCGCATCCGGGCGATGAGCAGTCCGATGACGGCAAGCAACGCCAGGCCGCTGGCCGCGAGGGCCGTCAGGTAGTTCGGCGCCACCCTCGCCGCGCCCGCGGCGGCCAGGCCCGCCACGGCCGCACCCGTGAGGGGCAGCCACAGCCGCGCGCCCAGGGTGCGCCGCCGGATGCCCACCCTCCTCAGCTCGTGGAGGTACCAGGGGAGGATCACGCAGGCAGCGACGGCGACTTCGGCCGCACTGACACCGCCGATCCCCCCTGCGTGGGCCGCCGCGACGAGCGCCGGGATCAGCACGACGAGCCACGCCAGCTGAACAGTGAAGACGACCCGGGTTCGGGCGAGCACCACGAAGTAGTCGTAGGTCAGCTCGAAGAAGATCCGCAGGGCGGCGAGAAGGGAAAGCCACACAAGCGCCTGAGCCGCATAGAGCCAGCGCACGCCGTAGGCGAATCCGATCAGCGGCACCGCTGATCCGCTGATCATCAGGCACACCGGAAGGGTCACCGCGCCGAGCAGGGCGGCCGCCGACAAGAAGCCCCTGCGCATGGCCGTCTGGTCATGCTGGAGGCGCGAAAACGTGGCCGGGGCGACGCTGCGGACCGGCCGCGAGAAGATGGTGACCGGCCACGCCGCGAGGTTGGCCGCGAGCACGTAGAAACCAAGCGCGGTGGCGCCGAGCATGCGGCCGACAACGAGTTGGTCCACGTTGGTGACGGCGAACACGATGATGGCCGATCCGGCGAGCGGAGTCCCGTACCGCAGCAGCGCACGTGCCCGGGCCCGGTCGAAACCGAAGCGCAACGGCTCGGGCGCGAACGCCACATACAGGCCACAGGCAGCCACGGCGCCGGTTATCCGGCCGAGCGCCAGGCTCATCGCGCCGAGCCCCGCCCAGGCCAGGCCCACGGACACGGCCGCGCCGAGCCAGTTGTTGACCTGGTCCGCGATCATCTTCCGGTCTTGGCGGAAATGCCGCTCCAACAATGCGACCGGCGTGGCAGTCACCCCGTCCAGGATGACGCTGAGTGCGAGTACCCGGATGACGCCGGTCGCCGCGGGCGCCCCCATGGCCGCGGTGTAGGCAGGCGCGCCGACGAAACAGCCGACGTAGACGGCGACGCTGGAGACCACGGAAATGGTCGCGACGGTCGGCGCGATCTCGGCCGGATCGCCAGGCCAGCGGACGATGGCCAAGCCCACCGAGAGGTCGTTGAAACTCAGCACGGCCAGCAGCGCGACCCACGCGACAGCGTAGGTGCCGAACGCGTGCGGGCCGAGAAGCCGGGCGAGCACGATCCCGACCCCCATCGTGCCGAGCCTGCCCAGCGCATTGCTGGTGAAATTCCAGCCCAGCGCCCGGCTCGCCCGGCCCGCCAGGGTGCCCTGGTCCGCCAGCCGGAGCCTCATGCTGGAGGACATCCCACGAGATCCACCTCAGTTCGGCGCCATGTTTAGGAACACGATATCCATTCACGGGAAAGTATGCCGGCTTACCCCGGATAAGTTCGGCACCGGTGTGGTCGAATGTCGCTCTGTCCCGGTTGCTCATGAATTTAATACTTATATCTAGCTAATAGTCGAAAAGACAGGAGCGCAATCCTCGTGGATTTCTGAATTACTCTCCTCGTGTGCCAGAATTCCCGCACACATGCCGCCGTCGTCGTCCATACTTTTCCGGTGTGACGACCGTCGTGATTCCCGCGCATAACGAGGGCCAGGTGATCGGGCGCCTGCTCGGGCAACTTGTTCCCGCCGCGCCCCCGGGCGAGCTGAGAGTAATTGTCGTCGCCAACGGCTGCACCGATGACACGGCCGAGGTGGCGGCTTCTTTCGGCCCCCGTGTCCAGGTTCTGTCCATTCCAGTCGCCTCCAAGCACGAGGCGCTCGCGGCCGCGGACAGCGCGACCAGAGATTTCCCGCGGGTCTATGTCGACGCGGATGTCGAACTGCGGACCGAGGACGTCCGGGCGCTGGCCGCCGCGCTCCGGGAGCCCGGGGTGCTCGCCGCGGCCCCGGAACGGGTGCTGGCCCTGGCCGGGAGGCCGTGGCCGGTGCGCTGGTTCTACGACGTCTGGACGCGGCTGCCGGAAGTCCGGCGCGGGCTGTGGGGCAGGGGCGTGATCGCTTTGGATGAGTCGGGCCAGCGGCGTGTCGCCGGCCTGCCGCCGCTTCTCGCGGACGACTTTGCCGCCTCGCTGGTGTTCGCCCCGCACGAGCAGAGCATCGTGACTGGTGCGCATGTCGTGGTCCACACGCCACGGACGTTTGGGGACTTGCTGCGCCGCCGGGTCCGCGCCGCGACGGGGATTGCCCAGATCGAGCGGGCAGAGCGTCTGCCCCGCATTACCTCGCGAACGCGGATGTCTGACCTGGCCGCGATCATCCGTAGCGAGCCGCGGATGGCTATGCGGGTCGCGTTCTTCCTGTCGGTGGCCGTTGTGTCCCGGCTGCGGGCACGTCGCGCGGTGGGGCGAGGCGACTACTCCACCTGGCTGCGGGACGAGAGCAGCCGCCACGGCTCGGCGGCCCGCGCGACCGGTGGCCACGCCCCAGGCGAGGGACGGCAACCCGAATGTCTCTGATCCCGTCTGCGCCCGGTCAGTGGGACGGGTTGCTCGTGCTCTGTGCGGCGAACAACTACGACGGCGCCAAGGTGGCCGACTGGCACTTAGCGGCGCAACTGTCCAGGCTGGTTCCGGTGCTCTATGTCGACCCGCCGATGTCACGGCTGACCCCGGCCCGGCATCCCGAAGCGGCCGGCGCGCTGCGGAGCCCGCGGCTGCGGCTGCAGAAGCCGGGCCTGGCCCGGCTCACACCGGTGGTGCAGCCTTTCCCATCCCGGCGCGGCGCAGCCGGGATGACCAGCGCCCTTACCCGTCGCTACCTCGGCCGGGCCACTGCCCGGCTGGGCGGCCGGGTCCGGGCCGTCATCTCCGGCTGGCCGCAGTATCCGGTGTTCGGCAGCTGCGCGGAGCAGGTCCGCGTCTACTGGGCTCAGGACGACTTCGTCGGGGGGGCCGACCTGCTCGGCTTGAACGCCAGGCTGCTCGACCGGCGAGAACGGCGGGTCGCCGCCAGTGCCGACCTCGTCGTGGCGGCCAATCCGGTCGTGGCCGATATCTGGCGCAGCCGTGGACTCGACCCGGTCCTCGTTCCCTACTGTACCGACGTGGATGCCTACCGCGATATCGAGCAGGCCCCGGTGCCATCCGATGCCTGGCTCCCGGCCCCGGTCGCCGGCTTCGTCGGCCGCATCAACGATCGCACGGACCTGAGCCTGCTTGAGGCCATCGCTGACCGGGGCCGGTCCCTCCTGCTGGTCGGCCCGAAGGACCCCGTCTTCGAGCCGGAACGGTTCGACGCCCTGCGGCGACGGCGCAACGTCCGCTGGGTCGGCCCGAAGCCCTTTGAGGCCCTGCCCGGCTACTTCCGGGTGTTGGACGTGGGCGTGGTGCCCTACCGGGATAGCCCGTTCAATCGCGGCAGCTTTCCCCTGAAGACACTGGAGTACCTGGCCGCTGGCCGGGCCGTGGTAGCCACCGATCTGCCTGCCGTCCGCTGGCTCGCGACCGACCTGGTCAGTGTCGCCACCACGCCGCCGGCCTTCGCCGATCAGGTTGACCGCTTCTTGGCCCAGCCCAGGACGCCGGACATGCTGGCGCGCCGCCAAGCGTTCGCAGCGCGTCACAGCTGGGCCCGCAGGGCCGCCGATATTAACGAAGCCATCGCCGGCCGGTGAAGCAGCCATCCAGACGCATGCAGACCGAATACAAGAAACACAGCTATGAACGTTCAAAACGGATTTTTGCACCCGAGTCATTCACGCGGTCATCCGGCCGACATGGTTGCCAGGAACAGCCGTGCGGCTCACCCCCCAAGAAGGCGGCGTACCTTGAAATGTTATCTTGACCTGGCCGAAAAGTGCTGCGAGCTATTAGCGGTACCGAGCCAGCATAATTTCGGCAGGTTTCCGCAGGGTTGCTCCTTTATCCGGACGATATTGGACACGCCCGAGGCTCAGCCGCGGAACCGGGGGTTATTTATTTGAGGTGGTCGCCATGCCGCGCGGGGATGCAGCGGCGGGCGAACAAAAGCACGAAGGAGTGCGGGGGACGGAATGAGCGTGACCGGCAACACTGTCGATGCTGACTGCCCTCCGGAGGTCCGCGGCCGTCGGCCGCGCTGGGTACGAGGGCATGGACGGCCGGCTATCTTCGCCGGGCAGCCCTGGCTGACTGCGTGTGTGCGTTCACGGCGGGCGTGCTGGCGGCTCAGATCCGCTTCGGGGGCCACGGCTACCTGCCGATCGATTACCTCGCTTTCACCGTCGCGCTGCCTATCTTGTGGTGGGCGGCAGTGCTGCTGGCCGGCGGGTATGACGACCGGTTCATCGGGCTCGGCTCTGATGAGTTCCGCCGTGTCCTCAATGCCGCGGTGAGCCTGACCGCGGGGGTGGCCGTTTTCTCCTACGCGGCCAAGCTCAATCTCAACCGCGGTTACATGGTGATCGCCCTGCCATCAGCGACCGTCCTCGACCTGACGGTCAGGTACTGGCTCCGCAAGCGCCTGCACAGGCTGCGCCGGCGTGGCTCCTGCACCCGGCGGGTGGTCGCGGTCGGCCACGCGGCCGCGGTCGCCGACCTGGTGACCACGCTGCGCCGGGACAGCTACCACGGCCTCTCAGTGGTTGCCACCTGCCTGGCCGGCGCAGCCGAGGCGGATGACGTGGCGGATGTCCCGGTGGCTGGTGAACTGGGTAGCATCACGGCCGCCGTGGAGCGGTTCGGCGCCGACACCGTGGCGGTACTCGCCTGCCCCGAGATGGACGGCATGCGCCTGCGTGAACTGGCCTGGGAGCTGGAGAAAACAGGCACTGACCTATGTGTCGCGCCGGCCTTGCTGGACGTCGCCGGTCCGCGGACGACGATCCGCCCGGTTGCCGGGCTGCCGCTGCTGCATGTCGACCACCCAGAGTTGGCCGGGGGAAAGCAGGTCCTCAAGAGCGTGTTCGACAAGGCTTTCGCCGCGTCCGCGCTGATCCTGCTCGCGCCACTATTCGCCGCGATAGCGCTGGCGGTCAGGTTCGCCGACCATGGCCCGGTGTTCTTCCGTCAGACCAGGGTCGGCAAAGACGGCCGTGACTTCACCCTCTACAAGTTCCGGACCATGGTGATGGACGCCGAACAACGTAAGCACGTGCTCGCCGCGCACAACGAGGCGAGCGGGTCGCTGTTCAAGATCCGCCGGGATCCGCGGGTCACCCGCCCAGGGGCGTGGCTGCGCCGCTGGTCCCTCGACGAGCTTCCCCAGCTGGTCAACGTACTCCTTGGTGACATGTCCCTGGTCGGGCCCAGGCCAGCACTGCCCGAGGAGACCGCCCGCTACGGCGACCACATGCGGCGCAGGCTCGCGGTCAAACCGGGCATCACCGGCCTGTGGCAGGTCAACGGCCGGTCAGACCTCCCATGGGAGGAAGCGGAAAGACTCGACGTCCGCTACGTCGAGAACTGGTCGTTCGCTCTTGACCTGCAGATTCTCTGGAAGACCTGGTCGGCGGTCGCCCGCGGGTCGGGAGCCTACTAGCGGTCTGTGCCTTGGACCCGTGAAAGGCCAGTGTCACCTGCCTGTCGGTGATGGCAGGTGACGCTGGCGGGCGGTGACGCTGGCGGGCGGTGGTGTGGGTGTGGGTGGTGTGGGTGATGTGGGTGTGGGTTTGGGTGGTGTGGGTGACGTGGGTGGTGTGGGTGGTTCAGTGGGTGGGTGGGGGTGGTGGTTAGGGGGCGGGGATGGCCAGGCCGGTGGTGTCCCAGGTGTTGGCGGTCCAGGTGTTGCCGGTTCCGGTGGAGCTGTAGGCGGCGGCGGGGCCGTAGGCGCCGCCTTTGGGGTAGTAGATGGTGGCGACGCGGTTGCCGGTGACGCGGATGCCGGTGGGTGCGGGGGTGCCGGGGTTCTGGCCGCCGTAGATGGGGTAGCCGCCGCCGGCCACCAGGTTGCTGGTGATGGTGCGGTTGGCCTGGACGCCGAAGTCGTCGAACAGGCCGATGGCGTCGGTCTGGGAGCGGTCGATGTAGATGGTGTTGTGGGTGATGGTCAGCAGGGTGGTGACGCCGCCGTTGGAGGTGACGCCGTTGACGTGGTCGCCGGGCAGGTAGCCGGTGTTGTGGATGTAGTTGTCGGCGACGAGGCCGGATTCGAGCTGGACGCCGGTTTCGGCCTGGGAGATGTTGGTGCGCAGGACGGCCAGGCCGGTGCTGTCGCCGTACATGTCCTTGACGCCGGCCAGCATCCGGCCGGTGGTGGCGTTGACGCCGGTGATGGCGCAGTCCTGGATGGTGAGGCCGTTGGCGTGCCGGACGCTGATGCCGGGCTGGCCGCTGGTGGTGACCTGGACGTCCTTGATCATCACGCCCGGGGCGGTGAACCCAGCCGCGGGGGTCGAAGTGCCAGCCGGGGCCGGAGGAGACCTGGCCGGGGACGGTTTTGAGGGTGGTCCCGGGGGTGATGCCGGTGTTGGTGGCGTCCGGGTAGCCGCAGCTGCTGGGGGCCGCCGCGCAGCCGGCCGGCGCCTGCGGGGCGCCGGTGGCCGCCGACGCGGCGCCGGAATAGGCGACGCTGAGCCCGGCGGCGAGGGCGGCGACACCGGCGGCGCCGGCCAGCGCGGCAGCGGCGCGTCTCTGGAGGGCCATGGCTATTGTTTCCCGCTTTCATGTCATCTTTGTGTTGTTATCCCTACTCTCCGTGATTTGAGAGGTGGTTCCCAGAGGCGCTAGCCCCATCCCGGACGGGGCATTATCCCCGTCCTGGGCGGGGCATTGTCCCCGCCCGGCCAGCCCGGTCCAGACGGCCCCGGTACACCAGCCCAGGCCGCCCAGCCCAGGCCACCCAGCCCCGCAGGCCCGCGCACGGGCTGGGGGATGGCGGCTTGGGCCGCGTCTAGAGGGCCAGAGGGCTGTCGGGGAGATCCTCGCGGCGTACCCGGATGGTGATGAGCGTGACTATGAGGGCGAGCACGGTGGCGCCCGCGCCGATGGTCAGGCCGGCCGTCACCCCGGCCGACAGGGCGTGGTCGTAGACCGGGCTGCCTGGCCTGGCCAGGGCGGCGTGCCTGGCCAGGGCGGCGTGCCCGGCCAGGGCGGCGTGCCTGGCCGCGGTGGCGTGCCCGGCCAGGGCGGCGTGCCTGGCCGCGGTGGCGTGCCCGGCAGCTACCCGGCTGAGCGAGTCTCTGACGTGGTGGTTGACGACCGTCCACGCGACGCCGCCGATGACCGCTAGGCCCACGGCGCCGCCGACCTGCTGGCCAGCGTTGAACATGCTGGAAGCCACGCCCGAGTGCTCGTCGGATATCCCGGCGACCAGGGTCATGGTGAGCGGGACGAAGATCAGGCCGACCGCCGCGGCGAAGACGAGCAGCGGCAGGCAGATGCCCGCCAGGTAGTGGCTGTTCTCATGAACGCGGGAGAGCCAGAACATACCTACCGGGGCGATAGCGGCCCCGATGGTCATCGGCACCCGCGCGCCGAGGCGCGGGACCATCTTGGAGCAGATGGCCGCGACCACGATGAAGCCGCCGACGAACGGCAGATAGGCGAGGCCGCCGCGCAGGGCGCTGTACCCCCACGCGACCTGGGTGAACAGTGTGAGGAAGAAGAACATGCCGAAGAAGGTCGAGGCGAGGCAGAGCAGGATCAGGTACACGCCTGCCCGGTTCCGGTCGGCGAAGATCCACAACGGCAGCAGCGGCTGCGCCGAGCGTGCCTCGACGACCACGAACGCGATCAGCGCCACGGCGGCCCCGCCGAGGGCCAGGATGGTGGGCGCGTCACCCCAGTGCGATACGCCGTCAGGACCGGTCGCCCCGCGGGTCAGGCCGTAGATGAGCAGGGCGAAGCCGAGTGTGCCGGTGACAGCGCCGGGCAGGTCCCAGCGGCGCGGATGACGCTGCGATTCGGGTAGCACGTAGCGGGCGCCGAACGCGAGCAGCAGGCCGAGGGGCACATTGACGAAGAACACCCACCGCCACGAGACGTAGGTCGTGAGGAGCCCGCCAGCGATCAGGCCTACGCCGCCGCCCATCCCGGTCATCGCCGCGTACACGCCGAGCGCGCGGGTGCGCGCCTTGCCCTCGGGGAAGGTGATCGCGATCAGCGACAGCGCGGCGGGCGCCGCGACCGCCGCGCCGACGCCCTGCAGGACCCGGGCGGTGATCAGTAGCCACGAGTGCGTGGCGAAGCCGCCGAGCAGCGACGCGAGGGTGAAGAACAGAATCCCGGCGCTGAACATCCGGCGCCGGCCGAGGATGTCACCCGATCGCCCGCCGAGCATCAGCAACCCGCCGAAAGCCACGGCGTAGCCGGTGACCACCCATTCCAGGCCGGTGCCGGAGAAATGCAGGGCCTGCTGGATATGCGGCAGGGCGGTGTTCACGATCAGCTCATCGAGCACCAGCATCAGCTGGGCCATGGAGATCACCACGAGGGCGAGTCCCAGGCGACGGGTTCGTTCTGGAACAGCGGCGTCGAGCGGCGCGCGAGTCGGCGCGGTATTGGCGGTATCTGCAGCCATGGGAATCTTCCTCCCTGGAGAAGGGCGCAAGGGGCTGGCGCCGCGGCCGGAATGGCCCGGCGTACGTTGCTTGACGGTGATCGGGGGCGAGGCGTCGCCCGGACGGGTGCGCTAGCCGGCCGGCCCCTCGCCACGCGAGAACACGTTGATCAGGTTCCCCTCCGGATCCCTGAAGATCATGCTGCGGTTTCCCCAGGGCTGGGTCGTCGGCGGCATGATCCATTCGACGCCGAGGGCGTCGATCCGCTCGTACTCCGCGTCGACGTCGTCGACCACGAAGTCGAGGATGATCTCATCCCGGGGTTCCGGGCTCCCGGGCCGCGCCGCCTGGCGTTCCCGGTACTCGGTGAATCGCCGCTTGGAGAAGCCGACCGACATCGCGCCGGCCGGCACCTCGACGTAGTACTCGTTCAGTGCCACCGACGTCCCCACGAGGCGGGCGTAGAACGCGGCGAGCCCCTCGACGTTGTTGGTCACGATGCGACTCTGGACCAGTTCCATGTCATGCCCCCGGGATGTCCAGCTCGGTGGCCGCGTAGTTGAGGAAGTACGCCGTGAAGACCGTCAGGCCCAGGTAGGCGAATGCCTCGGCGAGCTGTTCGCTGCTCCAGCCGCTGCCGGTGGCCCGGCCCCAGGTCACGTCGCTGACGTGCCCGGAGTTTGCCGCAGCCTCCCGCACCACGCCGATCAGCGTGTCGGCCTTCTCCTCGTCCAGGTTCTTGCCGGCGAGCAGCGCGTCCACCTGGTCGCGGCGCCACCCGGACCGCAGTGCGAGCATCGAGATGATGGCCAGTGCGTACTCGTTGCCATCGACCACGGCTGTCGCGAGCATGAGCGCCGAGCGTACTTGCGGGTCCAGCGTTCCGTTCCGGCCTGCCGCCCGCCTGATCGAGGTGTATGCATCGAGGACGACAGGAGCGTGGGCCATCTGAGCGTGCATGTTGAGCAGCCGTCCCGTCGGCGAGAACTGGAGCATGTCTTCCAGCAGCGGCCGCGCGGCCTCCGGAGCGTCCTCGATGGTGTGGCCAGGTATGCGGGTCATGGGTATCCCCTTCATCGCCGGGGTGCTGCGCCCGGGTCTATGGCACGTCACAGGCAAGGACGGTGCATAACGGGGAAAAGTGACACCGGGTCTCAGGCGGTCCCTCCGTGTCACAATCCGCCGTGCTACGTCGTCCAGACCAGTGGGGGAGATCGGTGCCGCTGAGGACGTCGTGCAGGACGCATTCTCCCGCCTGATGCGCGCGGACTTCGCCGAGATCGAGGACGAACGCGGCTGGCTGATCGTGGTGACCAGCCGGCTATGCCTGGACCAGATCAGGTCGGCCCACTCCCGCCGGGAACGCACCCACGACTCCAGCGAGATCGAGTTCGTCGCGCCGCCTGCCCAGGCCGCGCTGGCCGATCCGGCCGACCGGGTCACGTTCGATGACGGCGTCAGGCTGGCCCTGCTGGTCGTGCTGCAGCGGCTCAGCCCGGCCGAGCGGGTCGTCTTCGTCCTGCACGACATCTTTCAGATGCCGTTCGACACCGTGGCGGAGACCGTCGGCCGGACCGCTCCGTCCTGCCGCCAGCTGGCCAGGCGGGCCAGGCAGAAGATCTCCGCGAGCCAGGGCGGCGTCCGCCTCGATGTTGCTTCCTCCGAGCATCACCTGGTCACCGAGAAGTTCATCGCCGCCTGCGCGAACGGTGACCTCAGCGGGCTGCTCGAGGTGCTCGCCCCGGACGCGTGGGGCGACGTCGACCTGGGCCCGGACGCGAGCAGGTCCCCCGCGGTGGCGGTCGGCGCCGAACGCGTCGCCAGGAACTTGCTGCGTTTCTGGGGGCAGGGCGCCACGCTGGTTTCCCATCCGGTCGGCGGCCAGCCCGCGGTGCTTGGCTTCGTCGGCCGCGAACTCGCCGGAGTGCTGGTCTTCACCATGCGCGGCGAGGCGATTCAGTCGGTCCACGTCATCGGCGACCCCCGCAAGCTGGGCTTCCTCAGCTCGCAGCTGTCCACCACCGCCTAACGGGGCTCCGCCCCAGCCCGACAAGGCGTGCTGCTTGTGGCCGATGTGAGTGAAAGGGCTCCGGCCGGCGACGAAACGGTGTCACTATGTGCCCGTTCATGGACCGCTTGCAGCGGTTAGGTGGCCCCGCTGGGGCCGAGTCGTCCGGCCGGAGCTTACCGATGACGCTACCTCGTTCTGCCGCTGATGTGCTGGCTGGCCATGTGCTGTTCGAGATCGAGGCGATCGACCGGATGTACCTGAACTTGTACCAGCCGCGGCTGCAGCACGGCGCCGGGGTCGCCTCGTTCTTCGTCGGGCACCGCGGCAACCGGTTCGCGTCCTCGGCGCTGATGGCCCCGATGACCGCGGCGTTCACCGCGGACATCGATCATTTCATCGCCGCCCGCGGCCTGGACCTGGTGCGCTTCGCGAAGGGGCAGCGCAAGGACGATGTCACCCGCGAGTACCTGCGGCGGGCCGGCCGTGATGACCGGGGCCTGGTGCCGGCGCAGGTGCTGTATGCCGGGGTGGCGCAGGAGAAGCAGCGGGTGTTCCGCACCGTCAAGCGCCGCAACCCGGTCACCGGGGCCACCTACCCGTGGCTGGTCCGGGCCACCGGCGTGGTGAATCAGTATTATTTCTACTGCGTCGATGAGGAGTTCGGCCCGGTGTGCGTGAAGCTGTCGGGCTACTTCCCCTATACGGGCCGGCTGATCCTCAACGGCAACGACTACGCCCAGCGGCAGGCCGCCAGGGCCGGCATCGGCTTCGTCCCGCTCGACAACGCCTTCGCCGCCGTCGATGACGTGGCCGCGGTGCAGGCGATCTGCGACGGCCTGGATGAGGGCAAGATCGAGGCGCTGGCCGCCCGGCTGCTGGCCCTGCTGCCGCACCCGTTCACTCCCGCCGACACCGCGGCCGGCTACGGCTACCAGCTGTCGGTCCTGCAGGCCGAATTCTCCCTCACCCAGGCGCTGGACGCCGCGGTCAGCGGGCGGATCTTCTTCGAGCAGCTGATCCGCGACAATCTCGACATCGGCCGGCCCGACCACGTCGGCCTCATCTTCGGCCGGAAGATCATCCGGAAGGGCCGGCGCGCCACCCCGGGCCGGTTCCGGACCCGCGTGATCACCGACGGGGTCACCCCGAGCCTGCACGTGGACTACAAGCACTCGAAAATCAAGCAGTATCACAAACTCGGCAAAGCACTCAGAACGGAAACCACGATCAACGACACCGCCGACTTCGGCGTGGCCAAGGGGCTGTCTCATCTTCCTGAACTGAAGGAGATCGGCTTCACCGCCAGCAGGCGCCTGCTTGACGTCCAACGGATCAGCCACGACCCCGCCGAAGGCGCCGCCACCCTGGCCGCGCTCACCCATCCGGTCATCAGCCCGGCCGGCACCCGCACCGCCGGGATGCCGGTCACCAGCAAGCGCGTGCAGGCCCTGCTCGCCGCCCTGTGCGCCTTCCGGCTCCTGCCCAACGGTTTCGCCAACCGCGACCTGCGCATCCACCTCGCGCCCCTGCTGGGGCTCAATCCCCAGGACATGACCAGCGGGCAGATTACCTATGACCTCAGGCGGCTGCGCGTCCACGGCCTCATCGAACGCACCCCCGGCACCTTCCGCTACCAGCTCACCCCCGCCGGCGCCCGCCAGGCAACGTTCCTCACCCGGCTCACCCAGCGGCTGCTCATCACCGGCCTGGCCGAACTCGCCGGCCCAGATCCCCCCATCCCCTCACCGCTCCGCGCTGCGGCCCGCGCCTACGACGCCGCCATCGACGACCTCGCCCGGCAATCGGGCCTCGCCGCCTAACCCGAGCACCCCAGGCAGCACAACGACTCGCCAAAGCCAAACTTGACTCACCAATAACATGATCACTCAATCAAGCCCTCTAGCCAGGCAGCGGCGGCGCATGCTGCCGCGCGAGGGCGGCCGAACGCGAACTCGCCACCTGTTTCGCTGCTGAGCGAGTCCGGGTGCCGGTTGGCGTCGTCCTGGTCGCTGCGCGCGGACGCGAGTACC